>Ga0247610_10000144_pt1 | contig 117302 bp, 132 predicted proteins | sample 174DNAGHGhighgp2_FD_193483 | JGI IMG/M metagenome (GOLD analysis project Ga0247610, IMG submission 193483) | Sheep rumen microbial communities from Palmerston North, Manawatu-Wanganui, New Zealand - 1742 DNA GHGhigh gp2 | ecosystem: Host-associated > Mammals > Digestive system > Stomach >... | reverse complement strand
TGTTTTTCATTATCTAATTGATGATTAGGATTTTTTATTTCTTGTTTCAATCCAAGACATAATTTTTCTATCATAATTTCAGAAATCAATGTTTCTGGCATCAATGAACGTTGAAATTCTTCTTCTGGAACACAAATTTGTCCTTGAATTGGTGCTTTTTCTTTTACAACAGCACCTTCATCAGTAATAGTTTCTTGTGTAAAAAGTATTTTATATCTTCGTTGTAATCCCATATACTACAAATAATCTTTTCCATTTTCTACAATTCGCCAGTCACGATGGTCCCATTTATTGTATGGTTCAACTGATAAATCAATAAATTCTTCACCAGTTTTTGGATTCTTAAATAAGAAATACACCTCATCTAAGAAGAATGCAAGACCAATAAATCTACCCCATCTTCCTTTACGATAAGAAGATTGCATCATCTTACCATGCCATTTCTCAATATTTTCTTTCCAGTACTTGTAATTATTCTCTGTTTTTGGTACAACTTTTTCAAGGTCTTCCACTTTTGTAATCACACAGTAATAAGGACAAGCATAAAAACTAGAATAATTACCATATTTCTCTTTAAGCGCTTTTCTGGCTTGTTCTGCCGATTGCACTTTGTCAAAATGATTTTCACAATACAAATCCCAACGGTCTCGATGAATACTTCCAGGCATTGCATCTACCTCTTTGTTTTCCGCTACATTGATTGCAGCGAGTTCATCAAGATATTTGTTATGTTCTTTAAGCCAGATCTCACATTCTTTCTTATAACGCTCAATACTGACTTTTCCCTCTCTCACTTTGCTCATATTACTTATACTTTAATCTCATATACATTCTTACAGGGTTTAAACTGCTCCCGTAATCATCAATTCTATTATATATTACACCACGAACATTTACTTCAGAACCTTTGAATAACATTTCATAAACCATTCTATTTGTACTTGGTTCAATGGTTGGTATTTTTTTCATCGCAGCCGGATTTGCTACGAATCCATTATACCACGTATGCTTATTCACTCCGGTAAACGGACAAGCAACGGTTGGTACATCTGTATTAACTAAGTCAAAATATATTTTAGATTTATGACCAAACTCATCTTGCCACATCTTATGTGTATATGGTGTTGTGTTTCTGTAATAATTAAATGCTCCACGTGTATGCAAGTACAAACACGGTTCATTAGAATTGATACACAGCTCCTGTAAATATTTCAATCCTGGATATTCATATTGTGTTCCGTCGTGCCATACTACATGTACTTCATAAAGAGGAGATAACCATTTAAGCATGTTTTTTGCAATTTCTCTTCCTCTCTCGTTATCTACAGCACATAATACGCATTTGTGTTTTTTATTCTTGTTTGTATTTATTATCTCTACTTTACTCATATATTAGTACAGTCTAATTTCAATTCCTTTCTCACGAGCTTTCTTCATCTTACCGGTATTGCTGTCCAGTGAGTTAGTAAATACAATCTTTACTTCTTTCCACGAACCAGTCATACGATATTCCGGATGTTCACGAAGGAATGCGTCCTTTGTCGGGTAATTATTCGGTTCGCCGGTTAGAATTACAGGGATTTGGTCTCGTTTTGTCTCATTGATATACTGTAATTCTTGTTTAAAGATATCCAAAGTCTTACCACAGTGTTCAAGTACATTATTAAGAGTCTGTCTTTCTTTTGATTTCTCGTTTTTGCACCATGACCAAGCTTTTTCTGCCAAATGCTCGAAGTTTTCTTCTCCAAGCAACAGATAATTCTGAATTGCATCTGCGATTTTCTTACCACAGCTTTCAAAGGTACAGCTTATAATGATATCGCTTAATGTAAGATTCTTTTTATACTCCTCAAATGCTTTCATTGCCGATGCACCCGTCTTACCACCAAGAGCATTATTGATATCAGCACCTGTACAACAAAGAATGTTATTTGGTACCGGTTTGCCTTCAATTCCTAAAAAATCATCAGGAGCAGATTGAATAACCAAATAATCATATATCGTTTTTGCCGCAGCAGGACCGATATTAGGAATTCCCAACGCCTCCGCTGATTGAATAAATTTGAGCTCTCGCATTTCTTCAAATGTATATACTCGGTTCAAGTGTACACCATCAACGTATGTATGTACATCAACAGGTATATTCATTTTGTTCTCATCGAATGCGCTCGTATCCGTTACTTTATAAATAAACGGGATAATATCACCGGCAAGCGAAAGAATTACCTTCGTACCAATCGAGATTTTCTTATCAAGCATATAACCGTAGTTGTGAGCCGATGCACGAGTTATTTGTTTTCCGTCCATTATTACTGGGTTTACAATAATTACAGGACGAAGTTCGTTGGTTTTTCCGGTACCCCATTCGATATCAACTACTTCCGTTTCCTCGAGCATTGGTATAAACTTGATAGCTATGCAGTCTTTCGGACGTGCTTCGCCAAGGTCGCTGATACGATTTCCAGCAGTCGGTTTCATAACGATACCATCCAATGCAAACGGACATTTCTCACGGTATTCAGAATATATATTGTATATGTGCTCAAACGTCGCCTCATTCATCTTAGGGTATATATGATAGAACTCAGGCAGGTTATTCATCTTACCAATATAATCAGTCCAATCATAATCTCTCCACTCGCCATACTCAAAAAATCTTGTATCGTAAATAACAATGGACAAGTCATCAAGCATTGCTTGTAATTCGGAATCATTTGCATCATAATCGCGGTTGAGCAAACCAGAAACGAATGAACGTGGATTGACAAAATCAGAATATTTTTCAGCAAATACGGTCTTATCAATAAGAACCTCACCTCGGAGAACGTAATAATCACAATCTAGTGAAGTATGCTCTTTTGTAAACTTACGTTCGAGATGTGCTTTGATGTCTTTACCCCAATTGCCATCACCACGGGTAGAAATCGAAATAATCTCACCGTTTTTAACTACCGTCTCAAACGAGCAACCGTCAAATTTAGGAGTAACAAGAATACATGTGTTTGGAGAATACCGCCAGATATAAGATAGAACATCTTTATAGTACATCTCCCAAGGAATAGAACCATCATTGTTCTTTTTGATTTGAACCTTAGAAAGAGAACCCATGATAAATGGGTGCTGTACGGTATATGAAGGGTTATGTTTTGCGCCGACATACGACTTGTTCTCTAAGCCTAGTTTTTTTTCCAGCTCATCGAACTCATAATCGGTCATAATTGGTGTTCCGTTGTAGTAAGCCTCTTTTGCGGCATTGTATAATTCTAAATCTGTCATATATTAAACGCGATTAAAGCGATTCCGACACAGAATAGTACCAGCATCGCATATATTAGTGAAATTCCTAAACAAGCAATCATTTCTTCCAATCCAATCATGCCTCAGCTTTTTTAGATTTACGCTCTTTCTTAACAGCTTTTACCTTACCAGCAATACGAGCCTCGGAAGTCATGTATTTTGTCATGCCGTTGTAAGGTTCGTCCAGCTCAATTGCATAGCTATAACCAGACATTAGACTTTTGAAACTTACGTCCAGAACGGTAGCGGTATGCTCTCCGCCGTCTTTGTCTACGTAGATTACTTTGTCGTTAACTTTGAAACGATTTTTAGCGATGTCGAGTTTTTGGTCAGGAAACCACATATTGTAAATTTTTTAAGGGTTAAACAATTAGTTACAATATAACATAGTGAAAAGTAGGGTAAAATTAACTAAAAAGCCGAAGAAAAAATCAATTTTCTTCGACTTCAAATGTGAACGATTGCTTTACTTTTTCAAGACAATCTGTAAATATAATCTCTTTGATTTCTCGTTCATCTTGAGACCACGACTCGGTATGTATTCCTCCATCTTCCCACCAGCGTGTATGACCTACGACTTGTCTATATTGTGTACCTTTGAATATGTTTGCTTCAAACACTTCTGGCGGTCTAATCCAAATAGGAGATTGAGCAATTGAATTACCCCAATAGTCATTTCTGTCTGCATTGTTTTCCCAAGTGAACATCAATGGGTTTCTATGCCAAAGCAGATTGACAATATGTGCTACCTTATCCGGAGTGATTTGCCATTTCTCAAATTTGATATAACCATTCTTTCGGATAAGCTCGTTTGTTCCAGGCTTATACTTAGGCATCCACCAATTTCCTTTCCAATATGCAAGCACATTTTCGTCTTCTTTGTATTTTCTTCCTAATATTTCTCTTAGATCGGGGTCAAGTGTTTTATTTTGTTTTTCTATTAAACTTTCGAAATATTTTTCTCGGTCAATATAAGCAGATTGAAATAACTTAAACTTGTTCGCTTCTTTATAATCCATACGATGGTAATCCATTGGTAAACTCCATGCATCCATATTGTATATCAATTGGTTATACACACGCCACAACCAAATAGCGCTAACCCCTGCATGTGTTATAAGGCATTGATTACCAGCTGAATAAGCCATTTGAAAGTACTGTTTGTTTTCTTCAAACAAGTCGTGTATTTTTTGTTTGCTTTCTTCGAGATGATTTACACGAACACATCCTTCTGTAAACTCAGCAAAGTGCCAACACTCTTCATCATGATTACCAATAAGCAATACGGTTTCAGGGTGTTGTTTCTTATATTCGATAATCTCTAAGAAGTTTTTCTTACAATGTTCATAATCGTACTCCTTGTTATATGGAGAAAAGTAATCTCCGACAAAGATATTTACTCCATCCGAGATTACTAAATCTTTCCAACAAGTTCTACCATGTATATCACCTATTACATTGTACTTCATTGTAAAAAATATTATTTAATATCTAATCCCGCTTGTTTCCAAAGCCACATACCCCCACATTGAATTCCATCTTTGAAGTATATCGTTTGTACACCCAAAGCATTATGTTTAACTGCTTTTACTTTGTCTTGTACCAACTGCTTGAATATCTCCACAAATTGCTCTCCATCACTCAGTTGTTTTGTTTTTGGGTAATCTATATTCATAAATTTTACTTTGTTGATGTAGTAGTACAATAAAAAATTCCGGGGTTCCAAGGTGTTGTAACCGGTTGAGCAGGATTCCAAGGTATTGGATCGGGAGTATTAATCGGATATGTAATAGGGTATGTGTTTATGGATGAACTATTATCTTTCTCAAACTCAATCAAGTACTCTACAGCAGTCATCTTGAATTGAGTACGATATGAAGTGGTCCATGTTTGGTTTCCATTTGAAATCGTATAACCATTCTCCTCATCTTTAGGCATATGTCGTTCAACAATAACCCCAACAATCTTGAAGAATTCTTTCTTGTCTGTTGGATTAAGCAATGTGTATAACCACTCAGCGGTGATATTCAGCTCTTCATCGGACACCATCTCGGTCCATTTGTTTTTAAGCTCTGTGTTCATAATTATAGCTGTTAAATTTTTTCTAACTGTTCTTTTCTATTGTTTGTAATATGAATTTTAAGTCTTTTTCTAACTGTTCTTTTCTATCATTTCGATTTTTCAAAATAAATCTCAATTCATCATTAGTAATATGAATTTTAGAGTTGTGATAGATCTCGAATGTATGTATATTTGCATCACTATTAGTGAACACATAATTTATACGGTTAATGTCCTTTTCCAATATATCCATTTCTTTGAAAATATTTTTGGTTTTTAAGTAATCGTCTCTCTTCATAATACTTTTGTTTATTTTGTAAATATCTCTTTGAATTCTGCTGCATCATGTACCAAGAAATCGCCGTGGTCTTCATCCTGAATAATCAACTTCCATTGTGTAAGAGGATGATTATCTGTCTCAGAATTACCTTCCCAGCACTCACCGATATACTGAATATAGAATTCTAGTGTTTCTACTTGGATTTTATGTTCTCCATTAACAACCATCTCCCCGACCTGACGTTTTAGCTGTTTAGTATACACGTCATCAGATTGTTGTGTAAATCCGCATTCAATAAGGTAGTTTTCAATCTCTTCTTTCATAATTTTTAATCTGTTATTGCTGTTATATCAATATCTACAAAGTCGTCTCGTTCGATAATCGCTTTGTTGATTGCATCATAGGCGTCATCTCTGAATTTAGGGTTTTCAAATCGTAGTGTAAAACCTAATCCATTGCAGTAAAATATAATTCCACTAGCGAATTGGGTTTTCTCGAATTTTATGACAGCATTCATGTTTACTGTCACATTGTTTTTGAATTTAATCCACATAATGATTTAATTTTTAGTACATACTATAAGCGGAGGACAAATCTCAATAATTTTCATTCGTCCTATTGTGTCACCGAGATGTAATTTGGGTCCTTCTGAAAAGTCAATTGCTACATAATTATCTTTCTCTCCATCTAGACCATAAGGATAACTTGCACCGATTTGATAGTTGAATTCATTTTCTGCTGAATAATCTTCGTGAATTACATAACCTACCAAATCGAGCACTGTCTCACATTGGTTAGACCGAGTGTATAAGTTAATACGACCCGGCACATTATATTGTTTTGAAATCTCTTTTATTTTCTCGTAGCTTTCTACCATTTCTTCATCAGTTTGAATTTGACATGAGGTTTGTGTTTTTCTATCTCATTTACACAGTCATTACAATAAGGACTAATCCAACCTTGTGAGATATAACTTGCGTCTTTACCACAAACTATACATGTGTTATAAGAAATATATTCATATCGTTCTATAATTTCATGCAATTCTTTTGGACCGTTATCATACCAACAAAGCTCTCCCCATTTTTCTTTCACTTGGTCGATGTGATAATCTTTGATATCGTGCTCTTTTAAGAACCTGTCGATGTCGTGTACTAAATTCATACCGAAGCGTTTCTTCCAACCACACGGCATACAATCTAACCATGTCTCGTAGTAATATCCATCTTCCCAAGGATATACACCGCTATTGATTGCCAACCAAGGATAACGTAAACAGAGTACGTAATTTCTGGGAACTACGTACAAGTTTACAAAAAACCTTTTTACTTTATATAACACATTATTTATATTCATATATGGTAAAATAGCAAATACATTTCAAAAATTAATCTTTCTTTTCAGGAAAATGGTATACATACTTGCCGATATGTCCACAAAGCACTGATCCATGAGCCCAAATCTGTACACCTTTTTGTATACATTTACGACAGAACCACATGTCTTCACCAATACAATAGGCATCACTGTTACCTGCTGCCGGTGCTCCTTCATGTGCAAAGAAGAACCAGGGTTGTTCAATCATTTGGAACAACTCTTTCTTAATCAATGCACACCCAAGTCCACAGCAGTCTACTGGAGTGATATAACCGGCATGCAATTGAGAGATAGGTAAAAACTTCGGGCAATAGCATTCTTTGTTTGCTTCCTCGTGCCAATATAAAGTAGTATATGGATTAGGATTTTTAATGGTGTCCTCTTCTTTTCTAGGATATGTGCCGACTGAGAAATACCACTTCATGTTATACAGGTCTACCAATGCATTCTTCGGTAGTATCACATCATTATCTACAAAGAATAAATAATCGCAGTTCTCAGCAAACATGATATTTGCTAGATGATTGCGACCATCTGCTACATTATATGCATGAATAATACGCAATACCACTTCAACATTCTCCGGTATATCGAGATTGTATATTGACTGCATCACCTCATGCGCTACAGTCTCAGCGGTAGTAATGCCAATCAGTACTCGTTCTTTCTTCGGTTGTTCTTCTTGCTCAGCCATTGTATTATTGCTTATTTGATACTAAATAATCGAATTCCATGTCACCACCATAACCTACTTCTGGGACAAACTTCAACTCTACCTGAATACCTGTATCTCCTTCATCTACCCAAGCATGAGCTTCAAATCCACCCGTACCAACAGTTGCACCTCTGTAATCATCTTCTTCCCAGTTCTTTACCATATGATTGATGGCATCTCGTACACAATTTTCCATTGTTTTACGAACTTCTTCTCGAGTTACAGGATGCGTGGCAAAGTTTGAGTCTGTATATTCCCACCCCATCTCTTGCATAATCTTAAACACATGCTCAAAATCAATGTCATCGACAGTTTCTTTGACCATTTGCTCTACCTTCTCTTCATAACTAAATTCATTACTTGTATTTGATGGTACATCTTCTAAAGGTTTTTCTCCCAACTTATTGAGCATTTCTACTGCTTCATCAATAGAAATTACATTCTTTTTTAATAATGTCAAGATTTCTTCTTTTGTCGCCATATATTTCAAATTTTAGTTATAATATAATATAGTAAATTTGTTTGTGTTATTTAGTAATCGTTATTTTCCACTTGACATGTGAGTAATCCAAGTTCTCTCCAACGTTTTACACATTTGTTGCTGTCTTCGAATACACAAAGCACATTGTATTTACCTTCAATCTGTTCGTGATATACTTTCTCTTTGTAATCATCACCGTGTGAAAAGTCTCGGTCATCTCGAGTGAATAACTTCCACTCTTTGAACATTAGATTTTTATTCAACCAATCTAGTGTAGCTTGACGTGCTGAGTTATTGCGACCTGTAACAAACATTACAGGAATTCCATCCGCCATAAAACAATTCAATAAATATCTTAGACGAGTATCAATCTTATCTGTTTCAATTAAAGACCAATCAAATGGTTCACGACCTTGGTGCAATGCGAGTGTTGCATCTAAATCACAAATCACACAATTAGGAAGAGCTCCATTAGGTTCACGAATAACTCGCTTATCGGTTAACTCATCTTTGAATTCTTCTGGAAAATAGCGCTTGTAAAAACCAGTCATAGTTTTCTTGTCAATATACAATCCGCCAGCATCTTTACGAGCTTTGCTTCGTTTCATTGCTTCCGCGAAAGGTATATAGAACATCTTAAACTCAATCGGACAATCTAACTCTTCTGCCAATTCTTTCCATTTTGCAATCTTTTTCGGATTTAGGTTTGTAGCATCAATCATTGCATCTTGTCCGTTAGCGATTGCATCTCGAATCATTTTCTCTTCTATAGCTAATGCTTTGTCCTCATTGTTAAAAGAAAATTTACCCCCACCCAACTCAATTCGGATGGTATCTAAGTTTACTACAACAGTATGCTCATCTTTTACGTTTTGTGCGTAAGTTGATTTTCCCGAACAAGGACAACCTTGTAAAACGATAATTTTGTTAGTCTTCATTATTTAATATCTTTTTAGCTTTTATATAATCTTTTTCTTGTATTCCTACCCAACTATCTACTTGTACTAAATGTTTCTTTTGCTCTTTTGTCATATCGGCATTATCATCAAAGATAACATATTGGTCAATCTTTTCACCGGTTGCACTCAATGTTTCAAGTGGGTGTTGTTTCAGCCATTCAATAGCTTGTGGAAGATTTTGTGTGATATTTCCATTTACAATATCAAAAAACCGATTTATTTCTTGTCCTCTATTACGACTCATTGTTCCAGGTGTAACACCCACAAGATTGTCAATAATCGGCTTAAATGCAGTATTTTTATATTCTTCAATGGTTGCTTGTAAGTCATACCAACGCCATGAAGATGAAAGCACAATTTTTGCACCGGTTTCATCAATAAGTTTTTGAATCCACTTCCAAGAATCCGGGTCGAAATTGTATGCTTTATTATCTGTTTTTCCCGTAGCTTCATATGCCTCATGCGCTCTACCGGATGTATACCATTCTTCGTGATTTAATACACCGTCAATATCTAAGAAGATTATTTTCATTAGTCAAATGTCGGGTCAGCAATATCTGTTTCATGACCACAAAGATCGGTTACGCGTTTACGATAAGTTTTTCCTTCAAAGCTTATTACCTCATCTGAATATACACGTAAGGCGTTTTTTGGGTGTTCTTTATGGAATTCAGACAGTCGGTCTAATTCTCCGGGTGTTAAATCTAAATAAGTCATAATTACACATCTATTAAAATTATTACATAGTAATATACAAAAAAATTGGTGAGAATTAATCATTCCCACCAACTTTCTATACCTGAACCGTCGAATATTTGCACCCAGGTGTCGTAATTGTCATTCATTTTAGTAGTATCAATTTCCGGATGTTCTGTTTTGAACTTCTCTAATGCTTTTCGGTATTTTTCATCGAATTTCTTTGGGTCTTGTCCTAAAATGATTTGGAACATTGCTTTTGCATTCTTTCGTTTTTCGATGTCTGCTTGTTCAAATACCTCTTTATATGTAATTTCACCTTTTGCTACTTGTTCTTCGTATTTTGTTAAGTATTCGTCTTCAACATCTCTATTCAATAAAGCAATCAATTCACGAATTTTTGCTACCTTTTTAGAAGAAGAACGTTTATCTTCAAAACCTTTCTCAATACGATTAGCAAGTTGGGTAAGACAGACGGTATTTACATCAATCAAATAAGCATAATCCCAATCTCGGTATTCCCAAAGTGTTTTCCAGAACACTTTGATATTATGAAAAAACCATTTTAAGTTATACCATGCTGTTTTGAGATTGTCCCAAATAGTATACACGAAGAAATCAGATATTTCTTCCCAAATTTCTTTTATCTTTTTCATATAAACTAATATATGTATTTATTACAAAAAATTAACTTGGATAATTGATTTCTAAAATAACGTATAGGGCGGTTTACTTGACGTATAGCGCACGCTCGTATATTAAATGATTAAACCATTAGGAAAAAGAAAATAATCGCATATACGTAAAAAGAAAGCGATTGTCGAAACAACCGCTTTCAATTTTTATAAGATGTAATTCAACTTATTTGATAAGAGCTTGCATTCCGCCTTTTCTATATATTGTTAATTCTTGCACCATCTTACCACAACCCATTCCTGGTTCGATTGATGTTGAAAGAACGAACATCTCGTTATTGATTACATCGTCTGTGTTGTTAGATTCGTCGCAGACATTCAAGTATTCGTACAATCCACCATTGTTCTTTACTCTTTCGCAAATAGTATCAGCTTTCGCTTTAACCAAGTCACGAAGATATGGTGTATTGAACTCCCATTGGTAATCTTGTAACAATTTCTCAATCTCGTCTTGTAAGTAGATAACCAACTCACGAACGTGCAATTTAGAAAGTGCAGTTACAGGATTTTGTTTAGCTGTTTGGTTAGAGTTGATGTAAGTACCGAGTCTTGGTACGTAAACCATACAGTTAACACCCATTGGTTCAAGAATGTCAAGATCAGCTCTTGTGAAGTTGAACTCAGGACCAACCAAACCAGAGTAGATCATTCTACCGTATGTAGGACCAGCTACGATATAGTATGGTTGACGGCTTTCATACTTCTCCATAAAGTTATTCGATACAAGAGCAGCAGCAGGAACGCTTGTCTTAACAGTTCCATCAGAGAATGTGAGCGGAGTGTTATAAGAAACATAACTACCACCATTCATTTCAGAAACGAGTGAGAACAATAGTGCAGGTTGTTTCTTCTTGTTTGCTCCTTCAGCAATATACTTCACTTGTAATTTACCTTGGTCATCAGTAAAGCTTGAATACTCACAATTCTTGAATGTCTTCATTGCTGGGAAGTTCAAGAAACCAACTGCGTTATCTTTTTGTTTACAGATAAGAGCCAATTCTTTATGTTCCTCAGTATCTACAAGACCTTCGAATGTATCAATTACATATCTATAGTCGATATCGTTTCTACTAGTCAAACCAATTCTCAAACCGTCGTAGTAGAACAATGTAGAAAGAATGAACTTATGCCATTGAAGTTTGTTCCAATCTTTCAAACCATTATTTTCAGGTGCAGGATGTGAATATTCATAACCCTCGAAGTAGAATGGTTTAAGTTGGTAGTCAGTGATAGATGCAGAATGGTTGCATTTCTTAACGGTAGCTTTTCTTGATACTGTTACTTCATTGCCTTCAAAATCGGAAAGTTTCAAGAAGTCAGCAGTAACGTCAGTAATTGTGTAGAATGCTCCATCGTAAATTACTCTTTCGCCATTTACTAATCCAACAGCTACAAAATCAAGTGCTCCTTTGTCTTTACCATCAATTTCGGCACCTGCTACAGCACCTTCGATTTGTGTGTATCCATCACCACCTTCTCCAGAACCTGAACCTGAACCTGAACCTGAACCTTCAGATTTAATATAAACAGTTCCATCTGCTTTTACATAGATATTATCTGCAAGCATATGGTCAGGATTTGCAGCGAAGTATGCTTTGTAATCACCATCTACACCTTCGAAACGATAATATGTTGTATCATCATCTAATGTTACAGGTAATGTAACGAGGTCAACTAATGGTAATTCAGATTTTGTATAAACACCTTCTGTGGCAGTTTCAATATATGTTTCGTCATTATATACTGCAACATGACCTGCTCCGAGATATTCTTCATCAACGGCTTCATATACTTGTGCTCTTAATGCAACCTCATCGATTGTGATTTCTTTTTCTTCAACGAACTTATATGGTAAACCGCTGATATATTTTACATAATCATCAGTCTCACCTTCTGCTGCAGCGCCGCCGACATATTTAATAAAGTCTGGGTCGAATGCAGTTGCCTCTTTACCAGGTGTTGCTGAATATGCGAAATTATAAGTTTTATTAAGAACGATTGTTACACCTTCATCATCAACAGTATTCTTAACTGCTGTAGTAGATTGATATACCTCTTCGGTTTGTTTTAACTTAACTCCGAATGCATTATCTGAAGTCCAACCTGTTGTAACCAACTCATTGATTTTAACATCCCCGTTATACAACAAATCGCTGTTCAAGTTCATCATCATCTTATGAAGACCATTGTCAGAATTGAATACAAGGTCAAGAGATACATAAGAACCAGTTTGTGATTGGAAGTAAGGAAGCAAGCATCCGCTGTAAGAATTGACAAAGTTAGATGCGTCGTCGGAAGCTAATGCAGCAAGTGTATCAATTTTCTCTCCGAACCCATTTACAATGTACTCTTTTAATTGAGGTTTACCACCGATAACATCAAAGTATTTATTCAATGGATCAGAAGCGCACAATGCAGGGGTAAATTCACCACGGAATACATAAATCTCAGCCCAGAAGTCAGAGATAAGCAATGATGAATAATCTTTATCACCATCTACAAAGTAATCCGGAACCTCTTGTCCTTGTGATGAGAACCAGTTTGTTACTGTTACATCATATCCAGTTGGCTTGAAACCACGGATAAAGATAGAGCAAGAAGTCTCCTTGGAATCGGCAGAAGTAATAGAGATATACTTAGTTTTATTTGCTGTAACTGAACCAGCGGTAGCAGGTAAGATAGCCTCTGGGTCTAATTTCCAGAAACGAGTGGTGTCGTAAATAGACTCAACTGATACACCAGTAAGATCTATGGTTGTATCTGCTACGTTAAATGAACAAGCGTCAACTGTTTCCTTGTCGAATTTCTTTAAGTTCAATGCGATGATAGGACCTTTTGCAAGACATTGTAATGCCATACGATGGAAGAAGATACCTCTCTTCTCCAATTTCTTGCTAATATCACCAAAGATAGCTTTGAACTCGGTATCTGATTGAATATAAATCGGAGTATTGAACGGACCCTTCTCTGAATAACCTACGACCAAACGTAAGATTTCAGCAGGCACACCAGCAATCTCAGACTTATCCCAAACGAAACGATAAATACCGCTTGATTTGATTTTTGCTAAATAATTTGGTAAGCTCATATTCTTTTATTTGTTATTTTTTCTAATACAATAATAAAGAAATCGCTCCCAACAATAAAATGGTCTTGCTAACCAATACGTTAGGAGCGATTTACAGAATATTTAAAAATTTTTTATATGTTGTTTCTCAATGACTTAGCTTGGTTCATTTTTGCTAAGAACTCGGTTCTTTGTTTTTGCCATCCTAAATGGTCAGGTAGGATTCCTTTTATCTGTTCATTATCAATTCTTTCTCCTGGATAACCTGGCAAGTCTTTATTCAACTCATTATCTTTATTTTCTGAACTGGTTGTACTAGAGGTGGAATAACCCGGTAATGAGCTTGAACTTGATTGTCCACTCTGTTGGTTTTTTATAAAACCTACAATAGGTGTTATATCACCACTAACTACTCTGTTGGTTTGTGATAACACTTCTCGAATAGATTGTCCACCCAGATTGCCAATATATAATTTGTCTACTTGTTTTTTCAATTCAGACTTACCAGAATTCATTAGGTTTTTACCGGTATTTTCTATTATATTTTTAGGATTTGATAATGCTTGTACAATTCTTCCGGTTTGATTTATGGCATCTGCTGCAGAACCTAAAGATCCTCCTAAATTACCTGTTAAGCTATTTACATTTGTAGATATATTTCTTATATTGTTTGTACTGAGACCAGAAGTAAGCCCACTTCCATTAGCAATTTCTTGCGCATTATTAAGTTCTGTGTTATCGCTTTTTATATTATCAGAAACGATATGTGTTTTATACACTTGGTCTATTCCATCCGGAACTGTACCTGTTTGTAATGTTTTATTTACCCAAAAATCTTTAGAGTCATCGACATAATTCAATTTTCCGTTTTCATTACCAAATGGATTTACACCGAACTCATCAATATCATCATAAAAACCTCCAAGACGTTCCTTTCTTATATCAATATTGATGAAGTCTGTTACCACCATTTGTGCTATCTCATTATAACGGCTTTCATAACAATCATCAAAATTGATAGTGATAGTATATTCAGGAGAAAACACTTCTTGTGTTGTATTTAATGTTCCGAATGCCGATTTGGCTGAGTTGTAATCGAATTCGCAATTTCGCAGTTCAATCAATTTACAGCTAGGTATATAGAAATTCACTTGGGAGTCGGGTATTAAAATAAGATTGTTTGGATCTCCGGATTTACCACCCTTACCACGTATCGGTGCATTAAACACAAGTATACCCATATTGAACTTACGAAGGTTAGCTGGTACTATCTCTTTCTTGTTCTGATATGAGAAACAAGCAGCACGATACAAATCAAGCAAAGTACCAATACGATTGTCATAAGAGTCGTTTAAGCACTTGATAGTGATTTGTCTAGGTTTATCTTCAATCTTCAACTCACCATCAGAGAATACTTTTCTTTCAAGCGCAGCATCGAGTCCGCCTATCTCTTGAAAGTACCATGGAGAGTCGGCACTTATATCAGATAACAGCATCAAAAATCGTTTGAGATATTCTGCGCGTTCTATTTCATCATTGAGCAATAAATAGTTATATGCAGTATTTCTAAAGATATTATTCTTGGCGGATGATGGATCCTCTACACCTCCATTGAACGGAGCGGTTACATTTACTGCTGCTTTAACGGATGCATCAGTATTATTTACAGTAACATTGTTTATACCCAAAAGCCCGTTTTCATCGCTGAAATAGAAAACAATCTTATAATAAAGGGCAGCGGGATTATCAAATCTGTTAGGTCCGCTGGTATCAACTCTTTTAAAATTGATTCTATCTCTTATAAAATCCGTATAACTATAGAAAAACTTACTCATTCTCGTCTCCTAAATATGTATTTACTTGGTCTGTTGGCCTTGTTAAGGTTAAGATATATTTCCAACCTTCTTCAAATCCTGCAAATTTTATTCTTGTACCAATAATAAAGTATTGACCCGATACCTGTTTATTTAATGTCATCATCTCAGGATCTTCGTTGGTTCCGTCATCTTCTTCATCGGGTACATTTGTTTCAATTTCATGTTCGTTCTTGATAACTGTAGCGATTGCATTGCTTTCATACCATTCGACATTGACTTTTCCTCCTCTTTCAAGACCGAGCAATGGTGTGTTTAGCGCTACCTCTATTGTATTGGTATTTATTTTTTGGAGGAATGCCGTACGGCAAAGTTCGCTTGTGAAGTAATCGTAATCGCCAAATATCTCTCCGGTGTATATTGTTTTTACAAAGGTGTCTTTTTTCACATCGCCGTCTTGTATCAGTACGGATGAAGGTTCAAATTTATCTATATAATATGATTGTACTACTTTGTCTGTACCCGTTTTTAAGTTTTTACCGGCGGCGTTATTGACGGTATAATCAGTAATATATAATTGGGTATTACGTACACCAATCGCATTAGAAAGAATGGCATCCTCCTCTTTCGCTTCTATTTCTTGCGCATCATTATTGATATCAACAAACGAAGCAGGAGCCGTCCATACTTTAATCTCGCTTTCAATCGCATTATATCGTTCTATCATATCACAAAGAATGATATAATTATGAAAGTCTATCCACGTGTCCAACACACAATCTTCTTTGCCTGATATACGAATTTGGTTGGCAATTGTTTTCAAATAATTGCTGTTTCGTAGATATATATAGCGTTCATCCTCCGTACCATCTAGATTTGAGGCAAGACCCAACTCACAATCTTTTGCTACTTTATCTAGGAAGTCATAAGTAGTCATTTTACCAAGAGATTCAATTTTATCTTGGTATAGTCCTGGTACATTATATTTTGCTATGATTGTAACATTTTCACCAGATATACGCACATCATCAATAAAGAAGCGAAGATTTATTTTCTTGTACGCATTCTCAAAAGGAGGAAGTATTTGCACAAGAACCAAATTATCGTTTCCTGGTTGGTCGAGAGATTTAGTAAAGCCTAAATCATCTTTGAATGTGAATGATAGTTCTGGTAAAAATTTTGTAGAGGACAGCTCAAATCTTGATACTTTGTCCCATAAAATAAGTATATTGTTTACTTTAATCAATGGTGACAAAATACCTGTCATTTTTGTCTGTTGTACTTCGGCAGGTCTATCCTCTTCACATTCATCTTCAGAGGTGGCGTACATAGGTTCCTCAATCTCTTCGATTTCTAGTGTCGGGTCGTATTTTACTGTGATTTGCGCCATTAGTATACAATTACTTTTCTGGTTTGGTCAATTTTGAAACGTTTATCTCCGATGACTGCTTCATTCGGTTTGCGTTTTTCTTTCTTCCCTTTTGCTTTAGGACGTTTGGCTGTTCCTTCTGCTTCAGGATCACGTTCATCAGGATTTTCCAAGTAATAAAAATATGAGATATCTGCCACATCCGGACAAATAATGATATCTCCTTCATTTAACTCAAACGGATTAGATATGCCATTTAACTTACAAAGAACATCTTGATATTTATTGGTTCCATATAATTGATATGATAATAAGTCCATTCGAGCAATATAGTCTTTAGTGATTTCGACTACATTGTAATCAAACTCTGGTGGAATTCTAAAGGTTTTGTCTAGTAAATTGACAACCTTCTCATTTAGCACTTCGCTTTTGATTTCGGATTTATTTATCAATAAAGGATTTTCTAACATAGTTTATATTCATTGTTTTTATTTTATAGGTACGATTGCATAAGTTTTCGTACCATAACCAACTTCATATGGTTCTAATTTCATACCATCATATCCACGCATTTTTTTGTCATCTAATGATTTTGAATATTGGTAACGAAGCATTCCAATTGTATTGTTTTTTAACAAATCTTGAATACACTCTGCATATTGTGGATCGATTACGAATTTACCTCTTATCTTTTTATAGAATTCTACAGCTGGATCATGGTGTTTAAGAGAAATAGTAGAACGAATAATATTTGCTTTATTTACAAATAACTCTCTAAGTGTACAATTTTTAATATCTTTATAATCTATTGAAGTATATTCATTATCATATCCAAATTCAATCTCTCCATTCGGTGCATTGATGTTTTGTATTGTTTTTATATCGGTACAATGTGATAATTGCACATTAAATTCAGAAGCATATTTAGGAAGTCCTACTAATTCAACCCCTGGTGAGCTAAACATAATCAACACATGTAGGTCTAGTCTGCCAATTGGTCCTAATGACATATCCCAATGACTCAAATCAATCGTTGTATTAGGACAGTGAATAAAATGCAAATTAACAGGTCTTAGTATTCCTTTACCATCTTTGGTGTTATAGTATGTGTAATATATACCAGACAATTGCTTTGGCATTGTTTCTACATCTCGTTTTTTGAGTTCCACGACTCCTTGTTTGGGCTGTTTTTCAAAATCGTCTATTACAATAAAGAACTTACCATTGATATTTTCTACTCGGTAATTTCCTTTATCTTTAGAATCTTGCAATGTTTCCCACCAGTCTACAATACCGCCGGTTGCCCCAGATTTGGTGCTTGATAATATGCTTTCGTAAAGTGATTTCATTGCTTAGGTGTGTATTTTATATATGCTTTCATGAATTTGTGCATTTTTTCTATACCTTCTTTTCTTGAATAAGTAGAAAAAATGTCATTCCACATTGTAGCAGAATTTTTATCTCCCTTTGATTTATCAATTGCATCCCAATTGTTACGTATTGCTTGTATTTTATCACTATAACCTTTGGGTTCATCTGCAAAATACCAAGAGAATCTTATGATTTTATTAGGTCCTGGTGTTTGACAAATTCTAACCTCTAAATAACCATCTCTAAAGAATATACCAACAGACACAACGTCATCAGTATATCTTTTTCCACGTATCTTTCTTAATTTGTATATTGAATTATCAAAAACACTTCTGAAGTTAGATTCATCAACAATGTTCACCCATTCTTGCATAGCCATATCTACTTCAAACCATTCAAAAGTAGAAGTATCTTTATAATTTCTGCTTTTGTGTGGTATAGTGCGCTTCATGTATTCATCTTTACCAGCGCTTGCACTTGCTAATATGCTTTCATATAGGGTAATCATTAAAAACGTTCTAGTGTATTTTTTACTAATTCTTTCTTTTGTTTTATAGTACTAGATGGTAATTTGTTTGAGACAGCATTCCAGTAATCCATTACCAAATCAAAGTCAGCATATGTTTCGACAAAATGTTTTGTGTCTTGTATAATGCCTCTGTCTATTCTGGGTATTTTCACATAGAACTTATCTTTCCAAGTGTATATGTAATAATAGTGCCCACCTGGTAAAATGATTTCAAAAGCACCTTTTTCACGTGTTCTATGAAATCCTTTCTCTAAAAAATACTCTTCTGTAAGTTTTGCATTCTTACCAGAACCAGTGCTTGCTAATATGCTCTCGTACAAACTTTTCATGGTTCTACAATATCAGGTCTATTTTCCAATTCTTCAGAGATATCAGTAAAAGTTTTATTTCTATACATATATAAATAGTATACCCATCCCCATTCATCTCCTAATCTAACTTTTACCTTAAATAGAATTGGAGAACCATCCTGTTTTTTTAGATAGCTTAATCTGAGTTTTCCAAGTTTATCATATACAATTTCGTCCTTCGCGAATTGTAAATCACATCCACTGAACCAACTTGCATCGAACACATCAAAAGCATAGCCAACTTTTTTTGAACTGAAGCCAGGATAATTTTTGAAAAAATCTATGTAATCTTCCTTAATCTTTTTCAACTGATGCCCGTCATACAGCTCAGTAAATTGGATAGGAGTGCTTATGGCGCCGGCTCCAGTACTTGATAATATAGATTCGTATAGGGTTTTCATGCTTCTAATGCTCTAAATGGCGCGTCTTCGTATTTATCTAATATTTCTTGTAATAATCTATTGGACTCAGCTCTCTTTGAGTCATCTTTTGCTTTCCAATATTTCTCGATAAGCTCTAAATCTTTAATGGTAGGTATTACTTTCAATACGAACTCGTTCTTGTGATAAAAACGAATCCAAATATACAACTTACCACCAGCTGTCTTATAATGCAATACATGAGTAGTCAATCTACCCTCTTTACACACAATAGAACCGGCATTGGTTTCCATGGTATAAAATCCTTGCTTCAACAAGTATTCTACGGTAAGCGGGGCATTCTTACCGGAATTGGTAGAACTTAATATGCTTTCTTTGATTGTTTTCATTTTGTTATTTCAATTTAATTGTAAATAATGCTCTAGAAGTACCACCTTTACCTCCTTGTTTTTCATGTGTAGCAACATAAATTTCTCCTGGAACTTCGTCTTCAGTATAACAAAAGAAATCAAACTTATCTGGACTCAACAAATAACCTTTAAACATATCTTTAAAGAATTTGTCTTCAGGTCCATCCCATATAAACGAATGCACTAATGCCTTTTGTGCTTCTTTGTGTGTTTTGTTAGATTTTACATGACAAAGAACATACCAAATAATTCCATTGTCTTCTTTTATATCAGGTATATCAAAATCACGTTTCATTTTCTCCAAATTAAATTGTGTACCAAAACCTGATTTGCTATGTCCTAATCTAACAAGCATATCATTTGTAAAATGAAACGCTCCAGCACCAGTACTTTTTAATATGGACTCATATAGATTACGCATATCTCTCTAAATATTCGGAATACTCACTGTAAAATTTATTGATAGCAGTAATAATCGCATTCTCTACTTGTGCTCCTTTACCGGTCTTTAGGTATTTCTCGAGCATATCGGTAGTTTTCTTGCCCATTCCTTTGAGTTCACCGAGAATACCTTTTACAAAATCTTTGTAGTCGGGTTTTTCTTTGTTTTGAATCCAACGCATAATTGCTTTCTCGTTATAATCTACAACACCTTCATTGTACATATAATCAAGCCATTCATATGCATAGTCAATAATCTCGTCGAATGGAGATTTGGATTGCTCTACAATATAATCTGTTAATGTTTTCATATATACGTAATTCATTTATTTATAATGTGCTAGGTTGGAAGAAGTACGATACACCATTGTGGTTTTGTACCCATTCCTTGATTTCATCTAATTCTTTATCTGCCTCATCACTAAAGGTAGAATAGTTGATTGTAACCCCACCAGGAAGTTTGAACTCGAATGTTCCGTATATTCTGCTTAATGACATTTTTGTCAAGCACACAACAAATCTAAAGAAATAATAAAAATTGTATAAGTCTTGTATCTTATTGCGTACATAACAATTGATAAGTACATCTTGCCATTTCAAATCGCCTAAAACGACAAGTTTATGCGACAAGATATTATAATCGTATGTAAGTGGTGCGTTGAGCACTTGATTGAAAGTATCTACCTCATATAAGCTTGAAACGACATCGGTAAGCGAATAACCTGCCATACCAGGACTACCCTGTACGACTCCACCTCCGATTGAACCGACTCCACCAAATTGAGAGTATGAGCTCATCATCATACGTTCCAAGGAGAAATCACCCATTGCCCCATATCGCATTTGTGATTGTACACGATACACACCATGCACTCCAATGATACGATTTGGTAATGTAACGATTTTGTTCATACCGCCTTTACAGAATTCATCATTCTTAATCACATACATACGTTCTTCTGAGCACCAGTCGCAGTTCAGCCAGAACCACTCGGCGGCTTGAAGAATGAATGCAGGAATTCGGTCTAGCGGTACTGCGAAAGGCAATGCACATGATTGGGTTACCTCAGCTTGAACCCGTTGGATAAAATTCATATCAACTTCGTCCTGCCACTTTATATATTCTTCATTATTCATAAGCAATACTTTTCATTATGATAAATAATAATCAAATACTCAACCCATATAAAAAGACAGACACAATAATTTGCATCTGTCTTTCATATATTCCAACAAAGATTTTACTCTTCGTTAAAGGTGTTCTCAAGACCTTCCAAAGCAGCAATATATGTGATAAAGTGCTCTGACCAACCACTGATTTCAGCAGTCCAACAACCACGATAGTTTACACCATGTTGATGTGCTGATACGTCACAGATATAGTTGTTGATGCCGAATGGATGAGGAGTCTTATCTACTCGGTCACAGTCTTGTGAGTCAGAGAAGATGATGATACGGTCGAATACCTCACCTGCGAACTTTTTCTTTGACCACTCGAGCACTTGACGAGTAAAGATACCTCCTTCCCCAATATTGCGTTTTGTATCGTAGATTTGTTGAGCAAGACCGAAGCCTTTCTTAGGATATTGAATCCACTCGTGTGCTCCCTTACTAGCCCAGTCATCACCGGCTGTTGTAACAAGTTCGTAGTCTTCGCATTGGTTTGCGGCCAACATTGCCATTGCACATGCTTGGTCAAGACGAGTAAATGAAGTACCACTAGAGGTTACTGAACCCATTGAACCAGAAACGTCAACAATAAACAATGTCTTACCCGGAAGTTTTGGTAAACTCTTGTAAGAATCAAGCATCTTGTCTTCGATTTCACGCTCAAATTGAGGACACATACGAGCAGCCTTCAAGTAGTCAAGAGGCAAAAGCATTGCACCACGAAGGTTTTTGATTCCCTCTGTGATAACCTTACGGTCTACATCTGCTTTCATCATATTAGAGATATTACGAAGCATCGCCATACCACCAATCTTGTGAGTGTTGATGAGACGAGTCCATGTCTCCTTCTTGTCGGCACCAGCAGAGAGTGCAACCTCCCATGTATCAGGAACAGCAAGATTGCGTTCAGCGATTTTGTTAAACAACTCTTGCTCTTGCTCATCAGTTGCCTTTGGGTGACACAAGAACATTACGTCTCGAAGTTTAATCTCGGCATCACGGTCGTACTTTGCGAATTGGTATTCATCAAAGTTATGGAATGCAGCAGCCAAACCGCGTTTTGCTTGGTTAGCCAGTGGACGCTTACCCTCTTTCCAATAGATTGCCAAGAAGTCGGTAATCATATCGGCACGAGTGATTATCTTTGGAAGTAAATCACCCACCAATGCACGATGCTCGGGATATTTGCACATCTCAGATGCGATATACAAAGGTGTATGACGGAGTTTTTGTACCAAACGGCATTCCAGAGCCAAATTAGCTACATCTTTTGCAGCACACAAAGGAATCAAACGAGCGATTTCTTTTGCCAAAGACTTTCCGTCAACATATGCACAATCCTCCCAAAGCAAGTTGGCAAGAGTCATACGACGAAGTTGTTGAATGTTAGATTGTTTTGCGGCACGAAGTCCAGCGCCGCCCGCCAAACGAATGTCCTTCTCCATTGAAGAATTCTTTACTGTTGGATTTACTTTACTCATTGTTTTTAGATTTTTTGATTTATTACGTTAAACATAAAAATATCCGGTAAATACAAGTGAACTGGGGGGGATTAGCGTCTACTCGTATTTGCCGGATGAAATTAGATTACTGGAACAAGCGGTAGACAGAAGCTATTGATGATTGAAAACTGTAATTATCGAAGTATGTCATACCTTCACCAAGTAATATATAGTGCAAATACAGGAATAAATGAGGAGGGTGTATTTTTTCCTTAGGGCAGAAAAATTAAGAGTCGAACTTAAAATAACCGATGAAACCCGTTCTCGTCGCCATGTATTTTTAATATTCAAAAAAGAAAAAGTCAAAGAACACTGGATCGTGTTGTTTTTGTCTTTTCAATACAACTGGGGCCGATTGTTCGGTGGTTACCAGTAGTATTCAGTAGACGGACTGGTTCTTGTTTCACATTTCTTAAGATCAATTCATGTTTATCGAAGTAACACAGTCACACACTATTGACTTTTTCGTTATAATATGTCAAAGTTCAAAAGACAATACTAATATAATTAAAATTCCTTAGAAATTAACTATATCATAAAAATTTTTTCATAATTTTTATAACGTGTTGATTTATAACATGTTAAGATCGATACGATGTCCGGCAGGTATTCCGTAGTACAGAATAGAACCTGTTGCAACAGCTTCGCCGTAGTACTCAGTGAGAGTTGGTTTGCAAACAACAATATGTCCTCCCATTATACCATCAATCTGTTTGCGAATTTCCGAGTAATTCGCTTCGATAGCTTCGAGTATGTTCTCCTTGGTGGGATTTTCAACGTCGATTTGAATTTTTGCAGTGCCGTAGATGTCTGAAACGCGAACTCCTAATTTCATAAGCTTTGTAAGTTGTTACAATTCAATATACGAAAAATGCACAAGAAATTAATCTTGTGCATCATATAATTCATAAAAATGTTCCAATTCATGTCCTTTCTCTGCTCGCTCCGGTAGATCACCATACAGCGTTCGTATCTGAACTACCACATTATTGTTTACAGACTGTGGGTCATCAGTGAAAGTAGTATTGGTAAGAGTGTGAATCTTTTTTGCATCTTCATCTCCCGGTAAGTATGCTTTATATCTCGGGAAAGTAGTAGGACAGTTTGGATTAGGTGATATATATTTTAATTCTCCTAATACCTCGTGTAATTTACCAGAGATAATCACATCATCTGAAGTAGGTATTGTGTCGTAGTTATTAGTAGCAGACATAGCAATATTGAAGTATTTTCGTGACATGCCAAAGAACAAACCGACTAATATATTCCACATAAATTGCATATGACCATCCGGGAATTTGTGATAATAACCCACCATACCACCTAGCACTGCATCATCTGGTGTTTCATTGACTTTTTCAATCATCTTATCAATATTTACATATACCGAAGTGTTTGTTCTTACCACATAATCGAACTCCACCCCGACATTCTTGATGAGATTATATGCTTTTTTGGTTTTCTCATAGGTGTTAAAAATACTGTCATCACAATCCACATATACCATATGGTCTTCAAAGTCTACACACGGAGTTGGGTGTTTCTTGTCGCATGAGGTATATGCGAACCAAGTACAATCTTTATACTGATTGTGCAATAATTTCTTACCCCATGTGTCACGAACTGCACCCAACAATGCCTTAAAGAATGGTTGATTGCAGCTCATCGTCATGATAAGAATCTTCTTCCGGACTGATTTATCGTAATGATTTTTAATAAAGAAATCTCCTTCATACATATTCACAGAACCACACCAATGATATTCACGTTTAATCATTGGTACAATATATTCATTATAAATCTTCGGTCTTGTACCATCTGTTTTTAATATCTCGATGATTTTGTTTGCTGCTTCTTGTACGGCTTGTTTATAAGTTTCACCTTCAAATTTATTTTTCATTCCGATAGAGTCCGCATACTTAATGGTAGCTCTTGTACCGTATGTGAATGGCGAAACAACTTGTGCTCCATTGATGATATTCTCCAACATAGTGATACAGAATGTCTCAGCGAAAGTACCTGGATAGAACCAAACTTTGTGTTTAGATTGCTCTTTGTATAATTCTTCTTTCGACAATCTACCTAAATACTGTACATCTTTATCTGTGTCTACTGCTTTGTATTCATTGTAGCTTGCAATATCTACACCAAAATCGTGTATTTGTGCTTTTACAATGGGATAGATGTCATTTATCAATATATCTAATCCTCGTTCCGCACATGATGACCAGAGTATACGATTGTCTCTAGGTTCGTTATTCTCTTTGAAGAGCGATAAGTCTAATCCATTAGGAATATAAATTGGCTTTCTAACGAGCGATTTATATTGCGATAACAAATTATTAAGGTGCCATTCATTTAATGTCACAACGGTCACGAAATCGTCGTTTAAGCTGAATTTATTTACGTCTTCCCCAATCGGTAAAAGATGGTCATCAACAAGAAAAGACAAGTCATGCATTTGTATATATACATGCTTTGCCATCTGATTAGCTTTTATATAGCGAATGTAATTGATACCATCTTTCTCGAAGAACCTATTGAGAATAATAAAGTCATAATGGTTTTTGTGTAGTAAAAACTTATTGGCATTGATAAACACAAGATTATCATTGACCCGATAATAATCTTGCTTAATATTACAATATACATCTACATGTCCTCGATAAGAAAACTCTTTAGAAATCTGTACCAACCAAGTTTCTGAACCTCCAAGCGCTTCAGCAGTTGGATTCTCAGGATTTATTTGTTTCCACCCAATATCTACAATTGCTATATTCTTTATCATTTCGTATTAAGCCATTTTATGATTGGGTCTCCGTTATAACCTTTCTCCCATACGAACCAAGCGAAAGCCACAGCTCCCGACTCGGTTTGCTGTTCCTTATTCGAGAACTCACCGTTCTTGGCACATCCCATTCTACCTGCCATCACATATACAGTCTTTAGGTTTCTCTGGTTGAACAGACGCTGTCTGTTCTTTCCTTCTAAGAACGTAAGCTTCAAATACATCGCTACTTTGTTCCCTGGTTGAACCAGCTCAAGTGCATGCTCAACAAATTCTTGTGCATACTTATATGGTGGATTTGTTACGATATCTCCCCAGAAATGATTGTGCGATTCTAAGAAATCAAGCACTTCAGTATGTCCTGTTCTATCAATCAAATCTGTAGACCATACTACATAACCATGTTTTCTAAGTACGTTAGCGATATGGTCTTCTCCTGCAGCGCATTCCCAAATATTCGGGTCAAACTGCTCTTTTTCCAATAAGCACTCTATTGCTTTTGGACTTGTTGCGTAATAGTCGTTTTTTTCTCGCTCTTTGTCAGTGTGATTGCTTGCACCTACCGTACCATACACTGCTCGTGAATTGCCTGTCCAATCTTTTGCCATAATTATTATTTTTTTATCATAATCTTCAACATATCTCCCACCATTTTATTTGTTTCGGGATTTTTATACTTAAATATATTTGCTCCTGGAGTGAATGTTAACTCACCCAAGTAAACTTTATCATTCACTTCATAAAAGTCAACACGGACAAACTTAAAATCGGATGACAATTTCTTAGTATATTCAACCATTAAATCAAAATTATTTGGTTTTTTATAATCGGTATGTGCTTTTACTCCATATAAGTTACATTCTGAATCATCCATTCTATAATACATTATATCTCCATGCCCATGTCCATTATTTATAGTGTATAGTTTAGGTTCACCATTAAAACACCAAAACTTATAATCATATAAAGAATCTTTTTGATTTTCATCTACTAACAACTCTTCAACAACTATTCGTCTGGGTATGTTATAATATTGTAATTCATAGTTGTTTTGCATAGAAAAATCAGTATTGAGCCATTTTTCTAATTTTCGTTTACATTCAATCTCATTTACTTTATTTTTATCTTTCACAATTATATTCATACCTGAACCATGATTGCATTTAATAACAAATGAATTTGGTAATTCTTTCCATTTAATTTCAGTTGTATTCTTAAAAGATGCAATCAGAGGTATACAAATATCTTTACCCAATTTTTTAATACAATACTCTCGAACACGTAATTTGTCAGCACAAAGAGTCTTTAGATTGTTAACATCATAAATTGATAGATAATTTAACTTATCTTGTATTGTTTGAGGATTACTTAGATTGCATCGAATACCATGTTTTGATAAATGCAACAGCATTTTATCTTTCAATTCTTTGGTATTAACAATACTACCATTTTTATCAAATACCGGCTTAAATATAGGTGTCATAATTCACATATCCTTTATTTTCTATCATGGTGACTATACCACTTAAAATATTTGCTGTTTACTAATTTTGTATCTAAATATTGAAATCCCGAATTACCAATTTTCCAAAGACAATAATTAAAAGACAATTGGTCTCTATGCGACCCATTTTTTATCTCATCCGCCCATGCATTCATCAATCGAACACAATATGAATTATTATGTTTCCGGTAAATAATATTACTTTCAACTAAACCTGAGTTTTCTGGAAATTTTTGTGCCCTATATTTTTTAATCTGAGGATATATATTTGTCGGGGTATCTTTCTTCATACGCATACATATATTTGCTTCAATATATAGACAATTCCGTTTAGGATGTTTTCTGATATATACACTTTTATTCGGGTTATTGCAATAGTTTTGTATAAATTCATTCATATCTCCCAATATATCTATAGCACCATCCACCCATATAGATTCTTTGTAATGTGAAGGTAAATATTTATGAGGACAAATTTTAATTATTCTTTGCTGTTTAATTTTGGATAAATTTTGTAATTCACTTGGTATAGGTCTAAATTGCCATACTTTTGAATTTTGGTTTGTATTATCAGTAAAACATATATAATCAAAATCATCTTGTACATAAGACGGATCCACTATATTCTCATATCCACCGGTTATGCATGTGTATATAACTTTTGTCTTAAGATTGTCTTTATATAAATCACTATGCTTATATATCCATTCGTCCGGAGTTAACTCTCCGTGCACTTTTTTATTGTTGACATAATTATGGTCCCATGAAGCTCCTTTATAATGGACAATATAATCATCTAATTTAATTAAATTGTGGGGATACTTATTTGCATGAAAATAAAAAGCCGCGCCAGTATCGTACCAGTTCCCGCTCCCCATTATTAAACCGTGCATTCTATTTTTATCGAAATATCTGAGATTTAATTCTTTGCATTTATTAACATTTATAAAACAAAGATACGGTGTTAGACGAATTATATTTTTTAAGTTTTTTTCTAGCTGACCACAAAACAGATATTTATCATCGTATAATACTGATATGTCTTTTTTTAATAGTATATCGCTGTCCAATAATATAAAGTTATCATTTATTAAGTCAAAACACTTGTCTACTGAAATACAATGTCTAGCACTTATTCTTCTCCCACCATCCGCTGCTGCAACATTTCCTTTTTTTGTAAACTGTTCCAACCAGTTTTCAAAATTGATGATTTGTCCTTGTGTATTATCAAACAAGACAATATTATCTTGCTTGTATCTGAACGGATTTTTGTCACTATTGTCGAAAATATAAATAGTACAATTAGCACCAACAAATTTATTGATGCTTTTCACCAAACACTCGGTTAGTTTAGGTGTATTGTAATGTACTATAAGAATATTGATTTTTTTATTCATCATCAGGTTCCTCCGGTTTCAGCTTATTTGCAAATCTCTTTCGGATCATATTGATACGCACTTTCTTAAAGAACTCTTTTGCATCTACTTCATCCGGAATTTTGAAATGTTCTTTCAGTTTTTGTGCATCCTCATCAGTCATCTCTTCGGTGTTTTGATACATCTCGGATTGTTCATACTCAGTTCTGTGTTCATCAATAAATGCTTGCTCACTCTCTGTCAAAATAACGCCGGCTTTCTCTTTGGCGTAAATATAACTAGCTCTTTTTAACTCTTTGTGTGTCATAAATTATTTGTCATTTAAGTACATATAAAAAATATAAAAAGGACTGAGTATTTTTACCCAGTCCCGTGTTCTATTATCGAACAAAAAATTCTTATGAGTTAATCTGTACCGGAGTCTTTCCTTTCATAAACAACCAAGTAGCAACACCACCCAATACAAATGTACCAGCAGACACGATTTCAAGCCATGCATAGGTTACTTGAGGTTGAACTAAATGGAGAATTACTCCAACGATAATCACTGCTGCAACAAGACCAAATGCAGTCCATTGCTTCCAATTCCAATTCTTCATATTATTTGATTTGTTTTTTTAGTAAATTGTTTCAATTGTTTTACCAAGAATTCCACAAGGCCAACCGTCTTGCCAAGTGCATCCTTCTGCTAAATCACTATAAGACACAAATTGCATTCCATCAAACCATTTTACATAAATACCATCATTGTTTATTTCAATAGGTAATTTTAATCCAGTCGGGTAATCCTTGAAGCAGATATACTTGCTATGTGCATCTTGATGATTTGTAAATTCATGCAAATCTTTGTATGGGGTTAATGTTTTAATACAAAATGTACGTCCATTACAATGTTCTAGTGCATAAGTCAATCCTTTCTCTCCGGCTACAATTGTATAACCAGATCCAATGGATGTCATAACTGCTTTGTCGGGACTTTTAATCGCGTCCCATAATGCTTGTGTCTGTTCTTGTGTCATTGTTTTTAGTAATTAAAAATGGTACCCGAACTGGGGTTCGAACCCAGATTTACAGATTGAGAATCTGCCGTCCTAACCGATTAGACGAAACGGACTTATGTGACCATCCAGGGAGTCGAACCCCGCTACCTTGTTTTGCAGACAAGTGCCTAAACCGCCCGGACCCGATGGTCGTATGTACTCCTGGTGGGACTCGAACCCACACGCCTTACGGCACTAGATCCTTAATCTAGCCTGTCTACCAATTCCAGCACAGGAGTATACTGTTGACTAACCGGCGTTGGTAGTCAACATGGTATGTAATTCATATTCTTTATCAATCAAACGACCAATAAATTCTTGATGTTCTTTTCTTTCTTGGTTCAATGATTCATTTACTTTATCCAAAGCATTTGTTAGATTTTCAATAGTTTCGTGCTGTTCTTTGTTCTCTTTTTCTATATTTTCTCGTTCTTCTACTGAATTATTATAGTCAATCTCAAGTTCTTCCAAGTCTTTTTTAGCGGCAGAAAGCTCGTTAGAACATTGATTTAATTTAGTGGAAAGAGAATTAACTTTTTCACGAAGCTCATCAATAATACTGTCCCGTTCAGCCACATTTTTCGCTTGTTTTTCTGCTACTTCTTGCAATTCTTGTTTTTGACCAATCTCATAGTTCAATGAGTCATTCAAATTAGAATTATCAGCAGTAAGTTGTTCAATTTTAGCATTCAAATTACCGATTTCTTCTTCTTGCTCAAAAAATTTGTCATCATTTTCTGATTTCTCTGCAAGTTTTTCCTCTAGTTTTTGTACCTTTGCTGCTTGAAAATCCGCATCCGCTTTCGCTTTATCGCGTTCTTCAGTTAATGTAGTAATGTTTTCTTTTTGCTCTTTGAATACCTCAATTGCTTTCGCTAAACGTCCTTTGAGTTTTTCGTTTTCTTGAATAAGTTCTTGTTCTGTCATAAATAACTTTGTATTTTAATAACAATATATGAAATTATTGATATATATTAACAATAATTTTGTCTTTGTGTCCCGCAGTTATTTTACAAACCACTTTTTCAAATCAATAATTCGTTGGTTCTTACTACCTCTAAATTCAATATCTGGATCGTACTGTGCTTGAATAAACGGTCCATCCACCAGCACATCACATTTTTGTAGGATACGTTTTTTGATGGGAGATTGTACTAATGTTTCAATTGTATCTCCGGCAAATACCCAAATGTCTTTATCAGGAAATTCTTTTTTGAAATCATCAATAAAAATTTCTAATTCTTGTAAAGCAGAAAAAGATTGGTCCAGTGGATCTCCTCCTGATAAAGTAATACCTTTTATATATGGTTTGTCTACTGCTTCAAAAATTTTCTGTCTTACAGTTGGGTCATCTAGTTTTTTACCTTGTCCATACAACCAAGTATGTGGATTATGACAGCCAGGACAATGATGTGAACAGCCTGATGTCCAAATCGTTACTCTACATCCCAGACCATTCTCCACATCGGGATATGTGATTGTCAATACTCTAAAGTCATCACTCATAATCATTCCAAATTTATCTCATTTCCATGAATAACACGTTGTTCTGTTTCTACTTGTTTACCTAAATTAAATGCGGACTTGTAATCCCCGGTCAAATACCCTGTTACACGACGGAGTCTAGAAATATTTTCAGAACCGCACTTTGGACAGTTATGCCCAATCAAGCCAGTATATCCACAGTCATTGCACATATCATTGGGTAGGTTGATAGCGAAATAAGGAATATCTTTTTCCATTGCATAATCTACCATCTTTTCCAATGCTTCGATATTATGTATGATGTCATGCTTTACTTCAATATATGTGATACAGCCAGCACTCGAATAACCAGTAAGTTGACTTTCAATATCAATCTTCTCGAATGGTGAAAGCTCGTAATATACAGGCACATGCATAGAGTTAGTGAAATATAACTTATCTACACGAAGACCATCTTTGTCGTAGTAGTATGTAACACCTTCAAAATCTCCGTATTTCTCTTTCCACTTCTTGAATGCGGTATAGCAAAGATTTTCTGCTGGAGTGTAGTATACACCGAAGTTGAGTTTGTATTGTTGCTTGAACTCGGCACAGCGTTTCTTATACAATGCTTCGATTTCTTTCGCATATTTCATTCCTTCTTCAGTAGTATGGTCACATCCAATAAGAATTTGAAGCGCTTCTGCAACACCAAGCTGACCTAATGAGAGTGTACCATGTTTCAATGCTGAGATAATTCCTTCTTCTGGTACATAACCGGCCATTGTTCCATTCTCATACATGAAACGAGCTGATGCAGGACTCTGTGAAGCGATAAAGTTAAATCGTTCAATCAGCATGTCTTTTGCCTCGAATATTTTTTGGTCCAACTTTATTAAGAACTCGTGCATGTAACGCTCATGCTTGGTCAAATGGTCTTCTACATCACCGAGCTTATCCAATTTGAGTTTTACTTCCATTGCAATAGTAGGAAGAATTACCGTTACCGGACAGATATTTCCACGACCATCTTTCAATTGACCGAAACCATTGATGTCGAAACCATTAGCAGTTCTACAACCCATCGTGCTAAAGTAGGTATTTGGATCATTGACATCATAACCTGCATTACCAGACCAGTCTACATTGGCATAGTTCGGGTACAAGCGTTTGGATGTGCTCTTGAGTGCCAATAATTTCATATCGTAATTTGGGGTGCCTGGCTTGTCATTAACTCCTTTCATATATTGGAATATACCACAAGGGAAAATCGATGTACGACCGAACTTGCCCAACCCTTCAATGGACACCTCTAATAACTCTTTGATTACCATACGACCTTCTGGTAATGTGCAGGTACCGTAGTTAATAGAAGTGAATGGAAGCTGATTACCAGAGCGTGATTGTAATGTATTCAAATTATGATACATACCTTCTACCGCCTGATGACATTCTTTAATAGTCATGTCCATTGCATATTGATATGCTTTAGGATAGAGCTTGTACCAACCATCTTCAATAGAAATTTCTTCAATTGGATGTGCTGTTGGGTTTTTGTAGATAGAAATCAATTTTTCTTGTCCTTCTACATATTTCAATCCATCACAATAATGCTTGTTGAATGATTTACGCACATAAGGTACCATCGTCCAATCCAAATGACTTGCAGATACACCCCCGAATTGTTGCAATGATTGTACTTGGAAAATAACGGCTACCAATTGCATAGCGGTATTGATAGAGTTGGCATGACGTACATCCGTTTGACGCACTGCAAACCCATCTCTCAACAACTTATCAAATGGAATAGTCAGGCAGTTATGCATACCTACTGCATAGGAATCCAGATCATGTATATAAATTAAGTTCTTATTATGATTATCTCGAGCCATCTTAGATACAATATGTTTCAGGGCAAAATCTTTTGTTACTACTCGGTTTGCCTCTCCCATACGACCACCAAAACTTGCTTCATCTAAGTTCGCGTTCTGATTTTCTACATCATCACCTTTTAATTTTCTGAATATCTCTTTGGTTAACCACGACTTTCCTTCACGAACTTCTTCTCTTTTTTTACGGTACAAAATAAATGACTCAGCTGCCTTAATCTTGTTCTTTTTAATCAAGAAATCTCGGATAATGTCTTGGATTTCCTCGATTGGCATTGCATAGTTTGGATCTTTGGCATCTTGTTTGGTAACGAGTGTATTGAAGTGTTCTCGGAGCTGTTCAATGAATGCTTCAGGAACAGGCTCACATATAGGCTTGCTCTCGAATACTTTGGTTACCGCTGCCTCAATTTTTTCAAACTTAAATGGCTGAATCGTACCATCTCTTTTCTCTACTTTCATAAAATTTTTACTAACTATTTTACGAATATAATATAGATAAAAGAGGCATTATTTTAACCCAAATTAAGCATAAAAAAGAGCAAGATTTTTATCTTGCTCTATGTGAAATTTCTGTTCCAAATATCGAATAAATTGTTCGATTTTTTATGATATACAGTTTGCCATTTTTGATTATCTTGTATGTACCAGGACCGGTTATAATCTTTTCATTTCCGGTAGCAATCTGTTCTGTCTTTCGTTTGCCAAAGAGTGTGAACTGTCCTTCTACATCTAATTCATCCCCATGTAACAAGTCATACCATTCATTATTATAAAGCACATAGATTTGTTCAAATAGGTCTGTCTTTACTTTCGGATCTAAATACAAATGACCGGCCGGAGTATTGATAAGTACTCCATTCTCAAGTATACTGTCATTGATGGCTGAATAGAGCAGTTTATATCCATTTATTGATTGATATATAGGTCTTCTTGATTCAAAGTCATCTCCTGGCTCATATTCAGCAGTAAATTTATTTGATATGAACATTCCAGTTTTTGCATCGTTTATATAAACACGAAGGAATAATTCTTCATCCGAGTCTTCATGATAACGAGAAACAATAGAGCGTCTTTTATTAGCATCTAGCGTTATTGACTGAGGATTAGTGTTGTTTCCTCCTAGCTGAACAAAGAAACATTCAAATGGTTCTAAATATATTTCATCTAATAACTCAGAACGATAACTACCATCATCGCTTAGTTCAGGAGCACACTTAACGACACGATACCTCAGTCTTGCTTCTGTTTCATCTGGATCCACTATCCATTTACCATTCCATGTATCACCAGACGGATCTTTAATCAAATGTCCAATACGTATAGGTGAATATATTTCAGTTTCGATAGAAGTAAAATACGGATTCCCTATAAGATTCCATCCTATATGATTAGGAGCTAGACCTTCCGTTGTACACCCCCATGCTTTAAGTGTCTCCCAAGAAAGTGTTTTGTCGACTTTCTCTCTGTTCAGTGCTGTATTAGCAAACTTAAACCGATACTCTTGTTTAATAGTTCCATCACCAGCTATACCAAAGATGAATCCTTCTCCTGGTGCAAATGTCTTATTTTCATCTACCGTGATCCATCCATTTCGTTTCTCAATCGAACGTTTGTTACCATCATAAGTTTTAATTAGATAGTCTGTTCCGAATATTGCCCTCTTACCATTTGATTTAATAATATCTTTTACTTTGAATGATTCTGGTAATGCTAACCAACGCCAATCAGAAGGATCTGTATAAATATCCAAGAACAAACTACTATCTCCACTTAAATTCAAATTGCCATATAACGATAAGTATGCCGGTGTGTTATCAGCCTTACGTAAAGCAAGAGAGTTTATTGTGTATGTCGTACCAGAAGGAACTAACAACGTTCCACCACCATATACTTTTACATTATGATTGGAAATGTCACCATTTATAGTCAATATAGAATCTTTAAGCACAACTACATCGCAGTTTGAGTTATCTAATATAGTATGTTGACCTGCAAAAATAGGTACTTGAAACCATCTAATGCATGTACTATCATTTCTTGTTAATTCAATACGTATACTATCGCAAGAATTCATCTCTCCATAATACGTATGTATACTATCAAAATTACCAACATCAAACTTCACTGAATCCTTATACCATTCTAATACATCTATATCTACGGAAAAACATTTTGGATTTGCTGAATATTCATATCCTGATGTACGCCATGTTATAAATATTGTATCTATATATAATGCATTTTGATATGGTCTTATTCCGATATATTTTCCTCCGTTTAATAATACCTCATCTGTTGAATTATAAGATATATTTGTATGATTTCTTGATCCTTGATATAACTCAGAGGGAGTTGAAAATGCAGTATCACTTTCATAAACCCACAACACTCTTCCTTGATAAGTTGCATCATTCCATTTTACTCTAATACTATATAAAAATCCACCTGAATTAGTAGAAATAATACCTCTTATACTATTAGATGCGGTAATTTGTATCGAATGGCCTGATTCGTTCGTACCGCCAGCAGTTTGACCTGAATATTCAGCTAATGATGCTTGTTTAATACCAGAAAAACTTCTATAAGCTGGATTTAATCCATAATCTACACCGATTTTATAATAGTCTAATGTATCTGTAATAAATTCCGTATTAGCAGACGATGTAATGCCATATATTGCATATAATGTTGTGTCTTTTGTGGGAGTAAATTTTTCTGTAAATAAACTAGTGTGTATATTTTCACTTGTGCTCCATCCCATAAATTTCCATCCATTCAAATCACATTCATCGTATACTTCAATGTCTGGTAATGATACTTCCTCATACGGTTGAGATTGTTCTATGTTGTCTATTATTATTCCTCGATCGTTTAATAATACAGTATATGTTGATGATATAATGTATGTAATTACAACATTTGTTATTCTTGCTTGCTTTCCTGAGTTACCTGATGTTGTTGTTTTGGACCAATGATTTGTCGATAAATTAGTTTCTGAATAATTTGCACTATTACCATTCCATCCCCCGTTATTACTTCCGCTAGTAAATGTAAACGAAATTGATGTAATTGTATATATTGATGATATTGATAGTGTTGTTCCTTTATAAATTCGAAAATCTGTTGATTGAGCCGAACTAATACCAGTTATCGTAATATCGTTTTTTGTGATACTACCACTTTGTACTAAACTATAATCTGTTGAAGCTGTAAATGTTACAGATTCATCTGCAATGCATACCCCAATACTCATTAGGAGAAAAGATAAAAATAGAAGAACTTTTTTCATAACACAACATCATTATTTATACCTATATAATAAAAAAATAAGGAATGAACATTTCATCCCTTATATCACAAACATTCACAATTTGATGTTATTTTACAATACGTCCCATTACATCATATTTCTTACCGTCACGAAGAATATACAATGTGTTTGTTTTTGTGTCTAAGTATTTTGCTTTAGGCATTTCGTCAAAAATTATTGTTATGTCAGTTGTTTTATCTACAATTTCAACAACCGCATAATCATAATCTTCGGTAGTATTAAAACTTAAATCAATACCTTCTACAAAGATAACATAAGTACCTGCTTTTAATGTGAAGTCGGACTCATTAACACTTACTTCCCATGCAGCTTGCCATTTAGCAATAGTAGCAGAATCGGCACCATAATCACCAATAGTTGAATAGTTATCGCCATGTTCTAATACTAAATCAGATGAGATAGAAAAATAACCATCATACTCATCAATAGCAAATGCACGACTGTAAGATGCTAAATCTGCAATAAGTGAATAGTTGTAAGTTGCAGTATCAAGCAAACCCAATTGAATATCATAAGCTTTAGATAGAGTTGAGTCACCTTGCCAGATGATTCCAATAATACCTGGTTCATCTTCTTCAGCGTAAACAATAGATACTGCTGCGTCTGTATCAGCTTTAACTAGTTTTTTAGGTTGTAGTTTAGGTGCAGCTATTATTGATAAACTAGCAAACAAAAGTGCTGCAATAGTTAAAAATTTTTTCATAGTTATGTTTAGGTTTTTTCATTTCTGTATGTTCTATTTCGATATAGTATGTATATAAACATTAGCATTAGTAATAAACCAATAGGAAATTCTCCTACCGGTGTTAAGAATGGATCATCTGGGTCTGATGCCCACTTTTCGGTATTTTCAGTTGGTTCATGACTGACAGATCTCCAGTCATTACCCCATCCCCCACCAAACAAACCGATGAACATTTCCCAGAAGCCAGAAGCTCGTCTATATTCATACCAAGTTTGTCCTTCGTCTGGTGAATAGTACCAAATCCCTGTCGTTTCATCATATTGATATACTCCTTCTGGATCTCTATCCCCACCGGGTGTTTCTCTTGAATTGTCGTTTCCATCGTACACTGTTATTCTTCTTGGCCCTGAACCTCCCGGTCTTGAAGTGTTTCCTGGTTGGTAAGTGCCGGAATATGTATGTACCGTAGTGTAATTGTTTCGATGGAGTGTTGTATAACCGAAATTACTATTGGTTTGATATACTGATGAGTTAAAATTACCATTTGAATAATTTGTAGTATATCCTATTCTTCGGTATTCCTGCTGAGTAGGTATATTATTACTGCGATTGTAATAATTGCTACAGTCATTGTAACCGCTTCCATACACCAAAATATTTATTAGCAACAATATGTTCAATAATGTCCATTTCATGTTTTATAACATACTCAAATTAAATAATAAATGTAAATTGGTGGAAAAATTAAAGAATAGTGCAGCAAACCGGATTCGAACCGACACCTCGAGCTTGGAGGGCTCATATGCTAAACCATTGAACACCATTGCTGCGAGAGCGGGTACCGAGAATCGAACTCGGGTCTCCAGTATGGCAAACTGGAGCATTAACCACTATGCTATACCTGCAAATTGTAAAGCTTACAGCACTCTGCTTTCGGTACTTTACACGAGGTGGGCAAACTCGAAATGAGTAGTTAAGATTGCCTTGTTTAAGGGTTTTCGATAGTCTCAAATCTATTTCCAACGCATTATCCACCAACCTGTTCCTTCACACTTATTCCAGGTAAGTCAAGGACCTTGGAGCATATTTCACTGGAATTGTAACTCCAACTGTTGTAGAATATAAGGGATTCGAACCGCTACTTCCTGTCTTCACGCAGGCGTGCTCCCATTACACTATATATCTTTTTTCGCTAAGATGATTTGCAACTCATCATTGCACTTGTTCAACCGCCGTTGTAACATTGCGTATAGCGTACCCGAAATCTCTCATTTGCTGTTTTTTATTATAAAATTCACCACTAACTTATTTATAATCATTTTTGATTTCTTTACTTGCATGTTTCATGTACACTCGTATCATGCAAGTCGCAAAGAGATTTTTCTTGTACCGAGAGATAGAATCGAACTACCATCCATCGCGTATGAGACGACTGTACTAACCGTTGTACTATCTCGGCATGGCTGCAAGCTTTACGTACTTGCCGAAGTTATATCTTGCTCCGCTCTCCGGATGATGTAGTAGTGCTAACTTCTTACGCCCGTTGTGCCCGTCGGGACGAGACAAAATTGCAAAGATGTGTGGCGCAGACAAGAGTCGAACTTGTAATCTCATTTTCCATAAAAATGTGTGTTTTCCGATGTATTCCTAATCTAACGCTAGCAAGTGGTTTGCAGAAATGACGATTAAGACGTTTTTTAATTTCACCACTGCGCCAATAACCAGTTTCCTTTTGTCCTTATTAGTGTTTTCTTAATACTGCAGTACTAACAAGGTTGCTGAATTAAGAGGACTACTGTCAAATCATACTCTACAGCTTTTCACGTGGAGCGGGGTGGAATCGAACCACCATCTACGGATTTTCAGTCCGCCGCGAACTGACCAACTGCGCTACCGCTCCATATTTAATTATTTCAATGTTCATTTTTTGTGGTCCCACCCGGACTCGAACCGAGATCCTATGATTAAGAGTCACATATTCTAACCAATTGAACTATAAGACCTTTTTAGTGTCCCCGTTGGGACTCGAACCCACATCTTCTGATTAAAAGTCAGAGGCACTGTTCCAATTATGCTACGAGGACTTTTTATTTTTGTGTACTCCTTGATAGCATAAAATGCAGTGCTATCAAAGTTTTAATCAATATGCTTAAGATGTTTTCGTTTCATTGTCTTATATATTTATAATAGTTATTTAGTTGCGGCCGTGGGAGTCGAACCCACTATCTGGAGGTTATGGGCCTCCAATGATTTCTGAGTGATAGTTACAAAACTCAATATCCGTTTCACTCCACCACAAGTGGGTCTGGTTGGATTCGAACCAACGATCTCTTGCTTGTAAGGCAAGCGTCCTGAACCACTGGACGACAGACCCAATTTATTTCAATGTTCTTTTTGCGGAGACGACGGGACTCGAACCCGCACTCGCGCACCGTGACAGGGTGGTATGTTAAGCCATTACACTACGTCTCCAAAGAGAGATGTTCTTCTTATTTATACTGGTATGAACACCATAGATCCAGCACTTTGAGTGGGTACCACCATTTGACAAAGTATTGTACCCCCGCCGGGGTTCGAACCCGAAATCTTCACCGTGAAAGGGTGACGGCTTAGCCAATTCGCCTACAGGGGCAAAAATATAAGACAAGTCTAGAGGTTCGCCGAAGTGCTCTGAGACGGATATCATTGAATAGACTAATATCCGGCAGCTATCTGGTTACACTTGTCCAGTTTGCGTTATTGAGAGGCAATTGTGCTATCCGTACGGTGACGTGCTTAATTGCGTCAAACTCTCGTTTTGTTGACTTCGGGCTATGTTCCTTACGACTCCCGGTTCATGTTACGCCGGTAACAATTCGATATTCCATGTGCTCTATTTCAAGCAAATTAGCGAAGTGTTTGAAGTTCTATTCTTCAATCCTTACCAACTACCTGGATATCTATGAACAATAGCTTGTCTTTATATTGTATTTTCAAAGATCATGTTTCGTATTATACAATCAATATAACAAATGGTTTTCAAAAATTAACTTATATTTGAAAAATTTTTGTTATTTTTTCTGCGGAGAGTGAGGGACTCGAACCCCCGCGCCAGTTTCCTGACCTAGCACGTTAGCAATGTGCCCCCTTCACCAACTTGGGTAACTCTCCATTTTATATTGATATAGACTTTTTTGATTGTACCCCAGGTGGGAGTCGAACCCACAAACAATAGATCCTAAATCTATCGGCTTTTCCTATTTGCCTACCAGGATAAATATCACCGCCGGTAACGCTCCGACCCTGTGAGCTCAACTAGTATACGGTTCTAAGATTCAATTACGAACCCGGTGATAGGGTGTTCGACAGGATTCGAACCTGCGATATACCAGAACCACAATCTGGCGTGTTAGACCGCTCCACCACGAACACCATAAAGGACGTTGTTTACTGGGTACAACGTTCAAAACCTTGTATCAATTACTCAAGTACTAATGTATCAGCTGGAACCACTGCATCCAAAACTGCTGTTGTATCAACTACAACTTGTACAGGAATTTCAGGATCTGCATCAGTCTTTACACATTTGTATGCTACGGCGGTTGCACCACCAGCAAGAATCAATGATACGGCTACCCAAAATAAAACTTTTGCTGTTTTTGAGCTAAACTTAAAATTAAACATATATTTTACTTTTTATTTATTTTTGTACCCCGAACAGGAGTCGAACCCGTATCAGATGGTCCGTAGCCATCCGTTCTATCCATTGAACTATCGGGGCAAACACAATCTCGCCTAAAAGGTACACAATAACTGACGAGATTCTGCCATAAGTTGTTTCTCCTAGCAGGGGCAGTAGGACTCGAACCCACGATCTTCGGTTTTGGAGACCAACATTCTACCAACTGAACTATACCCCAATATAAATTGTAGCTCCGGTGGGACTCGAACCCACACCCCATTGCTGGGAGCAGATTTTGAGTCTGCCGCGTATACCAATTCCGCCACGGAGCCAAATTTTTGGTTGCGAACTACGACTTCCACGTAACTAACACCATATCAGGGTGCCGTGCTGTGTACGTACACACTACCAACCCGTTTCCTACTCGGGCTATGTATTGTACACTACACAACCATTTCGGATAGTCAGGACCAGAACCGAAGTTACTTTTCCGGTAGGTTCTTATGTTTATTACACCAATTCGCGAGTGGCCCGCCCGGGGATCGAACCCGGAACCCCCGCCTTAAAAGGGCGGTGCTCTACCAATTGAGCTAGCGGACCAATTTTAATCAAACATCGAATAATTTTGCAGAGAGAGCTGGACTCGAACCAACAACACGGTCTTGGAATGACGATGAAATCCTAATCATACAACAGCCATTTTAGCGTAACAAGCGATTGGATATACTTGTTCGCATTTTACCAATTAAACTATCTCTCTATGAATGTCTTAAACAAGGACTCCAAGGGATTCGAACCTCATACCGCCAAGAAATGATCCTGGAATACTAACCAATTATACTAGGCGCCCAAGCTAAGACATAATTTGCTGCGACGGCTGGACTCGAACCAACGACCACTGGTTTAACATACCGATGAAATTCTAATCATACAACAGCCTTTTAGCGTAACAAGCGATTGAATTTGTTTTAAGTGCTCTACCAACTGAGCTACGTCGCAAAATTGGAGATTGCGTTTTTGTTAGACCTGACCGACCTCCTAAATAAAACAGGTACCATTTCCGATTATTAAACCTTCTGCAGAGGTAAATGCCCTCATCGTAATGTGTTAACTTTTTGATGCATTTTTTTGCTGGCTAGACAGGATTCGAACCTGTGAACCTTTCGGGGCAGATTAACAGTCTGCTGTCGTTGGCCACTTGACTACTAACCAATAATTGTTGGGCCGGAGGGATTTGAACCCACGTGCAACCGACTACCCTTTCTACAAGGTATAAGCTTGAGGGGATACGACCCAATGTAAGAGCCTAAATCTTCTAAGCCTGCATATTAGCTCTTGTGTGAATAGACTGGATCCCTATTATCTATTCAAATTGCAATCGTGGGACAGGTAGGATTCGAACCTACTTAGCCGAAAGGCGACGGTTTTACAGACCGTTGCGACTCTCCAACTTCGCCGCTGTCCCAAAACTGCGGTCTCTGTCTCCTAACCGGTATGGAAACTCTCATTGACAGACCGCTGTGAGTTTTTTATTGTCGGGTAGGCGAGATTCGAACTCACGGCCTCCTGAACCCAAATCAGGCATCTTAGACCAACTGGACCACTACCCGAAATATTCTCAGGGACGAACCAAATTTCAAAGAGTGACGTCAAATTCTTCTACTTTCTGCATGTGGTGTTTTCTAGCACCCACAAGGTTTGAGAATAGTGGAGGCCGCCGGACTCGAACCGACACACCGCTTTTACACGATTACTAGTAGTTTTCAAGACTACTGCCTTACCAATTAGGCTTAGACCTCCGAAAGCGACCTTTGATGCGTAATCTCCAGCCGCAAATTTTATTGTGGAGCCGGTGAGACTCGAACTCACTACCTCCTGCTTGCAAAGCAGATGTTCTAGCCAGGTGAACTACGACCCCGATATTAAAAAGTGGACACAGGTGGGATTCGAACCCCTCTGTCACAGTGCAAATGTGACGTGCTAGCCGTTACACTACCCGGCCCGATTTAGTCGCACTATCGCAGGACTATAAGCTCCCAAGCGTCTGGTCTAAACTTTGATAAGAATTACCAGAAGGTCCTATGTACAGCTTGAACCTATTTTTGGTGCGGGGAAGGCCGGATTCGAACCGACGACCTACGGATTAACAGTCCGCTGCGCTACCGCTACGCCACTTCCCCAATAATTGTTGTCCTCCGAGGAGTCGAACCTCGCCCCTCAGAACCAAAATCTGATGTACTACCGATATACGAGAGGACAATATAAAAACATGTGGTAATCATCCACTAACGATAAGTTCGTACCGAAAAGAACTTTAGTATGAGAGTTCTAATATAACCCAGCTTTCTCTCGCTCAGCCGCGACCATTCCATTTTGATTATCGGTGGAATTGACGTTATGACCGATATAATTGAGAGTCTAGTGTTTCATCTCTCTTGGTCTCTTCACACTACCCAAAGACTTTGTGCTGTTGTACCCATTCCTAATCAGCCAATGGGTTATTTTAAAGTTGTTTTCCTTCAACTGTTGAGCCCTCTCCCAGAATCGAACTGAGATCTCAAGATTACAAATCATGTGTAATAACCGTTATACTAAAAGGGCAAATAATAAATGGCCAACTCCCGAGGTAACGATCCTCGCATCTACTGGTAAAATCCAGCGCTTCGTCCATTCAAAGCTTGAAGTTGTAACCTCCAGTGTTACCTGGAAAATGTAGCGCTGGCCGGACTCGAACCGGCACGCTCATCACTGAGCAAGGGATTTTAAGTCCCTCGTGTCTACCAATTCCACCACAGCGCCATTTTTTTGCGTAATGATTATTTCACATAAGCACTACGCTATATTTATTTTTTCGTTCACTTAAAAAGTTTCGTTCTATGAAATAGAACAGTCTTTTTTCAGTGAACAAAAGATTTTTCTTTTTAGCCTATATCAATATGTCAAAGATCATTTTTATTGTTGGGAGGCCGGGACTTGAACCCGGATTACCAGTGTATCGGACTGGCGTCCTAACCGATTAGACGATCTCCCAGTATTTCAAGTGCAACAAGAATAATATAGGAAATACTTAGAAAAATTTAATCGTCTGTTGAGATTTTTTCTAACTTTTTCCGATTATATTTCTTTTTATTTTGAGTAATCAGACGACGGAACGAGATTTGTTTGCCGTGTAATCGGATTTCCTCTTCGCGTTGCATCTTTTTAACTTGTTTCAGTATTTCTATGTTGATGTTTTTTGTTTTCATATAAATCAACATAAGAAATATCTATAAAATGTTAATCTTTCTTTTTCGTTTTTGTTTTCTTTTGTGAAGCCTTCCATGCTTTTGCACGTTCGACTAATTCTTTGTGTTTTGCTTCTGCTTCTTCGGGATGTTCGTGTTCCCATTGTAATTGGTCAATAACGAATGATTTTACATCTAACTTCCAATTGAAGTAGTGAGGGCACATTAAAAACCAATGATTGTCTTTACCTTCTTCAATACATTTGCCTTTGCATATACAAGTTTTCAAACAAACATCTTGTTGAAACTTCGGTACATCGCTTGCTTTGTAAAAATCTTTGTTTGGCATAATCTTTTTATTTTAGTACCCCGGCTGCGACTCGAACGCAGGACCCACAGCTTAGAAGGCTGTTGCTCTATCCAACTGAGCTACCGAGGCATGTTCATTACTTTCTATCTCTCATCATTTGCAATCGTTTCGGTAATACGTATAAATAATTGCATGTATCACAACAATAGCCTGATTTTATAGGTTCAGCATTGTTCCCGTAGCCTTTAATTTCATTGTAGCAAATAACACATCTCATAAGCATTTTGTTTTTAGTTACAATATAATATAACAAAGATTTCTTGAAAATTAACATATCAAAAATCTTTTATATACACTGTCTATAAAAACATGTCCGTTTTGTCGGTTTACTTTGCGTCTAACGAGCTAAAAAGTATTTTCTATATAAATCTACAGAAATCAAATAAAACCCGCTTAAAATAAAAATTGCTCAAATTTCTATTTTGAAACTTGAGCAATTACTTAAAAAATTATTTTTCTAAGCTTTGACCGTATGAATTTTTATATCATACTTGTCCTCAAGTTTTTTTGCCGTCTGTAAATTTACTTCATTATCATCAAAGAACACAATTGTATCATATCCCCATTTTGCTAATCTCTTAATTACTTCCGCCTTTCTTTCTTCAATTGTATCACCATGCAATTTCAATTTTGGATCATTGATAGCGAACACTAATTCTTGCTTTATATCAATACCATTATTTTTAAAGAAACGATAGAACATATCTTGTCGTTTTCTGGCGGTCAAAATACCTATATGGGTGCCTTTTGCATATTCACGTTTTAATGTGTCCCAATATTTCAAGAACACGGATTTCTTGTTCAATAGATCCTCATCGGTAAACTCGGTATAGTCGAAGTACTCACCGGGTTTTAATCGGTATGTGTTAAACTCAGTACTGGACAATTTCTTCACAATCTCTCCATCTTTACGCACATATACTTTCACATCAGAACGAATAAGCGTATCATCTACATCGAATAACAAAATTTTATTCGACTCTGTCCCGGCGACAGTAAATTTCTCAATAATATATGTACTTAAATCTTTCATCTTATTACAATTACCCAGTTTTGTTTTGTATTCCAGAATTTGTCGGTTCTTATTAAAGTAACGATATCTACACGTAATTTATCTTTAGCGGTACCATGATGCAATTGACAAACAATATTCAAATCAGTATTCGCATCTCGTATAATAAATCGGTCTCCTATATTGATGTTGTCTTGAACAATATCTTCAATAATTGTTTCTGAAGCTTTCTTTACTTCTTCGAGTATTTCATCGTCGCTGATAAAGTGTTCTTCATCTTCACCATGTCTTGATTGTCTTTCTGTGGCATGGAAAGATTTATTGATAGTAAATTCGAGTTCAAATTTCTTCTCGAACTTCATTATCGCTTCGGTGATATGTTCGAACAATGATTTCATTTTCCTAAATTATTTGCAATTGCTGCTCCTGCTACACCACAAAGTACTTTAGATGTTAAAAAGTCATATAACAAACCTTTCTCCACACCGATTGCTTTACATAATGCTTTCATTACGGTAGCACCAGCCGTAACACCTGCCAGACCACCTAATAATGAAGTAAAAAATCCTTCATCTATTTCTTGTCCTTCCTTGATAGCTCGTGCTAATTCATCAGACTTGCTTTCAATCAGCATTTCACGTTGCTCAAGTATTTGTTCTTTAATGCTCTTTTCCATAACATCGCTTAATAATTCAAATACTATAATAAAAACAAAAAAGGTGCAAATAAAAATTTGCACCTTGTCTGATTGTGAGTAAGTAAGATTTTATTAGCGGTTTCTCCAACGACGAATACTTTCACGAATAGAACGTTCTCTCTCATCAGTGATTTTGTCGAGACCTTCCATTACGTTGTTTACGTTAGGTTGTGCATTAAAATCAATACTCTCCCAGAAGTTTTCAATTGCATTCTCTTTTGACCAGTCATACAATTTAGCTTTTCGGTCAATTGATTCTTTGATGTCTTGTGATGCTAAGTCATATTTTACTCTTACATCAGCAGGCATCTCAGCAATATACTTCGGTGCGTTAGCATTCTCGTTTAACAAAGCTTTTCTACCATATACTGGTTTTTGAACTTGTTTGTTTTCTAACATTTCAAGAATGCTATCAATCATATTAAATTTTGAATTCTTTGCTTCGTTTAACTCCGCCTTAAAGGATTCAGTAATTTGGTTTTTCAATTCTGGCTCATAGTGCTCAGTTAACCATTTTTGTAAGTTCTCAGAATAACTTTCTGCAACCCACTTCTTCATATCGGTACCAAATTGTTCAGTTACCCAGTTTTGTACTTCTGGTGAATAGTGTTCTACAATCCAGTTTTGTACTTCAGGAGCGAAATGTTCTACTACCCATTTTTGTACTTCTTCACTGTAATTTTCAACTACCCAATCTTGAACCTTTTGTGAGTACTCTTCAACAATCCAATTCTGTAACTCTGGACTATATTGTTCTACAATCCAACTTTGAATACCATTGGCAAGTTGTTCTAAATCAATATCTTGTTTTTCATCAACTTGTTCTTGAAGAAGGTTGTTTTGTTCAGATAAGTATTCAACTTGACTCTTTAGTTCTTCAAGTTGTTCTTGAATTTGTTTTAATTGTTCAGCGTCCATATCTTCGTTATTGTTTTGATTTTCATTTACTTCAGAATCCTCTTTGTCACCAATAAAATCTAGACCTTCACAAATGCACTCATAACATTGATTTTCATTCAAGTGCAATTCAGCTTGTGAGAATCCGGGTGAACCAACTAAATCATAAGTTTGTAACATCTCGAGTGTTACATTACCATTACGATCTACTTGACCTTGTGCTCTAGATGAAATAAACAATGGAAGTCCGCCTTCAACGATTGCTTGAGCGATTTTTCCTTTTGGAGTGTTTAACAATGTGATTTCACCACTTACTACACCTTGCTCATCGATTTGAATAGAATCAATACGGTGTGAGATATTCTCAGTAGTGATATTCATTGTTTGAGGGTGTTCCAACTCACCGGGGATAGGAGCTTTCTTCAATCTTTCTTGCATAGACTCAACCATTTTCTTATAATTGGCTGTCTCATATACACGTTGGTTATTGTTACGTACACCACAAACACCAAATACACCGCTTAAATGCATAAAACCGTCATTGGTTTTTTGGATATCCATTGACTTTACTTCATTTAGCGTTTCATATATAATACCTTTCTTTGCCATTTTAGTCAAACTTATTTTACTCAATAATAAAAAGAAAAAATAAACTATGAAAATTCTCCTTAGTCTTCTTTTAATTTAATACCATATTTCTCGACTGTAGCTTGGTCTAAAATATTGCCGCTAGCTGTAAATCTGCGTTTACCATTTACATAAACAGCCCAATTGTTCTTACTTGTTTTTCTTACACTTACTTCTTCTAGATTTACATTATATCCTAAGCACATTTGGCAGAACTCACGATATTTTCTTTCAGTGTTCGATATATTGCCTTCGTTTATAAAATCTACTAAGTTTTTCATATATTGCTATTTTTATTTGTTAAATCTTGTTAATGCTTTATAAAAATCAGGCCACCAATCCTTAAAAGATATTGCTTTTTCGTTTGTTATATATTTAGGAAATACTTCTTCAGCATATCTTTTTAATTCATGTTCAGATTTTGTCTCTTCATATTTAGCTGTAACATCCGCTTGAAGTTCGGTAAATTGTTTTTGTATTTTGAAGAAATCAAAAATACCTTCATTGATAGATTCTACTAAACTTTTCATAATTAAAACAGTTTTTACAAATTAAATAATAACATTTTTGCTACAACAATTAATTACCAGTTCTTACATCTGTACCATTTACCGTTATTTTTTACAAACCTGGAGTTCTGTGTATAGTCTATCTCCTGTAAATCTTTTATGTCGATATGTTTACCGAAGAATGTGTTTACTACTTCAAGCGCTGCATCAGAAATTGGTGTTTCATAACGATCTTTATACTTATTCATTTCTGCTTTTCTTGCTACTTGTTTAGAAAACTCATCTCCCCAATTGAAATCATTTACCATGTTGATAATTTTAACACCATTTAATGTAATTTCATCAAATGATTTAATTTCAAAAGCTCTTAATCTAAAATTGCAGTGATACCCTTCAAAATTTACAACAAATTTATTTAGTTTTGTTATATTGGTTTGAACTACTAAACTATCTACTGTAATCTCTAAATCAGGAAGCTCGAGAGCATTCAAATTGATATTAAGAACTTTACAACGTTTTGGTAGTCCTCTGAGCGATTTAGGTGCCACCCGACGTCCACGATACATACCTCCTCCGAGTATAACCTCAAGATTAGGATCATCGGCAAACTGTATATAATCTGGTAATTCATTATAATCTTCATATGAGATAGTGAGTGCATTACCTACTTGTGTACATTTTATTTCATTATTTGATGTAATCTCATAATGTCCATTAAATGGTCTGTTTTCTACACACCATTGTTCTACCAATGCTCGTTTTCCGGATTTGGTACTACCTAATATGCTTTCATATAAACTTATCATATCAACGGTTCAAATTTATTTAGATTAAAGAAGCGCTTAATATTAGGTAGATCATTTATTTGGTCTGGACCGATATTCCATTTTAGAATATCATCTCGCTCTTTATCGTTCATCGCATTAATTAATTTATACCCAACAAAATACGATGCATCTGTAATATCACCCCCGAGTAAACTAGTGTCTACTTCATCGCGTTTATTTCTTAATAATGCACTTACGATTTTCTTATCTTCAACAAAAGGAACCGTTTTTTTGCATAACTCAAATAAATCATAAAAATCTAAATGTTGAGCGTTATATGCGATAAAACATTTTAAAGCAATATTGAACAATATATTTGGTTTTGGTTTTTCACATAAATTTAAACTATTCCATACTGCCAAGCCTTCATCATATATATTTCTGTTTGGTAACCCATGTACAAACAGGTATAATCCTGTTTTCTTACCATAATACCTACGACCGACATGACCTTTAATCTCATGTGCTATAAGACCATCAATATCAACATCACTGAATTTTGCAGTTTTATTAATACGAACAATACCATTTGGCAACACATTCATACGTGGTACCATGTTATCATATATCTTAACTTCCCAGTCATAACCAAGTTCTTTTACTGCTGCTTCTATTTTTTCTTTCGCATATTCAGCATCTCTATTTCGACCATCAGTAACATTTTGTTCGTAGTTATAATGTGTTATGATATTTAATGCTTCCTGATAAATCTCATTGGTAATCTCAGAAGGATATGTAACAGTGAAATAATGTCCTACATATTTCTTTTCAAGATGCTCACACACCATAATCATGAAATTTATCGAACGCTTATAATACTTAAACAGAATACAATCAAAATCAATCAACTCAATCTCTAATAATAACTGCTGAAATTTATTTTTCATCTCAGTTGGATTGATTTTGTCTTTGTTAAATTTTAATAGTGGATAGTATTTTCTTCCGGCTTTATATTCAGATATAAACTTATCTCGTTCTTCTTTAAAATTCAATATATCTTTTCCATTGTGTTCGTTTCTAAAAAGCATAATTAATTTATTATACTTCCTATCAAAATCAAGCAATGTTTTTTTCTGTTCTTCAGTCAGTTTTAGCTTAGAATCTGCTTTTATTATATATGATTTTAATGATTTCATTATATATTGTCTTTTGATATTTTTTTGAATTTGTTCAACTTAAAAAATTTCTTAATATTATCTAATTCTCCAATCTGTGCAGGCCCGATATTATAATGCAATATATCTTTACGTAATTGTTCATCCATTTTCTTTATCATTTGATAACCTATAAAATAATCAGATTGTATTAAACAGTCTCCTCCTGGTAATGAACAGTCTTTGAGCATTCGTTTGAATCGTAACAGGTTTTCAAAAATTTCTCTGTCTGGCGCTGTAGGACATAACGATTTAATATCTTCAAATAAATCGCAAAAATCTTTATCTATATGTTTTGCTATATATATTTTTATTGCTACTTTCCAGAACAGATTCGGTTTGATGCCCATTGGATTCATATGCATTGAATTGTATATTGCCATACCTTCATCTAATGTGTTACGTCCTGGTAGTCCATCTAACATCAAATATAAACCTTGTTGCATACCGTAATAACGTCTACCGCAATGTACTTCTACTTCGTGTACTTTTAAGCTACCTACATCGATTTTTGAATATTTTGCACTTGTTTTTATTTGCAGCTCTGGTCTGTTCGGTATCACTTTCATACGTGCTAACAGATTATCATTAAGAACTGCATCGTATTCGTAACCTAGTTTCTCTATATGCTGCTGTAATTGTGGAACTACATCGACCCCTGTCATCGTTTGTTCATCAGATACATCTTCCCATGGATGATCATTGAGCATTTTCATTGCACTATTATAAGTGTCATCATCAATATCAACATGCAAAAAATGATTGAATTCGTTCATCGTCTCTTTGCATGGGTTGACTGCCCAGTTAGCTTGACAATACATCTCATCAATCTTGCCAATATAATATTTACTAAGAAAACATGGAAACTGTGTACACCTAGCACGAAGAACACGGCATTTCTTAAGAAAACTGCTATCCAATGCGTCTAATGATATTTGTAGTTGTGGGTAGTATTTTTCACCATTTTTACGAGCATCCATAAATTTCTTAAATTCGCTGCGTTGATTAGTTACACCACTATCATACCATTTATTCCAATATTCAGTATATAACTCTTTATAATCTCTGTCTATACTCAATAATATCTTTCGTTCCGATTTTGAAAGTTTGTGTATAGTATTTTCGTTAATATAGTTAAATAGTGATTTCATTTTTTGATATATTTCATATATTCGTTTTCTATTTTCTTATAATCTGGCAGTTCATTATCAGTCAGTTGAGAAAATGGAATAATCTTAAAGTCTTTATAGTTATTTGTATAATATATATAGGTTAGTTCAATATTGTCTAATTTGATATTTAATTTTTCACGAGAATTGTTTATATCAACAGTTACCATTGCACCAATACGTTTCATCAAGTCATCACCATCTTGTCTTGCTAACCCATTACCTAATGAATAAATAACAAGCGTATCATTTATAAATTCGATAGGCTCTATGACATGTGGATGATGCCCAATGATTATGTTTACGCCAAGGCTTGATAGATACTCAGCAATTTCTTTTTGGTTATCATCTATTTTTCCCAAATTATATTCAGTTCCCCAATGCATTGATACTATAATCATATCTACTTTGTCTCTTATACTATCAATATCTCTCTTCGCTTTTTCTGGTGAATATATATTTGTTAGATAATCTTTTCCAGATGGTGGTAATATTGTATTTGTTTTTGCAGTGTATGCTATAAAGGCAAATCTTATACCGTTGCATGACTGTATTCTTATAAAACTTCTGTCAATATCATTATTCCAAGATCCTGATGTATAGGCACGTCTGAATTGTTGTCTCCAAAATTCAAGCGAATTACGTACACCAGCTTCACCATTATCTAATGTATGATTATTTGCTAATGATATAAGATTAAATCCACAATCAATCACTGCATCACCCAATTCATACGGAGAATTGAATATAGGATTTGCTTCTGTACCGATTTTCTTGTACTCGCCGCCATGCAAACCCAGTTTTTCACCACCTAAAATAGATTCTTGGTTACAAAAAGCTAGGTCAGCATTTTTTATTATGGGTTTAATATCTGTGAATATTGGTTTAAAATCAAAACAATTACCTTGTCTGGCTGCTTCATACACTTCTACGTGTGCAAGTATATCACCTAGACATACCAATTTGCATCTATTCTTTTTACCAATATAACCGTATAAATCTTTCATTACTTAACTGCATATCCGTTTCCGTAATCTAATGGTCTTGCTAAATCGTTCAGTACACAGCTTGCACATGTGGTTGTATACTTAATAGATTCTTTTATAGCTTCCTCATTAGTCAAATATTTGTTAAACAATTTGATATTTGTTAGTTTTACAGGATACCCCATCACAATTACTTCTTGCTGTTTTGAAGTTATATTGTCATTATTGTAAGCACAACTGCCGTTCTCTTCTACCACATCAAAATCAAACTTATACATCTCTGCTTTCAATTTATACACAGGCACATCAACCGGATATGTATATGGATAAGCGATGATTTCTTGTACGAATGTTCTTCTATTCCATTTACAGATTACAAGATATTCATTAGAAATAACTTCCCCGGTATCATTTTTTTGTTTATCTAATCTCGCAACAGCATCGCCGAATTTAACTGATACCCCATCCGTTTCAATAGTTATATTACCGAAAGAAATAATTGGCTTATACTCTCCGATTATTGGTTTTACTTCTGATATGTCAATTATAAATGAGAGTGTACCATCCTCACCACAATAACCTTTTTGGTAGGTGATAAGAGCGGTAGGATCTTTGAATTCATAAATATTTTTTGCCACAATAATCGAACCATTATTGTATTGTTTCTCAGCAATATTTATCAGTTTCTTGGTCATTTGCTTTCTTATTGCATCTTGTAAAAATACGTTATCAAGATTATTGGCAGTATACAATGGTCTTTCTACTTGTGTCGTAGCGGTTGTTCTGGTTTGTTCGTTTTCTTCCAATTCAGCAAATACATTATCGTATGTATTTACTACCAACTTGTCTATATATTCATCAAAATCACCTTGTTCTACATTGGTTTTCTCATTCCATTTAATCAATCCCAGCTTCCATGTGGTTGGTCTCCAGAGTAAGCCTTCATTCTTCTCGTCATATGCAGAGTTGACCTCCCACATACGTTTCATCATAGGCACATAAATAAAATCTCTTTGTTTTGGAAATGCTGTATCACCGAATGCCTGAGCGAACTGTTGCTTACTCAGTTCAACATCCCAATCTACTTCCCAATCAAAATCCAAATCAGAGAATTGTGGTTTTGAAGAAGGCATTGTTCCATCTTGGATCATCATCTTCATCTGCTTTACGCTTTCAACATTATGCATGATATACTCCTTGAAAGTGTAATCTGCTGTATCTTTCTGTGGAAGTACTCGGAAATAATAGATTGGAATTCCCAGCATACAGATTACGCTGTTCGCTAGTTGGTTCTGTAAAAGCAAAGCGCAATCCAGACCGGCATAAGGATTGAATAGTGTTTGATTACATAAATCTTCTAAAAAAGGATTTGGATTATACAGACAAAGACTGTAACAATTGGTTTCCATATTATTGATGAAAACCCTATTTACTGTTGTGATAACCAATACTCTTAAGAAGAAATCACTTTCGAGGTTTTTAGCTAAATTCAAGTATGTTTTGTAGTTCACCCAATTTGTCCAGCATACCATATCATCAGACCAACTGAATAAACATGTATTTGTTACATCAGCTCCGGTGTTATCTATGATTTTAACGGGACCAAAAACTACTGAATCCTGAAATTGTAATATTCTTTTTATAATACAACCCACACTATTATACTAATTTGTGTATATAATAAAAAAATAAAGCTCAACAATTTACATGCCGAGCTTCATAATCAATAGTAGTTATTTTGATTTTTACTTTCTAAATAGCAATGGTGCACCCCCTACTGCATACCTGCCAAAACGGTCGAAATCAAAATCTGTCCCATAAGGAGTACGAACTGTTATACAAAAAATTTCCTCACTATCAAGGACAACTACTTTGCAATCACCACAAAGTGGACTATATAGTTCATCACCTATCCTTAGGGAGTGTAATAGGTCTGTCATTATTCAATTTTAGTTTTTTCATCGCATAAACATATAAAAATGAGACAGAAAATTAACTTTCTGTCTCATTTTCTGTAACATTTTCAATAAAATGCTTTATTTATGCATCGAAATTAGCGTTTTCCCACTCAGGATAAGCAGCAATTAAGATATCCAATGCAGGTTTGTAATCAGCATTCCAGCCGGGTTCATTACTTTCTCCAAATCCTTTATTAATTTCTTCAAATTTATGAGTAATCATTGAGAACATCTTACCAGCAGCACTTTCATCTTTCATTCTTGCATAATACTTACAGATATTTTCAAATGTTTTTGGATCTGGTTGTGTTTTTAAGAATGAAACGATAGTAGTAGTGATAATATAGATGATATCCAATTTATATGTACTACCTTCTTTCTTTGGAAGCGGAGCTTTGTCCGGATCAGTAAGAACTAATTTCAATTGTTCCATATCAATAGTACGCATAAGTTTTACATAATCCATAAATGCACGTGCTGCTGTTAAACCTACGTAGTCTTGAACTTCTCCCATTATCACGTCATCTGGTAATGCTAACAAATCGAATCCTTCCTCGTCTGCCGTATAACTCATATCAGCAAGAGCTTTACATGCACCTTCCCATGCACGAGGTGTTGCATAAATCTTTGTATCGTCATTGTCTTGGTAGTAGAAGTATTTTTCGTTTTGCTCCAACCAGTCAAGAACGTGTTTGTTCATATAACCTTGTTTATCTGCCCATTTTCTCCAAGATTTACAAGTCGGTGAATAGTTGACTTGACGGAAACGGTTTGCAAGAGCTAATGACAAATCGTGTTGAGTGTCCATATCGTCTTCCATACGGTTAGATGCTGCAATTACTGACCAACCTGAACCTAATTTATATTTTTCACCAAGTTTTCTTTCATCTACAAGTTTCAAACAAACGTCTTGTACTTGCGGTTTTGCACGAGACAACTCATCCAAGAAAATTAATCCTCTACCACAATCTTCATCAGCTTTCTTACGTTCTTCATCGGTCATTGAGTCTAGATCTTCCCAAACAGGCAAATAAGATTTTGGAAGGTCAACTGCTTTTGTCTTATTCACATTGTATGAAGGTAAGAAGAAGTCATCATGCTCTTTCATAGACAATTGGAAGTCTAACAAACGAGAATCTGTACCTTTTACTTTCTTCAATACAGCATTGATAATAGCAGTTTTACCGATACCAGGAGCACCCCATACAAGTAATGGTCTTGCTTCTGAACCTTTTCTTAATACCATTTCAATGAGTCTTTCTAACTCTGCTCCGTCAATGTTACGGATTTGATTGTCGTCTGATGCTAATTTTAACACTTCTAAAATTTGATTAAAGGTTTTACTTTCTTTTGCTTCTACAACTTTTCTTTTTGCTGCTTCTTGCCAAACTTGCAAAGTAGAAGGTCTTGTCTTCAAAATTGCCTCTGGATTTGTATTTACTCCTGAGAATTTCTTATCTTCAGAATTACCTAACCAATGTACACCAGCAACTGGTTTGCTCTTTAATGCGATTTGTGATGTGATAGGAAGCATTACAGGTAATACTTTTTCACCGATTACACTTACAAACCAATCTCCGATTTGAGCAATTTTTCCTTTTAGATAATCCCAGGTCTTTTTCAAGAAATCGCCAACTGTACCTTCATTTACAGTTTTTGAGTTCAAATATGAAGACAATTCATTTCCTTCAAATTGTTCTTTTAATGTTTTCATATAAATAGCGCTATTATTTTTTTGCTTTACTAAATAATAAAACTATTCAAATGAAAAAGAAAAGTAATTTTAGTGCATAAAATCTTGTATATACGGTTTTATATTTTTTAGTTCTTCATTGTCTATCTTCGTATATGTGAAAGTTCTTGGAAATACGGGAGAAGCAAAATTATATTCTTTACTCTCCACATATTCTTTAATCCACAGTGTATTATTATTTTCAATCATGTGGTCAATAAAATCAGATAATATTATATTGTACTTCGGTAATATTTCCGTAAAGAAATTTTCATCGACAAAAATATCTGACCAGGTTATGTGTTTGTAGTTATGTGATAAAAATTTTTCTTGGCTCTCTTTAATAGTACACATTCTAAATATATAATGACTACAATTTATATAAAAATGTCTATCTATCAAATCAAATTGTTTAGGATTATTGAACCACTCAAATACTACGTATGGTTTATTGTCGAATATCATCTTACAAGGAAATTCATTTCCATTTACGTTTACTATTGTTCCCTGTACTTTAGGTTTTAATAGAACAGTATAATTATCTCTACCTTCTATAATGTCATATTCTACTTTAGGTCTACCATCCCAAAGATCTATCTCCGAGTATTTCTTTTTTAGATAATCAGAGATTACTTTGTATCGTCCTGATGTGGTAGATTTTAATATTGACATTTATGAATTATTGTTTGTAATTTAATATATTAAATAAAAGTCAAAAGTTAACATGGTTTATATAGGAATTGATCCATCTTTGAATTCTACAGGTATATGTGTCAATGTAGATGGTAAGTGCAAATACTATATTATCACTTCAAAAATGACCAAGAAGATGAGTGCATTTAAGAATGATTATATACAATACTTACCGTATGAGAAAGAAGACACCAACAAGAAATTGAATGAATATGCACAAGTGGAATTCAACAAAGCATACAATATATATAATATATGCGTACGTGTAAAGCAGATTATAAAAGCGAGTTTAGAATGGTATGGAGGAGATAATATAAATAATTGTGAAGTGTTTATGGAAGGTGTATCGTATGGTTCACTCGGTTCTGCTGCATTAGTAGACCTTTCTGGGTTGAACTTCGCTATTCGCAATATACTGATTGAATTGGGTGTGAAGTTTACCATTGTCTCGCCATCACAAAACAAGAAGTTCGCTACTGGATTAGGTAATGCAGATAAAGAACATATGATATTCTCTTGGTTGATGATTGAAAAACACTTGAAAGAGATAAAAGATATAAAAATCGACGATTTAGCTGACGCCTACTTCTTGAGCAATTACTACAAGGCAAAATCGGATTAAAAACTTATCTCAATTATCTTTATTATATCAGCAAATTAAACAAGTATAAATAAATGGCTGAGACCTCAAACACAAGGGATACGATTATAGCAAAAGCATTTGAAAATTGGGCGGATAAAACCTGGTTTCAGGTATTGGCTGTAATTCTAATCGTATATCTGATGGTGGCACCAATTATTGGGCCAATCGTATATAGCACAATCAACAAACAAAATACTTCTGAAGCAGTTGTACAATCATTAGACGAAAGAGATAAACAAATCAAAGAAGAACATAAACTCCAATTTGAACGCGCAAAACAAACATACGCTCTTGCAAAAAACACTCTGAAAGAATACCTAGAAACAACCGGTTCCGATTATATATTCTTATTTGAATTTCACAATGGTGTAGAAAATGTAATGTCAGGTATTCAATTCTGTCGTTTCGATTTGACTCTTGAGGTAGCAAAGGACAATGTACCTTATGTACCAAGTGAGAAATTCAAAGACGACATTGTTGCAAGATACGATATTTTATTAGATCCAAACTTTGAAAGCTCCGCTAGAGCTTTCTATTACGAAATAGATGAAGTAAAACATGTAGATCGATATTTAGAGCAACAACTTCTTTACTTAGACGCAAAATCTTGTGCTCTTATAAATATCGCTAACGACAGTGGTATAATTGTAGGCACATTGGTGTTTGTTAATTGTAAGAAAAATGCAATTAGCATCACCGAAGTATATAAGTGCCAACGTGAAATTGAAAATATTTTTAAAAAATAACATATAGGGATAATGTGGACTAAATCATATATTCAGTTGCAAGTAGAGAGCATTCAAGAAAGAGCTAAATTTGCTAACGATATAACCAAAATTTTAGAAAACTATCAAATTCAAGATGGTGTTTTCGGAATTAACAATAACAATACCTATGAGTTATCATCCGGGTATTTTGTTGAGATGAAAACATTTGATACAATGGACCAACTCATTAAAGAGATGAACCAAAATTCTCAAGCAGTACGTATCACAGAAGGTAAATTCATTCTCGGTAATGTATACAGCCGAATGTGTGATATTCCAGAGGGTTCAAAGATATTCAGCATTGAATTTTTGGAAGATGTTAGATAATTTAGATACAAATAGTTTGAAAGACCGGTTAAAGCAGAACGTTATTCATCTTTATACATTTAGTGATGTCGACGATCTGCTTTATTACTGTATAAACGATAAGTATGTAATATTCGATAACGTTATATTGAAGAATTATTTCATCAATAACACTCATCGAGTTGTTATAAATTGCAATTCAAGTTACGATAAATTTGTAGATGAGATGGAGAAATATTTTGATGAAACAACTGTATTCAACAATGTTAATTTTTGCAATGATATTGATATATTAAATATAATAGACAAAACAAATAATTTACGGTTAGACTGATATGGGAATAGGATTAAATGCTGCGAAAGCAAAATTACAATCGGATATACAAAAGGCTCTTTACGATGCCTATAAAGCTACCTTTATTTATGGCGGTGGCGATGAAGGTGATAATATTGCTATGAAATTCGCACAAAAAGGAGCCCCGGCTATTGCCGATGCAGTATTAAACTTTGTTTCTCAAGCACAAGTAGTTGGTACAATCAATGGTATTGTTACTGCCTCATGCGCTGTGGGTCCTGCTAGTGGTACTAATATTGATGTTCTTACCGGTTCGGAATTAAGCTTAATATAATTATATGAAACTCGAAGATCAGGATTGGTGTATTAATCCCAACACAGGACATAAAATTGATATGAAACAATTGCTAATTGACCAACGATTAGCAATGGTTTATATAGATTCCAGTTTCCCATTTTTCTCATCACTTCTTAGAAATCTCAAATGGATTTATACTTTCCAGGTTCCTACTCAAGCCACCGACGGTGTACGTTTGTTAGTTAATCCTGAGTTTACATCCGAATTATCTATCCGGATGAAGGCATTTGTTATGATGCACGAGGTAATGCATTGCGCGCTAGATCACATGGCCAGAGGTAAAAATCATGACCGTAATCTTTCTAATATTGCAGCAGATTATGAGGTAAATGGTTTGTTGGAAGCGGATGGTGTGGTATCAAAATCTGATTTGGCTCCATATTTATTTAGTGAGAAATATCAAGGTATGTCTTACGAGCATATTTATGCATTACACCCATCTGGACCCGCCGCTCCACAAACACAGAAAGGCGGTCAAGAAGGATCTGGTGAAAGTGGAGAAGGGGAAAGTCAACCAGGACAAGGTGGTAATGGTTCAGATAACACCCCAAAATCACCGGATTTCATTGAAGGCTGGAATAAAGCACTTGAAGATTATCGTAATGGTAAAATTAAATTGTAATTTTTATGGCAAAATCTAAAGAATATAAAGAAGGTTACGAGGCAGCGATTAAAGCACTCAAAGATATGATTGCTGGAAATAATAATCAAAATTCTCAAGCCGGCGGAGCAGGAACCGGAGATGGTAGAGAAATGCCACAATTAAATCCACAAGACCAAAAGAAAGCGGATAAGAATGCAAACAAAGGTTCAGGTAATTCTCAAGCCAGTGAGAAATCCCGTAAAGAAGCAGCCCAGTCATGTAGCTCTGCTGGTGGGGTGATTTCACAGGAAGCAGGAGCAGAGATAGCTCGTTCAGAAGGATATAGTGAGGAAGATTGTAATGTAAAAAGCGCAGCATCACTCTCCAACGACTGGAAAGAAGCAGCAATCGAGTCATGTAGTAAGAATAATTCACCTGGAAAAGGTAACATCGTGTCTCGTTTCAAAGATTATTACATGACTTCACATGATTGGAAAGGCGATTTGAGAAAATATGTAGGTAGAGCATTATCTAATGTTGATAACGAGACAAAATTGGGTAAGAAAAAGTGGTTAGCTCAAGACGAAATCAAAAAATACGATAAACCGAGTGAAAATGCAATTGATTCTGTCATTTTCTTAATTGACTGTTCAGGTTCTGTATCAGATAAACTGTTACAAAACATCATTTCCGAATGCTGGACTATTTGTAAACGCAAAAACATTTCCAAGGTTACCTATTGCTATTACGATGATGGTATTCGACAAATGGAGACTAATGATATGATTAAATCGGATGGCGTTCTCGATCCATCTATGGTTTCCAGAATAAAAGCTGGTAATGCAAAACCTATTGCTGATATTCATGGTCGTGGCGGTAATGCTGAAGATGTTGTTATGCGAGAATTGGAAGCCATGTTAAAGAAGAGCCACAAAAAACCGGAATTAGTGATGTGGTTCACTGACGGTTACACCAACTCACGTCCAAAAAAACCAAGAATGATTAAACATATGATTTGGGTAATCTACGACAATAACAACTTTACTGCTTCCGATGACTCAAGAGTTATTCATATTAAATCAGAAGATTTAGGAGTTAGATAAAAATTGATTTTAACACATAAAAAATGCGTTGCTAATAGTTTTATTAAGCAGCGCATTTTATTTTAGTATACGTCAAATAAACTTGGTTATACGTAGTTTTATATAGTAGGGGTCGCAAAGTATATTTTTGATTCTCTATACACGTTCAACCCGGAGTCTGATGAATGTATTGCGTTTCTCATTTCATCTTTGCCGTACTTCTCTCGAATTTTATCTTTCAATTTCAACATATCTTTGTCGCCATAATTACAAAGAACAAAACCGATTGAATCGCCGGAAGACATATATTTACACAAATCTTCGTAAAAATCTTCTTTTGAATGTACTTTGTATATCTTCTTTGCCTCAGATAAAGAGAGAGTTTTGCGAAGTTCTCGTATAGGTATAATTTTATTATCTTTCAAGAAATCGAGAATTTCGTTTCTATACTCAAGAAATTCGGGTTTGATAATCATGAACTCCTTTTTATTCTCTTGTTCTGTAATAATATACTCTGCTAGATTTTTCATATTACTTAAAAGGATTTTCTACTTCTAATGCATCAGGATCCCAAAGTTCAATTTTACCATTTGGACGAACTCCTGCAAATTGGATCCACTCACCTTCGTTCTCATCAAAATATTGTACAGATACAAGATCTGTGTTAGATAAATGATGATTTTTACCGATATATTTACCCAAATCAGGCAACCATGTTTTCTCATCACCTAATTTATTACCAAGGTCTTTAATGGCAACAAAACCTACTTCATCAATCAAATCGTAGTTTTTATCAATTGCATCGACCTTTATATAATCTGTGTCTTTGGTTTCAACATCAGCAACCACATCAAATTTTAATGCTTCTACTAACAAAGCTTCACTAATATGTACACTTAAGTCTTTCATTTCTTACTATTTTTTAATAAATAATAACCTATCCTAATTCATTTTTTACTATGTTTACAAATGTCTTGTCGGTCTTCCAATCTTCTACATAAGTAGAGTTTGGATTGATTTCTTTAGCGAACACATATACTTCAGAAAATCCTGCTTTACCTTTTACATTTTCAATAAACACGGCAGTATTGTCTACCTTAAATATATACATGAAATACCAAATATTCAAATGCTCTTCGGCCGGTTGATAGTATTTGTTGTCTTCTAATCCAAATAAGTCAACTCCATAATTCAAATCAGTTTTTATCGCTGATTTATAACCGTTGCTTTTTAACCACTTTTTTAGTGCTTTATCGTTGTACATGTAGAAGTGAAAACGAAATACACCATCTAAATATGGCATACCTTCTTTAGGAATACAAACTACCTGTTTATCGGAAGAAGATACAAAACTACCTTCATCTTTGTACTCTTTTAGTAATTTAGCAAGACTTTTATAAATCGCTGCTTTCTTACCCGAACCAGTACTGGACAATATGCTTTCAACTAAACTTATCATTTACTTTCAGGGTTTATTCCTATATATAATGTCCATACATCGTCCGGAACATCAACATCTAATTTGATTATATATGCTCCTCTTGTATGAGTGGGATTTAATTTATCAAAATAAGAAATAATACTCTGTATATCTTTCAAATAATTGCGCCAATTTCCGGACCCATTTAATCCACCGTGCAACTTTATGATATAATAAGAATTAGGTGGAACCCCTTGGTCGTCGGTAACAACCCAGGCATCAGCAAGACCTATATTTGAGGTTTTTCTGGATTTATCCAATAAACTTTCTATCTCATTATCAAGGTCATGGGTTTCATTCCATTTTTCACCATATTTTTCATAATATGCTTTCAATGGGTCTTCCTCAGAATTTACCTTTACATTCAGGTTAGTACTCATATAATTCTCTATTATCTGTTGTGCAAGGTTTTTCATTGTTTTTATCTTCTTTTCAATACTCCACCTTGGTCTTCGAGCGCTGCGTCAACTACTGCTCTAATCCAATCTATTGTCTTTGAATAAACAGCTTCAGCTGTAAAATCATCAATTCTTGTTTTACGGAATTTCTTACCACCAGCATCATAGTATGGAGCAGTAAATCCTTTGAGAGCATAGTATTTATATTTACCTGCCTTATCTTTCTCGGTTAAATTGAGATGCCCGCAATTTCTATATTCTAGTGAACTGTCTTCAATATCATATGCGAAAGTGAGATATATACTGTTTTCAGCAATACCATTAAAATGTTGGGATGAAGGTAAGAAATCTAATGTGATATAAATAGCTGAATTATCTACACTCGCTCCCCTGAATATTATATGATCTAATTCAGGTATCGCTTTGAAATACAATTTCTCTAATTCATTAAGTTCATCTTTACAATAATCTGCATCATTTGTACCTAATAATGGGTGGTAATATGTTAGACTGTAATACCCTAATGTGTGTATGTTATTTGGATTTGTCTTAACAAACTTTCTTACTTCTTTCTTGGAAAAATGTTGTTTGTTATTACCGATATATAATACATCACACTCTGGAAGACCGACTAATGATTTTATATCACAATTTGAAACTTCAAAAATTTTACAAGAATCTATATCTACCTCTTTGAAATTCTTTATTGTTGAATTGGTAATGCTTAACATGATTGCACGTTTAGGTAGATTTTTCAAAGAATCCGTTTCTGTAACAATTAAATAGTCAATATCATTGATTACAATATAGTCTGGTATTGCTCCTTTTACTACATTACGACCATTTCGTACACCACCCACTGTGATAGAACAGTCTGGATTGATAACTGCACCTTTTATATCGTTATCAGCAATCCATTTTTCTACTTGCTTTTTTAATCCTGCTTTACCTGAACTTGTACTATCAAGTATACCTTCATTTACTATTTTGTCTCTAAGTGAAATCATTTTTTATTCCTCCTCTTTTGGTTTTGTATCTTCACCTTGTTCTTCGTCTTTCTTGGTTTTCTTCTTTTTCTTTTTATCTTTATCTTCCTCTGCTTCGTTCACCTGTGCGCGTTTTTTCGCATACTCAAGCATTTCTAACAACATCTTTCTATCTTCAGGTCTCAACGATTCAAAACCACCCATACCACCATCTTCACCACCGTTATCTGCACCAGCAAGATTAAGGTCTTTAATCTCCTCTTGTTTCAATTTTTTGTTCAATGCAAGGTCTGCGTCTGATAAGTGCAAGTATTTCTTTACCAAGAATTCAGATGACCAGAATTTAATTTCATTACCTTCTTGGTCCATATCAACCATACCATCCTTCATCTCACGAATAAAATCAACTCGTTTTTGCATAAGCTCCATTTCCATGAGCTCTTCAAATAGATTGTATGATTTGTAGTGTAATTGGATGCAATCCAAGAATTCTTTCTGATCTGCCAACTCCGGCATATCTAGGCATAATTGGATTTGTAATGGTTTCAATATAATTTGTGAGAATGGGTTACGTAAACGGTTTACATAACGTCCAAAATCAATCTCTGAACGAGCATAACTGGATGCGTCAGTACCGAACCATGCCTCTCCAGATTCTTGGTCAAAACGGTTCAAAGGAATTTTTGAAATCTTATAGAGAATATTCTTAAAGAACTTCAATTGGTCATTATCGTTTAACTCTGGACCGTCCCCACTTACTGTCTCAATCTCTGGTGTACCATTCTCATTATCCGGCATCCAATACTCTTTATTGAATGGCATGTTCACTTGACCATTGATAGTAAGCTCACCAGTATCAGAAATAAATTTGATATCTTCTTTGTATCGGTTCATAGCCGACATCAAAGTTTGTTGAGCCAATACACGGTTCATATTCTTTGTAGGAATAGTGAACTTCATTTTGTATTGGGCGTTAGTTACAGTCCATATAATTTGTGCTTGCTCAATAATACGATAGATATTGAATGGACGAACCAATCTTTCCAAATAAGAAAGACGCTGTATAACATTAGTCTCTTGGAAAGCAATATATACAACTTGAGAATCTAATAGTGTACGTTCCTTTCCTTGTACACCTTTATACTGTACCCAATACCATTTACCATTATCATATTTCTTAGTCAACGTAGCAGGGTCGATTGGAACTAAACCGATAATCTTTGTTGGTTTTTCCAAAGAGTCGAATACAATTTCCCAAGATAAAATTCCTTCAATCAAGAAGCGTTTGAAATCATCCCATGCATTGGTTCTCCATTTGAGCATACGATATAATTTCTTAAAATCTTGATTTACATAACGATTGATTTTATCTTGTACTTCTTTTGTAAAATCGTCTAAATCTGTTTGTTCAATATACGGTTCTGCAATATATACATAGTTAGGGTCATACACGATACACTCGTTGGTCATAGTGTCGAGAATATCCTCTAACTCAGGTTGTATTGCTAGATTTCTTAATGCAGTACGCTTGATTGGAAAGTCTTTCTCGAAGAAATTCTTATCCGAGTTCTGCTTTACCTTCCAGTTTGATGATAGTTGTGAGAATAAATCCTGGTTTTCCAACTGAAACGGTTTTGGTAATAAGTTTTTATCTGCTGGAATTGCACGCAGGTTCTTTACAATATCATCATCATAGTCCATTCCCCAACGAGATAAGTTAGAGAATATCTTTGCAATTAAACCTTTCTTTTTCTTTGGTTGTTCTGATGCGTATTTTGGTTTGAAATTTGTCGTTTGTTTGAAACCTGGAATCTGTTGACCATAATCTTGTAAAGCACCCTCATACAAGTCGTGTCCTTCTCCGATGAGCATACTACTTGATTCTTGTCTTGTTATTCCTGTAACACCATCTGTTTGTGCCATATAAATATACTATATTACTTAAAAAAATAATAATCGTACCAATAATTGAAATTAAAAGTACGACTATTATTTTGACCTATAGAACTGTCAATATATTTTATGATTTTGGATATTTTCCAATATCTTCATAATAACATTTTCGACACTTCGCAGCATAAATATCTTCTGCTCCAACAAGAAGTTTTGGACCTGTTAGAATTGCTTTCCCGTTCTTGTCTATACGTGCGTTAATAATGTTCTTGCGTCCGCACTTACATATAGACTTGATTTCAGCGATAGAGTCAGCTATCTCAAAAAGACGTTTTGACCCTTCAAATAATTTGGTTCTGAAATCGTTACGTAAGCCAAAACATATCACATTGATGTCATGCATATCAACCAATTCAGCAAGTCTGTCCACCTGTTCAGATGTTAAGAACTGGGCTTCATCAACAAGCAACCATTGGATGGGTGCTCCATCTAGTGCATCTGGGTCGAAAATAACCAAATCATCAGGAGCGATCCACTCGCAAGGTATTTTGCCAATAGGACGACTAAAAATAACAGGTTCTCCCTCTCTTGTGTCTATTGCGCTCTTCATTACATGATAACGAATACCTTGTACCTGTAAATTATGGGCAAATGCAATAAGCTGTGTTGATTTTCCGGAATTCATTGTTCCGTATCTGAAATATAGTTTTGCCATATTAGTCGAAGTAATTTCGTACGAGAACAATAGGGGTTTTACGACTGCCAGATCCGGTTGTTAAATCCATTAAACTAGCAAGCAAATCAATATATCGTCTTGGTGTTGTGCCTTGTGATACCATCGAACCAACCAAATCCTTGTTTTTATGAAGAGCAATCTCTTTATCAATTGCTTTTTCTAATGCTTCACCAGACAAATCTTTGTATTTACTATCCGCAAAATACTTAATCTTGATTTCATTAGGTAATCCTTCTAGACCGGCTGTGTATGCAGGAGCGGTCTCTGGATCAGCGAACTCCCAAATACCACCCACCGGATCTTTGAAGCAACCATCTCCATAAATCATCACTTCTACAGTTTTACCAGTACGTACTAAAATCTCTCTTTGAATATCATATACCAAATTAGTTGACTCTATCGGTTTTGGGAATAGCTTCAACAATTCTTCATCGGCCTTATTCGAACCGAGTACACCCCAAAGAGAGTTATAACCAGACTGTGTTCCATCCTCTCGGGTGACAGGACGACAAAGTATATCAGCGAGAGTTGAATTATTTATCTCATCACGCTTTGGTCGTACTGAGCAATCAATATAACGCTTCCGGTTATTTGCTTCCATCACAAACATACCATGTTTTGTAATGTCCTTAAATTCGAGTTTGCAATTCTCTTTCTCACATATTTCAGTATAATACTCTTGAATATCTACTCCAGTGAATTGATTGATACCATAATTAGGATTACCTTGGTCATCAGTTTCACCATTAAACCAAATCGTAATCTCATCTGCATAACGAGCAATACCTTTAAGAATAAGCGAGAAACGATTACGTGACATCAATGGATTGTACAAATTAAGTATTTTCGCATAGTTGTGCTCTTCTAAGAATTGTGCAATATCGTTCATTGTCACATAATTGCCTTGAGCACGAGCCACAATAGACTCGGTAATACCAATTACATCTTTATTCTTAAGATTTTTTGTATAACCTAATACGGTATCTACAACAATCTTTACAAGGTCATCTCCCTGTCTAATCATCGGTGCTTTCAAACCGATTGAAATAACTCCTTCTTTCATATTTATTTGTAGTATGATTTGAATTCTGATATGCTCATAGGAACATATTCAGTATTAGTTTGTAATTCTTTTAATGTATGTGCGTTTACATACGACATTGTACTACGAAGTGCTGCCTCAAATTTCTTTTTGAACTCTTCCAAGCGATACTCAATCTTCACCCACGTTTCGATACCTTCTGGGTTTTTATTGGCTCCACCAGAGATATCTACCTGACCTTGTTCGGATGCCATTCCATAATACTTACGCTCTAAGTATGCCTCTTTGAAATCACCCGAAATTCTTGAATCTTTATATACATTGATAATATCGTAATTCACATAAATATCTTCTCCATTATGTGTTTTTATATGTGTACGTACTTCGCCGCATGCTTCTGCTGCCTGAGCAAATAAACGTCCAATCATCACATAATCGAAACCAAGTGCCAAGCATTTAATAGCCCGGTCGAGTGTGTTAATACCGCCATCAGCAATCACTTTGGTATGTGGATTAGGAATTATCTTTTTAAGTTTGTTTATTTCTTCTATCATCCAAACTAACGAAGCATGAACACCACATTGCACAGAAGTAGAACAAACAGAACCGCCTCCAATACCCACACGAACATAGTCAATACCTGCTTCACAGCAGTCTTTATACAATGAAGGATGAGCAATATTGCCTACCATCAATGTGACTGTATCAGGGTGTTTTTGTTTAAGTTCACGCGCGTATGTATATAATTTACCGATATGACCATTAGCAATATCTACCAAAATATACATATGTTCTTGCTCACTTGCTAAATCTCTCTCGCATATATCTATAAACTCTTGTAATGAGAATGCTACCCATTTTGTTTTGCACAGTTCCAATCGATCCTCAAAGCTGCCAATTCGTGGCATAATCGGAGTGAACCCTTCTTTCTCAAAGTATTCCAAATTATCTTTATTCAGAACGCTTGTCATCGGTGAAACAAATACCGGCAGTTTGCTATCGCTTTCAAATTGTACATTCGTTGGATCACTAATAAATGGATTTGTTTTTGACCTAGTGTCAATATTTGTTGGTTTTGATGATGGCAACAAACCAATCTCGTCTAAACTTAACATTATATTCATATTTTTACTACCAATTATCTATATTTGTAATATTCTCGCTTTCACCACATATATTACATTTAATCACAACCCCACTACCAAGCCCACCTGGAGTGAACTCGTAAGTAAATTGTTGACCTAATGTGGTAAATGCAAGTTTTCCTTGTGATTTTAATTCTTCTTTATGAGCATGTTTTTTCATAAATGCCAGCGCTCTTTCGGTTTCTACGTCATCAAGAGCGAACCTTATATTGTTATCTCCATAATAAGACACTCGCAAATCATACAATTCTTTACGAGTAATCTCTTGAATGTGTCCACAATAAGGACACTTAAATTTGAAAATATCTTTATTAGGATCTGAAGAACGAACTTCTTTTGCTTTTACAATCTTTGCTGACTTTACATTTCCTTCATCATCGCGTTCAAATTCATAATGTTCACACTCTACTTCTTTAGGCTCAAATAAAACAATTTCTGCTTCATCTAAACTCATAAAAAGCTTATTGTGACAGAAATCACAAGTGGGGGTGTAATAAAATTTTGCAAGAGCTTTATCTAACTCTTCTTTCCATACTTTTAACGTGTGATGCATAATGATCTTACATTTTTTACAATTCAATATATAAAATCATTCTGCACATTTTACTTTCGCTATCGTTTTTAGTGCTTTGAAATACGGACGATTTCGGTTATACAATGCTCTGTCCTTTTTGATTGCTTTAAGACGTAGTTTTGCCGCCATCACAAGCAAGTCTTCTACATAGCCCATATCCAATAGCTTACCATAACATGCACATCGTTTGGCGAGCTCTACTTTTTGTTTGTTGGTCAAATCACACATCGCCGTTCCACAGAACTGGTCGAATGTGATTGATGCGGTAAGTCCTTCTAGTTTCATTGCTCTTGTTGTATTAATTGTTTAATTAAATCGTTTGTCCAAATCTCATAAAAATCTGTTCTATGCATTACATTATATAATGAAAACATCGGATCATGCACATCTTCACCAATAGGAAAGAACGTTTCAATCTTCTCAATAAACATCTCGTACAAATCTTCATATCGGTTGTCTTTACAGCATATACACTGATGCATCTGTGCATCCATATTTATAGATTTGCATACTTCCTCTATACAATTATATATTTTTTCACCATATCGTTCTTGAATGAATTTATCTTTTTCGAGATATTTGTTAGTTTCAGGTAAAATCATATCGGTTATTTTACAAATTTCCAGGTTAGTACTTTGTATTCATCATCTTTGGTCTTCTCGTAGCTGGTGATTTCAATGGAGTGGTTCTTGATCTGTTTTGCTTTACCCTTTTCATCAATCGGGAAGGAGTGTTCCGGTCCGTAATAGGTAGCTGGGTAGTATTTGTGCTCGAAGTAGAAGTAAATCCCGTTGAGATAAAGGTAGCCGTCGGGAGAGATGTTACGGTTCGGAGTGGTGACGATAGGTTCGTTCTTCTCAACCATTGAAGAGATGGAAATCATCGTCTTGAACCAGTCTTCTTTCTGTTTGTCCGGCGAGTAGAGACGACCGTTGTATTCAACAGCGCCAAGTTCAATAGCGCGAGTTTTGATGTTGGCCAGTTCGCCGTCAATTACAAATTGCGGACGAGCGGTATTTACAGAGCGGTCTTTGTTATTATATTTCCAGCAAAGCAGATTGCAGTCGTTGCACCAGTTGATTTCGGTGTTGCGGTCGGGGTTATAAGAGAAGTGAGTAGTATCAACCTCTTCGGGTGTATAGAGACGGTCTTCGTAGTAGGTGGCACCGAGTTCAATCGCCCGGTTGACCATATTGGTCAATTCAGCTTTGCGTTGTGCTTCGTCAATACCTCTTTTGACGATGCAGCAGTTGAACTTCCAACAAAGAGTTCCAAGATCGTTGAACTCAGCGATAACAGCGCCACGGTAAGGAGAGTGCGAGAACTTCAGAGCCTTCAACTCCAGCTTGGTCAGTTGGAGACCGGTGCCTTCTCGACCGGAAGTAATATGTATTTCTTTGCCTTTCAGACCTTCGTCGAACGGGTAAATCGCAGCGAAGCGGTTAACCAGACCAAGGTTCTTGATGAAGTAAGCGTCAAAGGTGAGCTCGTGAGTCTCGACGTTCTCAGTGATTTTATAAGACCAGAGTGTGTAGAACTTGTTGGCGTAGCCGATGATATTGCCTTCATTACCGAAGTTTTTTGCGATGGTGGCGAGGTCGATTGAGTAGGTCATTTCAGTAAGAGTTTTAGAAGTTAGACAATAAATGATTACAAGATAACATACAAAAAACCAGTGAGAAATTAATCTCACTGGCTCTTTTTAGTGCTTAAATGAAGGTACACTTGGCATACTAAACGAAGGCGATTTAGGCATATGAGGCATGGAACTTCTTGCTTCTCGCATCATAGATCTTGGACTCATATCACCATATTTTGCATTCTCTTTCTCTTGTCTTTCGTTTTCTGTCTTGATATTATTATTAACTTCATCAAGCATGTATTCATACTCCCAATAATACATTCGGTCAATCTCAGAAGGTGCAATATAAAAGTTTTTAGCTAGACCTACCTTGTTTTTAATCAAGTTTAATAGTCTTATCTGGAATAATTTTATTACACTGAATTCTAATACCGGATGCGATGGGTCAATTCTCCTCAAAAACTCTTTTTTAAGTTCTTCCTCGTCATAATTAACGAGATCCGAACTTAGCATGCTTAGCTTCAGTCTTGAATAGAGCTCGAACCCCGTTTGGAAATCGAACATTGGATACGACCTCCTCGCCGCAATGAGGACATACTTGTTTCAAGTTCTCTGAAGGATTGATAGTGATATTACGAACTACATCGTCCATAAATTCAAACATATCTACATCCCAGCTCTTATATACTTGATAACATTCCATAATGAATTTATCAAGCACATTTGCATCTTTCGGAGCTTTAGACAGCATCCAAGGCAAGAATTTCAAGAAGGTTTGGTCTAATTTCTTACTTGCACGTGCTCTTGCAATACCCCAATCGAGAATTGCTTGGTCTTTCTCAAGTGTTGGAATATACAATTTTACTGGTGCTCTGTCCAAATCATAATCGTGTGGATCGATATACCAAACACGCTCGTATGCATTCCAGTGTTTCGATACAATATCTTCATCAGGGAATTCATAGAAAAGAGCACTTGGTTCTAACTTGTATACCAATTCTTGTTCACATTCAGGACAGGTATCGGTAAATTCAATCTTTGCTTCACCCGACTTAAATGTTAGCTCACGAACTTTCAAAATAAACCAGAAACGGTCCCAGCTATTGATACGGTTCCAAGGAATACTACCACTTGCTGCTTTAATGCTTACACAAGAACGAACAATGTCATTAAATACACCATTCAACACATCTAAACGCTCTTCATCAATAGCGCTCCAGTTCTTAATTGCTTCTACGGTAGCAGGACGAATATAGAATGTCCAATCGTCCGGATAGAATTGTGAACGAATGCCTAATTCAGCACGGTCAATTTGGTTCCATCCTTCTGAAATTCTAGGGAACCTATTTTCTCCTTCATCTGCACCCGGTTCTTTCACAATCTTACTTCTACTTCTTGAACGACTAAGGAATTCTTCCATGTCTTCATTCTCGTTTTCAGATAAATTGTCTTTCTGACCCGGCACATGTTTCAATTTCTTTCCTATCAAACTGTTTTCCTCTTTGTGTTCTTCACCACCGAGATTACCAATTTGATTTTCTAGCATTTCATCATTTGTCATATATTAAAGCTTTATTATATTTTACACAATTATAAAGTGATTGATTTAGTTTTGTAAATCTTTTTCAGATATTTCTTTGAATTTTTCTTTTAATTCATCAGGGATGTTTGCTTTACAAATCTCCTCGATATTGTAATTAGTGAACTCTACTTCCTCTTCTTTGTGCTCGACTTCGGAATTTGGCACTACGACAATATTGTGTATTTTTGAAGTCAAGAATGAGATGCGCTCTGTATATTCTTCATTCATTAGATTTAACTTATTGATATACAGCTCGATATAGTCATTTTTAACTTTTGTTACATCAATATCGAATATCTCTTTATTATAGAACCGCCAGAACTTAATCACATTTTTTGCTTTGACAAATAACAATTCTTCTGTATCGTTATTGAGTATATAAAATCCACGTTCTGAATTGCTATCTGCGAAAGTTAATGGATATGTACTGCCGAGAGTAACAAGGTTTCCATCTTTCTGTGGTGAGTGAATATGTCCAGAATAACAATGAATTCCTCTTAGTAATGCTTTATATTCTGGTGAAAGCCGGGTTAAGTCGGTATGACAAAATATGTGTTTTGGTTTATGTTCTTGAATGACTTTCCCAAGTTCTTCTTTTTTGTTAAACTCATACCATGGAACCAACAAAGAATCCCCAACACATTCTATCTTATCACGCACGATATATAAATTAGGTATGTGTTGTAAAGTTAAATCCAATGCAGAAATGTCGTCTTCATTAGGAGAATAGAAGTCGTGATTGCCTGCCACAATATAAAAATTACATTCTTTGGCAATTTCTTTGAATGCTTTACGAATATTACTTGCAATAAGCGGGTTGATTGAACTACGACTGTCGAACACATCGCCACAATGAACTACTTGTATCGGACCTTCTTGTTTTAAGTGTTTGACAAATGGAAGAAATTCTTTGTACAAGAAATCTACTTGGGAGTTCATCCAGGTAATTGAATTTTGCTTTATACCATAATGGGTATCTGATAAGATTATTGTTTTCATTTTTGTTTATGTCCATATTTATTAGGTATGATTGGATCATACTCATAACAGCTTACTGACCTGCCTAAACAGGTAAAGTCAAGTCTTCTTTTACAATTATTACAATAATCACTAATTTGTTCTTGCATAATTATTTCTCTTTTTGTCATGATTTATTACTTTTTTCTATTATTTAAAATACCCATCCATGCTTTCTCTACATGAATTAAAGGACAATAACCTTCAATTTGTAGTGCATCTGTTTTTACTATCATGCTCCTAATATATTACAAATAAATATATAAAAAAGAGCACAACTTTTTATTGTGCTCTTCGTTTTTTGTGTTCCTTATATGATTTATCTCCATTTGCTATCAGATCGTCCCAAAATGGGTCAATACTGAGATTTTCTGCGGCAAATGTTGATAAATCTATCTGTGGTATTTTGATTTTAGGTGAACGCATTCATTACTCTTCTAATTTTGTCTCGTCTTCTTCATCTTCTAAATCCAACGCCATTTTAGTACCACAAACACACGTAGGTAATTTGCTTCCGTGTTTCTCAAACATCTTACGAGTTGTTTTCATCTCATATCCACACGCTGGACAGAACATCTTTACAGTATTCTTGGAACCTTGTCCTTTTTCACGTTTACGAATTACGATCGCTTTACCTGGGAATTCGCCATATCGTGCTACCATCTTTTCATATACATTCTTAATCAAATCAAGAAGATATGATGAAGGAGTACACTTATTATACGGGGCATCGAAATAAAAACTCTCGGCTAATGTCTTGAACTTTCTATTTGTAGTAGAACGAATTCCATAAAAGCATTGAATACAGGAGTAAGCAAGATTAGTCAGCATCTCAATAGGATCTGAGCATGTTACGCTTACGTGAATTGTGTTTGGGAACAAATCGTCCAATTGTACGTCAGCACCATCATAAGGAAATATAACCTCTGATGTTTTACCACGTCTTGTCCAACCACATGCAATTTGATAATTATTATTCAATACATCCAAACCGCCTTTAAATACTTCAGAGTCAAGCATTTCAACTGCCTTCCTCAACCATTCTTCTCTTACCATTATTTATTTCCTCCTTTCAAATACTCTTGTTTTGTTGTAATTTTTAGTTGTTTTAATTCTGAAACAGACAATGTTAGCTCAGATAATCCTTCATCGCCAGACAATAATACATCCATCAAAATAATTCCTCCATCATATTTCAAATGGTCACAGCGGAAATATACTTCTTTGTCCGCATAATTCATTTTGAAGTACTTTTTTAAATACTTTGGTGCGAAATAATCTGTCAGTTCATCATACGATTTTAATACTTTGTTCTTGAGGTCATCTAATTCTTTAGTTGTTGCTTCAAGATTTGCAGATACAAGAGTTAGCTCATCTTGCAGTGCTGCGATTTTCTTTTTGTTAAATAAATCCATATTTATAAATAAAAATTTTAAGTTGATAATCGTATAAAGATATAAAAAAGAGAGGCAGTTTTTACTGTCTCTCTTCAAATTGGTATTTTGGATTTTTAGAAGCAAGATTTTAGGTATTCTGAAATATCATTCTTTGGGTTAAAATGTTCTACAATGAGTTTATCTTTTAAGTAATCTGATATTGCAGACTCCCAAGGATGTTTTCCGGTATAATTATTCCAAGGTCCCCATCCAGATCCGGAATTCACTTTATAATACTTACCTTTTCTTGGACCAATCATGGTTTTATATTTTTTATCTCCGTGTTCCTCTTCTTTTGGCAAGAAAGAGCTGTCTTTCTTTCCTATTGATTTAGCTTGGGATTTTAGTTCGTCTTGTATCTCTTTAATTCTGTCTTTATCATTTTCTTCATCAAGTCCTTTTAGCTCTTTTTGTAGTTTTTCTACTTGTTTTTCTGCATTCTTTTTGAATTTTTCTTGAGCTTTTTTGAAAGCTTCTTCGCTTATCTCTTTTTCTTTATCACCATCTTTTGTAAAGTACTTAACGGAACCATCTTTTTGTTTTACTTTTTTAACCTCTAATTTTTTTCCTTCCTTGTTTGTTAGCTCAAACTTTTTATTTATATCATTTTTGCTATTTGTTTGTTGAGCTGTTCCGTTACCTGAACCAGAACCATTATCTGAACCAGAACCATTATCTGAACCAGAACCATTATCTGAACCAGAACCGTTACCTGAGCCTGTTTCCCCTTGTGGAGTTTTATTTTTATTTATTGATTCGTTGTGCTTGTTTACTTTTTCTTGTAAAGATTTACGTTTTTGCTCATACTCTTTATCCAATGCATCGCATCGTTTACTTATTTGTTTTTTAACCTTATCTTCAAATGCTTTTTTCTTTTTATCTTTATCTTTGGGATCGCATTGTTGATAATCGTAATAAGCTTCTAATGTTCCTCTATCAATATCATTTTCTTTACAAAAATCATTTATTTGTCGTTCTTCGTCTTCAGATAATTCTCCGCTTGTGATTTGATTAATTGTAAATCCCTCAATACCACTGCTGTATTGTTCATATTCAGCAGTCATTTTTGCAACCCCGTCTTTACCTCCAAGTTCTTTACGAAGATCTCGATTCTCTTTTAATTCATCTAATCCCTGTGCGATTTCTTCATTTTCACGAGCAGTTTGTGCTCCTTCATAAGGTTTGTTTTTCAAAGATTTAGCTTTATCCTCATGCTCCTTTATTTCTGATTTTCCTTGAGTTTCAATAGCTTTCTTTCTTTCTTTAAGGTCTTTTAATTTATTTTTATATTCATCTTTCTCTTTATCTGCATCAGGAGTATTTGTTTCTAATTTAGCAATCTCTTTATCAGTCTCTTCAGTTTGTTCTCTCATACGGATTCGTATTCTGTCTGCTTGAGCTTGTTCTGCTGCAGCGGCAGCTTGATTAGGATTTATATTTTTTACTTCTTCTACATATTCATCCATTGCCTTAGGATCTTCAGAAAGCGTTTTAACACTATCTGTTATTGAATCGTATAAATCTTTATTATTCGTTTTTAAATCCTGAAGCGCTGCGTTCATTTCTTCCTCAGTTTTCTCTGTCCCGTCATCATTATACATACATTTTACATAAGCGTCGTATGCTTTTTGAGTTTTTTCTTTCTCTTCATCAGGGGCATTTTCAACAGCTCTTTGCATCATAGCTAAACTACGGTTCTTATTAAGGGTTACAGGATCTACTTCTTCGTCTTTACCTGTATCAAGTCCAGTGATACCGAAATCTTTTTCGTAATCACCTCCGTCTATACCGCTATAATCAGATTTATCGTCTTCTTTTTTATCTTTATCTTTATCTTTGGCCCAGCCTAGGTCTTTTAAGTATTGTTTAATCATTTTTATAGAAGCCAATGCTGCAACTATTCCTGCAAGCAAGCCTCCACCTGAACCGCCACCACTTTGATGACTTTTCAAGGCCATTGCTGAGAAAAATCCAAGTGCTAAAAATCCAAACATAATTATTCTCTTATTTTAATTTACTACATACATAATAATAAATAAAGATTGCTAATAGTTTTATTATTTATCATAAATATAAAGGGTTAGTAATGGGTTTAGCCGGTAAAGGTAATAACAAATTGTCATCTACAAATATTGCAGAGATTCTTGAAGCTCAAATTGAAGCTATCAAGAATATCAATGACGTTATCGTAAAAGGTAAAGTCGACCAAGCGATGTTGAAGAATGTTGTAGATACGGTTAAACCAATTTCGGAAACGATTAAAGCATTAAATACCATTACTAAAGAGATGAGCATGCTGAAAATCGGCGGACCTATTGCAACATTGAAATTTAGGTTTGCAGTACGTTCGCTCGTTGATAATATCCAATATATTTCGCTTAGATTAGGAAATATTTGGGTAGATCCAAAGTCAGCGAAATCTATTCTTGTATTGAAAACTATCGTTAAAAGCTTAGCTGAGATGACGGCTGATATGAGAACGATAGCCGCATCTGGACCAATAATACTTCTCATAAAACCAATTATCAATAAGATTATAACTATGATGATACAATTAAGTATCAAGTTAAATACAATTGGTACTATTGGTGTTGCTGGTTCTGTTGGAGCTGCAATTATGGGACAAATGTTAGGTATCATGGCTAAGGGATTATTAGTATTTGTTCTCGCTACTCTCGGTGGATTAGTTCCATTAACAGCAATTGTATCATTATTAGCATTAAAGACTTTCGTTTGGATATTCTTGAAATTGTTTGGACCAAAAACCCAGATGAAGATAATGGTTGCTGATGTAACGATAGCAGCAATGGCGAAAACAATTATAATACTTTCTTTGACGGTTCTCATGTGGGCACTTATGGGTCAATTGATAATCGAATCCTGGAAAGAAATATTGATTACAATAGGATTTGTAATGTTAGCGATACTTGTATTTACTTTCTTGGGTGAGATGATAGGATTGATAAAAGTTGGTCAGGTTTCTGTAAAACAAATTTCAATGACTTTATTGATGCTATCATTGACTGTTCTACTATGGGCACTCATGGGAGACCTTATTATAGAAGAATGGAAAAGCATACTTGTTACAGTTGCATTTGTAATTTTAGCAATTGGTGTATTTACTCTTCTGGGATGGGCAATGAAATTTATCGATGGAGGTAATAAATCCATGCTGAAAATGTCATTGACCCTTATAATGTTATCGCTTACCGTACTTCTTTGGGCTTTGATGGGAGAATTGATTACCGAAGAATGGGCATATATACTTCTTGTTGGAGTATTTGTTGGATTAGCAATTGGTCTGATGTTCGTATTAGGTAAAGCTGGAAAATCTATCCAAGAAGGAGGAAAACAAGTTCTTTTATTAGCGGTAGCATTAGGTGTATTGTCTTTAGATATATTCATAATGGCGGCAGCAGGTAAAGTATTACAAGATAACTGGTTAGCAATACTACTTGTTGGTATATTTATTGCAATTGTAATCGGTATATGTGCAGCTTTGACATTTGCTGCCGCATTTATTGAACCTGGTATAGCGATATTAAAAGGTATTGCTATTGCATTGTTGATTGTTTCTGCATCGTTCTTAGTATTTGCATTAGCAATGAAATTGTTTAATGAAGAAACAGTTTCAAATATGAAGAACTTGTTCTTAGCATTGGTTGAAGTAATGACTCTCATGGGTCTAGCATCTGTATTCATTGCTCTCGGATCAGCTGCCTTGATTATCTTAGGCGCAGCATTACTTGTGTTCAGTCCTGCTATGCTTATCTATGCTTTAGCGTTGAAAGTATTCCAATCAATCAATGTTACAGAAGAAGAGGTTAAGCTTCCAATTCTTGCTGCAAAATGGATTGTTGATGCTATCAATGATTCGTTTGGATTAAAAGGAATGATAAAAATAGGAATGGCTATTACAAAAGTGATGATGTTATTACCTGTTGTAATTGCTCTCGGAGTTATTGCTTCGGTAATTCAACAAATTGCAAGTCTGACTATTCCTACTGAATTTGATAAAGATGGTAAAGCAACAGCATTCCAAAAAATGACAACCGAGGATTTCGTTGAAGCAGCAGCCAATGCAGCAGCAATGACATCTATATTAGCTAATTTGTTTGGAGAAACCGCATTCACTGTTACAGTAGGAGGTAAAAAAATAAAGATTGCTCCTATTACACAAGCTGCCTTAGAGAATATCACGGGACAAACCATGATAAAGATGATGTTATTAAGCGTAGTAGTACAAGCTATTGGAAATATGGCTGGTACATTAGCGAACTTGGCATCATTGATTGTTCCGGATGAAGAAAAAGGATTTGACCAAGAAGGTAAACCACTCGGATGGAGAAAAATGACTCCTGATGATTTTATTACAGCTTCTGAGAATATTGCTATTATCGCAATTACATTACTCTGGGGTTTGACTGAATATAAATCTAGCGCGCTCGGAGGACAAACAGTAGCGGAAGCAATAGAAGATTTAAGTATGAAAGCTATTGCAAAAATGGCAATCGTATTTGATGTAATAGGAAAATTAAGTAATCTTGTTACTGTAGTTCAGATGATGGCTCAAATGAATATTCCTACCGCTTGGGATAAAGAAGGTAAACCTATTGCTTTTAGATCCATCACAGATGATGAAAGAAAAGCAGCAATAGCGAATACCATTGCTTTGATGACTGAGGTTTTATCTGCTATCTCAAGTCCAGAATTAGCGAAATCTCTTGCCAAAATGAAAGGAAGAGCGGTAGATAATTTCGCTACTATAATGGATTCGATGAGCGGGGTTAAAGATTTAATGGACGCTATAAAGACGGGTTCTGAAATGGATGAGAAAGTTATTGCTCAAGGAATTGGATCTATACATACAGCCATTACAGCATATCTTAAGGTATTGAATGATTTGTTTGTTGGTGAATCCCAATTTGTTTGGAAAAAAGGTTGGTTGAATATACCTTATCCTTCTATTGAAATTATAAAAGAGCCAGAGGTTACTGAAAAAGAACTTAAAGCAGCAAAGAAAGGATTAGAGTCTATCGTTGAATCTATTAACTCAACAACCCCGATTATAGAAAACTTAAAAACTTTATCCGGAACCGCTCAAGAATGCAATCCGACAATAATAGCCGATGTAATTAAAAACTATATTAGCGCATTGTATGGAGATGAAAACGGTAACGGCGGTATCAAAGTTGGAGGCGATGTACCAAGACAAAACGGACAATTGAAATTTATTATTGCTCAACAAGAGAGATTGTCTAAAATAAATACAGGAGTACTTCAAAAGAACACTGATAACTTTATAAGATTTATTGATAAAGCAAATTCTGTTGATGTTGAAAAGATTACATCAATACGAGATATGTTCGAGCAAATCGCGGAATTCAGTAAATCAGTACAAGGCGATTTTGATAAGTTAGCTGATGTACTTTCTGAAAAATTAGTTGTTATACTAGAGAAATTACACGGTACTCTTGAAGGTATGAATAACGGCGAACCTGGAGGAGAAGGCGGAACCGTCGAAACTCCTGCTACCGGCGAAAACGGAACACCCGCTGAAGCCGATAAAGCTAAAGACGACAAACAAAAACAACAAGAAAAGAACTTAAAAGATATTAAGAATGCACTAGAAGAAATCACAAATGTATTGAGAGGTGTAAGAGAAAATACCGAAAACTTTACTTCTAGATACTAATTGATAATTATTATATAGGTATGAAGAAAATTACAATAATATTAGATGCAGGACATGGAGAAAGCACACCGGGTAAGCGTTCTCCTAAAACTGCTGATGGAAGACAGTTATTCGAATGGAAGTTCACCAGAGAATTGTCAAAAAGAATTAAACTCACTTGCGACCAGCTCGGTATCAAGTGCATACAAGCGAATACAGATAATACTGATCCTGGACTATCTGCACGTGCGAACAATATAAATAAACTCGTACGTAAAGAGAGCGAACAAGGAAATTCTTGTTTAATGATTTCGCTTCACGGTAATGCGGCAAGCTCTAATGGACAATGGACAAAAGCAACAGGATGGGAGGTATGGACTACTGAAGGAACAACCAAATCGGATGAGTTTGCTAAGTTGATGTGCAAACATTTTCCAATCATCTTCCCTGATAAAAAACTTAGGGGGCACAAGGAAAAGAACTTCACATTGATATATAAATGCTCATGTCCGTGTGTATTGACTGAGAACTTCTTTTATGACTGTAAAGAGGATTTTGAGTTGATGATGTCAGAAAAAGGATTACAACAAATAACCGATTTACATATTGCAGCAATTTGTGATTATATAGAATACGAAAAGATATGATAAGTTTATATGAGTCTATATTAGGAAGCACCAAATCCGGTGCTCAGATGATGATTAAGAAATGGTGCGAGGAAAACCTTAATTTTTGGAGGATTTCTGGACCAATGAAAGCCAATGATTTTGTTATTCAAAGCGATGGCAAGGTAACGAACGCACCAAAACTTAATATAAACCTGAAAAATGTGAATTCTAAGGTACCTGATTATGTAAAATTCGGCGAGATAACTGAGAATTTTTATGCAGGGTCGGCACTGAAATATATGACGCAAGAGCAATTACCTCCGAAAGTTGAACTGTTGTATATCAGTGGACAAACGGAGACAATTCCTTCTTTTAAGATGGAATGCACACATGGTTTGTATATCAATGAATACCCACAACAATTAAAGCATATTGAACCGATTTATATTGAATGTCATTCTACAAACGGTGGAAATCATAAACCGATCATCAATTTAGATTTATCACAAATTGAATTAGATGACTTAAAAAATATTCATGTAACTGGAGAAATTAGAGATTTATATATCAAGAAAACTCCAGCGGCAAAAGAATTACACAAGACAGTAAAGAAATTAGATAAGAAAGCAGCAAAAGAAGGATTATATCAAGGTGTTACTGATAGAGTGCCACCATATGAAGATTATCTTAATGAAATCTTTACAGAAAAAGACTGGCCGGGTTTACGATTTATCTATTTGAGCGATAGAACAATGCTTGAACATAATCCAAAAACACAACATTGGTATTTAGTATAATATGGACATCAAAAGCTTAAAACCAAAAAAGAACGGACGATTTTCTCAAGGTTATATCGATCCTAACGCTTGCAAAAAACTCTTTGAAAGTGTTAAGAGACAACCGATTATTTATCGTTCTTCATGGGAAAAGAAATTCATTTTTTGGTGCGAAAGTTGTTCTAAAGTAAAGCGTTGGGGTTCGGAGTGTACTTGTATCAAATACTACAATCCAGTAGACCAAAAATCACACCGATATTACCCTGATTTTGTAGTTGAAATGCAAGATGGTAAAGTACTGATAGTGGAAATCAAACCTGAGAATCAAACCAAACCACCCGACGCTGAAAATTCTTGGGCATCGAGAACATTCGCTATCAATTCAGCGAAATGGAGAGAGATAAAACGATTATGTGAAGACAAAGGTTATCAGTTCTGTATACTCACTGAAAAGACAATAAATCGCTTATAAGCGCATTAAAAACCGCTTGCTAATGATTTACACTAGTAAGCGGTTTTGTGTTGTTATACACAAAGAAAACCGGGTAATTACCAGATTCTCATTGTATATTGTGCACCCAGCTTATTTACGTTTGTGGATTCGCCTGGTTTCAAATCAAACATATCTTTACAATATTCAACTTCTGTATCAAAAGCTTCCGCAAAATCCTCTGGACTATCTACTGCAGTTAGACAAACAGTTTCTTCATTAATAAGCCAAGATAAAAATCCATATTTTTTCTTGCCTCTGAACTCACAATTTAATGAGTCTACACCTTTCGTTACTTCAGAACCTGGAACATTTGTATTCCATTGTGAAGCTGTCTCGTTAACTAATTGTTCTTGTATGGAATCTGTTAAGTTTTTCATATCTCACTATATAATTATAATTCAAAATTATTTGTTAAACCATCTGCATGAGCGATAGAATTATCTGCTTCTTTCTTGAGATATTTTTCAAAATCTTTAGCATATTCGTTAGGAACATGTACTTGTACGGTTAAAGGAAGACCGTCTTTATCATCTAAACCGATAAATGCAACACTATAAATTTCTTCACGTGCTTCGTTTATATCGAGACTTTCGTTTAAGTAGTTTTTCAAAGAGATCCCGCTTTCTTTCAATTCTTTTAACTTATACAAAGTACTATCAATTAAAGAAAGAATAGCATCAATATCTGAAGCGAGTTCAGTGTCATCTTCTTTGAATAAATCTTTACGACCCGCTTTTACTAAATCATGTAATTCGGTTAAGTAGTCAATAGCACCAATTTTATCAGTAGACATAAGATTTACATAGTCTTCTACTTTACCGTATAAACCTTGATAATCTTCAATTAACGTATCTACTAATTCTACAATATCTTCATAGAATTCATTGAGTGCAATATGTTTGCTATATTTGTCGGTTTTTAAGTGAGATTTCCAAGCTTCAACTGTGGCTTGCTGCAATGTGCCGAAAAACTCTTCAATATTTTTTGCTTTCATATATTTGTTACTTTGTTTTATTAATTTCCATTTCCACTTCCGCTACCAGAACCGCTTCAGCTTTTTGGTTTAGCGACAATTACACTACCATTGGACATTACAAAAGTAGTATATCCTTCTTCATTTTCTTCTGTCGCAGTACATATTTGATTTTCATTCAAATATATATTATCACCGTTTTTTAATGTATAATTCGCTGTCATAATTTATTAAGGTCTTTTATCTAATGTTACAATGTCATCTACACCTTTGAACCACTTCTTGATATATTCTCTTACTTCTTCTTCGGTTTCAAAGCCTTGGAATGACATAATTGCACGAGCATTTTTAATCCATGCTTTTTTGTTTTCTTCGTCAGTACCAAACCAATCACCATCTTCTTGCCAGATATAATAAGTGGTTTTTGATTCTGTAATATATTGTGATAATCCTTTCATTTCACTCTTAATATATTCAATTATACCAACATTTTCCTTCAAAACAGTAAAATCCTCTATTTCTTTGTTGGACATATCAGATTTGTATATCTCCAACGCTGCACCTTTGAGTTTTGACACTTCTAAATCTCCTTTTCTAGCGGCAAGTGCCATTCTCATAGCAGTTGCTTGTTTTTTACTTGTTGCAGGCATAATTAATCAGTATAAAATTGTTCAGGTTCACCATCCCATTCACTCGCCCATCTACCTTCAATCTTCAAATGCCCTCTTTTATCAATTCGAGCATTGAACGGTTCACCAGCGTATTTACCGAGTATAGGTTCTGAATAACCATTTTGATTATAACCGTCACTTGATACAATTCTTTGCATTAGCTCACGTACTATAACGGTAGCTTTTCCCTTTACTCCTACAATCTCGTACCAATAGTTGTGTCTTGAAGAGTACATAAAAGGTGCTGACATAATCATACCTATTTTATACTCTCCAATACCAACTGCATTTCGACCGGAGCCTGTACTTGATAATATACTTTCTTTTAATGATATCATATTAGTATACAAAATTTAATGAACGAGCAATATCTGCTGTTTTCTGTGCGTCTTTTTCACGTTTTTGCCAATCAGCGCTCACTTCGTTACCGATTTGAGCATTTACACCATAATATTTATCATAGTATTCTTTTTGCTCGTCAGTGAATTCTTTAAGTACAAGCACATCATCACCATTGACAACAGAATGCTCTATTGTTTTGTAATTAGATTGACAATAGGTGAACAAAGATGTACACTTTAATGAGGAATCTTTGAAGCAATAACCACCCCAAGTCCACGCATGTACAAAATTCTCTGTTTTTGCTTTGTCTCTGAATAATTGTCCTGTGATATAGTAATTTCCATCTTCACCTTTACCCATATGAGTATCAGATATAATTCCCCAGATATTGTTATAATTGATAATAAATCTATCAGAATCTGTGGTAATTACATCTTTTTTGTAGGGCGATGGAGCAATACCTTTCTTGATTAAATCACTGAATGTTAACATACTTTAATAATTTGATTTATTAGTCTTCTTTTACCATACCTTTGTTAAGTACACCGATAAGAGCACCCCAATCTTCTTTATCTACCAATTCTTTGTTGTCTTTGAGGATACCGTCTATCATTTCGTTAGCTTTTGCTTCATCATAATCATCACCAAAAGCTTCTTTCAATTTTGCATGAGCATAATCACGGAAATCTTTTTCACTTTTGATTTCACCTTCATTTACATTTTGCTCATTTACTTTTTCGATATTTAATTCGTCTTTAAGACTTTCATTCATGAATTCTACTAAACTTGTCATAATATAATAGTTTTTTATTTATCGTAAGAATCACTCCATTCTTTAGCCTCTTTAGCAATATTATCTGTATCTACGTCTTCTATTTTCATTCAAATCGCCATCATATCCTGGCTATAGAATGCCTTTTAATTGTTATTTGTGCAATTAAATATATTCTAATCGTACCGCTGGATAAATATAAACACGTTCAGGACGTCTATCATGTTCATTATCGAGAGTTCTTTCCATCTTAAACTCAGCATCAGTTTCTAGGTGATTGAATTTTTTAAGACCTGAACCTCGAACATCATCACGATCTTTTATTTTTTCAACGCCTATTTTCTTCATTTCTTTTACGAACATGTCAGATAATGTATTATATAGTTTTATTGCATCATCTGTCGTATAACCAACTAATTCATACAAATGTATATCTGCATCGGGACCAGCGTATAACTCTTTAGCTGATTTTACGTTATCAAGAATATACTTATTTAGTTTATCTATAACGACCTTAATATCAGCAACTGCAAATTCTACATTTTGCAATTCGCTCTGGTCCCAAGTATATAGATACATAGAATTTAATCCTAAATCAACCATTATGCAAGGATTTTCAAGATCATTTATTTTTCTAAGTATTTTCTCATAGGCTGATTTAGTTAGTGCCTTACATTTATCAATAATACTCTCTTCGATTATTGACTCATTTATGTATTCTACTAAATTTGTCATAATATATGATGTTTTTTATTTTCTTACCATGCAATAGCAAATTTTAATGAAATTGTTCTCAAGTCATTCAATTCAGCACCAAGCTCTTCAATCTTTGCTTTTTTGAATGATCGGTCAGGATAAAGATTTTCCAAGAAACGAACAATTGCATCTTTATATTTCTTTACGTTTTTCGCATCCAACAATTCTTTGTTTTGAAGGATTCTGTAAATAAATAATGCATCGTCCACATTCAATTCATCAGTGGCCTTATTGACTGTTTTTTGGAATTTATCTTTGTTATTCCACTTTCTCAAGTTTTCAAGAAGAATATACAAATCATCATAAATCAAGCTTTCGACGATTGTCTTTTTATCTTCTTTGTATACTTCTAATAATTTGCCAACAACATAATCATCTGCGAGTGATTCATAAGCACTGTAAATTTCTTGACAGTACTTATCACTTGCTACGAACTTAATAATTCGTCCACAAGCTTGAACCACAGCAGGTGATGAAATGCCAAGTTCTTTAGCAATATCTTTTACCTTTTCACGTTTATAACCATTTACTCCCCAAACTTTATAAAGAATAGTACAATCACGTGAACTGAACTTGGACTCGATGCGTTTGAAGATTTTTTGATAGATTTCTTCTTTCTCTTTCATTGAAAGTATATTATCTTCATCTGATAAACCGAAGAAACGGTCAATACTCATGGGTTCTTCATCATCAGAAGAAGCGAACATCCTATCTATTGAGAATTCGCGAGTTGTATCTTCACCGGCATCTTTTAATTTGTCTTGATAATAATTGGAAATTTTCACATTTCGACTGTTATCAGTCATCTCCTTTAGAATAGCTTGTTTGATACGATATGCAGCATAACCTGTGAATGACATATCACCGGACTTTCCTAATTTCTCAAGCTCTTCCGGATTTTTGTATTCGTTCATTGCATTAGTCAAACCTTCCAACGCAGCACTTAATAAATCTTCTTTTGATAATGCACTACCGTTTTCGTATTGTTTTACTAATTTTTGAACTAACGGCATATATTTCTTTGCGATTTCATTACGACCTTTATCAGTTTCAAGGTCTAATGTCAAATCGTTTGGATCTACTTTCTTATTGATAACTGCTTCTCTTTGTGAAGCTGATAATAATTGAGGCAATAATCGCACCTCATCTTTTATCTTTTTAGCAAGTTTATATATATCTTTTTGTGTATCTATTGGTAATATCTCTGAGTTGAAGAATTTACCTTTCAACACATTTTCCATGGTTTCTTGATTGAATAAAATCTCATATTGACCTACTAACCACAATAAAGAAATGAAGTCTTTCGAGCGTTTTGTTTTTTCAATCACTTTAGCATAGCGGTCAAATTCATCTAATGTAATAGCAAAGGTTTCGCCCGCATTTTCCACTAATATTTTTGAGAATACTTTCATATTGTACTTTTTCTTGTTAATAAACTTATTTTAATAATAATTCTACAAAAAGCAAAACTAAAAGAATTTCAAATGCAGAAAAAATGAAAAAACTTAAAATAATCGACCACATTTCATATATTATATTGTAAAAATACATATACTCGATTATGTTTATACGTAATTTGATAGATTATATCAAGATAAAACGAATAATTGATAAAGTGATTAAGGAGGAAGACCTGCTTAATAATTTATCCCAATTATTCAGCACACCTAATTATTCGGTGCATTTCAAACAAGACTGGATTGGCCGGATTTATGCAGTGCTCAATCCGATCGCACAAGATCCACAAGCCCGTATATTTGAATATGACACAGACGGAACCAATATCAAGTCATTTGTCAATAAGTGGATTATTGAACATATGATTGCTGCAGATAATTTTGTAAAAAATCACGAGTTATTTGATATTTTAATCTATAATCTAGAACAATTAGACGATGACTATAATTTCCTTTTCACGTTAACTCCTATCGGATGGCCTGATTTTTGGAAATCTACAAAAATAGTCGGTGGTATTACATTAGCTTTATTGGTTATTGCAATAGCACTTTTAATTATACTTTTGTAAATAAAAAAATCAATTGATTATATTATGGCAATTACTAAATTAAATTCTGTTGAGGAAGGTGCAAATACAGCTTCTGAAAAACAAAAAGAAGAAACAGCTCAAGAAATGGCGGAACGTCTTCAAAAAGAGGTTGATGCATATAAGGAAATGGTTTCAGCTATTGATTCACAAGAGAAGTTGGATGAGCTTGAGAAAGACATGATGAAAGAATATGATGAATACGAAGCTTATATCAAAGATGTTCGTTATCCACTTCCTGAGTCCACAACTTTTGAAGGCAAAGAATTCACCAAAGCTGACGTTGCTGGAAAAATTATCTATTTCATTTCTAAGATTGAACAAACATGGCAATATGTTCTTGGTTTGTACGAGCTTTGTAAATTGTGGAAATCTCCTACATTCACTGAAATTACCTTTGGCGCATTAGACAGTACACTTCGTTTACTCGACCAATGCAAGTTCCAAGGTATGACTGAATGGAGAGATATCTTAATTGTCAATGAGTACATGAAAGCACTTCATGAACAATATGCAAAAGACACTACTCGTCACATTGCTATTGCACAAAAACACGATGCAATTATCAAACGTCGTGATTTGATTGACCCTGTTAAGTCAGTAAAAGAGTAATTAAATACTTAACCAAATAAAAAAGAGGAGCGAAATAAATCGTTCCTCTTTTTTGTTAGTAATCTGTTAAAATTAAGCAACGGTCTCTCTCCACCAATCACTTACAAAGTGAACGGTAAGATTTACTGCATCGGTAGAAGAGTAATCCAAACTACCAAGACCTTCTACACTACCTTTTAACATTACATCTTTGAATACAACTTCCTTGATAACATCTCCAGCACGGTTAGCGATACAAACTCTTAACCATTCTGCTACATAATCTTTCTTAAGAACGATAGTACCAGTTTCCAAGTCATAGTTCAAGTTCTTCCATGCTTTGAAAAGTTTGTAAATATAGTTATCCGTTCCATTACGGAGGTTTAAGTTGAATTCCACGGTAATTTCGGCAGATGTATCGTCAATCTTAGGTTTCACGTATGTACGTGTTGTCCCTTGATACTGTTGAGTAAGTGTATCTGGACCTCTATCCAATGCATCAATTCCATCAACTTTAACAACATGCTCTGTTAAAAGTGCTTCGTCTTGTCCAAATTGCGCACGCAATAATTGAGGTAATGTGAAATATACCTCGAATAGACAATTATGGTAAGGATCGTAAAGGTTGCGACCTGCCTCTGAGTTAGTTATGTGTGGTAATGCCATATTATTTTATCGTTATTTCAATTCCATTAAATAATAAATCCCCCAGCAAAACATTTTTAAATGGTTAAATTCTTAAATATTTTTGCTATATTTATGCACTATGAATACTACACTTTTAATTGATGGCAACTGGCTGCTAATGAGCAGACTTTTTGCAGTAAAGTCGTATTTCAATGTCCAGAACGATGACGAAGAGAAACAGAACGGAACAGCAGAGCTAGAGGACTTGCTTTGTCGTTCTATCAATCTCATTATCAATAAGTATGATGGTATAGTAAATAATATCATACTGGTTGCTGATGGAGGTTCTTGGAGAAAAGGTGTTGAAAAACCAAAATTCTTCTATGAGGTTTATAAAGGTAATCGTATCAAGGACTCTGAAGTTGACTGGAATTATGTATATCAGGCATTAGAAGATATACTCGAAATGGCAAACTCCCTCGGTATCACTGCTTGTAAAGCATACGGAGTGGAAGGTGATGATTGGATCCAGCATTGGTCTAGAAAATTGAATAATCAAGGTATCAATTGTATTATTTGGTCTTCGGATGCGGACTTGAAACAACTCGTACAAGTACAAGGTGGTGCTTTTACTGCTTGGTTGAACGAGTCTCAGAAAGGTGGTCTACCGGGTCTTGTATTGCACAAAGACTTAGATGATACACCGATTGATGATATTGATATGTTTATGCAATTAGACAAATCGAATAAGACATTAGATGATATTCGTGCATTAGCGAAAGCTGTTACCTATATTGACCCTGCTGATATTGTTGAAGATAAAATAATATGTGGTGATAAAGGAGATAATATCAAATCTATAATCCGCATTGAACAGAAGGAGAAAACATATCGTGTATCTGAAGCAGATTGGCATAAAGTAAAAGCAGGACTGGATATCGAATCATTAGACGATTTCTTTAACAAGCGTGATATGATATGTGAGTCTATTGCTAAATATGGCAAATACGCTAAACACAATATTAATATATCGCACGCACGTGAAATGTTCGATTACAACCGTATTATGGTTTGGCTGAATGATAATGTAATTCCTCCAGAGATAAAAGATAAGATGAATGAAGTCGAATATAAAGACTACGACTTATCATATATCAAGAGCAATTATCGGATGCTTTGTAAACATCCATTAGAACAGCAAAATGTTGAAGATATATTTGAAGGCGTAGACAATATGCCATTCTAAAAACAAAAGAGACACAATTTCTTGTGTCTCTTTTTTATTTGGTATCTATTTTTATTCGCCTGTTCCGGAATCTTCTGACTCCTCAACTCCTTGTAAGTAGATTAACAGTTTCTTTTCTAGAGCAGCGATTTGTTGGTCTACATAGGATACGGTAGTAAAGTTCTGTAGTGCATCATTGAACTCGTTTATTGTTACATAGTTTCTCATAATGTCAACAATTTGGTTCTTAGTATACACATTTGCTAATATTTCTTGGATGGCTCTTGCAACAATATCTTCGGGGTCTGAATATTCATATTGAGCGATTGCCCCCGTATTCTTACCATTGACAAACCAGTATTTTTTGTTTCCAAGCTGACGCACATAAGGAACATTTACCTTATTGTTTTTGAATTGTGCCAAATGATCTTTAATCATTTGATACATTGCATCTTTGTCATCTAATATATCTTCTACTGCCATCAAGGTCTCGCCCATTTTCTCGAGAACCGGAGCCATCATTGATACATTAGATGAGCCTGTGGCGGTTACTTCAATAGGTTCGGTAGAATTCGGTGTGCTCAAGAAACGAGTACAAACTCGCAAACCATATGAAGTACCTTGATTATATATCTGTTCTGAGTTTACATACTTAACAACCGTATTGCTCATTACAAGATTTTCATCCAAGGATCCTGTGAAGTAAATGCCTAACGGAACATTTTTATATATAGTAATTTGTCCACCGTTATCATCTTTACGGACGATATCATACAAAACAAGGATTGTATTTACATCGAATTTATCTACATCTACATATACCGGTTCTTCTTCTGTTCCAGTATTGATTTTTCTAGGTTTATCATCTGAATTATCGTCTTCCAAACAAAGAGGAACAAGAGTTGCGACATTATATGATTCGCCAGTGTATTTGCCTATACCGTAACAATTAATCGCTCCATCTTTATCAATATATGGTGGTTTATTTGAAGAGACATCATCAACTAGCCAGGTAAGATGGTTATAAGATGTTTGTCCTTCATATCCACAAATATAACTAAACGGATAGGTATATGCTTGTTCAAAAGGAACGGCATGTAATTGATAGTCTATACATTTAGCTTCATTCGGAATATAACAATATATTTCGTTATAACCAACTCCACCTACGGTGTCATCATATGAATATATATTGATATCACCAATGTATTGAATATTCTTAGAAATAGCTGACACATCACCATAGGTAGCAGATTCTGAACCATTCGTTGTGGCAGATACGTCGGCAATCGTAGATTCGTGAGTTAAAAGCTGATATTTTTCTAAGGTTTGGAATAATAAAGTTCTTGTATATTCAGGGTTCCAGCTGTCAGTTTGATTTTCACTATCGAAATACTTGCCTCTTAAGTAGGTACAAGCATTCTCAAAATAGTTTTGGAATATCTCTCCTAACACTGCTGCGGATTCTGCTGTATCAATCTCGTCTTGTCCTGTAGAAACTGGGGTGTAATCCAAGTTCATTGCTACGAATTTGCTTGGTACACATCGGTAACTATCAGGATTTGAGTATTGTTTTGTCAAATCTTGAGCATATTGGGAAAACACAAAAAATGTTCCAGTCAAACTATCAACAGGTTTCAAAAGACTACATTTACCTTGTGCCATTTTCTTATATTTTAACTTAATTTGTAATAATAATAAATAATCAAACCACTCTATTTTATCAAAACTTAAATAGATATAAATTTTGTTCCTTCGATTTTTATTATTGAAATAAGTAAATTAGTAGAAACTTATGTCTTTAACTACAAGAAAATTTTATAAGTTAAACGGGTTAAATGGGGTATTCCAATTAGAAGATCTCAATATAGAAACCGATACTATAAAAGTTTATAATACCACAACATCTGGTTTGGAACCTGCTGAAGATTTAGAAAGTATTGGTATTAAAAATATTGATGAACATACCATTCTATTTATTATTGCCAGCAAGGAAGACGAAGGAACAGAAGAGGAAGGATATAGATATGTAAATATCGGGGTCTTGGAACAAGATGAAGATTCGGATTCAAGTTCAGATGAATATGAATACGAAGATGCCGAGGAAGAGGTTCCAGAAGAGATACAAAAACGTCATCGTATAAAAGAAGGTGATACGATGATATGGAGTAGAGGCAATTTATATTGTGTTACGCCTACCAATTCGGTGACTGAAATTGAATTCACTCAAAACAGAGAATTTATCATTACATACAGCGATGGTTCAAAACAAACAATTGAACCGGGAGAATCTGGATTGGGTTACGGTGCAGAATATCCAATTGTAATCGAATCTGAAGATGATATTCCAACGATTAAATTAAAAGGATTGTCTATTGATAGCGATAAAAACTTTATTGAGAACCCCGATGAAAACTATGCGAATTATGGTGTAACAAATTCACATGTTGAAGGAACTGGGAATTTCTCATCAGCAAACAATCAACACGTTCAAGGAAAATTTGCTGCGTTAGATACCAGTGCGATTTTTATTATCGGTAATGGTAATGATGATAACAATAGAAAAAACATATTTACTATTGGTTATGATGGAAAAGTGTATGCTTTGACAGATGTTGTTTGTGGACCTGATAAATCAAATCCAGATTATAAGCTATCTGATATTCACTCTGTTTTGAATGAAGACTGGTGCTTTGTTGGAGATAGATATAGCAGTTACGATAATAGCTATAATCCTTCTTTCGATATTGATGAAGATATCACTCCATTACCTCCTGCTGAAGTTTATATAGATGATGAACCAATTATATTAGATGGTAATTTATCTTATGCAGAACAGGAATATACCGAATTATATTCCCAAAACACTTATCCAATAGGTAGTAATCCAAGTAATTATTTAATAAATGCTTATCAGACATATCCTGTAACCGGCGAGGCATACTGGACATATTGTATTGAGGAACAAGGTTCAGGTCCAGGAGAATAAAAATATATTGATTAAGAATGAATACACAAGAAATCATACAAGAGATTGAAGATAGAATATATACTAATCCACAACAGCTCATCACTGGAGATGAGTTACAAGGGATATTGAAAGATGTCGTCAATAATGAAGATTTATTTAGACAGACCGGTGTTACAGGTGTCACGGTTGGAAAAATAATTGTAGCCGGGGCTACTGGCGGTGTTGTTGAAAGCGATTATTCTATAGAGGATTTATGCGGTGCTACTGGTGCTACAGGCGCTATAGGTGTTACCGGTGCTATCGGAGCAACAGGACCACAAGGAATCACCGGTGAGATTGGTCCTCAAGGGGTGACAGGTCCTAAAGGAGAAGCGGGAACATCGATAGCAATAAAAGCAACGGAATCTGACTGTACATATATCGGTGATTGCTATATAGATGATAATGGGCACTTACAAATTCTTGAATCTCTTAGTCCACGTGAATTTCATGATTCCGGCGAGATAAAAGGTCCACAAGGTGTTACAGGCGTTGGTATTCAAGGTGTTACTGGACTACCTGGACGAGGTGGTGTTCGTGGTCCACAAGGTTATCAAGGTGTTACCGGTGAGAGAGGACCTGAAGGACCACATGGAGGAATTGGTCCACAAGGGGTTACCGGTTCTATGGTAACTTATACACAAAATTATCAAGGAACAGATTTTAATATAGGTACAATCACTATTGATGGAGTTTCTACCACCATCTATATTCCTAGTACACAAGCATTAGAACAAAGAATACAAGAATTAGAAACGAGAATTGCTGTATTAGAATCAGCAATTTGATAATTACAAAAAAACAATGATATAATATGGCAAAGGCAATCGCAAGTGTAAGCTATGTAGATCATCCGACAATCAAAAGACCTGGTGTACATTCAAAAAAGAAAACATCTCGTTTGAAATCATCTAAAAACTACAAGAAAGCTTATCGTGGACAAGGAAGAGTATAAAAAACAATGAATAGATATGGCATATAAAATTACTAAAGACTGTGTCGCTTGTGGAACATGTGCTGAGAACTGTCCGATGGGAGCAATCACTGAAGGAGAAATCTATCAAATTGATCCAGATGTGTGTACAGAATGTCGAACCTGTTTAGATAACTGTCCACAAGACGCAATAAAGTTAGCTTAACAAACAAAATTACATTGGAACTGGGTAGTCAATATGATTACCCAATTTTTATGTAAATGAACAGCTATTTATTTTATTATTAGAATAAGTAAAAATATAGAGATTTTATGGCAAAAGCTAAAAAGTTTGCAGCGGTTGCAGGCTTGCATAATATATATTCTGTAGATTACAAAACTGTTGATGATACAATAATAGCATATTATGTTATTGAAAACCCTCACGCTGAAGATTTTATAAATCATAACACCATTTGTTTTTTAACAGCTGACTCTGAAGACGCCGGCAAATATATTACCGACCACCTCATAAGAGAGAACGACCGATTTATCGTAGCTCAAAATGATGTGTTTTCTTTGTGTGGCAGTCCAGAGAACGGAGGCGATGAACCAACCGATACCAATACATGGAGACCGATTTATGTGAATGGTCAATCTGTATTAGATATAGATTACGGAGGTTGGGACGAACTCATTAACCGAGACGAATATACTTATGATTATGATACGTATACAATAACGGTATTCAGAGAGTTGGATGAGGAGAACCAAGAATATATTTATACAAAGATTGTCTATGAAGAAGGATCTGGTTCAGGAAGCGGTGATGTAGAACCTTCCAATGAAACCGAGTTCTTAGATGTAAGAAGCGATGTGTTGAATGATTATGAACCAGTTTATGCTCAGGAGCCATTTACTATCAATTATAAAGGTGGTGATTATACTAATGTTTCATCAGAGTATGATTTAACATTAAAGCAATTGTCTGTAAAATACAACTTTTCTATTGATGATGCGCTTCCATATATTCAAGAGCATTCATTGCAATACTTCCAAGAAAATTCATTGGAGTATTTCCAAGAGCATTTGAATTTCACACCCGACCAACCTGAATTACCTATTTATGATGGATTGTTGACTATTGAAACACCGAACGAGGAAGTTCATACAGATAATCCTCTACCAAGAGATGACCAAGAAACAGAAGAAGTTGAAAGCACTATTACCGGAACCGCTTCAATTAAACCCAATACAATAGAGGTAGAAGGTAATTTCTCTGCTAACTGTGCTGATGATAAAGTAATCACTATTCATTACAAAGGTAATGCAGACCGTGTAGATTGGTATGCGGAAGATGATGATAGAAATGAAAGTGATCCAAACGACACAGAAGCAAAGAAATTTGTTTATATTGAATGCTTGCAAGAATATTTTGAACCGAAATTAAACGAACCTTACATGAAGATTAAAGATTCGGCAAAAGATATTATTTCAGAGGATTCCATTGTATTTATCACATGTGGTAGTTTAAGAAAAGAAACTGCAATGGGTTGGCAAACATTTACAGATGCCCAAGCATTCAGCAATCCTGAATACACCCCCGGAGCACGCTTTATTTGGACACACAATAGAATGTTCTCTGCAAACACTTGGATGCCGATTTTCACAAGAGAAACAGAACAATATAGCTTAAAGAGTATTACACCTGTTATCGGTAAAACTGCATTTGGTGGTAGATTGATTTTCCAAGGCGCAGGAGGTATTAAAGTGGATAATACCATAAGTGAAGAAGATGGAGATAGAATAATCACTATAGATGGTTCCGGTATTCAAGGAGGAACCGGCGGTGGTGGAACTGTCTATACAACGGATGTACTTGTGGCATCCGATATTCCGTTAGGCGGTACATTATTAGGAAATAGCGCAATAGCTGAACATTTGTTTAGTGATTACGGCGATAAAGTTCCTGCAAATATGACATTACATGAAGTGTTAAGAAGATTACTATATAAAGAAGCGCCAATTGTTCCATTCTATATTGGTACAATAGGAGTAAGCAGTACAAGACATTTTAGTGAGGATGATGATATTACTCAATTTGTAACAGACCATGTATATGTTGGAACCGATATTCCATCCGATGCAACTATTGCATTTAGAAGATATAGCGAAGATAGAATTGTAGATGGTTATACAAAACGATTTATTCCTTCGTCTGAGTTCCAAATGGCAGATCATCAAGTCCCAGCTGAATTGCAAGAGCCAAGCCAAATGGTTATTATCGCTCCTAAATCATCATTTAATACCGCTCAAGTTGTAGATAATAATTGGTTGAAGGTAGAAGATCCAAACTGGGGAGATTGGACAAGTCAAGTAGGATCAGAAACCGCATATTGGAGATCTAGAGTAGTAATTGATGGTGTAGATTATTATATTTGGTATTTATATCCAAGATTAACTACCGATGCAATTTATTCATCTAATAAATTCGATATAACATTCTTTACACATTAATAATGAATAAAAAATGACTATTTATGGCAAAAGATTATAATTCATATGATTTCAATCCTTCTGTCTTATTACCCGGGACATTAAAGAGAAATGGTGCATGGCCTTTAGATATGAGTGCATTATTTCTATCTGTAAATGATGCAATCAAATATGCAAAAGGAGACATCTCTGATTTAGATGAACGATACTTAGGTCTTCAAGCATATGCGGGACAGATTATTGGTGTCAAAGCAGGCACTGTAGGTAATGGAGATAATGAAACAGGATTATATGACGCATATATCATACAAGGAGATGGAACTCTCAAAAAACTCGGTACTTTAGATAACTCAAGTGATGGGGAAGCAGTAATTGAAAGCAGTATAGTCAATGTAGTAATACCTAATATAGTAAGTAGTACGCAACCCCAAGAAGAGGATTATATGTTGGGTGATTACTGGTATGATAATGAAAACCAATTACTCTATGTGCTCACTAAAGTGAATATTGCAGAGCCTGGAGAAGAACCAGAGTATGAAAATCAATGGTTGTTAGCTTCAAAATCACTTCCATTTATTACTCAAGACAAGACTGAGATTTGGGTATATGTGAAAGACGAGCAAGATCCTACTACTGGTCAATGGGAACAAGGAGAGCCAAGTACTGAAAAAATCTACTTGTCTACGAATACTTCAGAACTATATTATTGGGATCCTGTACAAGAGATATTCACTACAAATAACGGCGATGGTAGTATTGTAACGAATTCTGTCCACTTCTTGAGAGCTGATTATTATACTCCCGAGAGTGGAAGTTTTCCAGAGCTTACACAAAGAGAGGTAGGAAAAATTCTTATTGCATATAGTAGTGATGATATATATCTTATTTATAAATGGACATATGATTATGAAGATGATAGTGGTGAATGGGTACAGATAACATCACCAATTTACAATCGAGTAATCTATTTCCCACAAGAGCCAGATACTGTTTATAGACTTTTCTTAGACGATTTAGATGGAGATATAATACCCGGAAACAATGTATATAAAGAATACAATGAAACAGATAAGTTCCAAGAAAATATATTCTATATCAATGACTATGACGGAAATGTATATACTTGGGATGGTAATGAAGGAGTGATGGTATTATTGTCTGAAGATGAGCTGTCTCAGAATATGCCTAAACGATTACCGGAAGTATTTTGTAACACAACTCATGGAATAACTTATTACAACAATACATCAAATACTACATTATATTGTGGTGCATATATACCATTATTAAGTGCTGTTGAACCTGTACTGAATTCATTGGTGCTTTCTGCGGAGTATACATTACCAGTTATCAATAAAGAATCACGAATTTGTACTATATTCAATGTCTCCATCAAAAAAGAAGGAAATAAAACAACTCAGCATTTGTATAATTCAGATGTAGATTATGTAAGAACGAAAATATATGGACAAAGCTGGAGAGAATGGAAACCCACTTTCAAGAAAACCGATATTACATTTGAAGTAAAGACAGTTCCTTCTTATAGTGAACAAATGGATAACGATATAAATCAAAGCTATGGTATAAGAGATAAAATGATTTGTATTCGTGTACATTGTGATAATATGGAATTTGTTCGATTAAATGAACCATACTTATCTATTGTGTTTTATGCAAAACGTTCATATACCAGTAGAAGTCACGGTTCATCAAATAAATGGAGAGCAATACATCACAATATAACCAATAATTCTGGACAAAGTTTCAATAAACAAAAATATAGTTTAGAATATCTGAATAACGAAACACCTTATACTTCATATTCCGATGCAAGTGATGCTGCAAATAGATATTGTGATAGAACATTAAATGGATGTACCTATATCATGCCGATTACTGTAAAAAACTTGATGGATGGATTTTTTAGAATAAAACCCATATCAGGACAAGACCCAATTACATTACATGAGGTATTGAAATATGGTACGAGAACTAATTTAGCAAGACAAAATAATATTAAGTATACCCGTTTAACCATTGGAGATAAGAAAAGAGAATTTCTTTTATATGGATTGTATGATCCGATGATTACTGGTCAAACTGCATATACGCAAAACATAAGTGCAATAATTGGTATGAATTTAGTATATTGTAAAAACACCAAAATCAACGACACAGAACACTTAATACGTACAGAAGTATTACCATATAAGATATTCGCTAATGCAAGAATGACCAATAATGGAATTACTGATGAATATGTATTAACTAACAAATTGGTAAAAGTAATAAATTGGTAAAAGTAATAAAATAACGATACAAACGTGGCGGGGTTGTTGCGCATATATAATGTTACGGCCCTTGGTTACCCCGATAATCTCGTGGTTATAACTAAATACTATTTCAGCCCAACCCCCTGTGCTAAGGGTTAAAATTCGATATTCAGGTAGCTCCGTCACGCTTTTTTGAAAATTCATAAATACACACATATATACAATGATAGATATAGATTTCAATAAGGTGGATCTTGCTTTTCCGAAAGTCTTAGCGAAAAAGCTCAATCTGTTAAAAGAAGCAATGACCGATGTGATTGATGATGAGAATGTGAGTTTATATACTACATACTCATCACAAAAGATAGTAGAGCTAGTAAATCGCTTCGGTTTTTCTATTCAGGTAGTAGATGAATTACCATCACGAGGTAAAAAGAACACTATCTATTTAGTACCTGCACTAGATGAAAGCATTGAACACATGTCTATTCTTTATGCAGATGGGACATATCCTCAACATATGACAAATCCTCAGCCCAGTTCAAAACTTTCTATCGGAGATGTAATAAAATGTACTAGAGAAAATCCAGATCCAGAGAGTGATGAAGAATTTACTTTTGCTACTGCAGTCAATCTTGAAGAACTTGAATTGGATGGAGAGTTATTTGGAGTTACAACAGAGGACTATGAACAAAATGCATTCTATCAGGTAAATGGAATATACGATCTTCCGGAAAGCGTTGGCGGAGATATAATCGGACAGATCTATACATTCGAACAAACCGAACCAACAGAAGATTATATTGATGTGGATGAATTCCCTGCATTTTTTGAATATCGTCAACATCCTTCTCAAGACATTAAAGACGAATATATTTGGGTAAACAGTCAATGGGAAAAAATTGGTTCTACACGTATTGACTTGTCTCAATACTATACAAAAACTGAGACTGATTCATTGCTTGATAAAAAAGTAGATAAAATTTATCCTACTCCACTTTGTTTTACAGCTCAACAAGCAGGTAGTACAATTTCTATTACTAACACTGGAGATAATGCTCCTAATATAGAAATTAGTACAAATAATGGGGGCACATGGACTATATGGGATTATTCGACTATTACACTTAACAATATTGATGACACCGTTTTGATGAGGGGTATGAATCCAAATGGTTTTTCTAAGTCGGATAGTATGTTTAGTGAATTTGTGATTACTGGTATAATTGCTGCATCAGGAAACATCATGTCTCTCATTGACTATACAGAAGAAGTTGATACAATACCATGTAGTTATTGTTTTATTCGAGCATTTCATAACTGTTCATCTTTAACTGCTGCTCCCGAACTTCCTGCAACTACATTAGCGAAGAGTTGTTATGGTGCTATGTTTAATGGATGTACCAGTTTAACTGCCGCACCGGCGTTACCAGCAACAATAATGAAAGAAAGTTGTTATGAAGGTATGTTCTATGTATGTACCGGTTTAACTTCAGCACCAGAATTACCTGCAACAATATTGGCACAAAGATGCTATGCTAATATGTTCCGAGGTTGTACTGCATTAACTACTGCTCCAGAACTTCCAGCAAAAACACTATCAACTTATTGTTATAATAGTATGTTTGAAGGTTGTATTGCTTTAACAAAAACCCCGATATTACCTGCAACTACATTGGAATATGGATGTTATAGTAGTATGTTTTTTGGTTGTACTGCATTAACTACTGCTCCAGAACTTCCAGCAAAAACATTAGCACAACGGTGTTACTATCAAATGTTTAAGGGCTGTACTTCATTAAATTATATTAAATGTCTTGCTACTGATATATCTGCAACATATTGTACATTATATTGGGTACAAAATGTAGCAGCATCTGGTACATTTGTAAAAGATGCAAACATGACAAACTGGAGTACATCTAGTAGTTATTATGAAGGAATTCCGACCGGTTGGACAGTAGTAAATCATTATGATGATATTGCATTACAAAATGCATTAGATGGAAAATCCAATGTTGGACACACACATACTAAATCAGAGATTACTGATTTTGCACACACTCATGTTATTGCTGATATAACAGATTTTGTGATAACTACTGCAGAGACAATTGAGATATTGAATTCTCCAGAAACACCTTCACATACAATACTTCATTTGAATAATGGTAATCCAGATGTGGAGATAGAAGCAGATGTATATAATACATTAAAATCAGAACGTGTTTCTCCTTATCTTTCAACATTAGAATATGTTGAAATAGGTACAGATGTTAGTAAAATAGATATACAAACATTTGAAGGATGTACCACATTATCACATGTGATTATTCCTGCTAATGTAACGATTATAGATCATGCTGCATTCAAAGATTGCTCAGGATTAACTTATATTACATTATATTGCACAACACCACCAACGATTGGTGGAGTTGCAAGCTATATGTTTAGCAATACGAATAACTGTCCACTATATGTTCCAACTGAATCTGTAGAAACATATAAAGCAACAACCGGTTGGTCAACATATGCTTCAAGAATTCAAGCAATACCAACTACTTAAAAAATATGAAAAAATAATTTACTATGAATAGAAATTTACAAAATATGCTTGTCGGTATTCGCCGTTGGGTGAATGATAAAGTAGCAATAAAAGTCGAATCTGAAACTATTAAAACTATCTGGTCTGGAACTCAGGCAGAGTATGATGCAATAACAACAAAATCAGATAATATATTATATATCATTAAATGATAAACATTGGAAATATCGGTATAACGAATATATTTCTTGGTTCTACTCAAGTGTCTAAAGCATACTTGGGTAATATACAAGTATGGCCTGTTGAACCTTGGGTAACATTTAAGGCTTTACAAAATAGTAGTTCTATTGGATTGAATAGACTGAGTTCTCATCAGAGTTTAGAATATTCGCAAGACAAAATCAATTGGTCTACTTTTGATACTACTGTAACTGTTAATCTAGATCAAGATGATGAAGTATATATTAGAGGTGTATTGAGTGGTAATAATACTACCACTGATTACACCCGATTCACAATGACCGGTTTAATCGCAGCATCTGGTAACTGCAATTATCTATGGAATTATAGTAATCCAAATGCTCCGTTAAAAGAACTTTGTGGAGATCACATGTTCGAAGGTTGTAGTTCTCTAATAACAGCACCAGAATTACCAGCTATGAATCTTGTATATAGTTGTTATGGTAGTATGTTCTCAGGTTGTAGTTCTCTAATAACAGCGCCTGAACTACCTGCAACAACATTGGCCGTTGGTTGTTATGCAGCAATGTTCGAGGGGTGCTCATCTTTGACAAATGCTCCTGATCTGAATGCAAACTCATTAGTCACAGCATGTTACAATAGAATGTTTGAAAATTGTACCCCTCTCAATCACATCAAATGTCTTGCCTCCACTGGAATAGGAGTAAATAATTCTACCACTTATTGGCTACGCGGAGTATCTCCTACAGGTACGTTCTTGACTCCAGACTCATCTATATGGTCATCAGGAGAATCAGGCATACCAACGAACTGGACAATCGTACCACTACAATCATAAAAAGAGAGGATCAATAGTTCCTCTCTTTATTTATCATATTCTTTATCTTATTATTGAATATGATGATACTAACGCTGGATCAAGTGGTATACCATTAGGATGGAATGTACTCGATGCAGATATGCTAGAAATATAGATTTGTTAAGTGAAGAGACTAAGAACTTATATATCAGTAAAGGGTATAAATTCAAGCAAATAGATCCTATCTGGAACTACGATATAACCTAAGAAAAAGAGAACCATGAGGTTCTTTTTTGACATTCCATATTTTACATTGAACTACATCATTAAGGTTCTTTAATATAAACGATAAAAATCAAGAAAATGACACAATGTTTTTGTGTCATTTTTCATGTCAGCAGATTATTATTGTATTAAGTAATTATTTATTTTGAACAATGGCAAAAGAATACGACGAATATACATTCAAACCGTCTGTACTATTACCGGGTGCAACAAAACGAAACAATGCATTTCCTTTAGACATCACAGCTTTGTTCTTAAGTGTCGAAGATGCGGAGAATTATGCGAAAGGCAGCGCGAGGACTCCGGATGAACGTAATCTATACTTACAATCCTATGCGGGACAAATTATCGGAGTAAAAACAGGGACTACTGGCGAAGATGATGAAGAAACCGGTATTTATGATGCATATGTCATTCAAGGAGACGGTACTATTAAGAAAATTGGCAGTGGAGGAGATATTGAATATGTCTCTTACGAAGAAGCCTATGAAGAATTGAGCGAATTTGATAACGAATAAAAGAAAGAATAATATATTATGAAAGAAGGAACCATAAAAAATATATTGGATGCCGTTCGAGATTGGGTAAATAATAAAGAACAAACATATAAACCGGGTGAAATCTACGAGACTGTACCGAATGAGATTATCAAGATGTTATGGGATGGTGATGTAAAGTTTGATGAGTTAGTACCTGTCACTGGTGCAGAAGGATTAGAACCGGTATCAAGCGAAGATAATTATTTGCATTTTATAAAGATCTTCTACGACATAGAGGAGATTAAACAGAATGCTTTAACCTTCACGAATCATGGATCTATAGACTGTAAAGTCAAATTTAGATCCCGTGAAGATAGTGAAGTTCAATCACATTTCTTTTACATTGATGACGATGAGTTAGTCCCTCTAGAATTGAATGAGTTTTATACCATCCAACCGGGGAATGAATTGAAAATAGTTGGATATCATCCAAGTGGAGATATTCATGAACACGGATGGTTTGACTTTGATAATGATTCCTGGGACAATAAAGACATTTTGTTATCAGGGAAACTAACATCTCTAATTGATATAATAGGACACACTGATACTCTTCCTCTTACAGCAAACTTTGAATTATTATTCTCTTATACTCCTATATCTGATGCAACCGCGTTGGTTTTCCCATCTAACACAACCCCTTCATGCTATAGCAGGATGTTTGAAGAGTGTTATAATTTGATAGATGGACCAGTTGAATTGCCTGCGAAACAGTTATCAGATCATTGTTACAGCAATATGTTCAGTTCGTGCAGATCTCTTACAAAGGCACCAAAACTTTCTGCAACTAAATTAGCACATTGGTGTTATTATGAAATGTTTATATTCTGCAACTCTCTTACAGAAGCACCCGAATTACCAGCAACAATATTGGCAAGTAGTTGTTATGCTCAAATGTTCGCTGGTTGTAGTAGTTTAACCTCAGCTCCAGAGCTAATAGCAACTATATTATCTCCTAGTTGTTATCGTGAAATGTTCCAAGGCTGTGAGAATCTTAATTACATCAAATGTTGTGCAGTAGATATATCAGCGGATAATTGTACTACTAATTGGCTTCAAGGGGTAGCTGAGGAAGGAACTTTTTCTAAACCAGTAGCAGTAGATTACAGTACTGGTCCTAGTGGTATACCATACAATTGGGAGATTGATAATTATGATGAGATTAAATATCTTGGGTTTTCTTTCGTAGGAGAAAACCCAGATTATAGCATCATTGTAGGAGTTGAAAAACAAACAACCCAGGTAGATGGAGATAGCTATAATATAGAATATTCTTATGATAAAATAAATTGGATAACTCTTATAGACAGTCATTCAGAAGATGGAGTATATTGGCCAGAAGCCCCGTCAGAAATTCATTCTGAGATTTATTTTAGGGGAAATAATAGAAATCAATTTTATAAATACTTTGATGGTGACCGAGATACGGTAGGATTTGTTTATGAACAAGAACCACTATTGAATGTGTTTGGCGATATAACCACATTGCTTCGTCCGGAAGGAAAAGTAGAAGATTTATCTAGCTGGTTTGTAAAACCATCTTACGAAGATACCGGAGGAGAACCTATAATAAGACCAGCATTTAGCGGAATATTTGGGAATGCTGTCGAAGAAGGAGTTTATACAAAATTACAGCATGCCCAAAACCTATTATTATACTCAAGCATCTTATCAGAATATTGTTATGGTTATACTGGTCTTTTTAGTTCATGTAATAATTTAATGGATTCTCCAGAACTACCAGCTACTGTTCTAGCGACAAATTGTTATAGTGACATGTTTTACAGATGTACTAGTTTGACTACAGTACCTGCACTCCATGCTACTGAATTAGCTGATTATTGCTATGCTTATATGTTCGCTGGTTGCAGCTCTCTTACAGGAGCACCTGCACTCCCTGCTACTACACTAGCAAATAGCTGTTATAGTGGAATGTTCAGTGCATGTTCCTCGTTAGTTACTGCTCCTCAACTGCCCGCTACTGAATTAGCAAAATATTGTTATAGTGACATGTTTAAAGACTGTACTAGTCTATCTTCAGCTCCTGAACTACCAGCAACCGAATTAGTAGATCATTGTTATAGTGAAATGTTTTGGAATTGTACCGGTTTAATTTCAGTTCGTGAATTACCCGCTACTACATTAGCATCTTCATGTTACAATTATATGTTTTATAATTGTATTAGCTTAACTACTGCTCCGATACTTCATGCTATCAACTTAGTAAATCGTTGCTATCAACAAATGTTCTATAAGTGTACAAGTTTAAATTACATCAAATGTCTTGCTGTTAATGGAATAAATCAGAATAACAGTACAGCTAATTGGGTTAAGGAGATAGCAAGTACTGGTACGTTTGTGAAAGACACATCAGCATCATGGCCATCGGGAGTGAATGGTATACCTTCTGGTTGGACAATAGAAAATGCATAAATACAAATATAAAAATATGGAAAATATAGTAAATTTAGAACAACTCGATTATAGAGACCAACTCATAAAAGAATATATTGATGAGCATTCGCATTCAGGAGGCGGATCATCTGATTATTCGCCTTTACGAATGGTTTTAACACGACAACGCGAGGATGTCTCGCCATCAGGTCAGGACGAACAGCATTTATATCTTGGTTTTCCTATAGGTACTGATATAACCGATTATTCATTACTTTATATGCGTAGCGGTACAGTCAGACAGAGAAATAAACGTGCTGAGATACCTGGGCGCGCGAATAAATGGAAAGGATTGCATCAGGTATGGAAAGCACCATCAAAAGACAGAATACCACTTATCGTAATTGGATTTAAAGATAAGTCAACACCCAATTTTTCGAAAGATGGGTATGATTATTATGAGATTGGAGGTAATTGGGAAGGTGATTATTATGATATGCTTGACTTTATTAATCAAGGATTTGCCGATAATATACTAGGAGTAGAAATTGCTGATATGATGCGACAAAAACGGGGTGGTATTATAGTACTAAAAAATGATACACCGGTATCGGGACATATTCGTTTCCAAACAGACTATTGCGAACCTTTATCACAATGGAGAATACAACTCTATTAAAATAAAAAACGCTCGAAGGTGTTAAACAACCCACGAGCTGGCATAGCGTATCCGATTAAATCGGCACACATAGCCGGGATTAAATCCCTTATATATACAATAAATACAAAAATAGATTATATAAAATGGACAATATTGTAGATTTAGAACAACTCGATTACAGAGACCGATTGATTAAAGAATATATAGATGAGCATTCTCAACCGAGTGGCGGAGGTTCTCAGTTGTTTTGTGAACTTGAAGTAGATACGATTTATACTGAAGAAGAAGGTGAACCGGACGAGGCTCATTTATATATCAAGTGCTATAAAGGTACTATCCTTGAAACTGATGAGTTACAGTTCGCACGTAATACCGCTACACCTACATGGCATTATACAGGTGAGACTGATGAGCATGGAGTACCTGTAAAAATACTGGTCAAGAAAAGACGTGGATGGATTATTCCTAAACCATATAACTATGTAAACCTGTACAAAGTCTATGCAGAGGAGAAGAGTGCTGCATCAGAACTGTACGATTACTGGGAAGTACTACCCAAGAATCGAGAAGGAAATGAGGTGACATGGCAAGAGTTGTTAGATGAGTTTTTATATCAGCGCTTTCTTTTTCATGAAAATAAAGGAACCGCAGAAGGAACTGGTAATCAAGTATGGTGTGGTGATAGTTTTTCTAATAACTATGCAAGTTTTGTCAATAGATGGGCAGGTATAGCAGTGAAAAGAGATGGACAACTGATATCTGATTATATGCTTTGGCAAATAAGCGGGGTTGATAAAAAATCCGGTAGTTTAACAAGCCCATATCAAGTTGATGGAAGATATTTTATGAGTAGTGGTGAAAGAATAACTGCATATTATCACTTCTCTTTGAAACATTAAAAAAGTGAGTAAGAAAAATCTCACTCACTGCGAAACATAGTTTCCGAACGCTTACAAAGCCGAAACAAAGTTTCCAAACGGTTACAAAAGCGAAACATAGTTTCCACACGCTTACATGAATATAATAAACTATATATACTATGAGTTTAACATTGATTGATAACATATATAAGAAATGGAAAGATATTAAAGAGTATGCGGATTCGCGTATTCAGTTCGCATCACTTTCAATAAAGAACAATATTGAGACTCTTATTCAACCTGCTATTGACTCATTACAAAGAGCATTAGACAAAAAACAAGATAAATTGAGAGCAGGTAAGAATATCACTATTCGGGGTAATGTGATTTCTGCTAAGGATCCGGGGGTTACATTAAAAGCAGGAAAAAATATTAGTATAGGCAGCAATCAGGAAATTAATGCCGAAGGATATACTTATAATGGTGATAGCAACCGTTACGAGCACGAAGGAGCGGTGTATATGTTAGGTGTAGGGGGTTATAATGGCAGTACAACTGATAATGTCACTCCAGTACAAACAGCATTCGCTAAAGTCATTCAATTGACACAAGCTCAATATGACCAATTAAATCCTCCTGAACCAACAACATTGTATATTATAACAGATGCAATTTAATGTATGAAGATAGGAAAATTAAATATTAAGAAAGCGTATTATGGTAGTAAAGAACTTACTACCAATAATGCATTTGTAGGGACAGTTCCATTGCTTGATAACCCGCCAACAGAATGGGTTACGTTTAAGGCAAATCAAAGTTCAACCATTGGATTATCTAAATTAAGCAATAACCAAAAATTGTGGTTTAGTTTCAACCAAAAAGATTGGAATGTTTTTGATACCAGTACATCAATCCACATGAGTGCCAATGACGAAATTTATGTGATTGGGATTTTAACAGGATGGAATAATACAACATTTTCTATAACTGGAGATGTTTCTATAAGTGGGAATTGTAATGCTTTATGGAATTATAAAGATTTAGAAGCTCAATTAATAAGTAATTGCGGGGGATATTTATTTAATGGCTGTACAGGATTAACAGATGCAAGTGATTTATTATTGCCAAGCACAACGGCAAGCGATTTTTGTTATCAATCTATGTTTTCTAGCTGTACCAATCTGATACACGGTCCAGAATTACCAGCAACAACATTAGGTAGTAACTGTTATCAATATATGTTTTATTTTTGCACAAGTTTAACAACTGCACCTGAATTACCAGCAACTATATTATCTTATGCATGTTATTCGGCAATGTTTGACGGATGTACCGCTTTAACTTTAGCACCATCGCTCCCCGCTACTGAATTAGCACAGCATTGTTATGCTGATATGTTTAGAGTATGCACAAGTTTAACAACAGCACCAGAGTTACATGCTAATGAATTAAAAACAGGCTGTTATAGTCATATGTTCTCTGGTTGTAGTAGTTTAACAACAGCTCCTTCACTTCCAGCAAGAATATTAGCAGAAGTATGTTATTTTGGTATGTTCAATGATTGTAGTAGTTTAACAACAGCTCCTTCACTTCCAGCAACAATATTAACAGAAAGCTGTTATAATAGTATGTTTGAAGGCTGTACAAGTTTAACTACGGTGCCAGAATTACCTGCTACAGAATTGAAACCATCATGTTACTCTGAAATGTTTAGAGGATGTACTAATCTGAATCGCATTAAGTGTCTTGCCGTGAATGGTATAAATACGAATAATAGTACATATTATTGGGTATCAGGTGTATCTGCTAATGGAACATTTATAAGTAATGCTGATTCTTCTTGGACAACGGGAACGAATGGAATACCTTCAGGCTGGGATGATAGTCAAAAAGAATTCACTGGTCTTACTTTTACTGTTATTGACGCAACTAGTATATTAGGTACAATTGGTATATCGAATTTCAACAATACCCCAGATTTGTGGTATGCTATCAATGGAGGAAACTGGGTGCATTGGTCAGATAATTATGACTCAGTGATCCTTTACCAAGATGATGTAATGTGGGTGAAAGGAAATAATCCAAATGGATTTTCATCCTACTATAGCGATAATTATACCGAGTTTAATGTATCCGGAGTTATCGAAGTTTCGGGAAGTATTATGTCATTAGTTGCCTATAAAAGTGATATTCCATGCAGTTATTGTTTCGCAAACTGTTTTAAGGGGGGCCATTCTGGAATAACATCTATATCTGATACATTGCTTCCAGCAACTGTTCTAAAAAATGGTTGTTATTATAGAATGTTTTATGAATGCACTGGATTAACATCTTTACCAGAAAAACTATTACCAGCAAGAACTTTAACGGAGGGATGCTATAATAGTATGTTTTATGGATGTACTGGATTAACATCTCTTCCTGAAAAATTATTGCCTGCTACTAATTTGAAAGATTGGTGTTATAACCAAATGTTTGAGAATTGCTCAAATATAACGAATTTACCAAAATTGCCGGCTTTAACAACCCCATATAACGGGTATCAATATATGTTTCGTGGATGTAATAGTATAACATCATTACCTCATGATTTATTACCTGCTACTAATCTAGGAGAAAGAAGTTACAGTGGGATGTTTCAAGATTGTCAAGGTTTAGTTTCGGTACCAGAAGATCTATTATCCGTAGAAAATATAAGCCAAGCCTGTTATACAAGTATGTTTTCTGGATGTAGTTCATTAACTGTCGCTCCGAAACTACCAGCTGTTGATATAGCAAAAAACTGCTATCTATATATGTTCCGGGGTTGTAGCAGTTTGGTTGAAGCACCTGAATTACCAGCAAGAACTTTAGCGGATGGATGTTATATGGGGATGTTCGAGAATTGTAGCAGTTTAGTGAAAGCTCCCGAATTACCATCAACTGTTTTAGATTATAGAAACGGAACATTGATATATAATGTATATCAAGCGATGTTCAAAGGATGTTCATCGTTAAAATATATAAAATGTCTTGCCTCACAAGGAATTAACCAACATTATAGCACTACTAATTGGGTACAAGGAGTTTTTTCTAGTGGAAAATTTATCAAATCTCCAAGTGCATCATGGCCATCTGGTAATAATGGTATTCCTTCCGGGTGGACAACTATAAATAATTACAGGGGTCTTACTTTTACTGCGCTAGAAAACTCTGTTATAGAAATATATGATATAGGGAGTAATTTTCCAGATTTATGGTATGCTATCAATGGCGGAAGTTGGACCGAATGGGATTATCATACTTCTTTAGTATCATTAAACCAAGGAGATGTAATTTTGTTAAAAGGAGATAACCCAAATGGATTTTCATTATCAGCTTATAAATATACATTTTTTCATATAACCGGACAAATAGAGATATCAGGAAATATAATGTCATTGATAGATAACGGGGCATGTAATACTTTAACAATCCCTAATGATAGATGTTTTTTCAGATGTTTTATGGATTGCCCCGGAATTAAATCTATTTCAGAAAACTTATTACCCTCTAATAGTTTGAAAGATTGGTGTTATTGTGCTATGTTCTGGGGGTGTACTGGTTTAACTTCAATCCCTGAAAAATTATTACCAGCATTATATTTAACACAAAATTGTTATCATGGTATGTTTTATGGTTGTACTGGTTTAACTTCAATCCCTGAAAAATTATTACCTGCTACAACGCTAACACTCCAATGTTATTATAACATGTTTAATGGATGTTCTAGTCTGATAATTGCTCCCGAACTACCTGCTACTACATTAGCAGATAGTTGTTATCATGGTATGTTTGAAGGCTGTACTAGTTTAACAACAGTACCGGAATTACCTGCTATTGTATTATCAGATGGTTGTTATGCACAAATGTTTTTAGGATGCAGTTCTCTAACAACAGCACCTGTATTACCTGCTATTACATTAGCAAATAATTGTTATTATTACATGTTCAAAAATTGTAGCAGTTTGACAACAACACCATCAATATTACCTGCTAAAACATTAGCAGATGGTTGTTATTGGGGTATGTTCAATAGTTGTAGCAGTTTAACAACAGTACCGGAATTACCGGCGACTACATTAGCAAATGGCTGTTATAGTGGTATGTTCTATGGCTGTAGTAGTTTAACAACAGCACCTGTATTACCTGCTAAAACATTAGTTGATTGGTGTTATACTAACATGTTCCAAGGCTGTAGTAATTTAAATTACATTAAATGTCTTGCGGTTAATGGTATATATACGAATAGTAGTACAGATTATTGGGTAGATGGAGTAGCAGCAACAGGTACATTTATTAAAGACTACAAAGCGAATTGGCCGACTGGAGTAAATGGTATTCCAGAAGGTTGGACAGTTGAACAAGTGAATTATCCTGGTCTTAAATTTGAAGCAGTGGAAGATTCTGAATTTTATTGGTCATGTACTGATGAGAGTTTTGAAGATAAATTTTACTATTCATTAGATGATGGTGAAACTTGGAATTATTACACAGGTCCAATATCATTTAGTAAAGGAACAATATTGTGTCTAAAAGGAGATTATCCAGAAGGACTTAGTGGATGGTTTTTTGGTGGGTACCGTCGTGTGTGGTTTACATTATTAGGAAAAGTAAAAGCTTCCGGAAATATAATGTCATTGATAGATAACGGAGCATGTAATACTTTAACAATACCAAATAATGGATGTTTTTCTGAATTATTTAACAACTGTACTGCTCTTATTGCCCCACCTGAACTGCCAGCGACTGCATTAGCTGATAACTGTTATAGTGTTATGTTCCAAAATTGTACTGGTTTAACTTCAGCACCAGAATTACCTGCTACAACGCTAACACCACAATGTTATTATAACATGTTTAATGGATGTTCTAGTCTGATAATTGCTCCAGAACTCCCTGCTACTATATTAGCTGAAGGTTGTTATATCGGGATGTTTACAGATTGTTATAGTTTAGTTATTCCTCCTGCGCTTCCAGCTCTAATAATGACTGAAAGCTGTTATAACGGAATGTTCAGAAATTGCAAAAGCTTATTATATCCACCCGCATTACCAGCTACACAATTATCAAATCAATGCTATGCGGGAATGTTTTATGGTTGTACATCTTTAATAATTGCAACTGAATTACCTGCTACTGAATTAGCATACTATTGCTATGCTAGCATGTTTGAGAGCTGTACAAACTTAATTAAAGCTCCTGTATTACCTGCACAAACATTAGTAAGCGAATGTTATTATGAAATGTTCTTAAATTGTACAAACTTAAAATATATAAAATGTTTAGCAGTGAATGGGATAGATATTGATAATAGTACATTAATGTGGACATATAATATTCCATCTGGAGGTATCTTTGTAAAAAGAAAAAATGTTTATTGGCCGGATGGTGGAAACGGTATTCCACAAGGATGGACAATAATTGAAGAAGAATAAATTACAATTAGTAGATAAATAAATGGGCACCGGAATTAATTTCTGGTGCTTATTTTATATATTGTATTGTAATCCTATTTAGTTATGAATAAAAGTCAAATGAAGAAAAATGCCAATCTATTTGGCGAGAACAAACCTTTGAAAAATCAAATCGTCTATTTGTTTATAAATAAGACATTTGGCAGTGTTCACATCGGAAATAATTGTGTTGTACACACGCCGCAACACGTTGTTATAAACGGAGAAAAAGCTTTTTATCGCGGAAACTTCTGGAGAATTCTAGATTTTGATGGAACAGTTACGAAACAGATACAAACAGCAAAAGACGATAAATGGTATCCCGCTCAATAAAAATATACAAGTTATGAAAACAATACTCTGGTTAGACGACTTACGAAATCCATTCAAAGAGCACCAAGTGAGCATTAAATGGGTATGTTTGAAATGCTTGGGTATTGATATAAGTGATGCCAATGTCGTATGGGTAAAAACTCAATCAGAATTTGAAAACTATATCAAAGAGAATGGTCTTCCCGACTTTATTTCTTTCGACAATGATCTGGGTATTGGTTACGGAGAAGGTTATGATTGTGCAAAATGGTTAGTTGAGTATTGTATGGATAATGATAAAGAACTGCCTGACTGGACGGTTCATTCAGCAAATCCTGTAGCGAAAGAGAACATAGAAAATTTATTACATAACTTCGAAAATAGAATATAATAAGAGGTATAATAAAAATGACGCGTAAGGCGGTATACTTGACGCGTAATGAACGTAAATACTAAAATAATATAAACTATTAGCAAATGGAAAATTATCGTCGTGGCTGCACTATTTCGTCACTACCATTCACACTGGCCACATTGATACTACTTATCTTAAAATTGTGTGGCGTGATGACATACTCTTGGTGGTGGGTAATTGCACCATTATTTGTAGTTCCAGCACTTTTGTTTGTCTGGTTCTTGGCAATTGTACTGTTATATTTAATCACATTTATTATTCGACTTTTTGACTAATGCAAAACGATGTAAGAAATAAGGAATACGCTTTTCAGTCTTCCAAAAATATTTGGTTTATTTCAGATCCTCATTTTGGTCATCAAAATATTCTGAAGTATTGTGACAGACCATTTAAGGACACTGATGAAATGAATGAATTTATCATCAAACGTTGGAATACTTTGGTGAAGAAAGATGATATTATCTTTATTCTTGGAGATATTGCGTTTGGCGGGGCTGGTTTGTTCGACCAAATCATTCCAAAACTGAATGGTCAGAAGTATTTGATACTTGGCAACCACGATTATAAGAACATGCGTGACCGTTACAAGGATTACTTTGTAAAAGTTGCAGCAAAAATGTTCATATCTATTGATGGTCAGCCGATTATTCTGAACCACGAACCACTTTTGTGTTTCGGTGGTCAATTGAATGGACGAATTTGGCATTTATTCGGACATGTGCACACATCTCATGCAAATCATCAAGGGGGTGATTACAAACGAGTAAAATTGATGAGCACTCCAACGATGTACGATGTAGGAGTTGACTTCAACTATTACATGCCTGTGAAGTATCAGACTATCAAAGCACAAATCGAGAAACAAAAGAAAACTGGACTTAACTTTATCGAATTGGAAGAGTATAAAAAAGCTTCATGGTTCGGTAAGTTATATATCAAAATTCGCCGAAAACTGATTAACTTTTTCTTATAATTTAGTATATTAACTTGTACTAAAAAACAAGAATATGTATAAAGTTATTTGCAAACTGCTCAAAGGAGACTCGTTCTACAAAAACTCGAAAGACGAAGCACATTGGGTATCACATTATCGTACGTTAGACGAAGCGTTAAATCGTATTTATGAAGAGATTGGATTGCTTGGTAAAAAGGATTACTTTGGCAGTGCTATCTCAGAAAAGTCTAGTTATAAAATCGATGGTCTGAACAGCTATTGTGAACTGATTGCTGATCCGGTGTTGGTGCCTGCTTCGGTGGAAAGAGATGATGATTTTATTTGTCGTACCCCAGAGCATTACACATATGCTCATCATCACATATTGACTATCGAAGAGAAAGCTTGTGATGAAGATTTGTTGTATGCGAAAGACGAATTACTGGATTTATTGAAAGATCTCACTGAAAAACACAATGCCGAAATTAGCTGGGGACACAAAACTGATGACATCATTACTGTTTCTGTCGGCAAAGAGATTACTATTGAGCGGTTCAAGTGGATAGAAAAAGAAAATGGTAAAAGTGAACGAATTGACTACTTTGTCAATCAAAAACACGATTACGCTTTTATCGACTTGTATAAGATTGACAATCTAATGTGTGTTCGATTGTTCTTCAATCACCCATACAAATTCGAACGTAAGATGCCGTTAGACAAGAACGAGACTACGAAACAGAGTATTAGCTGGTACAGTCCGGGATATGGCGAAAACTATCCCAGAAAAGACACAAACTATTTATTTGGTCCATCGAATAAAGAGAAATTGTTGAAATCATTAGACAAAATTCTCAAAAAGACCAAATACACATTAAAAGACATGTATTAAAAATCAAAAAATCATATGAGTAAACGTAAATTTAATATTGGTGACCGAGTAGTTATAAATGAAAAGTACAAAGGAGTATACAACTGTATTAACAGTGTAGGTACAATCACATCTTTCCATTATTTCAACAATGGTAAATACAAATATACAGTAAAGTGGGATGACAAATCGTTTTTAGGTGAATACTACTCTTACGAATTGAATAAGGATGCTAACTCTAATGACTCTAAATTAAAAATTGGTGATAAAGTAATACTCACAGAGAAAGCAAAGCTATGGCTCATCGAGAATGGGTATAAAATTGATTTGAATAAAACCTATACTATTATGGAAATCACTTATTTTTACGGTGAATTCTATAGGTTGAAAGGAATAGATGGTGTTCATTTTTATGAGGAGGATTTGAAGAAAGTGGAAGAAAAAGAAAAACCGGTAGTAAAAATCGAGACAGCGCTCGGAGATGTCATTACCAACGACTCAGAGCTGATTGAGAAATTGATTGGCAAACAAACCGATGACCGAATTACTTTCCATGAAGATATACTCCCAGGTCATGCAGAGATTAGCGACACCGGAGCGATTTCTTGGGTAGTAGACTGGAATAAACTTCCCGAACAACCGAAAAAAGACAAACCTATTCAGATGGTAGAATTCCGTGAACAAGATGTAGTAGATAAAAATACCGAAATCAAAGCTCGTATTGCTCAGTGGAATGATGTATGCAATGAATACCTAAAAGCTTTCTGTGATAAACACGAATGGCCATATGAACCTGACATGTGGGTAGGTAATGACATCGGTACCATCGTAATGATTGGCGATATGTTTGTCTCTATGGACAATATTCGCTATGACATCGACAATGACATCCCCGAAGAGTATTTCACCAAGTGGTATTGGAAAAGTCTCGATGTACATGAGTTGACTGATGGAGCAGAGAATTATATGAATTACGAAAACTATTGCAAAGGCTGCCCTGATTACTGGACTGAAGAGCGTATGCAAAGTATTCGAGAGTCAAAAGCACGTATCGAGAAAGCAAAGAAAGCACTCGAAGATGAGATACAAAATATAGGTAAAGGAGAACTATTCTAATATGGAAGTATTGGAGAAAGGAAATACGAATGAACTGACTTGCACGAAATGCAATTCAAGACTTCGGTGGTCGGTTGAAGATTTGAACTGGACACACAATGAACCGAACTATTATTATATAGTCTGCCCGGTGTGTGGTCAAATCAACTGGATAGAACGAACACCCGAACTGGACCAGAAATGGGACGAACTCGTAAATCCCCGATACAATCCTTACAACTTCTAACAAAAAAGACGAACAAGTTAATCTTGCTCGTCTTTTTCATCTTCAAACATTTGCTGAGGTGTAATTTCGTCTGGATTGTCTATCTCTTCTCGCATCTGTTCAATAAATTTCTTTGACCCTCGTGTTGTGTTCTTATCAAGCGGTATTTCTTGCTGGTTTTCTTCTTGTCCATTATTTTCAAAATTAAATTCCAATTGAACATTTTTCAACAAGCTATTTATATTACGTACCGTTGTGTCCATTTGGATTTGAATATTCAGCATCGACTTTTGAATACCAGTTAACGCTTTATATAATGAACCGTTATTAGGGTTCATACCAACAGATTTTAAGCACAAGTCATGTACAATCTCATCAGATTTTCTCATCTTAATCAACACACGCAATGATTCAAGTTCGATATCCAAGCGCTCTTTGAACTTAGGATTTTTCTTCATGAACTCCTCATCAAAATAGATATCTCTCAAGTTCTTACACATGGCAAACGACTCCTCTTTTGCCACCTGTTCAATCTCTTCTACGTTGATTTCTTCACTAAGACCTTCAATGGTAGGGTCAATTACTAAATCTTCAGGGTCAAATTCTTTTTTCATTTCTTCTTAGTTGTCTTTTTGGTTGTTGACTTCGAGGCAGGTTTATTCGATTTCCTAACAGCGGTTTTCCTAACCGATGTTGCAATTCCTTCTTTAGCAGGTTGAGTTGCCTCTTTTTCTCCAGAGCTGATAGGATCACCTTGGTATACTGGTTCTTCTTCAGGAATTTCTAACTTTACTTCGTGAGGAGTAAGCATTTTGTCAATATAATCCGTAATTCCTCTCTTGACAATATCTCGAAGCGATTCTAAGTTAATATTAGATAAATAATAATCTGCAATCTTCTCCGGTTCAACTGCCATCATCTCTAACATATCGAATTGTTTAGCAGGGAAATTCTTCCAAGTAATTCGACAGTCTACGCTAGGTGC
>Ga0247610_10000141_pt1 | contig 118261 bp, 98 predicted proteins | sample 174DNAGHGhighgp2_FD_193483 | JGI IMG/M metagenome (GOLD analysis project Ga0247610, IMG submission 193483) | Sheep rumen microbial communities from Palmerston North, Manawatu-Wanganui, New Zealand - 1742 DNA GHGhigh gp2 | ecosystem: Host-associated > Mammals > Digestive system > Stomach >... | reverse complement strand
ACGACCCGGGAAGATAGATAGACGCCGGCACAAATATTCCTCCGTAGCTCAGTCGGTAGTAGCACCTGACTGTTAATCAGGGTGTCACTGGTTCAAGTCCAGTCGGGGGAGCCAGAAATGATCCGTACATCGTTTGGTGTACGGATTTTTTGTGTTATAAATATAACTGGAGGATCTTAAAATGAAATATATAATAATCGACCTTGAAGAACCTGATAACGGCTGTGAAGGGTTTATGCCTGGCGAGGAACCAATGGTAACTCTTACTCTGAAGGACGAAGACGGAAATGTTTCAAAGGTTCGTGTTCCTGATATCGAGGCATACAGACTCGGATGGGATACAGGCAGTGAGATAAACAGTGAAGAATTCAACAAGCACGTGACTGCTTGTTGAAATCATATTGCTGTCATTCATGCATTTGTGTAATACTGATAAAAAATAGAATGTAATTTATTTTTAATTTGATTTTAGTCTCATACAGTGATATAATCAAATAAAAGACTTTTACACTAACGGTTTTGACAAAGGAAAAAGGAATATGAAAAAAAATTACAGACAAATCGCAGTCAGGATCGGTCTTGTTGTTCTTTTAGCAGGTTCAGCTTTTACGTTTTCATCATGTAAAGAACAGACTGTGGAAAACAGTTCTGCTTCTGAAACAAGTCAGGCTGAAAATGTTAAGATAGATGTCGCTGATATCAGTGATCCGTATGAAGCAGAAGGGATGAATTTTTCAGTAAAAAGTGGTTTCTATGATTCTCCGTTTTATCTTGAAATATCTGTTCCGGAAGGAAGTACGGTCTATTACACACTTGACGGAAGTGTTCCGGATACTGGTAGCAGCAAATATACAGATCGTATACTGATTACGGATCGTTCTGATGAAGCAGCAGTATTAAGCAGTCATACAGATATAGTTCCGGAAGACATAAGCGGTGCTTATACTGTGCCGGAAGTTCAGAAAGAAAAAGCCACAGTAGTAAGAGCGGTGGTGGTAGATAAAAACGGAACACAGAGTAAAGTGGTGACTAACACTTATTTTGTCGGTGATGCTCTGAGTTCTGAAAAATATAAGGGACTTAAAATAATTTCACTTGTAACTTCGGAAAATGACCTTTATGATCATGAGAAAGGTATTTACGTTATGGGCAAGACCTATGACGACTGGAGAAACAGTGATGAGTACGATTATATGACGGAGGAATGGAACATTCCTGCTAACTATAGTCAGAAGGGCAGAGAGTGGGAAAAGCCTGCTGCGATACAGATATTTGAAGACGGAAAACCCGTGATCACCGATGACGTCGGTATAAGAATTCACGGCGGTGCTACCAGATCCTATCCTCAGAAAAGTTTTAATGTTTATTTCAGAAAAGATTACGGTTCGTCAAAACTTGAATATGATCTGTTTTCAGGAAATGTTAAAAGCCAGTCGGACGGCAGTGCGATAACGGAGTTTGATACATTCATGCTCCGTAACGGTGGCAACGATGCAATGTATACACGTTTCCGTGACAAACTTGCTCAGTCACTTGTAAGTCACCGCGATTTTCTTACTCAGGGAATGGAACCGTGCATAGTGTACCTCGATGGTGAATACTGGGGCCACTATGAAATAACCGAAAAACTCGACAGGACTTTTGTGAGTGCTCATTTCGGTGTGCCGAAAAAGGAGATATGCATAATCAAGAAAGATTTGCTTGACTCAGGTTCTGAAGATACTTTTGCGGAGTGGTCAGAACTTAAGAACTGGATAAAGGAAACCGATTTTTCCAACCAGAGTGAATATGAAAAACTCTGTGAACTTGTTGATATGCAGAGTTACATGGAGTACGTAAGTGCTGAGATTTACATCGACAACGCTAACTGGGGAAGCAGTAACTCGGCTATGTGGAAGGCAGAGAAGAATGATGAAAACAATCCGTATGCTGACGGCAAATGGCGCTTTATCATGTTCGATACCGAGTTCAGTTCTGCAGTTTATGATTCAACAACACCGTTCAGGGATACTTTTGTATCTCTTCTGAACAGCAACGGTTTTGTTGGTGTGCTTTTTAAAGCAGCTCTTAATAACGAAACCTTTAAGGAAGAGTTTTCAAAGACGTTCATGGATGTTATAGATAACGATTTTGCCGATGAACGTGTAGCTTCAGAGATTGATAGACTTGAAAAAGAATACTGCGATTTCTCTTCAGAGACGATATCAAGGTTCTGGGGAAATATCAACGGTATGGATGATCCGAAATACTTCTATTCTCAGAATGTTGGCATTCTTAAGGACTTTTACGCTAAGCGACGTTCCTCTATAACCAAACATCTGAGTAAATATGTAGGATGATATTCTTTCTGGTCTGATTAGGTTCTGACCGTGATTTGAACTTTATCAGCCGGCAACTATAAATGAAAACAGTGAACGCCGAATCAATGACGTTCACTGTTTTTTGTTATTTGTTATTTTCCATAAACATTTTTTTGATGGTAAGGAATTCGCGTGTGCGTATCATAAGATTGTAGAGTGAAGCACGGTTTTCGAATTCGTCACGTGATTCAGGCATTTTCTGATCTTTCATTTCAGTTATTACTTTATTGGTTTCTTCGAGAAGTCTGCTTACGTTGTTATATTCGTGGTACTCGTCCTTTATCTTTTTCAGCAGTTCGGAAAGGATGTGCGCCTGTTCTGGAGTGGAATCCATTTCCTTGACTGATTTGTACATTTCATAAAGAATGGTGCACTGCTTTTGTCTCATATCAAGATAAAGAAGATCATAATTATCGTTGTTTATGAGTGAATTCTGTCGGTTTAGGACTGCGAGATCACGGGCTGATTTCATATATCCGTCAAGGCGCCTGAAGCAGTCTCCGGTGTAGTCGGATTTGTCGCTTACAAGTACACGGTCAGCCATACGGCCTATTATGGCTTTTATCTCATCGTCAACGGCTGTTCTGTACTCGACCATCTTTTTGGTGTCTCTGTGCAGATAGAGGTTAAGCAGGAATCCGGTTCCGGCACCGATGAAAAGCAGCAGGAATTCGTTTATAACTATCTGCAGGTCAAAATGTTTTTCTGAAAGAATATGGGCAATAAGAACCGATACGGGAACAATGGCACTCTGTGCGCGGAACAGTCCGCATATCAGTATGAATACAAAAAGATAGACTGCAAATGCCGTTGTGGTATATCCGAGAAAACGAAAACTGATAAATGATGTTATTATTGCTGTGATAAATGAAATAAGCCGTTTCAGCGCGATCTCAGCAGTTTCCTTTTTAGTATTCTGAATACTGAGAACCGTAATAAGTCCCGCAGTCGCACTGTATTTCACTCCCAGCAGCGTTGAAATAACGATTGCAGCAGCACATCCGGCTGATATCTTTGCAGCATTGAATACTGCAGATTTCGAAATTTTAGGCATAGATTTTTCTCCGTTGGAATGTTTGAAGTTCATTGTTTACCTGATTTAAGTATATCATATCCGGAAATACTGTTCAATGGAAATAAATTACACCAATTTGGGAAACAGTGTTTCCCAAATTCGATAAAGCAGTTCAGATGAAAGAATGACTGGAGTTTAACTGAACTGATTTCTTACTGCTGAAAATGTATAATCACCCTTGAAATTGACGCGGATACATGTTATAATTATTTAATAGAACGATTGTGATATCGGACAGAGGGGAAGTGCAGAACATGAGAAAGCTTGTATTGATCATGCTGTGTATCGGCCTTTTCGTTTGGGGCGTTGTAAAAGTGTTCGACAGAAAAGACCATGACCTTGATAATGTCGGCGAGGTCAGTGTGATACGCACTCTTGACGGTAATGCAGAAAGTCATTCGGTCAAGGGAGAAAAACTTAATAAATGCTTTAAGGATAAAATAACTGATTTTGATATAGCACCGCTTTCCGAGCTTGCTTCGAATGCAGTGACGGTGGAAAAGCCGGATGTAATTGATGACAATAACAATATTGCCGTTAAGTACAAGGGCGAATTTATAGATGAAGAAGAACACGATATCTACTACAGTATCTATGATTCAGATTTCAATCTTCTGTATGAAACGGACACCCTCGGAGTGGTTTTTGAAAAAGGAAACGATTATTACGCAGTAGTTGATGTAAAATGGGGACACGTAAAGAATTATGTCTGCCTGCGTTATTGCATTAAGATAACCACATAAAAGAGTCATTTGTGATTCTTTTGTGTGGTTTTTTTAGTGAATGAAAAAATTCTTTTTGCATTCTCTATAAATTGGATGCAAAAAACCATTTACTTTTTGACGAAAATGTGGTAAAATGAATTCATAGTTTTTAGCGAGGTGATACAGAGAGTGAAGAAGTTTTCACTTAAAAAATGTTTGATAAGCACAGTTCTTGCATCTGTGATGGGATTCCAGACAGTTTTACCTGCTGTATACGCTGAAGAAGAATACGGTGTTGACATATCAAGATATCAGGGAAACATCAACTGGGATCAGATCGCAAATGACGGTATGAGCTTTGTTATTCTGCGTGCAGGAACGACGAAATACGGTATTGACTCAAAGTTTGAGGAATATTACGAAGGAACAAGAAAAGCAGGCATCAAGACCGGTGCTTATCTGTATATCAGTTCAATGTCACTTGAGAAATTCAAGGCAGCGGCTGAGCAGTTTATGACTTATCTTGAAGGCAGGCAGTGGGAAATGCCGATTTATATAGACCTTGAGGAAAACGAGCAGACTACGCTCGGAAAGCAGACTCTTACTACCTATGCGCTTGCATGCATGAATATTCTCAGTGATGCAGGGTACAAGACAGGTATCTATTCAAATCTTAACTGGTACAGAAACTTTCTTGACAAGGATCAGATAGACAAGGCCGGTTATGAGATCTGGTATGCGCAGTATCCTGAGGCGCATGCGGATCCTCACAACTACGACAAGAGTGATATGTGCAGGATCTGGCAGTATTCAAGCCAGGGAAAGATAGATTCTATTCCTGAGAATTCAGTTGACCTTAACATTGCATATCATATATATGACGAAAGACGTGCGGTAAACGGAGCCGGAGAACCATGGATGGTTCCTTTCCTGTCACGCAGGACCATGAAGGCCGGACCGGGAAATGAATACGGTGACATACTCAATGTTCCGCAGAATACAGTTCTGAATATATCTGAGATCAGATACGAGGACGGTACGGAGTGGGGCAAATTCTCATACGGCGGATATGTCGGTTGGTGTGATCTTTACGGTATGGTCGATTTTTCAGCCGAGGGTGTTCCGGAAGATCCATACATGTACTATGACGTAAATATGGACGGTACGGTCAATGCAGCTGATGAACTGGCACTTTCAAAGTACATACTCTGTGACAGCACTGAAGGACTGAGCGCTGACCTTAACGGGGACGGAAAAGTCAACGTTTTTGACCGTATGAGGCTGATGGCGTATATCATTAACGCCGAAGGGTAAATAAGTTTAAAGGCAGGATATCCTGCTCTGATAAAAATGAAAAAATTATGATAACAGAAGGGAAGAAAAATTATGTACAAGGCAAATGATAACAGATACGATAATATGCTCTATCGTCGCTGCGGCAAAAGCGGACTTAAGCTTTCAGCAGTTTCTCTGGGACTCTGGAAGAACTTCGGTGCTAAGGATGACTTCGCAAACATGGAAAAGATGGTTCATACCGCTTTTGATCTCGGTATAATTCATTTTGACCTGGCCAACAATTACGGGGATCCTGACATCGGCTCAGCTGAAGAAAATTTCGGTAAGATCCTTGACAACGGACTCAGAGCTTATCGTGATGAACTCTGCATTTCGACCAAGGCTGGCTACGACATGTGGCCGGGACCTTACGGTGAAAGAAACGGTTCAAGAAAATATCTTATCGCTTCACTTGACCAGAGCCTTAAGAGAATGAACCTTGACTACGTTGATATTTTCTATCATCATATCGCTGATCCGAATACATCGATAGAAGAAACAGCAGTCGCACTTAATGACATCGTAAGACAGGGCAAGGCTCTCTACGTAGGCATATCCAACTACAATAAGTTCCAGACAGCTGAGATCATAAAGATATTTGAAGAACTGCACACACCGTTTGTTGTAAATCAGCCTTCATGGTCACTTCTCAACAGATGGGTAGAGGAAGACGGACTTGACAGCTTCTGTGAAGAACACGGCATCGGACTTGCAGTATTCTCACCTCTTTCAAACGGACTTCTTACAAACAAGTATCTCGGCGGTCCTGTTTCAGGTGCAAGAGTTCCTGCAGATACAGTTGATGCAGCAATGGTTGAACGTCTTAACAAACTTAACGCTATCGCATCTTCAAGAGGCCAGAGCCTTTCACAGATGGCTCTCTCATGGATACTCTTCAATTCTTCAGTTGCAACCGTACTTATCGGCGCAAGCAGACCGGAACAGATCGAAGAAAACGTTAAGTGTATTGATAATCTTGATTTCACATACGAAGAGATCAAGCAGATCGATGATATTCTTAAGAAATAATTTTTTATTAAGGAAACATTGATTATATCGGAAATCCGGCTTCGCCGGATTTCCGGAGGTGGGATTTGCGGGGCTTCGCCCCGGAGCCCCACGCTGATTTATGAATAAATCAGCGTTTCCTTAAAGTAATTAAACGCTGATCATATCGATGAAAACCGGTATGACCAGCGTTTTTTTGTTACCAGTATATAAGAATGTGATATGTACATGATTCACAAACTTTTGAACCTTTTCAAAAAAATTAAAAATCAGCGAAGATAAATCAGGGTTTCGTGTGTATAATAAATAGAAAGCACATAATTGCTTTGAATGAACATTATCATTCGGACAGGCGGTTTTAACCATTAATAACAAATGTTCTCGCCCCCTGTAATGTGGGGGTAAGTGAAAGGGATGTATCTGTATGAAAAAAATAATAGCAGGGATTATGGCAGTATCGATTATGGCTTCGTGCGCGCTTCCGTCAGTTTTTGCGGAAGAGGTTTCGGTGGAAAACGTTTCTTCTGTATCTGAAACAAAGACAGAAAGCGGATATACAGGAACGATGAAAGAGATCATTGAAAAGTATGAAGCTGAAGGTGCGCTGGTTTTTGATCTGGCGCGTGATGAAGGAAGACGTAATCTTAAAACACTCGTTATTGAACCGGACGGCAAAGTTCATTACTTAACCGATGAGTCGTATGATATCGTTACGATGAAGGACGGAACAGAACCACCGTATGAACAGGTGAACGGCCGATACCTGGAAAAGAACAGAGTGGAATTTGTAAAAGAAGAAGGAAGCAATTCTTATCGTTTCACTCCGAGCGGAAACCAGTTTGAGGACGAAATGCTTAATGTGCTGAATAAAAACAGCAATGTTCTTTCTCTTGATGAATATATCTGCGTGAAAGAACATAAGATTGACGGATTCACGCTTATTATCTATTCGGTTGATCCTCTGGACAAGGATGAGTTCCTTGAAAAATATTCTATGCTTGATCTTGAGTATATGAAGGAAGAAGATGAAGAAGACGGCAAGGCATACTATTTCAGCTGTAAACCGGAAAACTGGTCGGAGGATGATTTCAATGCCTTTAAAGAACTGAATAACAGGTATGATATCGGCAACTGGTTTGCTGTGGAACCGGAAGCCGGTCAGGAGACAGGAGAGGTAACTCACAGAAATCTTTATACAGCGTCATCTGATGGGGTATTCATTGGCTGGCTGAATAAGAATGATGTTGATTACGAGATAATTGAACCGGATATTTTCGCATATGACGAGGTACACCGGAGCGGTCTCGTTCCTTCATTCTATCAGCCGTGTGACAGAAATACTTCAAATATACTTGAATGTTCCTTTGATATGAATCATGCCGGCGAGATATGCTATCTGTATGATGAACTTTTATGTACACTTTTTGTAACATATGATGAAAAGAAAATTACGGCCGATGAAATTGATGAATTGAATAAGAAACTGGAAAATGCATGGATCGAACCTGCGGGGGGCTGCTATTTAATTAGAAGCGAAAGTATAACTGCTATGTTCGATGCAGTTGAAACACTTACTTCATCATGCAGCAATATTCAGGAAATGATAGCCTGGTGGAGCTGGACAACGGCTGACTGGAAAATTGATAAGATAACCTGCTATTTATACAATACGAAAAAGACGGGAAAACTGCAGACTCCTGAAGAAGTGATCGCTATCTGTGAGGAGATAGCTCCGGTGGCAGATACCAGCATCAGTTTTGTAAACGGTGATGAAAACGAGAATTGCATAACAGTTACTTTCGATGAGATCCTTTCATCTGAAAAAGGTCTTAGCGAAAAGCAGATTCTTGCCATTGAAAAACTGATGGGCGGATGTAACGGTATAACAATCAGCCCTGAAATGATAAGTGACACAGAAAACAGGGTAAGAGAGTACTTTGTTCCGGTATATAACTCAGGTATTTTCTTTACGCTTAAAGGCTTGCCGCAGATCTGGGATGATGAGCTTGTCGAAGTAAGAACGACAGACGGAGAGAAGTACTACACTTTCGGAGACTTCAGACAGAAGTACAGTTCATTAAGTGATGTTCCGGGTGCAGATGGCGTAGTTCCGAAGTATTACGTCGATAACAGCACTGTAACACTCAGAACTCTTGATACTGATGAAGAGGTATGCAGTCTGAAAAATTTTGTAGTAAAACACAGAAATAACCCTGCATCACATTACGATTCGAGCGGCAGCTATGCCGGAAATGATGAATATACGATCATGACTCCGGCGGTTGCTCTGGAGGAACCTGAAAATCCGGTGGCCGAAGCTAAAATAATGACCGGCGATCTGAACAGTGACAATAAAGTTGATATTACTGATCTGTCATACCTGTCGCTCTATCTTATCGGAGACATGGAACTGAACGATACTCAGAAGAAAGCCGCAGATGTTGACGGAGACGCTGAAGTAAAACTTGCAGACCTTGCAAAGATGAGACAGTTCCTTTCCAGAAAGGTAAGTTCGCTTAGCTGATACGAACTGTGGAAACAATGAGCAGCGATAAAAAGGTACAATTGTGTCTGTGACGCAATTGTACTATTACCAGAAAAGGCACCCATTGGGTGCCTTTTGAGTAAGCTGTTTTTTAACAGTCTCTGTTATAATTAAGGAAACACTGATTAAGCCAGCAATCCGGCTTCGCCGGATTGCTGGGGCGTGGAGATTGCGGGTCTTCGCCCCGAACCCCACGCTGATTATGATTAATCAGCGTTTCAATAATGCATGTTACCGTACATATCTTCAAGTGTTATAAGTTTAACTTCACCTTTTTCACCGAGCTTTTTCAGTTCATCGGTAAATCCGTTTTTTGAAAAAATATAGTAATAATATTTACTTCCTTTTCCGAATACTTCAGCGTAGCTTTTTATAAGCTCTAATTCATCGGTATCTATTTTTTCATTTCTGAATTTGCATGATCCGATGATGTATTCATTGCTGTTTCCGGAAACACCGACTATATCGATCTGTATCTCTTTTTTCAGTTTTGAGGATGTTCCCCACCACTGACCGATATCAACCAGCATTATCGGAAGGTCTTCCGGCGGAACATCGTTCATCAGCCAGTCGCGGCACATCTGTTCAAACACAAGTCCCATATATTCGTTCATATACCGTCCTACCAGTTCATTATAGAACAGCGGAAAACGTCCTGAATTTACAGCAGTGATATTGTGCGGCACGAAACGGTACCAGAAACGGAAAAGGGAATCCTTTATAGTGTATATAGTTTTCTTTCCCTGCTTTTCTGTTATAGGTGTCTCTTTTCCTATAAGTCCAAGGCTTATAAGGCTGTTGATGTATTTGGTACAGACCGACGTGGATAGACCGACTTTTGTAGCGATATCGTTCATTCTGGAAGCACCCTGTGCTATAGCTGTGATAACTGAATTATAGACAGCCGGTTCGCGAAGTTCCTGTTTAAGCAGATTCTGAGGTTCTTCAATAAGAAAAGATGAAGGTACAAAGAAATTATTTTTCAGTGAAGTGTCTATGTCGTCCTTTACATCAAGATTCTGGATGTAAAGAGGTATTCCGCCGGTAATTCCGTAAAGCAAAGCCTGCTGTTCATTATTAAGTTCAGGATAAAAAAGACTGGCTTCTCTGAAAGATAAAGCATTGATTTTCATCTGTCCGGTACGTCGTCCGTAAAGGGGACTCTGATAACCAAGAACCTGATTTTCCATAAAACTCATGGATGAGCCGCATATGATAAGAAATATTCTGCTGTTTTTCCATTTATGATCTATAATATGCTGCAGCTTTGATGAGATCGCTTCATATGCCGAAGCAAGATAAGGATATTCGTCGATTACAAATACTATACGTTTTTCCTGTCCGATAGTTCCGATTTTATTAAGTGCATCATCATAATTCTGATATACCGGTACGGTGTCAGAAGGATCGTTTTCAATTTCGTATATTGCTTTAGAAAGCATTTCAAGGTTTTCTTTTCCTGTCGAATTCAGAGCGGAGAAGAAAATAGTCGGCTTGTCTTTACAGAATTCACTGATAAGAGATGTTTTACCAACACGGCGTCTTCCGTAAATGATCATACATTCAAAATTATCTTTATTATAGCGCTCGTTCAGAACTGCGAGTTCATTTTTTCTTCCGATAAACATAGTGACCTCCTTTAAAAAGTGTATTACGAGTTACTAACTTTAGACTCACTTATTATAAAATATTTCATTTGAAATGTCAACATATATCAGAAAAAAAGGTATATCTGCGTCTGCGACGCAGATATATTATAAATAGCGCGCCGCAGGCGCACCGAGAGAAATCGGAACGCCTGCGGCGTGCTGTTTTTATTGTGAATTTTCCCTCAGACACTTTACCAAAACCTATAAAAATGGTATAATAAAAAGGTGATGCCAAAGTGAAGCGGTGCTGATCTGCGGCTGTTACTGAATTTTTACCGACGGAGGAAACAGTAAGTGGGAACTCTTAATGAAAAAAGAATAAACTGCATAGTTCAGACCATTCTCGAAGACTACGAGGATGACCGTACAATAAATAAAACAGATTTCTGCAACCAGCCGGACAAGGAGGCTATAACGGGGATCATTGAAAAGCTTCTCAAGATCATGTATCCGGGTTATTTTGATGACAAGGTCTACAGGGTCTACAGTATAAAAAACAATCTTTCGGCTGCTATCGAGGATATCATTTATCACCTCAATAAGCAGATCAAGATCGTTCTCCGCTACAACGCCGACATGTTCGGCATGCCGGATGAAAAACTGAGTGTGATGGCGGAGGAGATCACCTGTGAATTTATGGAGAAGATCCCTGAAATACGTTCGTTCCTGGAAACAGATGTACAGGCTGCTTTTGACGGGGACCCGGCGGCGGTAAGCAAGGAGGAAGTTATTCTTTCCTATCCGGGTATATATGCGATAACAGTCTACAGGATAGCACATGAGCTGTTTAATCTCGGAGTTCCTATGATACCGAGAATAATGACCGAACACGCACACAGCATAACGGGTATCGATATCCATCCGGGTGCGACTATTGGAAAATACTTCTTTATCGACCACGGTACCGGCATCGTAATCGGTGAGACTACTGTGATAGGTGATCACGTAAAGATGTATCAGGGGGTTACTCTCGGCGGTCTGTCCACAAGCGGCGGACAGAGGCTCAAGGGCGTGAAGCGCCATCCTACAATAAAGGATAACGTTACGCTTTACTCCGGTTCTTCGATTCTCGGCGGCGAAACAGTCATCGAGGAAAATGTCGTTGTCGGAGGCAACACCTTCGTTACGGAATCTGTTGCAAGTGACTCGCGTGTAAGTATGAAGAAGCAGGAACTTCAGATCAAGAACAGAAAAAAGTGAGGCCGGAAAAATGACGATGACAGTTGAGGATATGAAAAAACTTTCCCCTGACGGCTGCCAGATAATCGATATACGAAGCGAGATGGAGCTTTCCTACGGAAAAATTCCGGGAGCTGTACATATAAAACAGGATGCCCTTTACGGAAATGAGTATATCGACCGAAGCGGGAAACCGGTCATCATCTGCTGCAGCAGAGGTGAATTCAGCGTTGAAGCTGCAGAAAAACTCCGTGAAGAAGGCGTAAATGCATTCAGCCTCGAAGGCGGATACCGTGCATGGCTTATGGATGCGATAAAGGAACCGGCAAACGGCGTTTCTGCAGAAGACGTGGAAATGAGTCTGCGAAAGAAATTCAAGAAGAACATCTGGTGCAGGTTTACAAAGGCACTTAATATGTACGAACTGATAAAGCCGGGGGATCGTATCGCAGTCTGTATTTCAGGCGGCAAGGATTCCATGCTCATGGCGAAGTGCTTTCAGGAACTTAAGCGTCACAACAAGTTTGAGTTCGACGTGAAGTATCTTGTCATGGATCCGGGATACAGTCCGGACAACAGACGTATTATTGAGGAGAACGCGAAGAACTTAAATATTCCGATAGAGATTTTCGAGTCACAGATATTCGATTCGGTTTTCAATATCGAAAAGTCGCCGTGCTATCTCTGTGCGAGAATGAGAAGGGGACACCTTTACACATTTGCAAAGCAGCTTGGCTGCAACAAGATCGCACTCGGCCATCACTACGATGATGTTATTGAAACGATCCTCATGGGAATGCTCTACGGCGCACAGGTACAGACCATGATGCCTAAGCTGCACAGCACGAATTTCGAGGGAATGGAACTTATCCGTCCGCTTTATCTGGTGCGTGAGGATGACATAAAGGCGTGGCGTGATTATAATAATCTTCATTTTATCCAGTGTGCATGCAAGTTTACCGACACATGTGTAAGCTGCGACAACGAAGAAAACCAGTCCAAGCGCATCGAAATCAAGAATCTCATAAAGACACTGAAGAAGACCAATCCGCTCGTTGAAAGCCACATTTTCAAGAGCGTCGAGAATGTCTGTCTTGATACGGTCATCGCCTACAAGAAAAACGGCGAAAAGATCAGTTTTCTTGATCATTACGATGACGAATAATAATACCCAAAAAGCCATTCGCGGACGCGAATGGCTTTTTTCTTTGGGGTGGAGGGGCGAAGCCCCTCCGCAAAAAAGCCCCCTCCCATGGGGAGGGGGTTGGGGGTGGGGATCACGATTCAAAATCCTCCACATCTATATCCGGCGGTGCGTCGATCTCTTTACCGACGTATCCGCCGTTTTTTCGCCTTTGTTTTACACATTCAGTCAGCAGGTACTCTATCTGTCCGTTCACTGACCTGAAATCATCTTCCGCCCATGATGCGATGTCGTTGTATAGTTTTTCGGACAATCGGAGCGGAACCTGTTTTTTTGCTGCCATCAGTAAAGACTTCCCGAATTAACTACAGGCTGAGCATCGTGGTTGCCGCAGAGGACAACGAGAAGATTTGATACCATGGCAGCCTTTCTTTCGTCATCGAGTTCAACGACATTCTTTTCGGAAAGCTGTTCAAGAGCCATTTCGACCATGCCTACCGCACCGTCAACGATGAGCTTTCTTGCGTCAACTACTGCTGAAGCCTGCTGTCTCTGGAGCATTGCTGCTGCGATCTCCGGAGCGTATGCAAGGTATGTGATACGTGCTTCGATTATCTCGATGCCGGCTATCTGAACTTTTTCCTGGATCTCGTCGCGGATACGTCCTGCTACGATCTCGCTTGAACCGCGGAGGCTGCCTTCATCGGCAATGCCGTCGCCTGTTGTGTCTACATTTTCAGCTACATCATAAGGATAGAGTCTTACAATGTTTCTGAGTGCTGTGTCGCACTGGAGTGAAAGGTATTCCTTGTAGTTGTCTACTTCAAAAACTGCCTTTGCAGTGTCGGTAACACGCCACATAACTGCGATACCGATCTCGATAGGGTTGCCGAGGCAGTCGTTGATCTTCTGCTTGTTGTTGTTGAGTGTCATGATCTTGAGTGAGATCTTCTTGTTAGCCTGAGCAAGCTGAAGACTTGCAGCATCTGAGCCGGTTCCGGTGCTCAGTGAGAACAGTGAACTGTTGTCGCCTGAAACATCACCGCTCTGTCTGAGCTTTGTTGCAGCTGCCGGGTTGAAAGCTGTGCAGAAAGGATTTACCCAGAAGAAACCGTCGCCCTTGAGAGTGCCCTTGTATTTACCGAAGAGTGTGAGCACGAGTGCTTCCTGCGGCTTTAAAACCTTAAGGCCCAGAGCAAGGATCCAGCCGAGCAGTACCCAGATGATCGAAATTACGCCGAGAACTGTTCCGATTCCTGTGCATGATGAAAGTCCGATCGGAATGAGCGGAATAGCAACAAGATATGCGATAATGATGAAGATAAGCATAGCCATGCCGTTTTTGTTGGTTGTAATGATTTTCTCTTTCATGTTGTACCTCCCCACATCTGTGATGTGTGTTCTGTATTTATCTTAATATCAACAACGTTTCTTGTTGATATCATTATGATATCATATTAATTTTCATTTGTCAAGTTTTTTCTGAATGATCACGTTGAAAAATTCTTGTATGTATGATACAATAGTAGTATTGTTTAAATAAAAGTATATATACACAGCAGAAAGGAAGACGATAATCATGCTTGAAACAAGGGAACTTTTTAAAAAGTACAGGCCGAAAAAGGGGAAGGAAGTCATTGCGGTAGACCGCATCTCACTCAGATTTCCTGAGAAGGGAATGGTGTTTCTGCTCGGAAAATCGGGAAGCGGCAAATCCACCATGCTCAATCTTTTAGGCGGGCTTGACAGCTACGATGACGGTGAGATAATCATAAAAGGTATCTCATCCAAGGACTTCAACCAGCAGCGATTCGACAGTTACAGAAACACATATGTCGGATTTATTTTTCAGGAGTACAACGTACTCGAAGACTTCAACGTCGGAGCGAACATCGCTCTTGCCCTTGAACTGCAGGGTAAAAAAGCTTCTGACGAGGAAATAAACAGGATACTGAAAGAAGTGGATCTTGAGGGCTTCGGCGAAAGAAATCCGAATGAACTTTCGGGCGGTCAGAAGCAGCGTGTTGCCATCGCCCGTGCCCTTGTAAAGAATCCGGAAATAATCATGGCCGACGAACCGACGGGCGCTCTTGATTCCGTCACAGGCAGACAGGTTCTCGACACTCTCAAAAAACTTTCGGCAGACAAGCTTGTGGTCATCGTTTCTCACGACCGCGAATATGCCGAGCAGTATGCCGACCGTATAATCGAGCTTGCAGACGGAAAGGTCATCCGTGATGTTGAGGTAAATGACAGTGCGGAGGAAGAAGAGGCTGATCTGAAGTTTGACGGATCAGATATCGCAGTACCGGCAGGGTATCATCTTACCGAGGAAGACCGCCTCAGGATAAATGAATATATTGACAGGCTCGGATCCGGACTTACGATTTCGGTTTCAGAAAAAGGCGGCCGTTTCAGGGAGACTGATGAATCGAAGATACCGGTGCAGGACGGAAAGGACTTTGCTCTTATAAAGTCCGTTCTTCCGATGAAGTCGGCTTTCACAATAGGAAAAAGCAGTCTTAAACACAAGAAGTTCAGGCTGGTAATGACTATTCTCCTTTCTGTTGTTGCCTTTTCACTTTTCGCTTTTGTAGACACTTTCAGTTCCTACGACCACATCCGGTCATGCGTTGATTCGCTGCGTGATTCCGACATCGGATATGTTTCGGTATCGAAGACCATTAAGGAAGAGTCCGGCGGAAACGTCTGGTGGAATACTATCAGAAACGGTATTACCGATGAAGATATGAAAAATATTGAGAACGAGACCGGAGTGGCTGTTACGGGTATTTTCAAACCCAAAAGGATGGATCTCTCATTCGGTATGAATCTCGGCGACAACGCTGAAGATGATGAGTCCGCAGCCGGTATTTCATTAACAAGCAGTTACCTTACAAATTTCTGCGGATTTGCCGAGATAACTGAGGATACCCTTAAAAATATGGGCTACTCAGTATATGCCGGAAAGCTGCCGGATCCTTCAAAAAATGAGATCGCCATAAGCTGTCTTGCGGCAGAATCATTCATCAGATCCGGATATGTAACTGCCCAGCCGTTAAAGGACTATTCTGCCGGTTCAGATCCTTCGTCTTCGCTTATGGATCAGATCTCTCAGATGAACCTTAATATTGATCCGGGAATGCTTGAACAGGCTAAGGAAATGAATCCCGGCACTGACATTGACACTCTTATGGAAAAGAAGAAAAAAGCCGAAAAATTTTCTGATCCGATGTACATGGTCGGCAAGAGCCTGCTTCTTGATAATAAACTCTACACTGTAACGGCAGTTATCGATACAAAGTTTGATTCATCACGTTATGAACTGCTCAACAAAGACATGGACAAGCTTACAAATACGGAACAGATCCTTCAGTTCATTCTTTCAAGTGAATATCAGTGCGCTGTAAACAAAAGCCTTACAGGTGCGGCCATGGTAGGAAAGGGTGCTGTTGAAAAGCTTGTTGCCAGTGAACCGACAGCTTTCGAAAGCAGCAAGGGTGATTTTTCAGTCAGCAGTTACAGTACACAGGGCAGCGTTCACATATCTTCCAGGTATTATTCCAGACTTTCAGATATTCCGGCGGAGGATATAATATGGGCTGACAAACCGCTTGAAGAGCTTAAGGATAATGAGATCATTGTTTCAGCAGATTGCGTTTTTGCTTATTACAATGACATTGAGAAAAAATTCGTCGGTGAGGACGGAACTGTAACGAAAAAGACTCTTGAAGAGATGAAAAAGTTTATCGCATCTGCAGGAAAGCTGACAGGATATGTATGGAGCTTCAACGATTTTGGCGGCGACGGTGAAAATGAGATCGGAGATATCAGGATAGTCGGATGCTTTGCTTCGGAAAGTTCATATTCATCAGCAGAAGTTATGGGTGTTTCAGACGGTATTCTTGAAAAGATAGCCGAGGTAAACGACGGTATTTATGACTGTGCAGTAGGATGCATGCCTGAAAGCAGAAATGCCAGGGAGAAGATCGTAACATACTGCTACAGTGAAGGGGACGGCATAACTGAACGGTATAATATGAATAATGCGGTTGTTTACGAACTTGATTCACTTCATTCAATAATAAAAGGTGCCGCAAAGGTCTTTATCTGGGTAGGACTTTTCTTTGCAGTATTTGCATCTATCCTTATGGCAAACTTCATATCAACAAGTATAAGCTACAAAAAGCAGGAGATAGGTATCCTCAGGGCTATCGGTTCAAGGTCGAACGATGTTTTCAGAATATTCTTCTCGGAAAGCTTTATCATTGCCATAATAGAATTCGTCATCACAAGCGTTCTGTGCTTCGCCGCAGTCTGCTTCTTAAACTGGCTGATCAGACATGAAACCGGTATCCTCATCACGTTCCTTCATTTCGGAATCAGACAGGTTATTATTATTCTGGTAATAAGCATCGCAGTCGCAGCGCTTGCAAGCTTTTTCCCGGTAAAAAATACAGCAAGCAAGAAGCCGATTGATGCTATAAGAGGAAGATGATTGGATAATCAATCCGCTTACAGAATGGTGGGCTGCCAAAGCAGCCAATTGAAAACAGTGCATCCTGGCGGGATGCACTGTTGGTGCGGTTCATAATTCAGAGATGACAAATCCATTTAATGATGATATAATCCCGAGTTTTACAGTGTTAAAAGCAAAGGTTGCGCCTGCGGCGCGATTGAAAAAAGCAGCTCGAATTTGAGCTGCTTTGTTTTACGCTATGAATGAAAAATAGTCACGTGAATACATTAATTCTATTGTGAAGATTTGATCAATTCAATTTGAAACCTAATTCTCGCATTAAGTAATATAGTTTCTCTGTCTTAACGCCAAAATGATCTGCAACATCAGGTATTTTGGCATTTTTACTTGGAGAACTTGGATTGATTTTTTTTCCTTCTTCAAAAGTTATTATTGTATATCCGAATACCTTTGCTGTCGCAATTAACCAAGGGTCTGCAATGTTTGATTTAGACCATTCAGTTAAAGCAGCTGGTTTATAGCACGGATTGTATTGTATATATTGCAGTACGTTAGCATATACTTGAAGTATGTTTTGCTGCCTTCTGTCAATTGAGTTGAATGATAAACTGCTCATCCATTTCTTAAGTTCATCATCGCCACTTGTGATTTCATTTTTAACTAAGTCAAGTATCTGTATTCGACCGCATTTGATGCCATTTTCAAGTTGATTCCAGTAACCCGGTGCAAAATCAAAAGAATAGAAAGACTTATAAGGTGCAATAAAAGAATTCGAATCCATTAAAAAAATCTCTTGACTCATTATATAACACCTCTAACTTTTTCTGTTAATGATGTGAACGTGCTTCGATTGGTGTTTGTGAGCCTGAATGCATCAGTATACATAGTTGTTCCTTCTTGAACACTGGATAAAAGCATTCTCAGAAATCTTTTATCAATTCTACTTGTAACTGTACGGTAAAAATCTCCGCCGCCTTCTTTTCTTTCTTTTTTACGCTGCAAATATTCCTTATATCTTTTGACTGATTCTCTAGCTATGGTCTCGTATTGTTCATGTGTAATCATTTGTCTATCCAATGCACGACGAGCAATTACTGTATCACCGCATTTGAATGCTTTTGAAAGATGGGTTATATGTGTAGTTATGTCAGTACCTTCGTTTTTAGATAACCATTCTTGAGTAAACAATTCATTTGGAACGAGAATTTCTGCAGCAACTGCATTACAAATCACTTCAGTTTTTTTTACTTTTTTGCCGGTGCTGTATCTATCATTGAATAAGCTGTTCTCACCTATGCATATATGGACAAACTCATGGATAAGAGAGAATACTTTTCCGTTAATAGAGTCATTGGAATTGATAAAAATAAGAGGAGCATATTCATTCACAAGTGCAAATGCTCTGAATTCATCAATTTGTAAAGGCCGGTGAGTATTATTTTCAACTATTCCGTTCATCATTACTATTACGCCTGCATTACTCATAGCATTTCTTAAAATTGCAAATGAATCATTAGCTGTTTTTGCTGATTTAAACCAATCAATCTGAATGCCTAAAAAGTGTCTTATACTTTTGGCAATCTCTATCGAATTTGTTAGATTCTTTAACGCTCCAACAAATTTTAATTTATCAGAATCGCTGGATATTAAATAATTGTGCATCCAATCTTGTATCTGCTCCATGTCATGTAAAGTATCAATTAAATTACGACTAGGTTTTTCCATTGCGATACTATCAATGGTACGATATTCAACAATAGATAAGTCTTCATTCGGTGGAGTTTGAAGAAAGAAATAACCTAATGGAATGCCAAGCGCTTTACTTAATGTTTCGAGTTGATTAAATGTCGGTTGAGAATCGCCAGATCTCCATTTTTCTATTGAAGATATTACTTTTTCAGGCATTGATTCTAAAGGTACACTTCTAATAATCCAGTCCCATATTTTTGCGGATACTTCAACTTTTGTCTGCATACGATTCACCTCCTGACTATACTTCTGCCATTTTATATATTTTATCATATGCTTAATATGTTGTCAATATTTTGCTGCTTTATTTCACAAAGAAAGAAGGGGTACTTGATGGAGATACAGTGTCATACGGTAGTGCCAATAATTTGAAGGAAACTCTTGAGTATGATTTTACGCAGGAACGTGATTTCAGATATAATGGGCTGACGATGACGGAGGTAATCAGTCATCTTGCAAAAATTATCTCCAGACTATGGCAGATTCGGGTGAAAAGAACGAACTTCACAACAGAGAAATGCATGTAAGCGGAAAACAGGATATTGACCCAATAAAACAGGACGTTGACCCAATAAATGACCCGATAAAAGATGAAACAGGTAATTCAGAATTAACTGAAAGAGAGGCGCGTATCCTGGATTTGCTGCGCAATGAATCTTCATTAACAAGAAGTGAAAAAAAGAATAAATTATAAACCGCAATGGCCGTCTCTTAGAGGCGGCCATGATTTTTTAGTCGAAATAAGAAAAAGCTTTTTATTGGAAACGAAAATACCACTTATGCATTCAGAACTACCACCTTTGCAGAAGCTGTTTACATTGGATTTTGTTCGGATTATAATAAAAATACAGCATAAAGAATACGGAACACGGGAGGTTATGATATGAAAAAAATGATAGCTTTTTCTGCATCGATGGTCATTATTTTCAGTGGATGCGGTGTTCAGAAGAATGAACAGACAGTCTGGCCGGACAGTGACAAAGTCAGCAATACTCTGGAAATCATGGAGTCGGAAAACGGGTATTATTTTTCAGGAATGGAAAGTCTTTTTCTTCAGTATCATGATAAAGAGACCGGCAGTGAAATAATGCTCTGTGACAAACCAGAATGTCCTCATGACGGAAGAGAAACATGTGTGGCTACGTATAAAAACATGCCGGTAAGCAATACTATACTTTATAATGGAGCACTGTATTTTGCAGGTGTCGAAACGAGTGATGAGACTTTTACAGTTTCATTGTTTAAGACAGCACTGGACGGATCAGCTGTTGACAAAGTGAGTACACTGGTCAGCGTAAAGAATACTACTGATTCAGAGCATGCAGGGTTACGTTATTCAACGCTTACAATACACAGAGGATATGTTTTTATAAACGCAGAACTGTATAATCCGAATGGAATCGGTACCTATTCCGGTTTTCTGGGAGGTGCGTTTTGTAAATCAGATCTGAGGACTGGTAAAGTTACTGTAATTAAAGAATACACTGATTACTGGGACAATGAAGGTAAAATAAACGGAACGATCTGGCCAAGCGGAGATTATATCTTTTATCCGACTGAAACCGGAATGTACCGGCTTAATATAAATTCAGATTCACCGGAAAAGGTTTTTACAGATATACCGGACGGATATGTATTTGATATTATAGCTTCAGACAGTAGTACTTTATATGTTAAAAAGTGTACTGAAGATGATCTTTACAAAATTACTGATGAAATTATGATTATGGAGTATGATCCTGCATCAATGAAATGCCGGGATGAATATAACGTGATCGGCGGTTCAGTTATCCCTTATGATAGTAAACTGTACATAACACCGTGGAAATCTCTGACTGACAATGACTACGCAGCATCTGTAGAAGTTTATGAAAAGGGGAAAGAGATATTCAGGACTGAAGATCTTCCATGTGATAAATCTGCGCAGGCTTCTATAGGTTTTAATTCTGGGAAAATCTATGTTCTTCGTCATGACCGTAATAATCGTCCTGCGATGGGACGTACGTATTATTCATGCAGCGTGGAGAAGTTCCTTTCAGGTAATATCGTCTGGAAAGAAGAATTTAATACAGATCAGATCATAAAGAGAATTAATAGATATATGGATCAGTTATTATCAGACAGCAGTTTTGTGTATTCATATAGCAAATACTGACCAGAAGGTGATCTTATGCTGGAAATCAAGAATCTTACAAAAAAATTCGGCGATCATACTGCTTTAAATGATCTTTCTGTTACACTTGACAAGGGTGTGTACGGTATCCTTGGTGCAAACGGTGCGGGCAAATCCACTTTTCTTAATCTTTTAACGGACAATATCAAAAGAACATTCGGCGAGATACTCTATAACGGAACTGATATTCTTGATCTTAGAGCGAAATTTCGTAAAAAGCTAGGTTATACTCCTCAGCTTCAGGGCATGTACGAGGATTTTACCGCAGGACAGTTTATGCGGTATATGGGTGCTCTGAAGGGAATGAAAAGAAAGGATTGCGTTAAGCAGAGCGATGAGCTTCTTGAACTTACCGGACTTTACAGTGTGAAGCATCGTAAACTCGGTTCGTTTTCCGGTGGCATGAGACAGAGAGTTCTTCTGGCTGCTGCCATGCTTGATGATCCGGAGATACTTATCCTTGATGAGCCGACTGTCGGTCTTGATCCTGAAGAAAGGATAAAACTCCGTACCCATATAGCCGATATATCTGAAAACAAGACTGTCCTGCTTGCAACGCATATAGTTGATGATATAGAATGCATAGCCAACCGTGTCATGCTCATGAAGAAGGGCAGACTTCTGAGATTTGATACTCCATCTGTACTGATAAGTGAACTGCCGGATAAACCGGCTGGAAGACAGGCAACACTGGAGGATGTATATCTGTATCATGCGGAGGAAAGAAAATGAATGAATTTTTAAGAGTGTTCAGAAAGAGAAACGTATTTCTTCTGATAATTCTGGTAGTATTAAATACCGGACTTTTTATGCTTTCATTCAATACAGAGAAAGAAATAACATTAACGGGTGAAGAACTTAAGAATTACATAAACGGTTATGAAGATTATTATGAAAACGTAAAACAGAGCAGCAGATCAATGCTTTCGCTTAATATGTACAAAACGGGATTTGCTTCTGATAACATAAGAAAAACAGCTGAACTGTATGAGACATCAGCTCCTTCGGAAGTTAAGTACGGCGATAATACAGGTACGGTCCTGTTTATCCAGTATAATCTTTCAGATATTTTCCTTCTTGCTTTTATGGCCGTTATTACTGCTGATATGTTTTCGGAACGCAGAAAAGGACTTGTTAAAGCAGTACGCAGTACAGTTTTCGGCAGAGGAAGGCTGTATGTGTGCAGAATTCTGATCCTTGCATTTTCATCTGTACTTATAACTGTTCTTCTGTACGGTGCGGATTTTACAGTTCTTATCATTAAATACGGCATAGCTGATATGAACCGCAGCATTCAGGCGCTTCCTGAGTTTATGCAGTGTCCGTTTGACCTTACTATTTCAGATTATCTTATCAGTATGCTTCTTTTAAAAGCGTTTGCTGCATTTACAGTGACTGTTCTTTTTTTTCTGTTTCTGAGCTTATTTGATTCAGGTATGACATATACCGTTTCAGCTGGTGCCGCAGTAACTGAATATCTGTTTTTTAAGTTCATTCCGCCTGTATCATCATTCAATCATTTAAGATATATAAATCTGATCACAGCGTTCAGTCCGGATAAATACTGTTGTGAAGTATTTTTTCTGAATATTTTCGGAAATGCAGTTCCTGTGATCACTGTTCTGATAATATTTATGATTAGCATATCAGTTGTTACAGCTACAGCCGGATATTTTATTCACGAAAGAATGTATGTTTCAGAGAAAAACGGTTACAGGGGAATTGCAGAAAGAATTTCGAAATTAACTGAAAAGCTTCGGATACAGAGAAGTCTTACCGGCTGGGAGACCTATAAAATACTTTTTAAGCAGGGTGGAATATTTTTTCTTACTGCAGCATTTGTTCTTGCTTTATCATCGTCTGCAAGGTATAATTATGTTTACAGGACTAATTATCGTGAAGCCGAATGGTATGAAAAATATGCAGGTGAAATAACTGAACAGCGTATGGCAGAAGCCGAAGATGATAAAGAAAAACTTGAAAGGCAGATCTCATTTTTTGAAAGCAGAGCAGCGAAGCTTGAACAAAGTGAATACACGGAGTCAGTCGGCAGACAATATTCGCAGGTTATGTCAAACCTTACGAATGCCAGAGAACGATACACGGCATTTACCACTGTTTATGAAAATATGTCCGGCGGTTATGAATATTTTAAGAAGACAGGAAACAAAGTTGATCTGATAAAACCGTATTCTTATGATCTCCTTCTGCGCAGGGACAATGCTTCGAAGAACAGAGCATCATTGTTTATCCTGATAGGAATAACCGGGGCACTTTCGGGTGTGTTTGCCTATGACAGACAGAATAATATGAAGAATACTCTTCGTTCGTCTTACAGGGGAAGAGGAAGACTTGTTATTTCGAAAATGGTGCCGGTAATACTGATCTGTACTGTTTCGTGCATTGCGGTTCATATGATCCAGTTCGTTCAGATAGGCAGATTTATGGGTTACAATGATATTTCCGTTCCGGTCCAGAGTCTTCCGTTTATGCGTGACTTCGGTCTGTACATAAGTATAGCACAGTATTTTGTTCTTATGTTTGCTGTAAGAGCACTTTTTACATGTGTGACAGGGATACTCTGCGCCATTGTAAGCAGGCTTTGCCCGGATACTTCATCGGCTATGGGAATTTCAGTTTTCATATTTACCGTTCCGTATTTTCTGTCTCAGATGATACCGGGAGCAGATATTGTAAATGCAGTGTATCTTATCGGCGGAGCAGGGATCTGATTTATACAGGAGTTTTGGTTATAAAATGAGAATAGCGATTTGTGAAGACGAAAAGGTATATTCGGATATACTGATAAACAGGACGGATAAGTATTTTTCCGGACGCGGGATCAGTACGGAGACAGATGTCTATACCGACGGAAATGATCTTCTGAAAGCACTGAGTAATGGAATATCTTTTGATATTATTTTTCTGGATATTCAGCTTGTCGATTCTGACGGCTTGGAAACTGCAGCAAAAATACGTGAAAGTGACAGAGAGTCTGTAATAATATTTGTTACCGCACTTGAAGATCGTATGTATGAAGGATTTTCTGTTTCAGCTTTCGATTACATAGTGAAGAATTCTTTTGAGGACCGTATAGATAAAGTCCTTGATCGTTTTATGAAGGAATATGAGAGGGGTTTCCTGACGGTTGAAACACGTGAAAATGAAACTGCAGTAATCCCTTTTTCTGATATTATCAGTATTGAGTCCGACGGAAGGGGATCAGTTGTAAGTACATTAGGATATTTGTATTACACAGCAGTTCCGGTCAGCAAAATATCTGTTTTGCTTCCTGAAGATATGTTTACAGAAATCTATCTTTCTGTATGGGTGCAGATATCGAAAATAAGGAATATTGGAAGTGATACAGTAGAGATGTCGGACGGGAAAGTACTTCCTGTCAGCAGAAGAAAAAGAAAAAGTGTAATGGCTGCTGTAATGAAAAATATGCGTGGAGTGATATCATGCAGAGTAAAAGATATTCGCTGATATTTTTTGCAGTCCTTGTATTTTTCACTGTTATCAATTTTGCAGTTTCCTTTAACAGTTACAGTTCTGAAAAGTATTTTAAATACGGAAACAAAATATATTCTTCTGAAATGATAAAAAAATCTGATAAGTATCTCGAAACTCTGGATCCGGAAAAATATGATGCGGAATATCTGAAACTTGATTCGGAACATAAAGAACTTGAAAAATTTTTGCATGCAAAAGAGATGCTTTCGGATAAATCAAAAAGATATTTATACAGAGCGGAATTTACCGAAGATGAAGCGATAGAAATAGTTGAAAAAGCCGGAATGAGTGAAACAGAGGCTGAAAACAGAATGACTTTCATCAATTTGTGTTGTACGCAGCTCAGATACGCTTCCGGCTATTCCGATTACGTTTCAGATGTATTAAAGAATACAGGTGAAATGAAAAACAGCGGACTTTTTGATGAAGACAAGCAGAATAAGATTATACACACAGGGTCGCAGTATTATCTTCTTGAAAACGTTAAGGTAAGCGCAGTTTCTGATGCAGGAATCAAGATGCTGTTCTCAGACAGGATAAGCGATGTATTTGCTTTGCTGGCTGCTTTCTTATCTGCGTTTGTTTTCTCGCTTTATTTGAAGTCCGGAAGTGATGAAACTGTGTTTAGAAAAACAGGTTTTATTCGGTATGTAGTTGCTTTGACGGTGTTTGCTGTCGGAATATATACTCTGAATGCTGTCGCTGCGGATCATGCAGCCGGACTTGGAAATCTAAGCAGAGCGGTTCAGTCACTTAGAGATTTCAAACTTTGTTCGCTGACTGTATCGACAGGAGAATTTCTTGTTTTAAGGATCATTGTTAAAGCAACTGCTGCTATGATAGTCTTCCTTGTTTCAGTCACATGTTTTCTGGCAGAGCGAAAGATCATTGCTGTAGGAACCACGGTTATCTTGTTTGCTGAAGAATTATTAAGATCTCATTTTGGAAGCAGAGTCAGTTATTTTGCGTTCTGGAGTCCGGAGTCAGTTATTTCGGAATACAGCAGTGTAAAAGTGTTCGGGGAGTACGTAAATACTTATATCATTTTTCTTGCAGCAGATTTGATTTGTTTGATTGCGTGTTTACTTATTTCTGATAATCTGGTAAACAAAACAGTCGAAAAATATGCGGAAAAAGCAGAGAAAGCATATCTTGACGAGGTAAACTTAAGATACAATGAGTCTCGGCTTATAAGACATGATATAAAGAATCATCTTTCGGCGATAGCCGGACTTCTTGATGCAGGCGATACCACTGGTGCATTAAAATATATCGGCGAGATATCAGATGAAATAGAAAACGTAAAGCCGCCGGTAAAAACAGGTTCGGGTGTACTCGATGCCATTCTTTATAAAAAATATTCGGCTGCTTCTGAGAACAAAATAAAGATATATACTGAATTCGCCTCCGATTTTTCCGGATACAGATTCTCTGACTATGATCTGTGCGGGATATTCAGTAATATTCTCGATAACGCTTTTGAGGCTTGCAGTGCTCTTGAAGAAAGTGAAAGAATCGTAACACTTTCGGTAAGAGAACAGATGAACATGATCTGCATAACCTGTGAAAATCCATATGCAAATCTAAAAAAAGACGGTGATGGTTTTGCAACACTGAAATCTGACAGAAAGAATCACGGACTTGGACTTAAGCGCATTTCCGGTATAGCGAAAAAATATGGAGGAAGTACTGATATATCCACTGAGGACGGCATTTTTGCAGTATCAGTGCTGCTAATGAAGTGATCAATCTGAATAGTATTTGTTATCCGCTCCGTATACTGCTTACAGAAAGCAGTATGCGGAGTTTTTGTTTAGCCTTGTACTGATAATCGGATTATGGTATAATATCACTGAAATGAAGTAAAGTGCATTATGCACCAAAAAAATCGGTTCCCTTAGTAGTGTCAGTACTGAGGGAACCTTTTTTATGTTTAGTTTTAATGTTAATAACATTTAGGTGTTTTCATATTGAAATTCTGTTTTCGTGTCAGTTACTATTGCTTAAAACCCGTAAAAATGATATACTTAAAAGAACAGAACGTAAAATTTGAAAAAGGAACCAGCCGGAAAGGAGATAATAATATGCCTCGTGGAATAGGAACAGGAGTGCAGAGCTTCAGTCAGCTCAGAGAAAGATGTAGTTTTCTTGTAGATAAGACAGATTTTATAAAGGACTGGTGGAATTCTGATGACGCAGTTACGCTTATCGCCCGACCGCGTCGTTTCGGAAAAACTCTTAACATGAGCATGCTCGAATGTTTCTTCAGTCCGGAATATGCTGGCAGAGCCGGAACGTTTCTATCACGGCTTTGTACTTGGTCTGCTTGTTGACCTTCGCGACAGATATGCGGTAACATCCAACCGTGAAAGCGGATTCGGAAGATATGACGTACTTCTTGAACCACTGGATAAAGAAAAAGATGATGCAATGATATTCGAATTCAAGGTAATGAACAAAAGAAAAGGCGAGAATGACCTTGAAGATACAGTAGCAGCAGCACTGAAGCAGATAGAGGACAGAAAGTACGAGCAGATACTTCTTGACAAGGGAATAAAGAAAGACAGAATCCGCAAGTACGGTTTTGCATTCGAAGGCAGCAGAGTTCTTATAGGTGAATAAACATCTGATAAGTGTTTTATATCAACAGCACAGTGAAGATGTTTACTTGAATATATCATAAAAAACAAACAGAAAGCTGGAATAAAAAATGGCAGGAACTACTCATGAAGTAGAAGACAAGAAATTAATTGATGAAATAAAGGAAGATGCGGCGAAGGCGGCTGCCGAGCTTGTGAAGGAAGGAAAACTTCACCGCGGGCAGATCGTTGTTATCGGATGCAGTACAAGTGAAACTCTTGGTGAGGATATCGGAAGCTGGTCTGTGCCGGAGGCCGGAGAGGCTATTTACGACGGACTCATGTCGGTTTTCGGGAAAGAGGGCATCTTTATTGCGGCGCAGTGCTGTGAGCATCTTAACAGGGCGATAATCACGGAAAGGGAAGCTGTTCCTTTTGCCGATATCGTGAACGTTGTTCCGCAGCCGAAGGCAGGAGGTTCATTTGCAACTGCGGCATATAAAAAGATGAAGGATCCGGTTGCAGTCGAGGAGATATGTGCTGACGGCGGTATCGATATCGGCGGGACACTTATCGGAATGCATCTGAAGAAGGTGGCTGTTCCGCTCAAACTTAAGCAGGATCATGTGGGCAGAGCCCATGTAACTGCGGCCCGTGTACGTCCGAAGTTTATCGGCGGCGACAGAGCTGCTTATGACGAGAAACTGAAATAATATATAAATATGAAAAGGGGTTATTGAATGGATATCAAAGGAATACTTTCAACATGCGATCATACTCTTCTGAGTCAGACGGCAACATTCGAGGAGATCAAGGCACTGTGCGATGATGCGATAAAGTACGGGACTGCATCGGTCTGCATTCCGCCGTGCTATGTAAAACCGGCAAAGTATTATGTCGGCGACAGGATGAGAATATGTACCGTGATAGGGTTCCCGAACGGAAACAGCACCACTGCCTCCAAGGTTTTTGAAACGGAGAATGCAGTGGAAAACGGAGCCGATGAGATAGATATGGTCATCAACATCGGTATGCTGAAGGCGAAGGAATATTTCTACGTTCTTGACGAGATACGCTCAGTTAAAAGGGCGTGCGACGGCAGGATCCTTAAAGTGATCATCGAGACATGTCTTCTTACTGAAGAAGAGAAGATCAAGATGTGTGAGCTCGTGACGAAGGCCGGTGCAAATTTCATCAAGACCTCCACCGGATTTTCGACCGGAGGTGCAACCTTTGAAGATGTAAAGCTTTTTGCAAAGCATGTCGGACCGGGCGTAAAGATCAAGGCAGCCGGCGGTATAAAAACTGTTGAAGACGCAAAGAAGTTTATTCTGCTTGGCGCTTCAAGACTCGGAACGAGCCGTCTTGTTAAGATAGCAAAGGAAGAGGAAACAGATGATTACGACTCCGGCAGCTCATGGGAGTCAGTCAGTGTTCTCGATGTTGATATGGATGAAAGCGATGATGAAGGTTCAGACTTCGACAGGCTGACGGAGTGACCGGAGTTTCCCTGATAATGTAAAACCAGTATATCTTCGATATGCATATGTGCTATCGGGATATGCTGGTTTTGTTGTTTTCCGGATATCAGCGGTTCCTGGTATACGATCTTCTGTCTGTGAATTGTTTATATATTTCCGGCAGTGTTTTGTGCACATGTACAAAGTTGAATTTTTCTTCAAACATTTCGTCCGGTACGGATGTTATAATATATGAAAGCTTTCAGAATAAGGGGTGATTCCTATAAATACAGATGAGCTGGAACGTTTGATCCGACGGACGGGCGAAGGCGATATGGATGCTCTCGAAACTCTGTACAAAGAGCTGAAGGACGGCATTTTCGGTCTTGCGCTTATGTATACCAAATCGTTCAGCGATGCTGAGGATATAGTTCACGACACATTCCTTGCAGTATGGAAAAGCTCATCTGAATTCAGAAAAGGAGCTCCAAAGGCGTGGATAATGAAGATAGCAAGGAATATCTCGCTGAACTTTATTAAAAAACAGAGCAGAAGCAGGGAACTCGATGAGAATTTCGCATCGGAAGATTTCTGCGGGAAAAGCGAGGATTCCGTAATGCTTATGAATCTGCTTCAACATTTGAAAGAGTCCGAGAGGGAGATAGTTATGCTTCATGCGCATGGATACAGCCATGAGGAAATTGCAAAGATAACAGGCAGACCCGGGGCAACTGTCCGCTGGAAATACAGCAATGCTATCAAGAAACTCTCGGAAATATCCGGAGGCGAAAAATGATGAATGAAAAAGAAATCCTCACTCAGATAAAGAAAGAGTGCAGATCATTTTCACCAGACAATTTTGAAAGAATAAAAGAAAGTATTTCAGATAATTATGAAAATGCTGAGGTGATTTCAGCTTCCGCAGGGGTCAGGTTTGACAGGAATATATTTGTAAGGTTTGCAGTCGCAGCGGCAGTGCTTTTCTTTCCGCTTTCCTTTGCTGTAAAGTATCTTACAGCCGGTAACGGAGAAAATGACCATGAGCTAATGATACCTGCCGTATCGGTAACGGAGGAAACTTCACAGGTTACCGGGAAGACGGAGAGTGTGGTAACAAATGTTACGGTTTCTGAAAAGCAGAACGTGTCAGGAACATATGTTAATGTTTCTGATCTTTCCGGAACTGATCAGGCAGCTGTAACGGAAGTGAGTGAAGCCGTCAGGGTGACTGCAGAAAACGTAACGCAGAAACCGAAGGGAATGGAAAGTCATGCTGAAACTCAGGTAAGACTTACTGAAGCTCCGGCGGGAGTGACTGAAAGTCCGGTTCCTGTAACTGAACCGGAAAATCAGATCACTGATGCATCTGCAGAGGCGACAGAGGAACCAAAAGCGACTGAAGCTGTAACGGAAGCTGCTGTACAGCCGCAAGGTTCAGGTACTGCATCACACGGCGGCGAATCTTTTACTTCTGAGCTTAAGCCAGTGCCGGGATTTACCGATAAGATCTACCGCATAAAATTTGATGCGGACATGGCAGACGGAAGCGAAAAAATCTACAGCGTATCCGGCAGAAACTACAGAGTAAAGTCACCGGATGCATATACCATCTGCATTTACGATGTTATCATTTACGGTTACGATTACTTTGATTTTCTGAAAAAAGGTGACTATGTTCTGAAAAAGGAATATGAGTACACAGCAGATGAATATTTTGCACTTGATGAGCAGGTGCTTTCGATGGATGAACTTATCTCATCAGGGTTTGAAGCCGCGCCGGAATAATTAAAGTGCAGCGTGGCAGATCATTCAGCTTTTTAAGGAATAAATGAAAAACGGGGAGGTTTTTTTATGAGAATAAAGAATATGGTTTCAGTGCTGGCGGCATGTACTTTGGCTGCCGGACTTTCAGGGAATGTTTATGCAGATGCGGAGGCGGTCACTGATAACGGTCAGGTAAATTTCAGACTGACGCAGAGTTATATGTATCGGTGGCCTGATGATGACGGAAGTTTTTCAGTGCTTTCCGGTGAGATACTGTCAGATGAAAAAGTATTTTCTATAAGTCCGGTATACGGTGATAAAACAGTAAAAGTCATCTCGGCTCTGTCCAGCCCTTCCGTTGAATATCTCAGCATTCCTTCGGGATGTGTCATGATCCAGCATGAAGCGTTTAAAGAATGCAGATCACTGAAAGGTATAGCTGTTCCGGACAGCGTTTCATCGATCGAAATGCTGGATCAGTCGGTTACAATTTTCGGAAACCCTGATTCCTATGCTGAATTTTTTGCGAAAAATCATGGTAACAGATTCGTTGTTTCAGGTGATACGGACGGAGACGGAAAGATCGGGGCAGTTGATGTAGTAGGGCAGATGCTTTATCTGACAGGTGAAAAAACTTTTGAAGATGGTTTTTCGCAGTTTTCAGCTGATGCAAATATGGACGGAAAATTTAATATTATAGATCTTATTTACACCAAGAAGAAAGTTTTCGGTACGGGAAACAGGAACCTGCTTTCAGACGATATTATCGAGTCACCAGTGTATAATTTATACAGCCGTAAAGCTGATCAGGATGTGGTAAACAGCTATCTTGACTTTGCATCTTCCTTCTCCGACGACGTTCTTCTGAATACGAAAGATGAAAACGGCGGCAGCAACAGGATCTATTCACCGCTCAGTGTCTACATGGCGGTTTCAGTTCTGACGGAATGCTCAGACGGAGACAGCCTTGCGGAACTTACAGATTTCCTGCAGGTATCCGGCACTGAAGAACTCGGAAAAATCAATAAAGATATTTTTGATTCGCTCTATTTTGATGAATTTGACAAGTACTGCCGTATGACCAATTCAATCTGGCTTGCACGTCAGTATAATTTTGAGAAAGACAAGCTGAAAACTCTTGCTGATAAATACTATACGGCATCATTCCTGCGTGACTTCGAATCTCAGCCGGAATGTGACGATATATCGGAATGGATCAGTCAGAATACGTCAGGAAAATTCAAGCCGTTTATTGCGGCAGATACAGATGATAAAAAAACGCTGCTTAAGATAATCAATACAGTTACATTCAAGGAGAAATGGAATATAGGATTCCGTGCCGGTGAAGAAGGCGCTTTCCACGGCAGCGACGGAGACATAAACTGTATGTTTATGCACGGAGAAGATAAATACGGGCTTATCGCTGAAGATGAAGCTTTTACAGCATATATAAAGAGCTTTGAAGACGGATATAAAATGAATTTTATTCTGCCTGCTGACGGAAAGAGTGTAAATGATATTGTTTCCGACAGTGAAGTTATGAACAGAGTTCTTATGACGAAAACCGGTGAAGAAAGAAATGTAATTGCCGATATTCCGAAGTTCAGTTCCGGCTCGAAATTTGATCTTGTATCCACACTGAAGGATGCCGGAGTTACGAAGATCTTCGACGGACTTGATATAGAGCCTCTTGTAAAGTATGAAGAAAACGGACTGGACGGAGCCAGTGTGAGTGATATAGTTCATGAAGCGGTAATTGACGTTGATGAAAAGGGCTGCGAGGCCGCTGCATACACAATAATAAACGTGGCCCCGACGACTTCCATGCCTCCGGAGGACTATGAGTTTAAAGCAGACAGACCGTTTATCTATTTCATTTCCAACAAAGACGGTGTCCCGCTTTTCGTAGGTATCGTAAACGATCCGACACAGAAATATAATTTTCATCCATATGGATTACTCTGAATAAAGATAGTCAGCGGGAGTACCGGTAAAAATCCGGTGCTCCCGCTGGTTCCGTATAATGGCAGTCTTCACCCCTGCGGGCCGAAGACGGTTTCGGAGCAGCGCAGATTCAGCATGTTTTCACTTGCAAAAGCCTTGCTTATAGAGTATAATATCATCATAAGCGCCCGTATTTACAGGGCGCGTAAGGCGGCAATAATTCCTGAAAGGATATGATAAAATGAAAAGCAATTTTGTAAAAAAGGCAGCTCTTGCATCGCTCTGCGCCGGTATCGCTCTTTCTCCTGCAGCAGCTCCGGGTATAATGAACAGTACACCGGATGTAAAAGTATCTGCAAGTGCTGAAATGGCACATGATCCGTCAAGGGACGTTCAGAAGGACGGTGTCGGAAATCCGTTCAACTACGGTGAACGAAACACCCCTGAAAACGGAACTGATGAGGAGATCCGTGCCATCAACCATAAGATGAGCGTGCAGGAAGTAAAATACTGCATGTACAAGGAGATCGACGAACACTGGGATCTTATCAGAGTGCGTTTCGGTCAGGATAACCGTGAAATGGTCTACGCTCTTTTCTGCGGTCTCGGTTCACGTGAATCGACACTCGGCGGAAACGGTGACGGTGCCGATCTTGAAACAGCTCATTCCGAAGGTTTCGGCGTAAGCTCCGCACACGCATACGGAACAATGCAGACAGCGGTTACAGCCTTCAAGGACTGCGACCCGACATTTATGAAGGAAGATGACGTTCCTGAAATGTATCAGTATACACTGACACATGCAAACTTCTACGATGCAGTTATTTCAAACCACATGGGTATAAGAAAACTCATGCACTTTGTACGTTCTGCCATCGTTGACTACAATCTCGAAGGATATCAGGTCGTAAGAGCTGCTCTCAAGGCATTCAATACAGGCTGGGCTAACTACACCGGCGAAGACGACGGATACTACAAGAACTATCCTGATGAGATCATCGCCCTTGCACGCTGGTACTACGAAGAAGGACATCTTTACGACAACGAATTTTCATGGACGACCGACAAGCGTGCCGACGAATACCGTCAGGGCAATCCATGGGACTGGTGGGGAGACGGCGTACCAAGCCTCGCCGAGATAAGCACAGCTCCGGCTCCTGTTTCACCTTCACCGACCCAGGCTGTATCACCATCACCGACTGCACAGCCTTCTGAACCTGCAGCTTCTCCGACTGTAACACCAACATCATCTCCGACAGTTGCTCCGACAGTGTCACCGACTTCGACAGGAACTCCGGGAAAAGCACTCCTGCCGGGTGACGTGGACGAAAACGGCAGAGTGGATATTACTGACCTCACCACACTGGCTATCCATCTGCTCGACAAGACAAAAATCTCAGAAACGGCTGCAAAGAACGCTGACGTTGACGGCGACGGAAACATCTCACTTACCGACCTTGCTACCATCCGTCAGTATCTTTCAAAGAAGATCGACAAGCTGGGATAAGCATTAGATCACAGAGCGAAGAGAATACAAATGGCCATCATTCCGATAATATAGCTGTCGATTTGCTGTCCGGCAGCTCTGAAATGGCCGAATAATAAATATTATGAATTATTATTGACAAATTATCAGTATCATATTATAATGAAATAATAAACGACTTATATCGTGCCGTTTATATAATATTCAGATTATAGGAGGACAACAAAATGAAAGAGAAATTACCTGCTGGTCTTCTCGGAATTTTTCTGGGGGCATTCGGGGCACACAAGTTTTATCTCGGGTATACTAAAGAGGCACTTATTATGCTTCTCGTTTCAGTACTTACCTGTGGTATTGGCGGAACAGTAATGGAAGTTATAGGCATTGTTGAAGGAATCACTTATCTGACTAAGACAGATGAAGAGTTCCAGGAGATTTATGTGAACAACCATAAAGGCTGGTTCTGATCATCAGTTTACCGGTCATCGTGTCTCATATGACTTGCAAAGTCATATGAGACTTTTTTTGTGTGAAATAAATGCGTACAAATTACGAAAATACGTGATTTGTACGCATTTTTCTATTCCTTTTTTATTAGATTTTTGCTGTTTCCTATGAAAGATAGGAATGAAAACGTTTTTTATACTGCCAATCGTCACAAAAAAAACAAAAGCTGTTGCAAAGATTCGTGTATTGTGTTATAATTTAACTTAGATAGGTTTATAAGTTTTGTGTAATTAGTATGGTATTGTGTAAAATACATGTTTTAAAAATTTGTAAGAATGCGTAAAGTTAATTGTTTTGTGAGGAGTTGTTAAAATGAAAATGAAAAAGTTAGTATTGTATGCGTCCTCAGTTCTTATGGCAGCAGGCGTGATGGCCGGCTCATCAGCTCTGAACGTCAGCGCTGATAACCCTATCTGCCAGACTGCGTTTACACCTGACCCGGCACCGGTAGTTTTCGGTGACAGACTGTATGTATATACAGGACGCGACAGAGACGGAAACAATGATTTCTACTACATGAACGGATACCAGGTAATGTCCACTACCGATATGCAGAACTGGACAAACCACGGTGCGTTTATTCAGGACGGCGACATCAAATGGGGCAAGAAGGATTCCTACTGGGCTTCACAGTGTATTGAACGAAACGGAAAGTACTATTTCTATGTGACAGTGGAAAATGCCTCAGGCGGCGGACGTGCCATCGGTGTTCTTGTAGCAGACTCGCCGACAGGTCCTTTCAAGGATGTAGTCGGAAAACCTATCGTAGGTCCTAACTGGGACTACATCGACCCGACAGTTATAATTGACGATGACGGTCAGGCTTATCTTATGTTCGGTAACCCGACATGCTATTGGGTAAAGCTCAAGGAGGACATGATCACTCTCGACGGCCCGATAAACAAGTTCGACATGAACCAGAATTCTTTCGGTCCTGGTAAAAAGGGTACAGCCTATGGTGAAGGTCCGTGGATCACAAAGCACAATGACCTTTACTATCTCGTATTTGCTTCTTTCTACGGCAACGACGGAAGCGAGAGTATGGGCTACTCCACATCTTCATCAGTAACAGGTCCGTGGAAGTACGGCGGTCAGATAATGAAGATGCACAACTGCTTTACAACACACGGCGGTACCATCGATTTCAAGGGACACTCATATCTCTTCTACCACAAGAACGGTCTCAAGGGCGGCGGAACCTTCAACAGAAGTGCATGCGTTGAAGAATTCTCATACAATCCGGACGGATCGATCCCGCTTCTTACACCGAGCAGTGAAGGCCCTAAACAGCTTGAATACCTTAATCCTTATAAAAAGACTGAAGCTGAGACCATTTGCTGGAGCGAAGGCGTTAAGATCGAAAAGAACAAGTCTGATGACGGAGCAAATGTTTCAAATATTCAGGACGGTTCATACATCAAGGTAAAGGGCGTTGACTTCAAGGAAGGCGCTGAAAAGTTCACAGTAAGTGCCGGATCAGAAAGCGACGGCGGAGCTATCGAGCTTCACCTTGACAAGAAGGACGGCCCGGTTATCGGTAAGTGCGATATTTCAGGCACATCCGGCTGGCAGAATTTCAAGGAATTCAGCACAAAGGTAAGCGGTGCAACTGATATTCATGACCTTTACCTTGTATTCCGCGGAAGCAGCAGCTACCTGTTCAACCTTGACTGGTGGCAGTTCAGCTCTGATAAGGTAACAGTAACAGAGCCGACAGCTTCTCCGACAACAGCTCCGACTGTTTCTCCTTCACCGACAGTATCGCCGGACGGATACATCTTCCACGATACATTTGAAAGCAGTGCAGACAGCTGGACAGCACGCGGAAGCGCTTCAGCTTCCAAGAGCACATCATCACACTATGCCGGCAGTGCCGCACTCAGCATAACAGGCCGTGAAAACACATGGAACGGTGCAACGAAGTCATTAAGCAGTTCACAGTTCAAGGCAGGAAGCGAATATGCATTCAGTGCATGCTTCAATGCGCCAAAAGCTGATGAAGCAGTTGAATACAAGCTTACACTCCAGTATGACGATGCAAACGGTGACACACAGTACGACAAGATAGCCCAGACCTACGGCAATCCGGGAGAGTATGTACAGCTTTACAATGCAAATTACAAGATCCCTTCAGGTGCCTCAAACATGCAGATAATCGCCGAGACCACGGCAGGCACAATGGACTTCTTCATTGACGAAGTAATTGCAGCAGCTGCAGGCACAAAGATAGACGGACCTAAGTCAATTGTCAGAACTCCTACAGACATTAAGGGTGACGTTGACTTCGACAAGAGGATCACGGTTGCTGACCTTGTTGCTCTCAAGAACGGTATCCTCAACGGATTCCCGACAAAGGCTGCAAAGTCAAATGCAGACGTTGACAAGAGCACTGAGGCAAATGCAGAAGACGCTGTGAACCTTCAGAAATATCTTCTTGGTACTCTGACACAGTTCCCGGACAACACTCCTCCGGAACCGCCGAAGAAGGAATATGCATACAACGCAAACCTTCAGTACAAAGCTGCACCGGACAGCTACTTTAAGCAGCCTGCCAACCACGGTACAGTAGTCAAGGAAAACTATACAGGCATAAACGGCAACAAGAACATGTACGTTTATCTCCCTTACGGCTATGACAAGTCAAAGAAGTACAATGTCTTCTATCTGATGCACGGCGGCGGGGAAAGCGAGGAAACATGCTTCAATGACAACAACATCAACATTGACATTATGCTTGACAACATGATCGCAAACGGCGATATTGAACCGATGATCGTTGTAACTCCTACATTCAACAAGGCTCCGAGTGCAGACGGCGTATGGGAGGAAATGCGCAAGTCCATTATCCCTTACGTTGAAGGCAAGTATTCAACATATGCCGAGAACACAAACATTGACGGCCTGAAGGCTTCAAGATTCCACCGTGCGTACGGCGGTTTCTCAATGGGCGGCGGCTCAACATGGGCTAACTTCAACAATAACCTCGACATCATCGCATACTTCATGCCTCTGTCAGGTCACTGCTGGGACGGTGCCGGCAAGGTAATAAATGCAGCAAAGAAATCAGGATTCAAGAAGAACGAATACTTTGTACTCGCCGCAACAGGTACTGAGGATATCGCATACGGCAACATGGTTCCGATGATCAACGAGCTCAAGAAGAATACAGACGTATTCACATACACAGCTGACTTCTCAAAGGGCAACCTTTTCTTCCTTGAAGCAAAGGGCAATGTACACTGGTGGAAGCAGGTACGTCACTACATCTATGACGCACTTCCATACTTCTTCCACGAAGGCCAGTGATTATCTGAGATCAGCAAAAACTGATACGTTTAACCTGGTAAAAAACTTTTAAACAGCATCCGAAGAGTGACTTTACTTCATTCTTCGGATGTTTTTTTGCTGTTTGTGTTCTTGTCAAGCGGGCGGAATCGTGTTATAATAGTAGCTGTGTATACGTAAATGAACGGAGGAATGTTTTTGGATCCTTACATAGAAAAGGTCAGAACGATAAATGAAAAGCTGGATGCTCCGCCGCTTGCGCACGTTCACAGCTACGGATGCCAGCTCAATGTTACCGACGGGGAAAAACTCAAGGGGCTTCTGTCTAAAATGGGTTACGGGTTCACTGATGTTCCGGAGGAAGCAGATCTTGTCGTACTTAACACCTGTGCTGTCCGTGAAAATGCTGAGGACCGCGTGTTCGGAAATCTCGGATTCCTGAAGCACTACAAGGAAATGAAAAAGGACATGATCATATGCATTTCCGGATGTATGACAGAGCAGAAGAATGTTGTTGAAAAAATACGTTCATCATATAAATATGTCGATATCGTTATCGGAACAAATGCGTTTGACCGTTTTCCGGGATATGTTCACGAGGTGCTTTCCGGCAGGAAGCATGTTTATGATGAGTCCGGTCCGGGAACCGGCGTTTCCGAGGGAAACGAGCAGATACGAAGCAGTTCGTTCAAGGCTTCTGTTCCGATAATGTACGGATGCAATAATTTCTGCACCTACTGTATAGTGCCTTATGTAAGAGGGCGTGAACGCAGCAGGAAGGCTGAAGACATACTTGACGAGGTACGCGGCCTTGTGGCGGACGGCTACAGGGAGATTATGCTCCTTGGCCAGAACGTAAACTCGTACGGAAATGACCTTGAAGACGGAATAAAGTTTCCGGAGCTTTTAAGAAGGATAAACGCCATAGAAGGCGATTTTATAATAAGATTTATGTCGTCACATCCGAAAGATGCCGGAAAGGATCTTATTGACGCGCTGGCAGACTGCGAAAAGGCGGGACATTTCCTGCATCTTCCGGTACAGTCGGGAAGCAACAGAGTGCTCGAAAGAATGAACAGACGCTACACTGCGGAAAAATATCTTGAGATAATCGACTACGCGAAAAGCCGTTGTCCGGACTTTACTTTTTCGACTGACATCCTCATCGGATTCCCGGATGAAACTGACGAGGAGTTTGAAGACACGCTGAAGCTTATCGAAAAGGTGCGCTACAGCAACATCTACAGTTTCATCTATTCAAAGAGGACCGGAACGAAGGCGGCTCTTCTTGAAGACAGGACACCTTATTCCGCAAAGCAGGAAAGAATGCAGAAGCTTCTTGAACTTCAGAGAAAAATAACTACTGAAGACTACAGAAAATACATCGGAAAAACTCTGAAGGTACTTGTGGACGGTCCCGGAAAAGGCGGGGAAGGAACACTTACCGGAAAGAGCAGTGAATTTATAATAGTAAACTTTAAAGGCGACAGTTCACTTACCGGACAGTTTGTGAATGTAAAGATCACCGCAGCACGTAACTGGGCTGTTGAGGGCGAACTGGTCTGACCGGAGGACACTCAAGGTGATTTGCCGGCAGATATGGTACTGAAAAACGCTTTACAGACGCCCGCAGAAAAAAAGTTATTTTATTCGGAGGAAAATACAATGGACAATGTTATCGAAAAAACAAGAGAACTTGGAAAACTTATCCAGCAGGACGCAAGATACAAGGCATATGTTGCAGCAAGAGAAAAGAACGACAATGATCCTGAGCTTCAGAAGATGATCAGTGAGTTCAATGATCTTCGTACAGAACTTGCCGGTGAAATGGCGAAGGATGACAAGGATGCGGAAAAGCTTACTCAGCTTGACGATGACATCAAGACTCTTTACGGCAATATCATGGGTTCAGAGCTTATGATGGAATTTGAAACAGCCAAGGCAGCGATGGATACTATGCTTTCACAGATAAATACTGTCATTACACAGTGCGCAAACGGTGAAGATCCGGATACATGCCCTGTGACAACAGGATGTACAGGAAGCTGCGAGTCATGTGCAGGGTGCCACTGATCATGAAAAATATGAAAAAACGAATACTTGCGGGACTGATCGCATGTATAACTGCGTACAGCTTTTCGGGCAATCAGGCGGTTTTCCTTTCATCAGCCGAAGAAAAGCCTACTGTACAGGAGCTTGAAAACCAGAAAGCTGAAAACGACAAAAAGATCGCTGAACTGAAAAAAGAGATCGAGGAAGCAAAGAAGGATTACGATGCTGTTATCTCAGATGAAAACGCAAAGCTCAGTTATCAGAACGCGCTTAATGAGAAAATCGATCTTCAGAATAAGAACATCGGCGTAGTTGTCGAGCAGATGAATCAGATTGATGAAGATATAAAGGAAAACGTATCCGGTATTTCAGATGTCGAAAAGCAGATCGGTACCCAGAACGTTCTTATAGATGAAAACATGGAACTCTACAAGAAACGTCTGCGCGCATCTTATATGTCAGGCGGAGACAATCTGGCGGCAGTGCTTTCCGGTTCGAGTAATTTTGAAGATATTCTGATGAAGTTCGAGATCATTTCAAGGGTTGCCGATCACGATAAAAAGCTGGTCACAAAGCTTAATGAGCAGCTTGTAAAGCTGAAGGAACTCGAGGAAAATCTTCAGAACAGACAGGAGAAGCTTTCAGGAGATCTTGAAGATGCGGCTGCGAAAAAGGAAGAACTGAACGAAAAACTGGAGATCCTTAACGCAGATTATGACGCAACAAGTGAGGAACTTTCAAAACTTGACGGCGAGAAGACTGCACTTTCAAGTCATATTACCGAAAGTGAAGAGCTTATAGCCCTCAAGGAAGAAGAACAGAAAAAGATGGATGCTGCCATTGACGAGATCATGGAACAGATGAGGCAGGAATCCATCGCTGAATCAAAGAGAGTATCTGAATCTCTTGCTATAGCCGCTGAAGAATCAAGACAGGCTGAAGAGTCGAGAAAAGCCGAAGAATCAAGAAAGGCAGAAGCGTCAAGAAGGGCGGCTGAGGCTGCTGAACGTGAACAGGAGAAACCTGTAACACAGGCTCCTGAGGAAGAGGAAAAACCTGTAACACAGGTTCCTGAGGATGAACCAGAAGACGAGCCGGTAGTTCCTGACACCAATGATGCTCCTCAGGCGGATAATTCATCTCTCATGTACTGGCCGGTACCGGGATTCACTCACCGTTCAAGTGATTTCTGGGACGGAAGAAATCACGGCGCTATCGACGTAGACGGATTAGGTCATGAGGGCGGTATCAGAGGTGCTAAAGTATATGCAGCCGACAACGGTATTGTAGCTAAAAGTGTTGATACAGGATGTACCCATGAATATGCGTGCTCATGCGGCGGCGGATACGGAAACTATATCATAATTGCTCATGACGATGCAGTTCATTCTACCGTATATGCACATCTTCAGGCTGTATTCGTAAGCACGGGACAGCGTGTATCAAAAGGACAGCTTATCGGCCTTGTGGGAACGACCGGTTCTTCGACTGGCCCGCATCTTCACTTTGAAGTAAGAACAAACAATGTGAAAGTTGATCCTGACAGTTTCAGTTATCAGAACGAATATTAATAATTCATATTTTCGCAAGCTCTCTGAAAAGTTCAGAGGGCTTGTTTTTGTTGATCTGTATGTGGTATAATTCATGTATTACTAACGAACGGAATGGTGTAGTTTCCTGTGGAAACTAAATTGAAATTTTCCAGTCACAGACTGGAAAATCAACGAAAAGGCAACTGAGTTACGTAATTTTGAAAACTTTGCAGGGAGATACAGAGGAGGTTTCTATGGAATTCTATGAAGTTATAAACAGCAGAAAAACTATTCGTGAATTTGAAAATGAAAACATACCGGAAGAGATTATCGAACGTATAATATCGGCTGCATTCAAAGCACCAACCAATGATCATATGAGGGACTGGCATTATATTATTGTCAGAGATAAGAATGTTACTGCGAAACTGCTTGATATTATTCCAAAAGGTATATCTGATGATGATATGGAACAGCTGATAAAGGACTGGAATTTAAGTGATCTTTTACAGCAGGAGTGTTACCGTAACGCGGTTCCTAAACAATACAGGATGCTGTTTGATGCATCAGCGATCATTATTCCTTTGCTTAAGCAGAAAACGGATATTCTTCACCCGGAAAATATCTCACATCTGAACGGCTTCGCTTCAATCTGGTGCAGTATCGAAAATATATTTTTAGCAGCGACTGCCGAAGGATATGGCTGTAATTTAAGAGTACCGCTTGGCGATGAGGAAGAGTATGCAAGAAAAGTACTTGGATTTCCCGAAGACTACTTCATGCCTTGTTTCATTGGAATCGGAAAGCCACGGAAAGATTTTGTACCTGTAAAGCAAAAAGAAATCAGTATCAAGGAGCGAATACACTGGGATAAATTTTGTTAAAATAGCACGCCGAAGGCGTTCCATAGCTGTGAAGCGATCCGCTTCGCAGTTTTTTTATCCTACAGTATGTCGTTCTTGACATTCTCATCCATTTATGATATGATAGAAACAATTTAAATCAAACTGCCACCGGGGAGAAATGCAGAAAGCATTTGTTCACACATCGTTAGGTCTTTGAAGATGTGTGTGCAGATGCTTTATTTTTTTGGAGGAACGTAATGATGATAAATCTTAAAGGATATTTTTCAAAGTCTGAGATAATGCTCTGGAGTTTTTCGACTATTCTCGTCCTGATTTCATTCCTTGTATTTGACCGGAGTAACGGCCTTATCCTATGTGCTTCACTGATAGGTGTAACTTACCTGATATTCAATGCCAAGGGTAATCCGGCAGGTCAGGTACTTGTTATAATATTCAGTATGCTTTACGGCGCTATTTCCTACAGGTTCTCGTATTTCGGAGAAATGATAACATATCTCGGAATGACGACGCCAATGGGAGTACTGGCCCTGATATCATGGCTCAGAAATCCGTACAACGGCAACAGAGCGGAAGTCAGAGTAAATAGTATAAGCATGATAGAAACAGTATTCATGTCAGTATTAGCTTTGATCGTAACTATAATCTTTTATTTCATACTACAGGCATTTCATACTGCCAATATTATTCCCAGCACACTTTCGGTCACAACGAGTTTTATGGCCGTCTATCTGACATTCAGGAGAAGCCCGTTCTATGCCATTGCTTACTCAGCAAATGATATTGTGCTGATCATACTCTGGATAATGGCAAGTATGACCGATACGAGATATATTTCGGTGGTCGTATGCTTTGCAGTTTTCCTCATAAATGATATATATAGCTTTTTCAGCTGGCAGAAGATGAGGAAACGACAGGCTTTTTAAGAGGTTCAGAGGGCTTGTTTTTGTCAGTACTGATGTGATATAATCAATGTATTACTAACGAACGAAATGGTGGTGCCTTCGGCACAATTAATTAATCCAGCTGTCTTTTAGCTGGATTAAAAAAGTCGATTTCTTCATGTTAGCACATAATCAGAAAGGAGCCTTATATGAAAAAAGGAATAACGCCTGATCCTGATAAACTTCACCCGATATCAGGATACGATAAGGAGATCTATATCAAGCCTGCGATCAAAAATCCAAACATCATAGTCGGTGACTTTTCTTATATCGCTGATTCTGATTTTGAAAATCATGTTACTCATCACTATGAATGGAATGACGATAAGCTGATAATCGGGAAGTTCTGTCAGATAGCGGCAGGCGTTGAGTTTGTTATGAACGGTGCAAATCATCAGATGAATGCAGTGACAACTTTTCCGTTCTATACGTTAGAAGGATGGGATATGGAACCGCCGGTAAAAGACAATTTGCCCTTAAAAGGAGATACCGTTATCGGCAATGATGTCTGGATAGGACAGAATGCCGTAATTCTTCCGGGTGTGCATATTGGTGACGGCACAATCATCGGTGCAAACAGCGTTGTTGGCAGCAATATTGAACCATACACTATCGTTGCCGGTAATCCTGCAAAGATACTTCGTAAACGTTTTGACGATGAACTAATCAGGCTGCTTGAAAACTTTAAATGGTGGGATAAAAGCATCGAAGAGATAAATGACCTTATCCCGGTACTGACCTGCAGTAATCTGGAGAAGGTCAAGGAGGAACTGAAAGCAAGATCATGATAATACTGATAACAGGAGCTTCCCATACCGGAAAAACACTTCTTGCTCAGAAAATGCTTGAAAAATATAAATATCCTTATCTGTCGATAGATCACCTGAAAATGGGACTGATAAGAAGCGGACAAACTGATCTGACTCCATATGATGATGAAAAACTGACGGATTATTTATGGGGAATCATAAAAGAGATCATTAAAACGGCGATTGAAAATAATCAGAACCTTATAATCGAGGGGTGTTATATTCCTTTTGACTGGAAGGATAGCTTTAATCAAGAATATATGCAGTATATCAGATATATCTGCCTGATCATGAGTGAGGAGTATATAAGAAATCATTTTGATGATATAACCGGATATGAAAATGTAATTGAAAAAAGATTAGCCGACTCAGATTTTTCAACTCATTCAGTTATAGAAGATAATCAGTTCTATTTTCAAAATTGTGTTCAGCATAATCTCGACTATATTATTATTGATAAGGAATATGATATTGAACGCTATTGCAGCTTTTAAAGGTGTAGTTTCCTTCGTAAACTAAATTGAAATTTTCCAGTCGCAGACTGGAAATTAAAAATAGTACGCCGAAGGCGTTCCATAGCTGTGAAGCGATCCGCTTCGCAGCTTTTTTACAACCTTGACATTATCAAAACCATGATGTTATAATTATATTGCTGTGCGGCTGAAGATAATGTACAGCAAGAAGGAGAACCCATATGCTTTACAAGGACATTGACAGAGAAAAAATATCTCCGATGATGAAACAGTACTGTGACATCAAGGACAAATACATGGAATACATACTGTTTTTCCGTCTCGGCGATTTTTATGAAATGTTTTTTGACGATGCGATAACTGTTTCACGCGCACTTGAACTTACACTTACAGGCCGTGACTGCGGACTTGAGGAAAGAGCACCTATGTGCGGTGTTCCTTTTCACAGTTCAGACGTGTATACCAAAAAGCTCATAGAGCTCGGCTATAAGGTCGCAGTCTGCGAACAGATGGAAGACCCGAACGAGGCGAAGGGTATAGTTATCCGTGATGTTGTCAAGATAATCACACCGGGTACCCTTATTGAAGGCAGCATGCTCGATGACTCCACAAACAACTACATCTGCTGTGTTTATTACAGAGACGGTGAATGTGCAGTGTGCTGCGCCGACATATCGACCGGTGACGCATCCGTTTCAGCAGTTCTTTCCGGAAAGGAACTCGAAAACGACATTATAAACGATCTGTCAAGATACCGTCCTTCTGAAGTTATTTTCAACAGTGAATTTCTTAAACTCGAAACAGTCTGCGATTTTATAAAGTCAAGACTTGAATGCTCATACACAGTACGTGAGGACATCTGCTTTGATACAAGGGAAAAGCAGGAGATAGTATCAAAGCAGTTTTCAGTTTCATCATACGCTGATCTTTTCCTTACGGAAGATGACATACGAACATGCGCTGTATGCGGACTTTTCGACTATTTCTACGAAACACAGCGTTCACTTACCGGACGTTTTACTGAAATAAAACTTGCAGATGACAATGCTTTCATGAGCCTTGATCTTTCCGCAAGAAGAAACCTCGAACTCTGTGAGACCTTAAGAAACAAGGAAAAGAAGGGTTCGCTCCTCTGGGTAATGGATGATACCAAGACTTCGATGGGTAAAAGACTTCTCCGTTCATACATCGAACAGCCTCTTTTAAGTCCTGCACGTATAATCGACAGGCTCAATGCGGTCGATGCACTGGTAAATGATTCAGTGGCGCTCCTTGAGCTCCGTGACAGACTTGACCGTGTTTACGATATTGAACGTCTTATGACCCGCGTTATGTATAAAACCGCAACACCGCGTGATCTTAAGGCACTGTCCATGACATCGCTTGAACTTCCGGGTATCAAGGAACAGCTTAAGGGACTTGCATCCTCAAAACTCCTTTCCGCACTTGAAAAGGATATTTTCACACTCGACGAAATTGCAAATCTTATTGAAAATGCAATCGTTGACGAGCCGCCGGTAACCGTCAAGGACGGAGGAGTCATACGTGACGGATTCAACGAAAAACTCGATGAGCTCCGTAACATAATCTCAGGCGGAACTGACATGATCGACAAGATCGTGGAACGCGAAAGAGAGAGAACAGGCATCAAGGGACTCAAGACCGGCTACAACAGAGTTTTCGGTTACTTCCTTGAAGTTACCCGTTCCTACTACGACCTCGTTCCGGCCGATTACATAAGAAAGCAGACCCTTACAAACTGCGAGCGTTTCATCACCGAAGAACTCAAACAGGCTGAGAACACTATAATCGGAGCCAAGGACAAGGTGCTCGCACTTGAAAATGACATCTTTAACGAAGTCAGGGATTACGTTGCTTCGAAGCTTGAAGAGGTGCAGAAGACTGCATCAGCTCTTGCCGTGGTGGACGTAATGTGTTCATTTGCCTCGGTTGCAATAGCAAACCGTTACACCAAGCCGGACATTGCAGCGGACGGTGTTATCGAAATAACCGACGGCCGCCATCCTGTAGTTGAGCTTATGCTCGGCGATGAAGTCTTCGTTCCTAATGATACCTTCATCGATACGAAGGCAAACAGGATGTCCGTTATTACCGGACCTAACATGTCAGGTAAATCCACCTACATGCGTCAGGTGGCACTCATCACTCTTATGGCTCAGATGGGTTCCTTTGTTCCGGCTAAGTCGGCCCGCATTTCAGTAGTTGACAAGATATTCACGCGAATAGGCGCTTCCGATGATCTTACTGCCGGTCAGAGTACCTTCATGGTCGAGATGAGCGAAGTAGCCGACATACTTAAACATGCCACGAAGCAGAGTCTCGTTATACTCGATGAAGTCGGACGCGGAACTTCGACATTCGACGGCATAAGTATTGCCAGAGCGGTCGCTGAAAACATATGTAACAGCAGGAGCCTCGGATGCAAAACGCTGTTCGCCACACACTACCACGAGCTTATCTGCCTTGAGAATGAACTCGAGGGTGTGAAGAACTACAGCATTGCCGTAAAGAAGCACGGCGAGAACATACGCTTCTTACGTAAAATAGTTCCGGGCGGCGTTGACGACAGCTACGGTATTGAAGTAGCACGTCTTGCCGGTGTTCCGCAGAAGGTCATAACCCGTGCAAGAGAGCTTCTTAAAGTCCTTGAACAGAATTCAGACAAGGTAAGACCGGATTTCGAAGCAAATAATGAGCAGATGAGTTTTGCCGCAATGACAAACGAAAGTGCTCTGGACAAATTAAGAAAAACCAACATTTCCGAGCTTTCGGACGCCGAGTGCCGTGAGCTTCTGGAAGATATGTACGCAATGATAAAGTAACAGGAGGGAAGCCATGCCGTCAATAAATGTACTTAGCCGTGAGATATCAGAGCTCATAGCAGCAGGTGAGGTCATCGAAAGACCGTCATCAGTTATCAAGGAACTTATCGAAAACTCGATAGATGCCGGCTCGAAGCATATTACCGTCGAGATAAAGCACGGAGGGACCACATTTATCCGTATAGCCGATGACGGATGCGGCATAGCTTACGAAGATGTTCCGAAGGCCTTCCTTCGCCATGCTACAAGCAAGATAAAAGATGCGGATGACCTGAACAGCATTCTTACTCTCGGATTCCGCGGTGAGGCACTTGCTTCCGTGTGTGCTGTTTCAAGGACGGATATCATGACAAAACAGGCCGCCGACGAGCTCGGTACCCACTACACCATTGAGGGTTCTGAGGAAAAACTTTACGAACAGACCGGCTGCCCGGACGGAACTACAATTATAATCCGCGATCTTTTCTACAACGTTCCTGCCAGACAGAAGTTCATGAAAAAGGATGCTGTCGAAGGCAATATGGTAGCCGGAATAGTGAACAGGATAGCGATGTCACATCCGGAGATCGCCTTCAAGTTCATCCGTGACAACAAGCTTGAATTCAGCACTGCCGGTGACGGAAAAATGTATTCGGCTATGTTTGCGGTTTACGGCAGGACTTTTGCCGGAGACATGATACCTGTTGACTACGAACAGGACGGTATTCACGTAACCGGATTTACAGTAAAGCCGCTTTATTCAAAGGCAAACAGAAGCTTTCAGAATTTCTTTGTTAATGACCGTTACGTTAAATCATCTGTTTGTGCCTCAGCGGTGGAGGAGGCGTACAAGGGGACTATAATGACAGGAAAATTTCCTGCCTGCGTTCTTAAAATGGAAATCGCTCCGGATACTATCGACGTAAACGTTCATCCGGCAAAACTTGAAATACGTTTTTCCGATGAGCGGCCGGTATACGACTGTCTCTTCTTCGCGATAAAATCAGCCCTTATGAAAGCCGGCCTTGTCTATGACTTCCAGCTTAAAGCTCCGTCAAAGCCATCCGGCAGTTCCGAAGAATATGTACAGCAGAAACTTCCTGAAATTCCGGCACCTGAAAAGCCGGCACCGGAATTACCTTCTGCGGTCAGACCGGTATCTTTAAATGATCCGTCCTCTGCTTCGGAGAACGCAGAAGCTTCCGGAATGGCGGCTGCACAGAATGGCGGTACTGCGGGTCCCGGAAATCATACCGGCAGGAGTGTTGCGCTCAGTTCTCCTTCTGCTGCCTCGTCATTTACCTATGTTGAACCTTCTCCGTCGGGAGTTTATGAGAATGTGAATTCAGATCAGTCTGAAGAAAGGCCGGACGATGCGGAAAACGGACAGCATTCACAGAGTTCCGGCTGTGAAGCACATACCGCAGAGCCGGATTTTACCGGAGCAGAGAACGTACCGGCAACGGAAGATACAGTCCAGGATGCAGGATCGCGCACAGACACTGTACAGGAACCGGCTTCAGAAACGTGCGCGGATACCGTGCAGGAACCGGCTTCAGGAACATGCACAGCTGCAGTTCCGGAACCGGATACATCTGAGGATGATGCTCTTTCTGACAAATATCAGTTTATTACAGGTAACGCCCTTAAAAAGAAAGAAAATACCGAACCGGAAATTAAAGAACCTGAAAAGCCGGCGATACGTCTTGTAGGTGAAGTTTTCGGCGGATTTGTCATTTCGGAAATAGAAGACAAAATGGTGGTCATCGACAAGCATGCGGCCCACGAACGTATACTCTATGAAAAGCTGAAAGCTGAAAACAAGGTGAATCCAAGCCAGCTTGTACTCTGCCCGACCGGACTTCTTCTTTCTCTTGATGAAGTTGAAGCCCTTAAGGAAAACAACGGGATCATTGAAAACATGGGATTCATTCTTGATTATTCAAACAGCCCGTATGTTTCAGTAAAGGCGATGCCGGTGATCCTTGCTGAACTGAACATGGATGAAGTCATACCGGAACTTGCTGAAAACTTCAGAAACAACAGACGCGATCCGCGCCCTGAAGCTATAGATGACATCTACCATACAATGGCGTGCAAGGCTGCTATAAAGATGAACGACAAAAACAGTGATACGGAACTGAAGAAACTGGTGGAGGACGTTTATTTTGATGAAAGAATACGTCACTGCCCTCACGGAAGACCTGTAATGTTCATAATTTCAAAATATGATTTCGAAAAGCAGTTCCGCAGAATAGTATGAAACCCGTGAAATCATGATAACGGAGGAAGATAATTGAAACCACGAATACTTGTTATCGCCGGTCCTACCGCATCCGGAAAGACGGCACTTGGTGTGGAAATGGCGCTGAGACTGAACGGTGAGGTCATCTCGGCGGACTCCATGCAGATCTACAGAGGCATGGATGTTGCTACTGCCAAGCCTACCGCGGAGGAAATGAAGGGAGTGCCTCATCATCTTATCGGATTTCTCGACAGGACCGTGAATTTTTCCGTTGCGGACTATGTTCTTCTTGCCACGGAAAAAGCGGAGGATATTATTTCAAGAGGTAAGCTGCCGATAGTAGTCGGAGGGACGGGACTTTATATTTCTTCCTTTGTGAACAACATTCAGTTTCCTGAAATAAAGGGCGATGAGAAAGTGAGAAAACGTCTTACAGAGGAAGCGGAAGAATACGGAAACGCTTATCTGCTTGAAAAACTGAGAGCATGCGATCCGGAGACTGCTGCCGAACTTCATGAAAATGATCTCGGCAGAGTAAGAAGAGCTCTTGAAGTCTTTGAAGCCACAGGCAGGAAGATGAGCGATATAAAACGTGAGAGCACCCTTGTGGAATCACCGTTTGAATTTCTTGCTTCGGCGATCACCTATGATGACAGACAGATACTTTACGACCGCATCAACCGACGTGTTGATGTCATGAAGGAAAACGGTCTTGTGGATGAGGCGTATGAGATATATAAGGAAGCCGGGACCGGACGAACTGCTCATCAGGCCATCGGGTGCAAGGAACTGGCACCTTATTTTGAAAACAGGGCCACGCTTGATGAATGTCTTGACAAGGTGAAGCAGGAGACCAGAAGATACGCAAAAAAGCAGCTTACCTGGTTTAAAAAAGAACCGTATATAAACTGGATGGAAGGCGATAAAGACTCTGACATAAATTTTTTTATAAAAAAATGTGAGAATATTATAGCCAAGAAGTATTTTTTGTGATATAATAAGAACTATGTAGGCAAAAACAAAAAACAGAAAGAATACAAAAACCTATTTTTAAGCCGCATTTAATGCAGAATCTGCGGCGCATGTTTATTTGTTTTAATTTTTTTAATCTGCAGAAAAGGAGTTTAATATGAACAAACAGTTGAATTTGCAGGATGTATTTCTTAATCAGGCGAGAAAAGAAAAGATCTCAATTACAATTTACCTTACAAACGGTTTTCAGTTCAAGGGTATGGTTAAGGGCTTTGACAGCTACATTGTAATTCTTGATCAGGACGGAAAGCAGAGCATGGTTTACAAGCATGCAATTTCCACTATCATCCCTTCAAGACACATCTCGATCCTTGATAATTCATCTGCTGAAAAGGCTGAATAATGAATACACGTACAGCTAAGCTTCTGCTTGCGATCCTTGTGTTGTTCCTGATGCTTACTGTCATAAACGTTGTGGTTCATATTTTTAAAAATGATTATGTTACGGAAACGGCTGTGGCTGTATCTGCATCAAACGCAGTTTCATTCAAGGGAGTCTACATCCGGGATGAACAGCCAATAGAGTACAAAGGAAAAGGCGTTATCAGCTACGCTGTCGATGACGGCGGCCGCCTGAGTGCAGGCGAGATCGCTGCATATGTTTACAACGATGAAAAACAGATAAACATCAATGAAAAGATTGCAGAGATCGACGCTGAGATAGCAGTTCTGAACAAGATCCAGAACCCTGGTACACAGGAAGTTGACCAGCCGGCCTATCTGGCAGGACTTATTGAAGACGCCTATAAGAACATAATCGCATACAAGGAAGCAGGAGATCTCGAAAAACTCAGGAGTGAAAAGGAAGAACTTGTTATCTACCTCAGCACCATGCAGTATGTTACACAGGAGATACTTAATTTTTCCGACAAGATCGCAAGTCTGAAGACCGAAAGACATAATCTTGAAAGTCAGCAGGTCGATCCGATCGACACTATCCCTGTTCCGAATTCATCGTATTTTGTCAGTTACACTGACGGATATGAAAACATACTTAATTTCAGCAAGGCAGAGACACTTACCGCAAGTGAGATCAGAAGCGTAACAGACTATAACAGTGAAAAGTACAATAATGGCAGCAGCATAGGAAAGATCATTAACGGTTACGCATGGAAGATCGCAGGTGTAATTGAGGATCCGCGTGACTATTTCAAGGACGGGAAAAAAATAAAGCTTTATTTTCCTTCAAGCGGCAATACCATTGATGCAGTCATTGAAAAGGTACGTCCTGCCGAAACTGATAATCAGAATGAAAAAATCATTCTCATAGACTGCACTGACATGTCCTATGATTTTGTACAGCATCGTGTCGAGACCATTGAAATACAGGATGAGGAATACAAGGGAATACGTATCCCGCGTGAAGCCATCTTTGTAAAGGAAATGGATATCGAAAAACATAATCCGGAGACCAATACTACAGAAACTGTTAAGACAGGTGTCCGCGGTGTTTATATAAAACAGGGCGAAAAGGTCACATTCAAACTGATCGATGAGATCTTCCAGGACGAGGACTACATCGTTTCACGTGTCAGACCGGAGAGCAAATATGTTCAGCTTTACGATGACACTATTGTTTCAGGTGTTTCAGTAGGAGGCGAATTGGAATGAAAACACAGTTTGATTATGTTGACGAAAACTACAGACGAATTGTAAACAATGTTAATGAGGCAAAGGAACGCTTCGGCCGTTCCGGCGACAGCATTCAGATCATGGCAGTTACCAAAACTGTGGATGCAGATATCGTAAATCACGCAATTTCGTCATGCGGTATAAGTCTTCTCGGCGAAAACAGGGTTCAGGAATATCTTTCAAAAAAGGATGTCTATCTTCCTGCTTCGGTGCATTTCATCGGAGGACTTCAGACCAACAAGGTCAAGTATATAATTGATTCCGTTGACATGATACAGTCGGTGGACAGTCTTAAACTGGCTTCCGAGATCGACAAGCATGCCGGACGCATCGGCAAGATACAGGACGTGCTTGTTGAAGTTAATATCGGCGGTGAGGAATCCAAGGGCGGTGTAAGTCCTGAGGGGCTTTACGAACTTGTCTGCGCCATGGCGGAACTTCCGAACATAAAGGTACAGGGACTCATGACCATACCTCCTCCGCATGATCCGGAAAAATTTCTCGGAAGAATGCAGGAATTATATATTGACATTTCAGAAAAAAGAATAGATAATATTAATATGAGTTTTTTGTCGATGGGTATGTCCGGCGACTATGAACTCGCCGTTAAATACGGTTCAAATATCCTCCGGATAGGAAGTGCCCTGTTCGGTGCAAGAATATACAGATAGCATTATATTTATATAGACTGCTCTTTATCATTTTTCGCACACGGTGATAGAGAAGGCATACTAAGGAAACGCTGGTTTATTCATAAATCAGCGTGGGGTACAGGGCGAAGCCCTGAAGTCTCTCCATACGTAAATACGGCGGAGCCGTATTTACGATTTAATCGGTGTTTCCCTAATCTTATTATTTGAGTGCGAGGAAAGGATATAAAAAAATGAACTTTATTGAGACTCTCAAAAATTATTTTTTACCGCCCGAAGACGGTGAAGAGGTTTATCAGCCGGAACAGGCAAAGCCTGAGGCACAGTCATATCAGCCTCCGGTACCTGACAGCATCGAAACTCCGGACGAGAAGAGAAACAAGGTGGTAAATATTCAGGCAACAGCACAGCTTCAGGTAGTTCTTGTAAAGCCGGAAGTGTTTACAGACGCAAAGGCTATCGCTGATCATCTTATTGCCAAGAAGACAGTTGTCCTCAACCTTGAGACAGCTTCTTCGGAAAACAAGAGAAGAATCATAGATTTTCTTGTAGGTGTTGCTTACGCTAACGGCGGAAGCCTCAAGCCGGTAGCAAACCTCACTTATATAATCACTCCTTACAACGTAGGCTTCCAGGGCGAAGAACTTGTAGGTGAACTTGAAAACACAGGTATGATCTGATCGGAATATCAGTGATATTTTATCAAGAGGTGAATTAACGTGATTAAAGCCAAAGACATAAACAGTCAGAGATTTGAAAAAGCAGCCTTCGGCTACAAGCAGGAGGATGTTGATACATTTCTCTCGGAAATAGCAGCTGACTATGCTCAGCTCATGAGAGACAACGAAGATATCAATGCAAAGCTTCAGGTCCTTGCAGACAAGGTAAGAGAATACAGAAAGGACGAGGAAGCTGTTAAGGATGCACTTCTTATTGCTCAGAAGGAAGGCCATCGTGTAGTTCAGGAAGCAGGAGACAAGGCTGAAGAGATCATCAGAAATGCCAAGGTCGAAAGCGACAGAATGGTCAGCGAAGCTACAACTGACACCAAGAAGGCCATCGATGAAGTAAAGGACGAGCTCAAGAGAGAGCAGAAGAACCTTGCTTACCTTCAGAGGCAGGTATCTGCATTCAAGAAGAACCTTTTCGATGTATACAAGTCTCATCTTGAGATGATATCATCTCTTCCGCAGTCAGACGATGAAGATGACGAAGAAGAGGCATATACTGAAGAACCAAAGACGACTATCATGGAAGCCGCACGTGACATCCTTACAGAAACTGCTGCTTCGATGGAAGCTGCCGCAAAGGGACAGACAGGCTCAATTCCTGTACACACCGGTCCGATACCTGTTCATACAGGTTCGATCCCTGTTCAGTCTCCTCTTAATGCTGAAAAGGCTGAAAAAACTGAAAAACACGATGACGGTGAAAAGCCGGATCCTTTCAGAACCCAGTCAATACCGATAATCGGCGGAGACAGCAAGTACTCCGAGCTTCAGTTCGGTCAGCAGAACAACAATAAGTAATAATGCAAAGGAAGATAGATAATAATGGCTCAGAATTATAATGATACTCTGAACTTACCAAAGACAGACTTCCCTATGAGAGGAAATCTGCCGACCAAGGAACCTGAAACACTGAAAAAGTGGGAATCAGAAAGACTTTACTACAAGATGATCGAAAAGAATAAGGGCAAGCCATCCTTTATTCTTCATGATGGCCCTCCTTATGCGAACGGTGAGATCCATCTCGGACATGCGCTCAACAAGTCCCTCAAGGATTTCATAGTAAAGTACAAGAATATGAGCGGATTCTGTGCACCATACGTTCCGGGCTGGGATACTCACGGACTTCCTATCGAACTCAAGGCAATGAAAACGATCGGCGTAAAGGATGGTGCTATTCCGCCTACAGAACTGAGAAAGCACTGCCGTGAATATGCTATGACACAGGTCGCTAACCAGATGAAGGGTTTCAAGAGACTCGGTTCACTTGGTGACTATGATTACCCTTACCTCACACTCCGTCCTGAGTATGAGGCAAAGCAGGTTGAAGTATTCGGCTCAATGGTAAAGAAGGGCTACATGTACAAGGGCCTTAAACCGGTTTACTGGTGCCCTGACTGTAAAACAGCTCTTGCTGAAGCAGAAATCGAATACTCAAACGATCCGTGCCATTCTATCTACGTAAAATTCAATGTTACAGATGACAAGGGACTTTTCACAGCAATGGGTCTCGATCTTTCAAAGGTGTTCTTCGTTATCTGGACAACAACAACATGGACAATTCCGGGCAACCTTGCTGTCTGCCTCGGACCAGACTATAACTATACTCTCGTTCACGTCGGTGACGAATACTATGTAATGGCTGAAGAACTTGTTAGTGTAACAATGGAAGCTGCAGGCATTACTGAATATGAGACCACTGGTCTTTTCAGAGGTTCTGAACTTGAACACATCAAGACAAAGCACCCTCTCTATGACAGACTTTCACCTGTTATCGTAGGTGACCACGTAACTCTCGAAAGCGGTACAGGATGCGTACATACAGCTCCTGGCTACGGCGTTGAGGACTTTGAAGTATGCAAGAAGTACGACGACATCGGCATACTCGTATGTGTTGATGCCAACGGTAAACAGACTGCTGAAGCCGGCGAATTTGAGGGCCTTGACACAGATGAAGCAAACAAGGCTATCGCAAAGAAGCTCGAAGAAAATGGTGCTCTTCTCGCAATGCAGAAAATCGTCCACCAGTATCCTCACTGCTGGAGATGTAACAGCCCGATCATCTACCGTGCCACAGAACAGTGGTTCTGCTCAGTAAAAGGATTCAAGGATGAAGCTGTCAAGGCTATCGAAGGCGTAAAGTGGATCCCTGCATGGGGCGAAGACAGAATCAAGGGCATGGTACGCGACAGAAGTGACTGGTGTATTTCACGTCAGAGAACATGGGGCGTTCCGATACCTGTTGTTTACTGTAAAGACTGCGGCAAGCCGATATGCAATGATGAAACAGTAAGTGCAATCGCTGATCTTTTCCGTAAGGAAGGCAGCGATTCATGGTGGACAAAGGATACATCAGAATTTATTCCTGCCAGTGTGAAGTGTGAATGCGGATGCAGCGAATTCACCAAGGAATATGATATCATGGACGTATGGTTCGACAGTGGTGTATCACATACTTCTGTTATGGAAGGCAGTGATTTCAAGTCACTTTCATGGCCTGCTGACCTTTACCTTGAAGGTGCTGACCAGTACAGAGGCTGGTTCCAGTCATCACTTCTCACATCAGTTGTATACAAGGGAGCTTCACCTTACAAGGCTGTCTGCACACACGGATGGGTCGTTGACGGAGAAGGCAAGGCAATGCACAAGTCTCTCGGCAACGGTATAGACCCGAGTGAGATCACAGAACAGTACGGTGCTGATATTCTCAGGCTCTGGGCTGCTTCTTCAGACTATCACAGTGATATCAGAATTTCACAGAATATCATAAAGCAGCTTTCTGAAGCTTACAAGAAGATCAGAAATACTGCAAGATTCATTCTCGGTAACCTTGGCAACGGTGCAGGGTTCGATCCTGATAAGGACAGTGTAGCTGCTGATCAGCTCACAGAACTCGACAAGTGGGCACTCGTTCGTCTTGATGCACTTATCGACAAGGTGAACGAAGGATACAATTCATATGATTTCCATATTGCATTCCACGCTATTCATAACTTCTGCGTAACAGACATGTCAAACTTCTACCTTGACATAATCAAGGACAGACTCTACTGTGAAAAGGAAGACTCTGTAAAGAGGCGTGCCGCACAGACAGCTATGTACCGTATTCTCAGTGCAGTAGCAAGACTCGCAGCTCCGATCATTTCATTCACAGCTGAAGAAATCTGGACTTACATGCCGCACACTGCAGCTGACGACAAAGAAAGCGTTTTCCTTAACCAGATGCCTGAAAAGAGCGGTATCGCAGTAGATGCAGCTTTCGAAGAAAAGTGGGCACTCATCTATGATCTCCGTCAGTCAGTAAACAAGGCTCTTGAGATCAGACGTAACGATAAGGTCATCGGCAAGTCGCTTGAAGCTGAGATCGACCTTTACTGCGGTAAGTCATACGACAAGGTAAGTCAGATCGCTGATGAACTCGCTGAAATTTTCATAGTTTCAGGCGTTAAGGCATTTGCAGAAGGAACAGGCGAATTTGATGCCGAAGCTCTCGGAGCGACAGGCAGTGCAGCCGAAATAACTGTAACAGTAAGCAAGGCATCGGGCGACAAGTGCGAACGCTGCTGGACATACTCGGAAACAGTAGGCAGGGATTCAGCACACCCTACACTCTGCGCACGCTGTGCATCAGTTGTAAAATAAATAAATCAGACAAGCCTGTCGTTTATATTCAGAAAGCGGCAGGCTTTTTTATCGTGGAGAAATAAAAGCCAATGATTGCGTTAATGATCATACTTATAGCCGTACTTACCGGAGCCGACCAGCTCATCAAGGTGTGGGCTGTAAATGAACTTGCCGGAGGATCATCCCGTGAGTTTATAAAAATTGCCGGTAAACAGATCGTTAATCTGACTTATACTGAGAACCAGGGCGCTGCTTTCAGCATAATGTCAGGAAAGCAGTGGTTCACTGTCGGATTTGCCACGGCAGCACTTATAATTTTTGCCGTTTATATAATAAAGAACTACAGAAAGTCCCGTCCGGCCATGATATTTTCGGCTATGGTCATAAGCGGAGGAATAGGTAATCTTATCGACCGTGTCCGTATAGGATATGTTGTGGATTACATAGAACTTAAAATTTTCAGATTTGCGATATTCAATTTCGCAGACATCTGTGTGACCGTGGGAGTATTCCTGCTTATGGTCTATATTCTGTTCTTCTACAAGGGCAGAACAAATGAAACAACAGAAACATCCGTCAAAGCCGGGGAAGGAACACCGGATGAATGATGAGATGATAACAGAAACCGTTGATGCTTCCGAAGCTTCATCGAGAATAGACAAGTGGATATCTGAAAAGTTTCCGGATATTACACGAAGCGCTGCTCAGAAAATGATAGCTGACGGAAACGTTACAGTAAACGGTAAGACAGTCTCCAAGAACTGCAAGGTGGCAGCAGGGGACGAGGTTAGTATGTATGTACCTGAGCCGGAGGAACTTTCGGCTGAACCGGAGGATATTCCGGTGGAGATCGTTTATGAGGATGATGATCTTCTTGTGGTTAACAAACCGAAGGGCATGGTGGTGCATCCGGCGGCAGGACACTGTACCGGAACACTGGTAAATGCGCTTATGTTCCACTGCAGGGGAAGACTTTCTTCGATAAACGGAGTTGTCCGTCCGGGAATAGTTCACCGTATCGACAAGAACACCAGCGGACTTCTGATCGTTGCAAAGACCGACAAGGCTCATCAGGGACTTGCAGAACAGATAAAGGAACACTCCTTTACAAGAGAGTACGAAGCTGTTGTATGCGGCAGACTGAAGGAGACTGAAGGAACAATCAATGCACCGATCGGACGTCACAAAACTGACAGGAAGAAGATGTGCGTCACACAGACTGGTTCAAAGCACGCGGTTACGCACTATACTGTACTGGAACAGTATAACAGGTACGCTTATGTAAAGTTAAGACTTGAAACGGGCAGAACTCACCAGATACGAGTTCACATGAAATACATTGGTCATCCGGTATACGGTGATGATGTTTACGGAACACCACAGAAGGGAATCGAAGGACAGTGTCTTCACGCCAGAAAGATCGGGTTTATACACCCGTGCACAGGCGAGTACATGGAATTTGAAAGCCCGCTTCCGGAATACTTTACCGAGGTACTTGACAAGATAAAAAATATTTAAATCTACGGAGGAGATACTTTTATGGACTCTACAATCAAAAAGCAGCTTGAGATGACAGCCGTAAACGTAAGAATGGGCATTATCGAAGGTACATTCAATGCAAAGTCCGGTCATCCGGGCGGATCGCTTTCGATCGCTGATCTTCTTACTTATCTTTACAGCGTAAAGATGAATGTAAATCCTGCAGATCCTGACATGAAGGAAAGAGACAGACTCGTTCTTTCAAAGGGACACACTGCGCCGGCTCTTTATTCAGTTCTTGCTGAAAAAGGCTTCTTCCCTAAGGAGGAACTCAAGTCTTTAAGACACATCGGAGCACTTCTTCAGGGCCATCCGTGCATTCACATTCCTGGCGTTGACATGAGCAGCGGCTCACTCGGACAGGGCATCTCAGTTGCATGCGGTATGGCTCTTGCAGGCAAGATCGACAACGCTGACTACAAGGTATACACTATCCTCGGCGACGGCGAGTGCGAAGAAGGTCAGGTATGGGAAGCAGCTATGTTCGCAGCACACTACAAGCTCGACAATCTTGTTGCCATAGTTGACAACAATGGTCTCCAGATCGACGGCAAAATTACAGAAGTATGTTCTCCTGAACCGATCACAGATAAATTTGCAGCTTTCGGCTGGCACGTAATCACAATGGATGCTCACGATTTCGATTCTATCGAAAAGGCTTTTGACGAAGCTGAAAAGATTTCAGGCAAGCCTGTAGTAATCGTTCAGAAGAGCGTCAAGGGTAAGGGCGTTTCATTCATGGAAGACAAGGTTTCATGGCACGGTACAGCACCTAACAAGGAACAGTACGATCAGGCAATGGCAGAACTTACTGCACGCCTCGAAGAACTTAAGAAATAAGGACAGGAGAGTTTTATTATGGCAGATGTAATAAAGATCGCTACACGTGAAAGCTACGGCGAAGCACTTAAGGAAATTGCAGCAGAATGCGACAAACTCGTAGTTCTTGATGCTGACCTTGCTGAAGCTACAAAAACAGTAAAGTTCAAGAAGGAATATCCTGAAAGATTTTTTGACTGCGGTATCGCAGAAGCAGATATGATGGGTGTTGCAGCAGGTCTCGCAGCATCAGGCAAGATCCCGTTTGCAAGCAGCTTTGCAATGTTTGCAGCAGGACGTGCTTTTGAAATCGTAAGAAACTCTATCGGCTATCCACACCTCAACGTAAAGATCGGTGCTACACATGCCGGTATCTCAGTAGGTGAAGACGGCGCAACTCACCAGTGCAACGAAGATATCGCACTTATGAGAACTATCCCTGGTATGGTTATCATCAACCCTGCTGACGGTGTTGAAGCAAAGGCTGCTGTTAAGGCTGCTGTAGAGTACGTTGGTCCTGTTTACCTCCGTTTCGGCAGACTTGCAACACCGATCTTCAACGATGAAGCTACATACAAGTTCGAGATCGGCAAGGGTATCGAGCTTAAGGACGGCAAGGATGTAACTATCGTTGCTACAGGCCTTATGGTAAATGAAGCTGTTGAAGCTGCAAAGCTCCTCGAAGCTGACGGCATCAGCGCAAGAGTTATCAACATCCACACTATCAAGCCTATCGACAAGGACATCATCCTTAAGGCTGCAAAGGAAACAGGTCTTATCATCACAGCTGAAGAACACAGCATAATCGGCGGCCTCGGCTCAGCAGTTGCAGAGACAGTTGCTGAAGAGTGCCCTGTACCTGTTGTAAGAATCGGCGTAAACGACGAATTCGGCCACAGCGGCCCTGCAGCTGACCTCCTCAAGGAATTCGGCCTCTGCAAGGAAAACATCGTCGCAAAGACAAAGGAAGCTGTTAAGAAGTTTAAATAATAGCATTTAATATCTGAAATCCGGGGGCATCACCCGAAAAGGTGGTGCCTTCGGCACTTATTATAGTAACATAAAAAGCTGTCGTACATAAAAACCGACAGCTTTTTTCTGCATTTGGGTATTGAATTTTGGCTGTATATCATTTTAAACGAAAATTTAATAAAGAACACTTGCACTTTTCACAAAAATATGTTAGAATAGAAAATAAAGCGTCTATGGCAGGAAATTTACATAACAACAAGGGGGGGATGCATATGTCAAAATTAAGAATGGCCTTAATATTTGGCGGTGTTTCCAATGAATATGAAACCTCTCTTCTGGCAGCAGCATCTATTATAGACAATATTGACACAGAAGAATACGAGACGATATGCATAGGCATTACAAAAAAAGGAAGATGGCTTTATTATCCGGGAACCAGCGAGGATATACGAAATGATACCTGGTATGAAAATCCGGACTGTACGTCTGTTGTGATCTCGCCTGATCCTAACAGAAAGGGCATCATCAAGATCGAAGACGGTGAGGTATCTGTTTACCGTGTTGACGTTATTTTCCCGGTACTTTACGGTAAGAACGGCGAGGACGGTACGATAGCAGGATTTCTGAGAACTACCGGCATCCCGTATGTGGGAAGCGACCTTATGGCATCTGCAGCCTGCATGGATAAGACTTACACGAGAATGGTTCTCGGCTATAACGGATTCAAAACTTCAAACTGGAGAATGATGTCCCGAAACGATCTTCCGGATCTTGACGAGAAATGCAACGAATACTGCGATGAACTTGAATTCCCGATAATCGTAAAACCGGCAAATTTCGGTTCGTCTGCCGGAATTAGCATGGCGCATGATTTTGAATCACTGAAATATGCAGTCAAGATGGCACTTACCCAGGATGAAAAGGTAGTTGTGGAAGAATTCGTTGAAGGTGAGGAACTTCAGGTAGCTGTTATCGGATATGACAACATCAACGTTTCAGCACCTGGTGAAGTAAGGATCGAACGTGACGGAACAGAATTCGATCCGGTAAGTGAAAACGCTGAATTTATAGTTCCTGCTGATCTTCCGGATTATACTGCAGCACAGATAAGCGAAACGGCAGCTGATGTTTACAGACTTATGGGCTGTTCAGGCATGGCACGAATCGATTTCTACCGTAATTATGAAGGCGAGATAATCATAAGTCAGATAAATCCTGTACCGGAGATCTCACCGGACAGTATGTTTGTAAAACTTATGGAGGCAGAAGGATATTCCTTCACTGAGCTCATCAGTCTTCTCCTTATCCAGGCAATAGATGACTATGACGGAAAGTCGGTGTGCTGATGGCAGAAAAGAAAAGCAGTAAACGATTCACTGTTCCGGCGATCATAACAATGACGTGTGTTCATGATGATGAAGTCCTCAGCGATTCAGCTGATTTTGAACTTACCACCAAGGGCATTTTTTCACGCGACGACGATAAATACAGCATAAGCTACGAAGATTCAGAGGCCACAGGTTTTGAGAATTCAACTACGGTCATCGAAGTGAGCGGCGTTAAAAATGCGTCTGTAAGGCGCGAAGGAGAAGCTCCTTCCGAGCTCGTGCTTGAAGTTGAAAAAAAGCATCACTGCCACTACGGAACTCCGTTCGGAGGACTTATGCTTGGCGTTTACACAAAGTCGATCGACAACAGACTGAGCGATGAAGGCGGAAAGCTTGAACTTCGTTACGTGATCGACTCCAACGGAAGCTTTGTTTCGGAGAACTGGATAAGTCTTTCAGTTGAGCCGGAAACGTTATAATGGTTGTGAAAAATACACAAAAAACCATGAAAAACGCACAATTGTTAATAGTCTGTTCACAATTGCTCTCCAAAAATGTGGTACAATCTCTAATAGCAGTGTGAGCAAAAATCGAAAATTGTAATTTTGAAATAAGATCTAATGAATATATTAAAAATCAGAAAGGAATAATGTTATGGCTAACAGATTATTTCAGGGTTTGATCCATCAGATGAATGAAACTGTGGGAGCAACAATAGGCGTTGTTGATGAAACAGCATCTATCATTGCATGCAGTGACTTTACCAAGATCGGTACAACAAATGAGTTCGTTTCACTCGATCTCAACGATTCATCTGAAATTTTTATCCGCGACGGTTACACCTACAAGCCGTTTGGCTCAAACATCAAGCCTGATTATGCAGTGTTCGTTGAAGGAACAGATGACACAGCTGCAAAGTACGCAAGCATTCTTGCGATCACACTTACAAATATCAAGCAGTATTACGATGAAAAATACGACAGAAACAACTTCATCAAGAACGTAGTTCTCGACAACGTTCTTCCTGGCGATATTGTTATCAAGGCAAGAGAACTCCACTTCAATTCTGAAGTAAGCCGTGTTGTACTCCTCATCAGAATCGTATCAGCTAACGACATTTCAGCTTACGACGTAATCCAGAACCTCTTTCCTGACAAGAGCAAGGACTTTGTTTTCAACATTACAGAAACAGATATCGTTCTCGTTAAGGAACTCAAGAACGCTATCGATTCAAAGGATCTTGAAAAGCTTGCACGTTCGATCGCTGACACACTCAGCGGCGAATTCTATACAAGAGTCAATGTCGGCATCGGTAATCCGGTAGTCGGCGTAAAGGACCTCGCACGTTCATTCAAGGAAGCTCAGACAGCTCTTGAAGTAGGTAAGGTATTCGATACAGACAAGGTTATCGTAAGCTACGACAACCTCGGTATCGCAAGACTTGTTTACCACCTTCCTACAACACTCTGCGAAACATTCCTTCACGAAGTATTCAAGAGAGGAAGCATTGAGTCACTCGATCACGAAACACTCTTTACTATCCAGCGTTTCTTCGAAAACAACCTCAACGTTTCTGAAACATCAAGAAAACTTTTCGTTCACAGAAACACTCTTGTTTACAGACTTGAAAAGATCAAGAAACTTACAGGCCTTGATCTCCGTGAATTCGATCATGCGATCATTTTCAAAATTGCTCTCATGGTAAAGAAGTACTTATCAGCAAACCCTGTAAAGTTCTGATGAAAATAATCACAGTGAACAGAGGCGGTGTATCATTTGGTAGATCTTAAAAATGTATGTGTCGCATACAACAAGGGGCACAATGTTATCAACGGGATAGACATCCACATCGATGACGGTGACTTCACATTTATTGTTGGTGCGTCAGGTGCAGGAAAAAGTACGCTTATCAAGCTCCTTCTGAAGGAAGTTGATGCCTGTGACGGAACGGTCATGGTAAACGGCTTTAACTTAAGAACTCTGAAAAAAAGCAGAGTACCTAAGTTCAGAAGAACAATAGGCGTTGTATTTCAGGATTTCAGACTGATTCCTTCAATGACAGTATATGAGAACATTGCGTTCGTTCTTCGTGTTATAAATGCACCAAGATCATATATCAAGAAGCGAGTTTCCTATGTTATAGGACTGGTCGGACTTCAGGATAAAATGAAGTCCTATCCGAATGAGCTTTCAGGCGGTGAGCAGCAGCGTGTTGCTCTTGCAAGAGCTCTTGTAAATGACCCTAAGCTTCTCATAGCAGACGAACCTACGGGTAACGTCGACCCTGAACTTTCTCAGGAAATTGTAGGCCTTCTCAAGGCTATAAATCAGTGCGGCACAACTGTCGTAATGGTTACTCACGAACATGAACTCGTCAAGCATTTCGGCGGTCGTCTCATCAATATCAATCAGGGTACAGTAATCTATGATGATGTTATTGACGGTGACGCAGAGACTGAAACTACCGGCGAAACAATTTAAGGAGTGATTTTTCATAGGCAGTTTATTTTACCTTATCGGACAGGGTTTTAAAAATATCTGGCATAACAGAGTAATGGGTATAGCAACATTCTGTGTTCTTATGGTATCTCTGCTTCTGGTCGGTGTATCTTCGCTTTTCGTAATGAACATCGAGATACTTCTGGGGTCCATTGAAAATAAAAATGAACTTGTTCTTTTTCTCAAGGACAGTGTTACGGAAGAAATGCTTCCTGATGCTCAGAAACAGATCAGCGCACTTCCTAACATAGCAAGTGTCAAGTACTATTCTAAGGAACAGGCACTTGAGAACTATATCGCACAGATGAAGGAGTACGAAGAGGTATTCGACTCAATAAGAGAAGACAATCCTCTGCCGAATGCGTTCAACATCAGCATTGCAGATACATCCAAAATGACTGATACTGTAAAGGCTCTGAATGCATTTGATTTTACAGAAAAAGTAAAAGCTCCTACTGAATTTGCACAGATCCTCACCCGGTTAAGAAAAGTAGTGTTTATTACATCGATAGCGCTTCTTACAGCTCTTATCATAGTTTCTCTCATTATGATCTCGAATTCAACGAGAGCCAGCGTTTACGCAAGAAGACGAGAGATCAACATTATGAAGTATGTCGGCGCTACCAATTCATTTATACGTATGCCGTTTTTCTTTGAGGGCCTGTTCACCGGATTCGTTTCAGGTGTCGGCGCTTATGTGGTAACATATTACGGATATACAACTCTGATGGATATAATCACAAACAATATTGCGTTCTGGGAGACCATTGGCGTGTCAGAACCTCTTCCTTTCAGTCAGATAAAGTACACTATGCTTGCGATCTATCTTTGCATAGGTGCGGTTATCGGTGCACTTGGAAGTGTAATAAGCACCACAAAGCATCTTCAGGTATAATAACGGAAGCGCTGACAAAAGTCAGTGTGCTTCAGGTGAAATTTATTATCATGCCAGCAGCTTTCTGCTGGCATGATTTTTTCAGGAGAAAGAATCATGAACGGATTTAAATCATATAAAAACATCATGATCGCAGTGGCCTGTACAGCGATGCTGACTTTTTCGGCCACATATTCCGTGATGAAATACAGTGATCTGAAAAAGCTTAAGGAATTTCAGCTGCTGGCTGAAGCTGAAAACATAATAGCAAAGCATTTTTACTACGATGCATCAGACAGCGAAAAACTTATAGATTCAGCTGTCGGCGGATATGTTTCAGCACTGGAAGACCCTTATTCAAGATACCAGAGCATAAAGCAGACAGAGGAACGAAGCGAGAGCCACTCCGGACTTAAAACCGGAGTCGGGATCACTGTACTCGGCCGCGAGGACGGATATATGGAAGTCGTTGAGGTCAATCCGAAGACTCCGGCAGAAAAAGCCGGAATGCAGTCCGGTGATATAATCAGGAAACTTGACGGCAGCGATGTAAAGAATATGGGCTTTGAAGAGGCGGTCGATGTAATCAAGACCGGTGAGGTCGATTCGGTCATCAGAATAACTGTTGAACGTGAGGGAAATATAATCGACTTTGACGTAAAACGTGAAAAGATCGATATCATAACAGCGACTTCTGAAATGAGAGAAAATATCGGGCTCATAAAAATAACCCAGTTCAATGACAAAACTCCTGAACAGGTAAAGAGCTGTTTTGATGACTGTGTGGAAAAAGGCGCGAAGGGAATCATATTTGATGTCAGAAACAACGGTGGCGGTCTCGTAAGTGCCGTTGAGAAATGTCTTGATCCGCTCCTCCCGGAAGGAAAGATTGCAGTTGCCATCTATAAGGACGGGAAGGAAGAGACGATAGTCACCTCAGATGCCGAAGAAACGGATATGCCGATGACAATTCTGATGAACGGAAATTCTGCAAGCGGCGCTGAACTGTTTGCGGCATCGCTCCGTGATTTCAAGGGAGCTGAACTTGTGGGTGAGACTTCGTTCGGAAAGGGCATAATGCAGGATACGTTCTCGCTGAGCAACGGAAGCACGGTAGTACTGACAGTTGCCGAATACAAAACCACAAAGTCTGAATGCTATCACGGTGTCGGACTAAAGCCTGACTACGAGGTTTTTCCTGCCGAAGGTGTTGAGGATGCCCAGCTTGACAAGGCTCTTGAGGTCATAAGAGCGAAATTATAGTCTATTGACAATATTCACATATTGTAGTAAAATATAATAGCATATAAATTTTGATGTTGAGGAGAGTGCGTTATGGCAGAAAAAAAGCAGATGTCCCGTGAAGGTTACGAAAAACTTGAACAGGAATTAAACTATCTTATAACAGTCAGAAGAGCTGAAGTTGCTCAGAAGCTCAAGGAAGCAAGATCATTCGGTGACTTGTCAGAAAACGCTGAATACGACGAAGCAAAGAACGAACAGGGTATTCTCGAAGCTACTATCGCCGAAATGGAAAGCATCATCGCCAATGCTGAGATCGTTGAAGACGACAGCATTTCAACAGATCAGGTCGGCGTAGGTTCAACTATCGAGATCAAGCGCGAAGGCAGCGATAAAATAGAAAAATTCAAGATCGTAGGTTCATCAGAAGCTGATCCTGCAGAAGGCAAGATCTCAGATGATTCACCTATAGGCAAGGCTGCTCTCAAAAAGAAAGCAGGAGATATATTTACAGTTGATGCACCTGTAGGCGAACTTAAGTTCGAGATCATCTCTATTTCAAAGTAAGAAAGGCAAGGAACGTTTAATGAGCGAAAATCAGACAAACGGTCAGCTTCAGGAAGAAGTTCAGGACATTAACATATTAAAGAAGGTAAGGATCGAAAAGTTCGAGGAATTAAAGAAGAACAACAAAAATCCTTACGAGATCACAAAGTTTGACGTAACAGCAAAGAACGCAGTGATCAGAGAAAAATTCGAGGAAATGGAAAACCAGACTGTTGTTATCGCCGGCCGTATCATGAGCTGGCGTGACATGGGCAAGGCAAACTTTATCGATGTTCGTGACGATACAGACAGAATGCAGGTCTACATCCGTATGAACGACATCGGCGAAGATGTTTTTGCTGAGTTCAAGAAGTGGGATATCGGCGACATCATCGGCGTTGAAGGTTTCGTTTTCCGCACAAAGAAGGGCGAGATCTCAGTACACGCACAGAAGATCACACTCCTCTCAAAGTCTCTTCTTCCGCTTCCTGAAAAATGGCACGGACTCAAGGATCAGGATATGAGATACCGTCAGCGTTACGTTGACCTTATCTGTAACCCTGAAGTAAAGGATACTTTCGTAAAGAGAAGCATGATCCTCCGCGAGATCAGACAGTACCTCGACAATCTCGGATACCTTGAAGTTGACACACCGGTTCTCCACACACTTGAGATCGGTGCAGCTGCAAGACCGTTCGTAACTCACCACAATGCACTCGGCATGGACATGTATCTCCGTATCGAAACAGAACTCTATCTCAAGAGACTTATCGTAGGCGGATTCAATAAAGTTTACGAAGTGGGACGTATTTTCAGAAATGAAGGTATGGATACTTCACACAACCCTGAGTTCACATCAATCGAAATGTACCAGGCTTTCACAGATTACAAGGGCATGATGGATCTTATCGAAGACCTTTATGTTACACTTACAAGAAAGATCTGCGGCAAAGATGTTATCACATACCAGGGCGTTGAGATCAACATGGGGGCTCCATGGGAGAGACTTACAATGATCGAAGCGGTAAAGAAATATGCTGGCGTTGACTACAACGAATGGAAGACTGACGAGGAAGCAAGAGCCTGCGCAAAGGCAAAGAACGTAAACGTTGAGGAAGGCGAAGCTGCTACAAAGGGACACGTTCTCATCGCATTCTTCGAGGAATTTGTTGAAGACAAGCTCATCCAGCCTACTATCATTTATGATTATCCGGTTGAAAACTCACCGCTTGCAAAGAGAAAGCCTTCTGATCCGGCATTTACAGAACGTTTCGAATACTTCATCTACGCAAGAGAAATGGGTAACGCATTCTCAGAACTCAATGATCCTATCGATCAGAGAGAACGTTTCGTAAAGCAGGTTGAAGCAAAGAGAGCACAGGGTGCAAATGCTGAAGTTGATGAAGACTTCGTAACAGCTCTTGAATACGGTATGCCTCCTACGGGCGGACTCGGATTCGGTCTTGACCGTCTTGTAATGCTCCTCACAGACAGCGCTTCTATCAGAGACGTACTTCTCTTCCCTACAATGAAGCCGCTCGGAACAGACAACAGACAGAAGGCTGCAGAACAGGATGCTGAACTTGAAGCTCCTGCAAAGGACGAAGTTATCGATTTCTCAAAGGTAGAGATCGAACCTCTGTTCAAGGAATTCGTTGATTTTGAAACATTTTCAAAGAGCGACTTCCGTGCAGTTAAGGTACTTGCATGTGAAGCAGTTCCGAAGTCAAAGAAGCTTTTAAAGTTCACTCTCGATGACGGTACAGGTGAAGAAAGAACTATCCTCAGCGGTATCCACGCTTACTATGAGCCGGATGAACTCATCGGCAGAACACTTATTGCCATAACCAACCTTCCTCCTCGCGCAATGATGGGCATTGAATCCAACGGTATGCTCCTCAGCGCAGTTCACACAGAAGAAGGCGAGGAAAAGCTCCATCTCCTCATGGTAGACAGACACATACCTGCAGGCGCAAAGCTTTACTGATAAGTGACAGTGCATACTTAAATTCATTATGATCATAATGCAGTAATAATAACCGGCCCGCGAAAGTTATATTTCACGGGCCGGTTTGTTTAAATGACGGCGGGGTGGTGCATGTGAGAAAAATATACAGACCGGAACATATACGTCATCTGAGCACGGGAAGCGGAATAGTGCTTCTGGGGTGTGCTGCTTATCTGGCTTTTGTAACGATGACGGGACACGGTATACCATGTATATTTTACCGCTTTCTTGGAATAAAATGTCCGGGATGTGGTATGACGAGAGCTGCTGTCAGTATAGCCCGCGGCGATCTGAAAGCTGCAGCCGGATACAATATCATGAGTGTAACAGTCATGCCGGCGCTGTTTGTTTATCTTGTCTACCGTGTGATAAGAGAAGAATGGTATGGCAACAAAGATGTTGAAGTGTGGGAATATGTCTTTTTCCTGCTTATCTTTTTAACTGCGGTTATCTATACGTTCCTGCGGAATTTTATACAGTAAAAAGGTGGATGCCATTAACGTAATGACATTCGCTTTTTTTGTATCTGTTTATGATAAAAAACTTCATTAAAAAAATATATGATTTTTATTGATTATGCACGAATTTTATGATATAATAATTAACGGTGCGGTCTTAAGACCGGTTTTGTACGTGAATTAACCTGAGGCGCAAGCCTGCAGGACCGGTGGTTTTCACCGGTCAGACCAGAACAGGAGGTCAACACATGAACGAAAAGAATACAGGACACAAGGGAATGCTTGATACGGTTATCGATTCTCTGGAAAAGTCAAAGAGTGAAAGACTTCATGCGGCTTCGGACAAAGCACGTGCTGCGGCTGCTGAAAGGGAAAAGGAGAACGAAGAATACCGGAAGAAGCTTCACCGTGAGAAAATAGAACTCCTGAAGGCAAAGCAGGGTATTACAGACGGAAGTGAATTTGAAGCCAAAGAAGAGAAAAAGGAATATACGTTTTTTCAGAAGGTCGGTGCGTTCTTCTACTGCAACAAGCCCTTGATAGTTATCGGAAGTTTCTTTGTTCTTCTGGCAGGGTTCCTCGGCTACGACTACATCAGAAGACCGGACCCTGACTTTACCGTTATGGTACTTTCATGCAGCGATGAGATGAACAGAAGCTGTGAAAAACTTGAATCGATTATAAACGAATATGCTGACGACATGAACGGAAACGGCGAAGTTCTTTCGTCTGTTTACTATATGCCGATCTGTGACATGACCGATCAGGTAAACAATGACGAAGAAGACGGAAAGACGGACTCAGGCAAAGCCGTTGTAAATGCTGAAAGTGCATCAGAGCCGGAAGTGACCGCAGCTGTTACCGAGAAAGAAAAGAAGACGCAGGACATCTATACACAGCAGGCAAGTTCCACAAAATTCTTTACACTTATGCAGACCGGAGATACCATAATGGTCATCTCAGATACTGACGCAGACAAATTCCTTCTTCCGGACCAGACACTTGAAGATCTTGAAGCACTTTACCCTGGAAACGGGCATGTAAAGGGACACGGCTTCTATCTTTCCGGAACAAAGTTTGCAAAAGAGACCGGCTACGAAGGTGAAGTTCCTGAAGATCTGTACATCGGTCTGAGAAAGGTACAGAAGGGTGCCCGTTACAGAGACGAAATGCAGAAAAATTACGACGAAGCAAAGAAGATACTTGATGCTCTTGTTGAGCGTTTTTCATAATTAAAAAGCCTTGCAGATACGCAAACTGCGTTTGATCCTGCATACAGGCAAACAGTAAACGAAAGGATCAGTTTTATGAGTAAATTATGTCAGTACTGCGGTGCTGAAATGGACAACGAAGCTCTGGAGTGTCCTGAATGTCTGAAAAAAATTCCCGGAGCTGATACGATAAAGAAAAGGAAAGAAGCGGAAAAGAAAGATAAACAGAAGAAGATCATAAAGATAGTGACCGGATCTGTTCTTGCAGTTGCTTTTATAACGGGCCTTGTACTGCTTGTTACTCATTTTGTGAGAAAACCGTCAGACATCTATATGAAACCTGTAAAGAAATATATAAACGGATGCGTTGCGAATGAATACGATGAATATATTTCCGCTTTTCCTGAATATCTTCAGCAGATCATAAGCGAACAGTACGCTTATCTGGTAATGAACGAGATGCCTTCCACACCTGAGAAAGTGCATACCGCCGATCTTCTGTATTTCGACCAGTATTACAGGGCAATAGCTCAGAAATACGGTACTGATTTTGATATAACATACAAGATATACGAGGAGAAGCCTCTGACTGATGAGGAACTTGAAAAATACACGGGAGAATTCCGTTCCTTTGATCAGCAGAACCTAAGTGACGTTTCATTCTCGGAAGGATATGAACTGACAGTTGCGTTCACGGTAAAAGGAAATCTGGGTTCAAAGACATTTACGGAAAAAGACTTTCCGGTACTTAAGATCGATGATACCTGGTACATTATGAATTACATCGACTTTTTCAAGGAAGAAGAAAAAACAAGTCTTCAGAACATGAATTAAAACAGAACAAGCTGTGCACCTTATGATGCACAGCTTGTTTTCTTTATTATCAGTCTGTTTCAAGTCGTATTACATTGTCGAACAGAGCGTAGAACTTCGGAGGAATGATCTTGTTGATATGACATTTTCCGAAGAACCACTTGCTGTATACACAGTCTGTAAGAAGCTGCTCGAAAAATCCGTCGGTTTCAAGATGGTCGTATATTTCGAGGTCGAGACATTTTTTCAGTGACTGCGGAGGTTCGTGAGTGATTATGTAATCGATAATGCCCTCGTTGAGAGTAATGTTTCTTAAACCTTCCTCGACTTCCTCTTTTGTCGGCTGTTCCTGCTCAAACCAGGTGCCTGTCTCTTTTCTTATGTCTATGTCAGGACTCTGACCGCCTCCGAAGGTGAAGAATTTCTTTCCTTCTATAGTGTAGACCTGACCGCGCTTAAGATGGATTATGTTGTCCGAGATCTGACCTGCTATGCCGCCGTTCCAGCTTATTTCAGGGTACTGGGCAAGAAGATCGAAGTTTTCATGACATCCGTCTATGAATGCAATTGTGTAGCGGAGCTCATCGAGCTTTTTGATCATGTTGATCTCGGCACGGCTGCCGTCCCAGATAAAGCCGAAATCTCCGCATACTATAAGAGTATCGTCTCTTTTCAGCTTTCTGGTTATTGAATCTCTGAATCGTGAGATATCGCCGTGAGTATCGCCTGTTATATATATCATTGGATCACCTTTACAATTATTTGCACTGAACGGCACGAACAGTGCAAAATGATTTTTGACCGTATACAGCCGTTAAATGATACGGACTGTAAATGGCTGACATTCAGTATATCTATTATTCTATCATAAAATAAGGCAGACGTAAATGATTTATTTTATTTTTGTGAAAATTTTTACGGAAAACCCCTTTTATTGCGGCCTGAAATTTGATATAATATATTCGTATGAAAAAAATCAAGCTTTTGAGGAGATGCAGAATGAAAAGATTTATCAGTATGCTTACGGTATTGATGGTGCTGTTCAGTTTTTCAGTGTATATTTCACCTGATGAAGTAAATGCGCTGTCATTCAGACCAACTTTCCAGCTGGAAAGTGAAGCCGGTATCCTATATCATGTGGATACGAAGACGGTTGTTTTTGAAAAGAACGCTGACAAGCAGTGCAGTCCGGCGCAGACGGTTCAGGTAATGACTGCGGCTGTTGCTATCGACAAGGCACAAAGCATGGAAGCTGTAATAGAAATACCGGCTAATGTATACAATGAATTTGAAAAATACCGCACAAAGTACCCGGCTGAAAGTTTCCCGTACAATGAGGTAACAAGCTCATATCTTGAAGAGGGCGAGCAGCTCAAGGTACAGGATCTCATCAGTGCAATGCTTCTTGAATCATCATGCGAAGCGGCTTATGCGCTTGCGTATGTTATCGGACAGGGAAGTGTTCAGAACTTTGTAAACATGATGAACGAAAAGGCGACCGAAATAGGATGTACAGGAACCAATTTTACCAATCCTCACGGTCTTTACGATGAAAAGCAGTATACTACCGCAAGGGATATGCTGAAAATTACCGAATATGCAATGAGTCTTCCGGGTTTTGCGGAATATGCACAGGCTGTTACAGTCAAGACCGGTGCTACCAACATGTCTGCTGAAGGACATGAGTTCAATAACGTAAACCTTATGATGAACTCTTCAAGCGACTACTATTATCAGGGCACAAAGGGCATTAAGACCGGTAACTCAAACCAGTCGGGCAGATGTCTTGTTACAAAGGCTACACGTGACGGTGAAAGCTATCTGGCTGTTCTGTTCAATGCTCCTTTTAAACAGGACGAATATGGAAATGATATTTTCACACATCTTAATGACGCGGTAAAACTTTTCGACTGGGCGTTTACAAATCTTGAACACAAGGTCGTACTTGAGGAGACACAGGAGATCGGTTCTCCTAAGATCCGTTTTGCCAAGGGCAAGGACTACATCAATCTGAAACCTGAACACGATGTAAAGTGTATGTGGCTTTCAACTGTCGATACATCAAACATTATCACTGAGATCGATTATGTATACGATGAAGTGAGCGCACCGATAAAGGCAGGAGAGAAGCTCGGCACTCTAAAACTCCGCTATCTTGACAACGAGATCGGAACAGTTGACCTGGTAGCTTACAGTGACGCGGAATTTTCATACACAAAATATCTCTCAGAAGTTTTTACTACATATCTTAAATCATCAGCTTTAAAAACAGCACTCCGCATAGCGACGGGACTTTCGCTTCTTTATCTTGTATTTGTAGGCTATATTATCAACCTCCGTGCGAAAAAACGCAGAGAGCAGAAGAATGCAGCTGCTCTGAGAGCAAAAAATCAGTAAAAAGACAAACACCCGATGGATAGAAATCCGCCGGGTGTTTATTATTTTCTTTTTGCATATAAAATAACAAAAACATCTTGACTATTTTATATAAATAGGATATAATAATACTGTTGCTTATCTATCTTACAGGGTAAGATTTCTCGTCAGGAAGTTGTCCGATGATCCATTTGGCGTTCTTATTCTTCCTTGTCGCAAATCCGCCTACCGGAAGATCGCAGAGTTTTTCAATGCTCGGATCGATCTCCAGCAGTTCGCCGATACTTATAATAACAGCATCAGCGTCTGTGTGTTCGGAATTGCAGAGAAACTGCCAGTTGTTATCATCAAAATGATGAGTAACAAAGGTTATAGGTTTATTGTCTTCAAGAACGTGACAGCAGGTAAAGCAAAGCATGCCTTTACGTTCTGAGAACGGGTAATATGCCATAAAGCACCTCCGAAACTGAAATTTATTGAGTGGTATTAATTATTATACTATAAAACAATACCGTTTACAATACGCTTTCAGCTGAAAAAGGAAGATAACCGGCATATTAACAGTAAAATAAATTTTAACCGTTTTGTAAGGTTTGTTTCTTTTGGAGAGAGAATTAATACAGACTGCACTAATAATTTCAAATTTTATTGTGCATGTTGTCTGATAAAGATAACAATTCTGTAGTATTCATTGACTTTTAAAGGGCAACGAAGTATATTATTATTAAAGACAAACGTTAAACACATTAACGGAGTTTTTACAATGGTTTCAATCAAAGATATCGCCAGAAGGTGCGGCGTTTCAAGCGCAACAGTGAGCAAGGCGCTCAATGACTGCAGCGACATCAGTGCAAGGACTAAGAAAAAAGTCAGGGCAGTCGCTGACGAGCTCGGTTACTTTCCGAACTCCAGTGCAAAAGCACTTAAAACAAACAAAACAAACACGATCGGCGTTATCTATAACAACAGACTTGGGAACGGTCTCAGACATCCGTATTTTTCAGCTGTTATCCAGGGTTTCAAGGAAGCGGTTGAGGAAAAAGGATATGACATAATCTTCATTGGTGAGATCAGAAACGAAAAGCCGCTTACATACTATGAACACTGCCGCCACAGAAATGTTGAAGGAGTGCTTGTAGCATGTGCAGACTTTTACGACAGTCAGATCGGCGAAGTGCTCAGAAGTGATCTTCCTTCAGTTGTGATCGACTTCTTTTCAAGACGCGAACATTCAGTTTGTTCTGATAACCGTCAGGGAATGAGAGACATACTTGAGTATGTCTATGAAATGGGTCACAGAAAAATAGGATACATTTACGGTGACACATCACTGATAACTACTGTAAGGCTTGATACCTTTACTGAAACAATGAAGCAGCTCGGTGTCCCTCTTGTACTTGACTACATTAAACAGGGAAAGTACAGCGAAGCGGAACGCTCTGAGAAACTGGTTTCAGAAATGCTTTCACTTTATGATCCTCCGACGTGCATTTTAATGCCGGATGACATTTCAGCTTTCGGCGGAATAAAGGCAGCGAGGAAACTGGGGTTAAGAATTCCCGAAGACATTTCATTCGTCGGGTTTGACGGAGTTATGACAGGACAGATAATCGAACCTAAACTTACAACAGTCCGGCAGAATACAGCTGAGCTTGGAAAAAGAGCTGCAGAACTTCTGTTAAGCCGTATAAAAGGTGAAGAGATATCTGAACTGAAAAAACACACTCTGATTGAAACAAGTTTAATAAAGGGTCAAACAGTCGCAAGACTGACCACATAAATATTAATGCATATTATATTTATCAAAATATAATATAATCATTAAGGAGGAAAATTTAGAAATGAAGAATTTTAAGAAGACATTAGCATTACTTGCTGCTCTTGCTCTCTCAGCAACAGCACTCTACGGCTGCGGTCCTGCAGCAGAAGGCGATTCAAAGCCAGCTGCTAACAACGACGGCAACTCAGCAACAGAAGAATCAAAGACTGAAGAATCAGCTGCAGAAGGCAGCGAAACAGCTGCAAGCGGCGACCAGCTCACAATCCTTTGCTGGAACGCAAACGACAGCCAGCCAATGGTTGATCTTTTCTGCGAAAAGACAGGTACAGATCCTTCACTCATCAACATCAAGAACTTCAACGTACAGGGCGGTCAGGCTTCAGAACAGTACACACAGTACCTTGCAAACGCTGACAACGACGCTGACATCATGTTCCTCGAAGCTGACTGGTGCCTTAACTTCATCAACGATGACGCTCAGACACTTCCACTCTCAGAACTCGGCTACTCAGATTCAGATTTCTCAGACATCTATGACTACGTTGTAGAAACAGGTAAGTCAACAACAACAGGCGCTCTCAAGGGTATTTCATGGCAGGCTGCAGCAGGCGGCTTCTGCTACAGAACAGACCTTGCTGAACAGTACCTCGGCGTTAAGACACCTGAAGAAATGCAGGAAAAGGTTAAGGACTGGGATACATTCCTTGCAACAGCTAAGACAATTAAGGACGCTAACGGTCCGGCTCTCTCTGCTACACTCGGCGGTGTATGGCAGGTTTACTCAGGTTCAAGAGACACAGCTTGGGTTAAGGACGGCAAGCTTGTAGTTGATGACTACTGCACAAAGTACGCTGACTTTGCTAAGACACTTTACGATAACGGCTATGTAACAAAGGTTGCACAGTGGTCACCAGAATGGACTCCACTCGGACAGACAGATGACGTTATGGGCTTCTTCGTATCAACATGGGGCTTCGGTGACACAATCCTTACATCAGCAGCAGGCGGCGAAGGCGGTAAGACATTCGGTAAGTGGAACTGTGTAGTTGGTCCTTCAGAATTCTACTGGGGCGGTACATGGCTTGCTCCTGCAGCAAGAATCAACAACAAGGAACTTGCTAAGCAGTTCATCGACTTCTTCACAATCGACGAAGAAGGCGCTACAGCTTATGCTGAAAAGCAGGGCGAATACATGTCAAACAAGAAGGTTATGGAAGCTATCATCGCTAAGGGCGAATACAAGGGTGCTCCTGTACTCGGCGGCCAGAACCAGTTTGAAGTCCTCAACAAGGTTGCTGACGGTATCGATATGAAGGGTAAGATCACTCCATATGATGCAGTTATCAAGAACGAATTCAGCAATGCTGTAAACAGCTACTGTGACGGTACATACGCATCAGTTGATGAAGCTATGGAAGCATTCAAGGATGGCGTTGCTGCACAGATCACAGACGGTTCTGTAACAATTGAATAATTGAGCAGATTTTAAAAATTAAATATTAACTGACCACACTTCCTGCAGGACAGGTCTGTCCTGCAGGAGTGTGTGTTGTGTTAATATAATGATTTTATCCTGATTACTATATGTGTGCCTAGGAGGGCGTTTTGAGAATGAAATCAAGTGCACAAAACAAAATCCGTTCAATTAGTTATGCTAAGTACGGATATTATTTTATTTTACCTTTTTTTATAGTCTATTTTATTTTTCAGCTCGTTCCGCTGATCAATACTTTCAGGCTTTCAGTTTACGGCAATGGTAACTTCGCTCAGGACTATGTCGGAATGAAGAATTTCACAGTACTCCTGTTCGGCGGCGCTAACAGATCTGAAGCTGCTCTTCATAAAGATGTTTTCAACGATCTGTTTAATACTCTCATACTCTGGTTTGGTAACTTTATTCCGCAGTTAGGTTTATCATTACTCTTAGCTGTATGGTTTACTGATATTAACCTCAAGATCAAGGGCAAGACATTCTTCAAGATCGTTATGTACTTACCGAACATTGTAACAGCAGCATCAGTTGCAGCGTTATTTTTGATGTTATTCTCAAAAACAGAGTACGGCCCTATCAACAGTTTCCTTATTGATCACGGCTTCATTGATAAGACCAGTCCTATTGACTTCGTAAAGGGTAAGTGGCAGTCAAGAGGCGTTATCATGTTCGCTCAGACATGGATGTGGTTTGGTAATACAATGATCATGCTCATGTCAGCTATCATGGGTATCAGCAAGTCTCTCTTTGAAGCAGCTGATATTGACGGTGCAAACAGCAGACAGGTCTTCACAAAGATCACACTTCCGCTTCTCCGTCCAATGGTTATTTACACACTCGTTACTTCAATGATCGGTGGTCTCCAGATGTGGGATCTCCCTTACCTCTACAAGAACGGTACAGCATGGAACAAGAGCACAGAAACAATCGCTGTATTTATCTATAACAAGTTCCATATCATTCCTCAGAACTACGGTTATTCTGCTGCAGCTTCTGTAATACTTTTCGTAATCACTTCAATTCTTGGATGTATCTGCTTCGCTATGAACGTGGATAAGGACGACAAGAAAAAGAAGGCACTTGCAAAGGAACAGAAGAAACTTGCAAAACTTCAGAGTAAATCATCATTCGGAGGGTTCTGATTATGAATAACGCAAAAGACAACTACACAAGAAAAGTCATGATCAAGTCGATCGTGATCATGGCCGTTCTTGTTCTTATAACTATCATCGTTCTCGCACCTATTTATATACTTTTTGTAAATGCAACACGTGATCCTCAGGCTATTACAAATCATCCTCTCAGTTTCATGCCGGGAACAAGTTTTATAAGAAACATTAAGGAAACAATAAACTTAAATAAGATCGGCAAGATTTCATACAGTGCATGGATCGGTTACAGAAACTCTTTCTTTATCACAGTTTCTGCAACAGCACTTTGTATCTTTTTCTCAGCACTTACAGCTTACGGTCTTGTAATTTATGATTTCAAGCTTTCTACACCTGCATATACTTTTATACTTGCAGTTATGATGGTACCGGTACAGGTTACATCAGTTGGTTTCGTACAGTTCATGGGAAAACTCAAGCTTACTGATACATACTGGCCTCTTATCGTTCCTGCAATTGCGGCACCTGCTATAGTATTCTATATGCGTCAGTACATGAAGGCAAACTTCCCGACGGAAATCGTTGAGGCTGCGCGTATCGACGGTTCAGGCGAGTTAAGCACATTCGTAAGAATCGCTATTCCGATGCTCAAGCCAGCTGTTGGTGTACAGGCAATATTCTGTTTCATCGCTAACTGGAACAACTTCTATACACCATCTATGATCCTCATTTCAAGAGAATTCAAGCAGTACACAATGCCTATGATGGTTGAGTCAATTCTTTCAAACGATAAGCTTTCTGACCAGGGTGTAAGATACTGTGCAATCGTTCTTTCGATCCTCCCGATCATCATTATCTACTGCTGCCTCTCACGTCTCATCGTTGACAACGTAGCAGAAGGCGGCGTTAAGGAATAATTCCTTATCCGAAATCAATAGCAAAATCAGGCTGTCGGTTTTCCGGCAGCCTTTTTGTATTATGAAATAAATATAATAAACGGCAATGTAAGAGTAATGGAAACTGTATCGGTACGCAAATCATTATATTCTCAGCATAATATGAGTAGATGTGATTTGATAGTATTTTCGGGAAAACGAATATCTTCGCAAAAATATGCATAACTGCTAAAAACATCAGTGAATTGCATGGAATTTTATAAATGATTTTTATGGTATAAAGTTTAAAAATACTCTTTTGTACAATACTAATAAATTGGAACGTATTTTTAGCGTTTTTCTTAAAAAGAGTTGAAATTATTGCGAAATTGATTTATAATAATTATAGTTTATGTTTATACTTTCGCAACTATAATGGGAGGTCTATTAAATGCCGATATCGTTAATCCGCAACACTAAAGACAACGCAATGCACGGCACAGACAACGGAAAATATACCGGATGCCGAATGAAACTTGCAGGGGGCTCATGGTATACAAGAGAAGGCGAACTCAAAGACATCACTGATCTTACCTGTGAACGATGCAAAGAAGTATTTGCAACAAAGATGATCCGCGAAAGCAATAAGGAAGAACTTCGTATTGCAAAGGAAGAAAAGAAACGTTATCAGAAAGCTAAGAAACAGGGTATTGTTAGAGAAGCTACATATGAAGAATATTTAATGAACAGGGAAGCTGAAGAATCTGCAAAGAAGGCAAGCAGAAATGATGAAGCAACATCAAGATCTCTTCAGATGCTCCGTGATGCTATTCCTGGTGAAAATCCACAGCCGGGTCAGCCAGTGTTCACATCATACGGCGGCTCACAGAGCGCACCGGCTCCTGCAGTAAGTGCACCGCAGGCACCGTTTGATCCATATTCACAGAGTGCTCCGGCACAGAGCTTTACAGCTCCGCAGAATATGTTCGACCCGTATGCACAGCAGGCTCCAGCACAGTCAGTTACAGCTCCGCAGAACATGTTTGATCCGTATGCTCAGAGCGCACCGGCTGCAAGTGCACCGCAGAATATGTTTGATCCTTATGCTCAGACACCAGCTGCAAGTGTGCCTTCTTCTATGTTCGATCCTTACGCTCAGAGCGGACAGCCTGCTCCGGCAGTTACAGCACCGCAGAATATGTTTGATCCGTATGCACAGTCTGCACCGGCAGCTCAGAAGCCTGTAGTAAGTGCACCGCAGGCACCGTTTGATCCTTATGCATACGCACAGCCTCAGAATACATTTGATTCTTTTGCACAGAACAATGTCACACCGGCTAGCAGTGCACAGTTAGACGAGATTTCTTCAGTTTCGCCTCAGGAAACAAAGACAGAAGAACCTACACCTGTATTCCAGGAGTACACAGGAGCTGCATCAGTAAGCTCACCGGTTCAGAGTACAGCTCAGTCTGCACCGTCTGCATCTGATGATGATTTCCTTTCACAGTTCCTTGTAAAACCTCAGCCTGTTCCGGAAACAGTTTCAGCTCCTTCAGCGTCTGAACCGGTTACAGCTCAGAATATTGTAAGTGCTACAGATGATATTCTTTCACAGTTCAGCATCGGATCGCAGCTTGCTGAACAGTCGATTCAGAAATCAGAGGCAGCTCCTTCACCGGCTCCTGTTTCATCAGCAGCCAAGGCAGATGCTTCATCATTCTTCTCAGATAACATTCCTGTTATCGGTGCCGAATATGCAGGTGCTTCATCTGTAAATTCAGCAGTAACAGAATTCGGTTCACTCAACATTGCTGAACCTTCAAACGATGAATTCGTAGTTCCTAACGTTCCTGTTTACCAGCCGTCAGGCAACAACTACGTTTCACAGAATGTAAATAACTACAGCAAAGCTCAGACATCAATTGCAATGGACGAACTTGCTTCACCAGGTATTCCGTCTTCATTTACACAGTCTACTGCTGCAGCAGATTACAGCCAGACAGAATCCATCATGAATGGGTTTGATTCTGTTCAGACGCCTTCTGCAGAAGCTATGTCCGGATTCGGAAATGCAGCACCTTCACAGCCTGCAATGAACGGTTTTGGCACTGCACCTTCACAGCCTGCAATGAACGGCTTTGGTACTGCACCTTCACAGCCTGCAATGAACGGCTTTGGTACTGCACCTTCACAGCCTGCAGTGAACAGCTTTGGCGCTTCTCAGCAGAATCCATATGCACAGCCGCAGTTTACTCAGCCTCAGAATCCATACGCTCAGCCACAGAGCAGCGGATTCCAGATGCCTCAGGGTTACGGCGCATCTGCTCAGGCAAGACCGGCAGCTCCTGCACCAGCTCCTAAGCCGGCTCAGAAGCCATCAGTCTTTGCTCCGCACTCAGGTACAGCAGATTCTATCGAAGAAGCTCTCCGTCAGCTCGGCGCAGATGTTGGAAACACACAGAATGCAAATAACCAGATGCCTGAAAAGGAAGAACTCGTACCGGACTTCGTAGCATACGTTCCGTCATCAAGCAAGGTTCTTCACCAGAGTGCTCCTTCACAGTCCGCTTCATCAAATGTTCCTAAGCGTCCGATTTCAGCAAGAGAAGCAAAGCAGCTTGCAAAGATCGATGCCAAGTTCAAGAAAGATCTTATTTCAAGAGGATTTAATCCTAATGAGATCAAGAACGGCAGAAGAGGAAAGTAATTTAAATCTGAATAAATATTAATAAACTCCCGTTTCAGATTTGTTTCTGAAACGGGAGTCTTATTTTCGTAATAATAACAGCGGAACCGGAAATACGGTAATAAAAAAGGATACGACAGTTTTAATGCCGTATCCTTTGATTTAAGCAAACGCTGATTTATTCATAAAGCAGTGTTTCCTGAAAATAATTACCTTTACTTTGCTACTGCGTTACCAAGGAATGCAGCACCTATGATGCCGGCATCGTTTCCGAGCTCAGCAATAACGATTTCTGTATTCTTTGCAAGTGATCTTGTGTAAACTTCCTTCTTTACGAGTTCCTTTACAGGCAGAAGGAGAGGATCACCTTCATTGCATACGCCGCCGCCGATGCAGAGAATGTCAGGCTGGAAGATGTTGATGATATTAGTGATACCAGCTGCAAGGTATGTGATGTACTTGTCTACAACTTCCTTTGCAGATTTGTCACCTGCTCGCATAGCATCGAAAGGAGTTCTTGCAGTTACCTTGCCGTTCTTTTCTGCTGAAAGCTTCCACATTATGCTGTCCTTGTCAGCTTCCATTGCTTCCTTTGACATTCTGATAAGACCTGTAGCTGATGAGAACACTTCAAAACATCCCTTGCGTCCGCATGTACACTGAGGACCTGCAGGATCAATAACAATGTGGCCGAGTTCAGCACCGGCATTGTTTGAACCGGAGTAGATTTTGCCGTCGATAATGATGCCGCCGCCGACACCTGTTCCGAGTGTTATGCATATAGCGTTGTTTGCCTTCTTTGCAGCGCCGGCAACGAATTCACCGTAAGCAGCTGCATTTGCATCGTTTTCAATAAATACAGGTTTGTCAATGAGCTTGTGGATGTAATCTGCCATAGGAACATTGTCAAATCCGAGGTTGTTTGAGTATACGATAACACCGTTAGCGTTGTCAGCGATACCCGGAGTACCAATACCTACCCATTCGATCTGATCCATTGAAAGTTCAGCTTTCTTAACAGCTTCGATAGCTGTCTTTGCCATATCTTCGCCGATCTCAGATGCAGGTCGAGGACAGTTTGTCTTTGTAGATGCCTTTGCGATGATCTCATAGTTTTCGTTGACAACACCGGCAGATATGTTTGTACCGCCGAGGTCAATACCTACATAATACTTCATTTAAAATTTCCTCCGTTTATTTAATCTATACGAGTTTTTATTATAAGGCAGTTACCAGTGACGGTAGACCTGCCATAACCGGCTGGTATAAAAATGCTGTCGCCCTTTTTGAGTTCCATGCTGGTGTCCTGTCCTTCCAGACGACCGTTTCCGTCGATTACAAGAAGATGCTCAAAGGATGTATCGTCAGTAAGAAGACCGGCTTTCCGGCTTATGTCAAACAGGTGTACTGTAAAAATACTGCATGAGGCAAGCAGTCTTGAAGAATAACCTTCATGCTGGATTGTTTCGTAGACCGGAAGATTTTCGGCAGGACAAAGCTTCGTTACTTCGCATGCCTTGTCGATGTGGAGATCTCGTTCCTTACCGTTTTTGTCCTTTCTTCCGTAGTCATATATCCTGTAGGTGATATTTGAGTTCTGCTGTATTTCTGCGATGAGAATGCCTTTACCTATAGCATGCAGTGTACCGGCAGTAATAAAGAATACATCACCTTTTTTTACAGGTACCCGGTTTATTTTTTCAAGAAGAGTGCCTTCGGATATTCTTTTCCGGAATTCATCCTTTGAGATGTTTTCCTTCATTCCGAAAAGGAGAGATGCACCTTCCTCGCAGTCGATGACGTACCACATTTCAGTTTTTCCGAAGCCGCCTTCATGGACGCGGGCATATGTGTCATCAGGATGCACCTGTACTGAAAGATCGTCACATGCATCAATGAGCTTGACGAGAACAGGAAAATCGCTGCAGTTTCTGCAGTTCGTTCCGAGGACCTCAGGACCGTTTTCAGCGATATAGTCCTTCAGTGTCTGGCCTGTTTCCGTGATAACTGAAGGTCCGTCTGTGTGACATGAAAGCTCCCAGCTTTCTGCTGTTTTTTCAAATCCGCTGTTTTTGCCGAAGTGATCGCGGAGTTTTGTACCGCCCCACAGATAATCCTTGCAGGCAGCAGTAAGTTTGAGTGGTTGGATCAATGTTTTCTGGACCTCCTTCCATGCGGTAAATCATCTATAATTCTATCATAGAAGTAAGGAAAAGTCAATGTAAACATCATAAAAAGGAACTGCCGGCATGTATCAGCGTAGCGTTCTGATAACATGACCGGCAGTTCCTTTGAATAATTAGGAAAATTAGAATTGAAGAAGTTTTTAAAGTTTTGTTTTTTGAATGAATTTTTAGAAAATAGGTTTTAAATGAATTTTTAGAGTTAGGAATTTTGAATTTTAAGGAATTTTTTTGAAATGTAAAGAAGTTTTGTTTTAAGAATGTTTAAAGAAAAGGTTTTGTGATTTGCTTCAGCCGCTGCGCACGCGGTACGTTCCGCTGCGCATTGGCTGTCAGTAAACGAATTACCGTCTTCGCTTACTATATTTTAAAGGACCGAAACTTCCTTGGCTTAACGTCCAGGGTAGAAATAAACCGTAATCTTCCGGTGAAAGTCTGAGCTCTTGACTTTTTTCCTGACTGACTCTTTTCCCGAAAAAAGCGGTCACTGTTCATGTGTCTTCTCCTTCCGTGAAGAAGAAACTGAACATCAGGAAGATCTGACTTTTGACAGTTCCGGGTGTACGACCGGATCAGAAACCAGAACCGAAAGCAGGCAACTGGCTGACAATTGCTGAACTTTGAAGCGTCTGAGTGGTGAGATTGCGTTCAGTTTAGCCCCTCTAGTTTTGCGTCACTGCCTTTCAGCAGCTTTGCCGTTAGTCAAACGTTTCATTTCCTTCAATGACTATAGTATATCATGAAAATGCCGATATGTCAATAGAATTTTGACAAAAAATAATCAGTTTATATAAAATTCATATTTGCGAATAATCCGAATGATGCATATTGCACAACAAATAACAAGAAGAATACATTTGCATTTTTTATAATTTTTGCGGAATGGAAATATGATACCAGAAATACGAGTATTGAAAAACAAAATGAAATATGTTATGATAACTATATGTGCAGATTTTTAAAACGGAGGGTATTCATGTCAGAAAAAATTAATGATTCAAATATAAAAGAACCTGAGGCGGAAGAGCTTGAAAAAGACTCTGCCGGAAACATTAAGAGTGATGAAGTACCGGATGACGCTGTAACTTCAGAAACAGACGGTACAGTTACTGAGAATGCTGCCGCCGGAAAAAGCGGTGGTGAAGACGCGGAACAGACCGATGCTATTCCGACCAAGACCTTTAAACAATCAGTTAATGATATGGCGAAACTTTTTGCTTCCTTCATTGCTGAAAACAACGTGGTCGCAAGGCTTATCGGCCTTTTCATGATCTTCAGTTCCGGAGTTTTCATAAGTAACTACAACAAGGAAAACAGACTGCGGTTTTTCGATCTTCACAACGGCGATGTCTGGAAGGATTACTGTTCCAGTGTAAGCATCGGCAAACTGGCAGTTTTCGTTATTATCGGATTTGCGGCAGTATCACTTATAAAGAAATTCGTCCCGAAAGTCAGAAACTTCGGATTTGACGAGTTCCTGCTTGTCACAGGATGTCTTTCATTCGGTATATGTGCGGTCTGGAGAAACGACAGCAATCCTCTGAACGGAGTGTTCTCGTTCGGAATTGTTCTCGTTGTTACCGTGCTCCTGCACTGGTTCCTCGATACTGAACGGTGCGTTATTGTACGCCGGATACCGAACATTGCTTTTATAGCCATTCTTGTTATCTGCGCTGCAGGCGTGGGCGGATATGTTGCCTGGACAACGATATGCAAGCACAGGATATTTCACACTGCAGTATTCGATCTGGGAATATTCACTCAGATGTATCATTCAATTGTAACGCATTTCACACAGGTGACTACCTGCGAGCGAGGATATGACCTTTCTCATTTTGCGGTGCATTTTTCACCGATATACTATGTTCTTGCTCCGGTCTATTTCCTGTTTCCGTCACCGGAGACCCTGCTTGCTTCACAGGCAGTTCTCGCAGTAAGCGGATTTATCCCGCTTTACCTTATTACACGTAAGTACGGATTTTCAAATGTGCTTTCGTTTCTTTTCACTCTTGTATACATCTTCTCGGTTTCAGTTATGTCGCCGTGTTACTACGAGTTCCACGAAAACGCATTTCTTCCGCCACTCCTCATGTGGTTCTTCTATGCGATCGAAAAGGAAAACAAGCTCCTCATGTACGTGTTCATGGTGCTCCTTCTCATGGTCAAGGAAGATGCTGCTCTGTATGTAATGTGCATAGGTCTTTATCTGCTGTTCAGCGGTAAAAACAGAAAGCACGGCGCGATCATTTTCTGCATCACAGCAGCGGTCTTCGTAAACGTGCTTGCACTCATGAGCAAATACGGCGAAGGCGCAATGACAAACCGTACATTCGGAAATCTTATGAGAAACTATGATTCCGGTTTCGGTGAAGTAATAAAGACAGCGATCACCAACCCGATGTACTTCATCAACCAGTGTTTTCTTACAGGCGATGAGGAAAAGTTCTACGAGAAGATAGTGTTCTTTACGGTAATGCTTCTCCCGCTGCTTTTCACTCCGTTTATCACAAAGAAGAGATCAAGACTTTTCCTTGTTGTTCCGTTCATTGTAATGAACCTTGCCAGCGGATATCCTTACGCTTCAAAGTTTGATTACCAGTATGTATTCGGTACAGCAACATGCCTTATCTATGCGGCCCTCATAAACGTTGCCGATATGGACAGAAAGGCGATAAAGGAGATAGTTCCTCTCATGACTGCAGCATCTGTTATAATGTTTGCAGCCAATGACACAAACAAACTCTATTATTCTGATATCTATAAGGATTTCAGGGAAAACAACGACAGGAAGAATGCTTTCTGTGAAGCAATTCCGGAAGATGCATCACTTCTTGCAACACCGTTTCTCATTCCGCACTGTGCGAACCGCGACAAGCTGTATGTACTTGATGAGGGCTCTGCTCCGAATCCTGATACTACCGACTTTGTAATTTTTGAGGACGGAACCGATGAATGGAAGCAGAACAAGCGTGCTCTTCTTGAATCAGAAGGATATACGATCTACAATGAAGCCGAAGGACTTATTGTTATCTATGTAAGCCCTGACTACAAAAACAAATAAGCAATTCCGCCGCGGACAGATGCTGAAAGGGTGTCTGGCACAGGTGGATAAAATAGAAAGGAAGTTTTAAAAATGGGAATCAATCTTGAAGAAATGGCAGCAAACATGGGTATCGATCCTGAAATGCTCGGCAAAGTAAAGGATGCAGCAGCATCAGGCGATTTCGCAGGCGCAATGGCAAGCATGTCAGGCGTTCTTGCTGAAAAAGGCATCGATGTGAACGCACTCAAGGACAAGGTAGACATGGACAAGATCATGGAAATGGCCAAGAATGTTGACCTTAAGGAAATGGCAAAGAACGTAGACCTTAAGGATATGTCACCGGACAAGCTCAAGGAAATGGCAAGCCAGCTCATGGGCGGGGACAAGAAGTAATATCCCGACGGATCATTTAAGGAAAAAGGCCGCAGCCGCAGAGAAAATACTGTGACTGCGGTTTTTTCATGTGCAGAAAATTTTTTCAGAAAAAAATGAACCTTTTCTGATCTGCTGTGGTATATGTAAGTGAAGTACTTCATTTAAAGAGAAAGGAGCAGCCTTGAAAGACAATACTGATATCAGTGAACATATAGAAAAATGCAGGGAACCGCTTACAAGACTTTGTCTGAGCCTCTGCGGGAATCATCATGATGCGGCTGACCTTTTTCAGGATACGTGTCTGAGGGCTTTCAGGTATTACAGAAATTATGATGAGTCGAAGGAATTTAACAAGTGGATATTCAGTATCTGCGTAAATACCTATAAGTCGGGACTAAAGAAACTTTACAGAATGAAAAAAGTTGATTTTGCTTCTGTCGGGGAGCATGACGACTTTTTTGCCGGAATTCCTGATACGCAGAATCCTGCTTCCCGTGAGCAGTACAGGGCACTTGTGAAAGCTGTAAAGAAACTTCCGGAGAAATTTCATATCGTTATCGTGCTGAGATTTTTCAGCGACTTTACAGAAAAGGATATGGCGAAAATGCTCGGCATACCTGAGGGAACGGTCAAGTCAAGGATCAACAAGGCTAAAAAACTTCTCAGAAAGGAGATGGAATGTGATGGCTGATAAGAATATAAGCGATGAAAAACTTGAAAGCATGCTTCGTGATCTGTACGGAACGAAACTCTCTGAAGATGAACTTTTTCACGAAGATCTTTCCGCTGAAATGAACATAAAGATCAGCGAAAGCAGTAAGAGAACAAAAATCAGGATATTAAAGAATGCTGTCGTCGCATGCGCGGCTGTGCTTTGTCTGACTGTGCCGTATCATTTCCTTTCAGGGCTTGGAAAAGGCGATAAAGTAGTTTTTGATTCTGAAATATCTGATAATGCGTATGATATTTCGACTGATCTTGATAAGTTAAGCGACCTTACCGGTGAAGATCTGCGTTCCTTTGACTTTGAAGTTATCACTCTGAAAAGCAGTTCTTACTACAGAAAGGTATCCGAAGGAGATGCGGGTGATGAGAAGGATACTTTAAGGGACAGGATTTTCATGGAACTCGGCCTTGTTCCGTATGAAGAGACCGAAACGGAAGGAAAAGCCCTTTTCATTCGCACGATAAATGACGGAAGCAGAACAGTTTACACAAGGCAGGCGTATCTTGTTGAATACGGCCGTGACGGAGAGATCAGTCTGGAGGCATCAACGGCCGAAAAGATATCTGAAGAACAGAACCTGATAATCACATCTTCAGATGTTTTTAAAGGTTTCGACAATGCTGACGGAGGATTCAGAAATCTGGTTTCCAGATTCCAGAGAAAGAATTCCGCTGTAAAATTCGACGGCATCGAGATACGTAAGGAACTCGATACAGATGCAGAGCAAAGCGTGGAAACCGAAAGCATCTGTGCAGTTCTGCTCAAAGAAGGAAAACTCCAGCCGGTAGCAGTTTACTCAATTGAATATATGGTAGACGGAAAAGCACTTTCCGGTGAAAAAATGCCGGAGCAGATAACCGCAGAATATTCCGGCGGCATCACTTCCTACAGCGCCGTTCTTGCCTACGACTGCACTTATAAAAATTCCCTCAGAATAAATAATACAGAAAACGACGGGTTATGGATTTTCTGACCGACCGGTCAGAATAAAGAAAGGATGACAGAGAGTGAAAAGAAAGATATGTGCATGTATTTCATCACTTCTGATAGCAGCGGTGATGATGAGCGGATGTGCTGAGGATCAGAATTCGAAGAGCAAAAGTGAGGATGACAGTATCCAGCCATTAATCTCTGAGGATGAAAAACTAGAGCTGGCAAAAGGTCCGATAAGTGTTTACTACGACAGAAAGAAACTTCTGGATAATGATGAACTGGACGGTACTGTTCCGCTTGCAGCTTATGGAGACAGCATCTGGTATTACAAGCAGGCTGATATATACGGTTTATACGGAACTGCAAAAGATGTGGTAAGTTATTATGTGGATACGGAGAGCGGTGCAGTTGAATATGACGAACAGATTAATGTTCCTGTAGGAAACTACATCAGATATGATGATGAAAAAGTAGTATACTGGCTGTGTAAAGACGAAAAATACACACTGAATACATTGGATCTTAAGAGCAGAAAAACGGAAACTATTGATCTTGAGGATGAACCGCGTCATACAGGAACAGATGACAACGGTAATATTTATGTTTATATCTATTCTCCTTCCGGCGGAAATCTTACGGTATATGATCAGAAGATGAATGTTTCAGAGAAATTCAGTATTGAAAATCAGCTGAAAGATATGGGCGTGACAGGAAGATACGTTTACGGTATGTGTGTTTCACATGACGGAAATGTATATTTTTCGATAGATGAAAAATATGTCCGCAGCAGCATTTTTACTATTGATGGAAACGGTAATCTAAAAGATCTGACCGGTGATATTTACGATATCGGAGCAGGGAGCGAGATATTTATAAACAGTGAAGGCATCATTACTCTTTGTACTGGGTATGGATCGGTAACTTTCGATACTATCGATTCGAAGACTGGTGAAGTGCTATACCGGTATGAGCTTAACGGTATAGGCACGGTTTTCGGACCTACTGACAAATATGATATGGTTTATCTTGATCCGTTTGGTGTCTGCGGCTATGATTATATGGAAGACAGGACAGATACGATCGTAACCGAGGATACGGTGCCGGGGCTTTCATCGCTGTTTGATTCAGGTTTCATGAGCGGAAACAGATTTTACATAAGTGTACTTGATGCAGGATCGAATACGCTAATGAAAGTTAATAGAAGCACTGGTGAAATAACAAAGTCTGAGATTATCGGTGCTGACTCAGCGGCAGTTTCACCTGACGGAACACTGTATTACCTCTACTGGGAACTTAAGTACAGAGGCGCTGATGATGGAAATACATATGATTATGTTGAAGCGGCGGCTTACAGACTGAATGATGACGGAACAAGTGAACAGGTGTTTACTCTGCCTGAGTATAACGGGAAATTGTATCCTTCTAGTTTAAGAATATCAGATAATGGTGACTTTTTCGTCGGATATTACGATGAAGAAGGTATCGGATGTGCATTTGTCTATGATGCTGCAGGAAATCTGAAAACTGAAATCTATCAGCCTGATGACGGTGAAGGAGCGTATTGGATTGAACCTTATGTCATCAGAAATGAAAAAGGTGATATCATTCTGAACAGCAGTATCGGAACATGCGTTATTGATCCGAATACGTATGAGGTCAGAAAGATAAGCATTGAATATCAAACAGACCCGTATTACGTGCAGGCTGAAAAAGTGTACGATGGAATCGATGGTTATGACCTTATCTACAGAAATGACAGCGGGTTCTTCGGATGGAAAGAGTCTGAGAATAAAAGTGAAGAGCTTATACTGTTTCAGGACATTGAAGGCAAAATAGACTATGAAGAAAGAAATGTTTTCCTTAACACTGATGAACTGGCACTTTCAGAAGGAATTGTTCTGAAAAAAGCGGACGCAGAAAGACTGGCAGAACTTAATTCAAGGAAGATAATAACTCTTGCTGTTTCAGGAAATGATATGAAACCACTGATTGAGAAATTCAATGCCGGAAATGATGAATACCGTATAATAATGAAAGACTACGCAAGATACGGACGTTCATTAGAATACACCGATATCGGCGGTGATTCCGAACAGCTTTCAAAGGATATAGTGAGTGGAGATATTCCGGATATTATAATGCTTGATGGTATGGATGTTTCTTCATACATAACTAAAGGCATTTTTACTGATCTTAAAGTATTTGTTGATAAGGATCCTGAGCTGGATATGACTGATTTTTATCAGAATTTAACTGATGAATTTATTTATAATGGGTGTCAGTATACCATCCCGGCTTATAACGAACTCCGTACATTATTATCAGTTTATCAGCCCGAAGAATGGAATTACAGTGATATGTTTTCGCATGAACAGATTAATTCCTATATGTTTGAATACGGGGCAGCGTATAATATGGCTGACTATTTTCTGACACAATATATAAATGATCATGTCGAGCTGGAAAACAGCAAATGTGATTTTAACAATGATGTTTTTATTGAACTGCTTGATTATTTAAAAGAGTACGGAAACTTCACGGAAGAGGAATATGATGAGGACAGGCAGAGCGGAACATTTGATTTTATGATACAAATAGTGTCGAATTTCAGCTCATATTGTGATTTAACGAGAGAATATTATGACCGTTTCACACCTTATGCACCGGGATTTCCGTCTGAAGAAGGCGGGAAAAACTATGTAATTCCGCAAATGATGTTTGGTATAACAAATAAATGTGAATTTAAGGAAGGAGCATGGGAATTTATTCGACAGATCCTGAACGGCAGTATTACAGAAGCGATTGATTATGAAGGTGTCGAAAGATATTTAAACTGCTTCAGCATCATAAAAACTGTCAATGAAGATAATATAAAAAAGGGTATTGAAAGTTGTGCTGAGTTTGAAGAAAATGCAGCTGGTAAAGCAGATGAATACAGGGAGTTTTTGAACAGACCGGTGTTCTCGAATCTGATATATTCAGAAGTGAGGCGTATAGTAAATGAAGAAACAGATGTTTACTTCCAGAGTGAAGATATCACTGCAGAGGAGACGGCAAATACTGTCCAGAACAAGGTGATGCTGTATCTGAATGAGATTTCATAACTTGAAGTCAAAAATAATGAGCGGCAGCTCATTTACGATTAAAACAACACTTTCAGCGTCAGCTGAAGGTGCTGTTTTCTCCTTTAATATTGAAAAGATTAATAATTAACGGTGCTCTGTTGAATTGAGTACCGTTTTACTATTGCCAAAAAGTCGTAAATACAGTATACTGATATATAGTTATACAGTTTGAATCGAGAATGTAAAAGTGAAGAATTTAAGGAAGGAAGCATATGTCGGATAAAGGTGAAGTGATCATTTACAGATCTGAAGACGGAAATACGAAAATAGATGTAAGATTAGATGAAGATACAGTATGGCTTACACAAATACAACTTACTGAATTATATCAGACTACAAAATCAAACATAAGTGAACATATATCAAATATATTCAAAGAAGGCGAACTTGAAAAAGAGGCAACTGTTCGGAAATTCCGAACAGTTCAATATGAAGGTGATCGAGCAGTTGAACGAACACTAATTCATTATAATCTGGATATGATCATATCTCTCGGATATCGTATCCATTCAAAAATAGCTACAAGTTTCCGGCGCTGGGCAACTGAACGTCTCAAGGAGTATATGATAAAAGGCTTTACCATGGATGATGAGCGCCTGAAGAATTTAGGGGGCGGCGGATATTTCAAGGAGCTTCTTGAAAGAATCAGGGATATTCGTGCATCAGAGAAGGTTTTTTATCGTCAGGTGCTTGAAATTTATGCTACAAGTATAGATTACGATCCCAGGGTGGAAGAGTCGCTGCGTTTTTTTAGAAAAGTCCAGAATAAAATTCATTATGCAGTTCACGGAGAAACTGCTGCTGAAGTGATATTTCACAGAGTTGATGCAGAAAAAGAATTTATGGGACTCACAACATTTAAGGGAAATGAACCTACTTTGAATGAAGCGAAAATCGCCAAGAACTATCTGAATGAAAAAGAACTGAGAGCTATGGGACAGATTGTATCCGGATATCTTGATTTTGCAGAGCGTCAGGCTGAACGGGAAATACCAATGACAATGAAAGACTGGGCTGAGCATCTTGATAAGATTTTAACAATGAGCGGTGAAAAACTACTTGAAGGCAATGGCAGTGTCAGTCATGCTGCAGCAATGGATAAGGTTGAACAGGAATATAAGAAATATAAAAACAACACACTCAGCGATCCTGAAAAAGATTATCTTGATGCGATTGAAAGTCTGGCTAAAATCAAATAAGAAATAAGAGGTCTATCTGCAAACGAAATAGCAATAAAAACAGGTCACAGTTTAAACATTCAGACTGTGACCTGTTGATTTTTTATATTTTCAAAAATGAACTTATCTTCTGTTTTTCATCTTGAACTTCCAGTGATTTATCCTCATTTTTGCTCTTACCATAAATGCTTCACCGAAGAAGAGGAGGAAGTTTATTACTGAGAGCAGGATGGCTATTTTTCCGGAAAAGCCTGATAATATGAAGGAGATCAGGATAAGTGCTGCATCGACATATGCCAGATATTTTATCTTTACCGGAATAAAGAAGAACAGAAGAATCGGCATATCAGGTGCGATTACTGCAAATGCAAGGAACATGGTGAGCATCATGTAGTAGTTGTCTGCAGTTCCTGTGATGAATCCGGCGATTATCGCTCCAAGCAGTGATGTGAAAAAATACAGGTTGAAGCGGAATGATCCCCAGTTGTTTTCCAGAACATCTCCTATCATCCAGTAGAAGTACATGGCGAAGATGAAGAAAAACGGGCTGTACGTTACCGGCTCAAAAACGAAAGAAACCAATCGCCATATCTGGCCGTGCATTATCAGCTCACGGTTGAAACTGATGTAAGGGGAGAGTGGTTCCTTTCCCATCATCGGACAAACGATCGCATCCATTATAAATACTATCACCATTCCGAATATTACATAGCCCATAAGGCCGGGAATATAGTATTTCCGGAATCTGCGTTCGATTCTGTTCAATATCTGTTCTGTTTTCATTAAATCACATCGTCTCCTTTACGCTGCGCTTTTATAAATTCGGTAAATCCGCGCAGATCATCTGCTGCAATGTCAGCAGTTTCAGAAGTTTTCTTCCAGTCTGCATTTCCGCTGTCAAATATGGCTGCCGTAAAAAATCCTGCACCTTTTGCCGATTCGATACAGTGAAGTGCATCATCGACAACTGCAGTGCTTTCTTTTTCGGTTCCGAGCAGAGCACATACCTTTCCGAAGAATTCCGGATCGTCTTTCTTTATTCCGTTTTCCTCGCAGGTGTATATGAATTTAAACCGGTCATATATTCCGAAACGTTTTAATATTGTGTCCGTCAGTGTCCGGTAGTTTGCCGTGGCAATGCAGTACGGTATGCCGAAACGGTCGAGAGTGTCTAGGGTTTCGGTGACATATGGTTTCAGCGGGATGGAAGTCGCGTATTCGTCCTTAACCATTTCCTCGATACGGTCGGTTATCTTCTGCGGTTCCATGTTTACGCCGAGATCAATAAAGTAACGGGCGCATTCCTCCATGCTGAGCGTTTTCATAACATCCGAGATCCCCGGAGGCGGCTCGATGCCGTTTTCCTTCAGGAATCTGCGGTCGCATTCCGACCAGCTTCCCATGGAATCGATGAGTGTCCCGTCCATGTCAAATATTACGCCTTTTATCATATCTGCGTTTCCGTTCATATCGGAATGTTGAGATTTTCAGAAAGGCTGTTTGTGAGCGTGTGGATAACGCTTACCTTTGCACGGTAATCAGTTCCGATAGGATCAGGTCTGTCCATTGCGAGATTATATATGTCAGTCGAGAAGGATTCGAGTTCGGCGAGCCTCTTGGCTACTGCGTTTATCTCGCTGAGTCTTGCGAGTGAAGTTGCCATCGGCATGCGCGACTTTTCCTTGGCTATGTGGAGGATATCGGTTCCGCGTTCGTTTACGGCAAGTATTCTTGCGTATACCGGCGGAGTTTTAAGGTCGTCGGTCGTTATGCCGAGCAGCGCGCAGAGAATTATCCTTCTTATTCTTGCAAGAGTGTATCTCTTGTTCTTTATCATGTCCATCATTTCCGAGACGCTTGAAGCTGTTCTTGCTTCGAAAATACGGTTTTCAAGACCTTGTGCCACATCAGGGACCTCACGCAGCCTTGCCGGTGAGTTTGTTCTCATGCAGTACATTATTGCCTTTTCAAGATTGGCCATTGAAGCGTATTTACCTGCTTTGACTGCCTGTGACAGAGTTTCGAACATGTCTTCAGGCATAAGGTCTGAATAGTTGATGTCTGTAACATTCTGTCTGATGAATGAGGCACTTGCGAAATTCTCCTTGACGTTCAGGTCGTCATGACCTGCGTTCTTTCTTTTAATGGTAAACGGAACGATCTTGGAGTTGAGATTTGAGATAGCCTTGATGTACTCGATCGCAAGAACGTTGTTTGCATTTGATACTTCCAGAAGATCGCTCATAGCCTTGCCGTAGTTCTTTTCAACAAGAGCCTGTACGGCAGCAGGAAATGAAGCACCGTTGTCAAGCATGAATTTCAGTTCAGGAGTATCAGCCACTTTGATAGTCGCGTGTGCTGCATCGATGAGTTTTTCGAGGTCTCCGCATTCGCTTCCGAATGAAAGTTCGTCAACACATCCGATTGAATTGAAAATATACATTGCTGCTCTTGCAAAGCCTTCCGCACTCTGAAGAACATATGGAACAGGAAGTTCAAGAACAAGATCGACACCGTTCTGAACAGCTACTCTTGCTCTTTCAAATTTATCCATGATCGCTACGTCGCCGCGCTGAACAAAGTTTCCGCTCATTACAGCTACGATGTGTGTTGCCCCGTTTTCTCTTGTTTTTCTGATATGATATTTGTGTCCGTTGTGAAAAGGATTGTATTCACAAACTATACCTGCAACCTTCATCAGATCGCCCTCCCGATAAAATACTGTACATTTAATTATAGCATAAATAACAGTGAACGTCAAAATAAATTTACTGTTTTCTGTGCCGCCTTGACAAGCAGAAAATATGATGTTACAATCAATATACATAATTGACAAAACTTATAGGTGAAAGGGAGAAGAAAACATGGGAACATACAACTGGAATACACACAGGCCTCAGTACGGAAGGCAGGCTGACCGGAATGATGACGAAAGTCTTGAGGCATACGCTAAACAGATCGCTAAAATGTTTTATGATTCAAAACGCGATGATCCTCTCGAACGCCTGGTGCTTGCAGCAGGAATGGCAGGACATGCCAGTCATCTTGCTGTAAAATCAGACTTAAACGATTTCCAGACAGTGCTGACAAGGGATGGACGTAAGTTTTACGTGAGCGAATCAGTGAACCGGTATCTTTTCGGAAACGACAGTTCTGTATGCGCTGAACTCATGGAATACTATGACCGGCTGACGGGCAGTAATTCAGCCTTCAGACCTGACTTAACTGCGCTTGGCGACGGCGGTGTTTCTGACATCAGCGGTGATAACTATCTTATCGCCGGAAAATTCACACCTGAGAGTGCGTATAACGAAGTTCGTGCCTTCTGGCTCGGAATCAGTGAAAAGATCTCCTCGGAATGGCACCTTTCACCTGATAAATGGCCTGTGCTTTTCGGTAAAGCACTTCAGTTCACTCTGCTGAGGATAAGCGCTCCTCCTGAGAATCTTGTCAGAAGGGCTATGAAATGTGCGGCAGATATTTCACTTATGGGCGAGGGCTCGGTTAAGGCGTATGCTACACCTTTGAAAAGTTCTTCGTACTATGAAAATATTCAGGAGGAAACCGCACAGATGATAGCAGAGAAAATGATCTACCTTTTCTATGACAGCAAAGGCAGAACAGTTCCGCTTAATGCAAATCAGGAAAGATTTGTTCATGAGGCTATTGATACTGCACGAGAGTTCTTTAAGGAGAATCAGATAGCCTTCAGTCTGGCGTCCGATACTGATGAGATGACCAAGACCATGGAATTCCAGATGAGGATTGCCGGTGAAGTGACGACAGTGTGGTTTAAGATCAGCATGAAACCGCTTCTGTTTTCCATAGTTTTCTATATTCCGTTCCGCGCTAATCTTTCGCGTATTGAAACTATCTGTCGTGAACTCTGTGAAATGAATTACGGAAGGTTTGCCGGTACTTTCGAGATAGATCCGTCTGACGGTCAGATCATCAACATTTCAAGTTTTCCGTGCTACGGCGAAATGTGCAAGGACAATATGATAATGTCGTTCATACACAACATGAATGTAGTTTCAAAAAACATGCCGAAGTTTAAGGAATTTGCAAAATGATATTTTCGGAAAATGCAGATTTTAATGAAAAAGACTTGAAAAACGGACTGATAAGGTATATAATTAATAATTGGATTTTTGTTTGATATAATATTTGAAAACATCTTTCCAGGCGATTTTATAATGAGAAGTCAGACCAGTGTTCTGACGTTCAAAATAGTTTAAATCTGAAAGGAACGGATATAATGAAAATTTTAGTAATCAATGCCGGAAGCTCATCACTCAAGTATCAGCTTATCGATATGACTGACGAATCAGTTATCGCAAAGGGTAACTGTGACAGAATCGGAATCGGCGGTCACATTTCACATAAAACATTTGACGGAAGAACAGTTGACACAGACTGTAACTTCCCGACACATACAGAAGCTTTTGAAAAGCTCGTTGAAGTTCTCACAACAGGTGAAGCTTCAGTTATCAAGTCAATGGACGAAATCTCAGCAGTAGGTCACAGAATCGTGCAGGGTGCTGAAGTATTCTCAAAGACATGCATCGCAACAGACGAAGTTATCGACCAGATCGACGGTCTTGCAGATCTTGCTCCTGTTCACAATCACGCTCACGCACTTGCACTCCGTGCATGTAAGAAGGTTATCCCTGCTGACGTTAAGCAGGTAGTAGTATTCGATACAGGTTTCCACCAGACAATGCCGGCAAAAGCGTATATGTACGGTGTCCCTTATGAATGCTACAAGGATCTCCACGTTCGTAAGTACGGCTTTCACGGTACATCACACCGTTTCGTAACAGCTAAGCTTGCTGAAACACTCGGCAAGAAGCCAGAAGATCTCAAGATCGTTTCATGCCACCTCGGCAACGGTTCATCAATCACAGCAGTAAACGCAGGCAAGTCAGTTGATACAACAATGGGCTTCACACCTCTTGACGGTCTTATAATGGGTACAAGATCAGGCGCCATCGACGCTTCTGCTGTTACATACATCATGAACAAGCTCGGTCTCTCAGCTTCTGAAATGAGCGATTACCTCAACAAGAAGTCAGGTTTCCTCGGTCTTTCAGGCGTTTCAAGCGACAACCGTGACATCCAGAAGGCTGTAAACGAAGGCAACGAAAGAGCTAAGATCACATCAGAAATGCTCACATACCAGATCAAGAAGTACATCGGTTCATTCGCAGCAGCAATGAACGGTCTTGACGCTGTTATCTTCACAGGCGGTATCGGTGAAAACGCTCCTGAAGTTCGTGAAGGTGCATGTGAGGACATGAGCTTCTTCGGCATCGAGATCGACAAGGAACTCAACAAGTGCCGCGGCGAACTCAAGAAGATCTCAACAGAGGCTTCAAAGGTTCAGGTATGGGTAGTTCCTACAAACGAAGAACTTCTCATCGCAAGAGATACACTTGAACTTGTTAAATAATAGGAATTAAATCCCTCACCCCCCTGCCCCCCTCTCCGGAGGAGAGGGGGGTGAGCATAAATGTTCAGCTTTGCTCTCCGGATGAGAGAAGTGAGCGTAAATGTTCAGCTTGCTCTCCGGAGGAGAGCTTCTTTCCCTTGAATTAAAGGAAAATTAACAGTAATGCAATGTCGCATTCCTCTTTTTAGCGGAGGAGTGCGGCTTTTTTTATGAGCTTGTGAGGGCAATTCAGTATTGCATATTTTTGAGTAGTATAGTATAATTATTAAGAGTTAAATTGATTTTGACACGGTTACCGGAGGGTGCTTTTATGTGTGGATATGTAGGTTTTACCAACACGGTGGACAACGCAAATGTTGTCTTGAAAAAAATGATGGAAAGGATCAGGCACCGCGGTCCTGACGGCGAGGGACAGTACATAGATGACGGCATCGCACTGGGTCACAGACGACTCAGCATCATCGACCTTGATGCCGGGGCACAGCCGATGTACAATGAGGACGGATCGCTCGTCATCGTCTTCAACGGCGAGATATATAACTACAGGCAGATAAGAGAAGAACTCGTTAAGGCGGGTCACACATTTTCGACCAATTCAGATACCGAGGTTCTTATTCACGGCTACGAGGAATACGGAAAGGATATTCTTCCGAAACTCAGAGGCATGTTTTCATTTGTTATCTGGAACAAGAAGAAAAAGGAACTCTTCGGAGCAAGGGACTTTTTCGGAATAAAGCCTCTCTACTATGCGGAAATGGACGGAGCATTCATCTTCGGCTCCGAGATAAAAAGTTTTCTTGAACATCCTTCATTCAGAAAGGAACTCAACGAAACGGCACTGGAAAACTATCTTACATTCCAGTATTCACCGGCGGAAGAAACATTCTTCAACGGCGTTTTCAGACTTCCTCCGGCCCATTATTTCATAAAGAATCCGGAAGGATTCAGACATGAACGCTACTGGGAGATAAACTTCGACGCTGATGAAAAACCTGAACTCGATGAATGGGTAAACAGGATCTCAGACGTTATGCACGACTCAGTCGAAGCCCACAAGGTAAGTGACGTTGAGGTCGGAAGTTTCCTTTCAAGCGGCGTTGATTCAAGCTATGTTGCCGCAATAGCAAACGTTGACAAGACATTTACAGTCGGATTCGGTACCGACGAACGATATAACGAAATAGGCTGGGCGAAGAACTTTTCGAAGGCTATCGGAAAGGAAAACACCAGCAAGGTCATCACACCTGAGGAGTACTGGGACATTCTTCCGAAGATCCAGTACCACATGGACGAACCTCTTGCGGATCCTTCGGCAGTTGCACTTTACTTTGTATGCAATATTGCCTCGGAAAAGCTTAAGGTAGTTCTTTCGGGCGAAGGTGCGGATGAGATATTCGGCGGATACAACGTCTACAGCGAGCCGGGCGGAACGGTCTATGACAAAGTTCCTATGGGCATCAGAAAAGAGATCGGAAAGCTCTGCAGCAAACTTCCTGCGCGCCGCGGACTTAATTTCTTCATCAGAAAAGGAAAGACCATAGAAGAACGTTTCATAGGCAACGCCTACATGTTCACGCCTGCGGAAAGGAAAGCCCTTCTTGCAGTAAAGACAGATGCTCCGCTGCCTCAGGCACTTACCGCTCCTTTCTATGACAGGGTACAGGGCAAGGATGATGTGACTAAAATGCAGTACCTTGATCTTCACATGTGGATGGCAGGGGACATCCTCCTTAAGGCTGACCGCATGAGCATGGCAAATTCGCTTGAACTCCGCGTTCCGTTCCTTGATAAGGAAGTTATGAAACTTGCTGAAAAGATCCCGACAAGGTACAGGGTGACAAGAAAAGAATTTACCGATGAAAAGACGAAGTACATCACAAAGTACGCAATGAGGAAAGCCGCTAAAAAGGATACTCCTCCTCAGACAGCAAAGACGGCTGCCAAAAAGAAGCTTGGATTCCCGGTTCCGATAAGAGTATGGCTCCGCGAGGAAAAGTACTACGGCATTGTGAAGGAAAAATTTACTTCAGAATATTCGAAAAAGTATTTCAATACCGACGTGCTCGTTAAGCTTCTTGACGACCATAAGGCCGGAGTACGCGACAACAGCAGAAAGATATGGACGGTATTCTCATTCCTTATCTGGTATGACGTATTTTTTGGCAGTGAAAGTAAATATGCTTAAAACGGTACATGAAGAACTGTTTAAGTAAAATATATTTAAGGAGAAATAACAGATATGCAGCATTTAATTGATCTTGATGATTATCCTGTTTCATGGTGGAACAGGGTCATAGCACTCGGAAAGGATATCTACACAAACCCAGGCAGATACAAGGGTGCCTGCAGCGGCAAGGTAATGGGTACACTTTTCTACGAGCCGTCAACAAGAACGCAGATGTCGTTCCAGACAGCTATGCTCAGACTCGGCGGATCTCTTATCGGATTTGACAATCCGGCTACTTCTTCAGTATCAAAGGGCGAAAACCTTAAAGATACAACAAAGATAGTAAGCGGATATTCAGACGTTCTTGTAATTCGTCATCCTCTTGAGGGTGCTGCAAAGGCTGCTGCTCTTACAGCAGAATGTCCGGTCATCAACGCAGGTGACGGCGGACATCTCCATCCGACACAGACCCTTACAGACATGCTTACCCTCACAATGGAAAAGGGCAGACTCAGCGGTCTTACCATCGGTATGTGCGGTGATCTTCTCAACGGAAGAACAGTTCATTCACTCTGCAAGGCGCTTTCATGCTATCCGGACAATAAGTTCATCTTCATCTCAACACCTGAGCTTATGGTTCCTCAGTATGTCAAGGACATTCTCAGCTCACACGGCTGTGAATATAAGGAAGTATCATCACTTGAGGAAACAATTCCTGAACTTGACGTTCTCTACATGACAAGAATACAGTCTGAACGTTTTACATCAGTAGAAGAATACGAAGCTCAGAAGAATGTTTACGTTCTCGACAGAAAGAAGCTTAACCTCGGCAAGAGTGACCTTATCGTTCTTCACCCGCTTCCGAGAGTTGACGAGATCACAATGGACGTTGATGAAGACAGCCGTGCACTTTACTTCAAGCAGACAAAGTACGGCGTTTATGTACGTATGGCTCTTGTTCTCACAATGATCGAGAACAAGGACACAGTTCAGCTTCTCAAGGGTGACATTTTAAAAGACACAAAGTGTACCAATCCGAGATGCATCACACATGCGGAAAAATACCTGCCAAAGAGCTTTATAAAATCAGGTGATATCGCAGAATGCGAATTCTGTGACGAAAGGATACTGCTCTGATAATGGCAAAGGTACTGGTAGGTATGAGCGGCGGAGTGGACAGTTCTGTCGCTGCAAAGCTTCTTAAGGACAGCGGATATGATGTTACCGGAGTTACGCTTAAGATGTTTGCGTCAGAAGACATCGCTGAAACTGAGACAAGAACGTGCTGCTCTCTTTCCGATGTCGAAGATGCAAGAGCCGTTGCCTATAAACTCGGATTTGAACATCTGGTTTTCAATTTCCGTGATGTTTTCAGTGAGTTTGTAATAGACAACTTCATAAACAGCTATATTTCAGGACGTACACCTAATCCGTGTATCGAATGCAACAGGCATATCAAGTTCGACAAGATGCTGAAAAGAGCGGAAGAGCTCGGATTTGATTTTATTGCGACAGGTCACTATGCTCTGAAGGAATACGATGAGGAAACCGGAAGATGGTATCTTAAGAGACCTGCCGACAGATCAAAGGATCAGACCTATGTGCTCTACAGTCTTACGCAGCATCAGCTTGAAAAGACACTTTTTCCGCTCTGCGGTTATGAAAAGACTGAAGTAAGAAAGATAGCAGAGGAAGCAGGACTTGTAAATTCCCGTAAGCCGGACAGTCAGGACATCTGTTTTGTTCCGGACGGAAAGTATGCCGAATTCATTAAAAAGCATACCGACAGGGGAAGTACTGAAGGTGACTTTACTGATATGCAGGGAAACGTTCTCGGGAAACATAAGGGAATAATAAACTATACCATAGGACAGCGCAAGGGACTCGGTATTGCGCTCGGAAAGCCTGCCTTTGTTGTAAGGAAGGACTCCGGAAGCAATACAGTTGTGCTTGGTTCAAACGAAGACCTTTTTACATCTGAGCTTATTGCCGAAGATGTGAATTTTATGTCCGTGGCAGGCATCGAAGGCGAGGTACGCGTCACAGCAAAGCCGCGTTACAACTGTGCCGATTCACCGGCGACAATATCGATGCTTCCGGACGGACGTGTTAAGGTGGTTTTCGACACACCGCAGCGTGCGGTAACAAGCGGTCAGGCAGTCGTATTCTATGACGGGGACAGGGTGCTTGGCGGCGGAACGATAGTTTAGGCAGGATCCGGAGTAATCCGGTGGGATTTTATGATCGTCAGGTTTATACGGGGCTAACAAAAGGGAGCTTCGCTCCCTTTTGTTCTTACGTTACGGCCGGCGGGAAAGGAAATATGATCATGGAAGAAAGAAAAACAAGAATTACTGCAAGGCAGAATAAACGTTTAAGTTTTGACGTTATCAGCGGCCATTTCACAACAAGCCATTCGCATGTAAGCTCGTACATTGATCTGAGCGCTGTCAAGACAGATTTTAAGGCGGCCAAGGAAGCTGCAAAAGATATTGCAGGAAAGATTTACGGCTGCATACCGGTCGATACTATCATCTGCCTTGAAGGAACGAAGATGATAGCTGCATTTCTCGCCGAGGAGCTTTCCGAAGGCTTTCACGGTATCAACACGGGAAATGACATACGGGTAATTTCACCTGAGTATGACTCAAACCATCAGATAATCCTGCGTGACAATCTTCAGCCGTTTGTGCGCGACAGGAATGTTCTGCTTCTGGTCTCATCGGTTTCATCCGGCAAGAGTATCGTTCAGGCTGCGGAATGTCTCGGTTACTACGGCGGCAAGCTGATGGCTGCGGCTGCGATATTCAGTGACGTTGACAATGTGCGCGGACTTCAGATAAACCATATTTTCGGTCATGATGATATTCCTGAATACAACAGTTTCAAACCGGAAGACTGCAAAATGTGCAAAGCAGGTATCAAACTCGATGCTATCGTAAACAGCTTCGGCTATTCGAAAATATAACCGAAACAGGGGAGAAGAGGAAATATGAAAGAATCGTCACTTATGACTGTCATACCGGCAGATCCGCGGGACATCGCTCCGGAAAAGCTTCTGGAGAGGATGCGCCAGAGCAGGGAGATTATCGTCTCCAGTTCTGAATATGATGTAAACGGGGATAATTCACCCCTCAGGATACCGATCCGCATTGAGTCAAGAGAATATGTTGTAATGCTTGCGTATTCAGGCATCGAGATACCGCAGTTCTATCGCATGGCACACTTTTTCACTGATCTTGATTTTCAAAAGATCGAAAAGATAGAAACAGGTCTTGATGTGGAAATAATCTATACTGACAGTTTTCTTGCCAGCTATCACGATCAGCTGAAGATCATAAACTGTCTTGTTCCGGATGCGCTTGCTGTCATAGACCATCCTTCGGAAAAGCTTCTTTCCGGTAAATGGATAAAACTTGCGGCCGAGTCTTCCGTTCCGCCTGCACCGAGATATCTCTTTACGGTACAGGCGATAAGCGGTTCCTCCGATGAAGTCTGGCTCCATTCACACGGACTGAAAAGATGCGGACTTCCGGATCTTGAAATACTGTGCAGTGACAGGGAGATGTGCCAGAGCCACTATTCCATCATAGAGACTTTTGCGATAAGAATGATCGAAAACGAGGAAAGACCGGAAAAATACGAACCTGTGTTCCTTGCCTGGATGACGGACAAAATACCTATGGTAGCGACTCTGACCGACTGGACGGATGCACTGGAATACTATCCGGAAGCAGAACTCGGAAAAGCTGAGGACAGGGACGACTATCACGCTGAAGGCACTGAGGTAATAATGCTGTATCTTACACCTGATGATGTGAAGGAACATAACCTTTCAAAAGTTCAGGAACTTGATGATTATCTGGGACACAACACCATGTTCATGATATCGAGTACAGAAACAGCCCGTATGAGAAGCCTTGCACAGGAACGTATAGGATTTGTAATGGACGCGGAAGCACTGAAAGATCCTGATATCCACATCATGATGAAGATAGGTCTTCACATTGATAAGGAATTCCGCGACCCGGACGATGATCCGGATACACAGCGCGAACACATCTGGTTCGACCTTAAGAGCATAAGCAGAGGCAAGTACAAGGATCTCTTCATCTGCGAACTCACACAGGATCCGTACTATGTAAAGGGTATTAAAAAAGGCGATATCGGAAATTATCAGATCGAAGATATCACTGACTGGATGATCATAAAGAATGACAAACGATATACACCTGATGATGCATATCTTATCAGCTAATGGTATGCCTCCGGCATACTACCTAAAACGGGCACCGCTTGGTGCCCGTTGATTGTATGCGGAAATTTTTATTGTAAAACTTCCGCTAAAATGTTATAATATCTTTAAGAAGAACAGTTCTGAAATATCTGATATTTTAATACCATAAAAAATCGTGGAAATTATTGACTTTCTCTTTGGAATATGTTAGAATTATAAATGTAATCAATTCACATTCATTATTCTAACAAGGAGAAAAACAAATGTCAGACAGAAATGATCTTTTAAAGCAAATCAGAAAACTGAAGAAGGAACTTAAGGCATACAAAGTACTTGCCAATAAATCTGAGATAAACCGGGAATACAAGGATACTCTCTTTAAGTTTATTTTCGGATCACCGGAGAACAAACGCTGGACTCTTGCACTTTATAATGCACTTAACGGTACGGATTACAAAGATCCGAATGAACTGAAGTTCAATACAATTGATGAGGTCTTATATCTGAAAATGAAAAATGATATATCGTTCCTCATTCATTTCGAGCTGAATCTCTGGGAACATCAGAGTACGTTCAATCCGAATATGCCGATGAGATTTCTGAGATATGCCGAAGCTTTGTATGAGAAGTTTATAGCAACCTCAGAATATTATGAGTACAGCAGCTCTTTACAGAAGATCCCGACACCAAAGTGTCTGTGTTTCTACAACGGAACAGAAGAACAGCCGGAAAGAACGGAACTTCTGTTAAGTGATGCATACGAAGGCGACGGCGATATCGAAGTAAAGGTTACTATGCTGAACATAAACTTCGGGAAGAACCGGAAGTTACTTGATGCCTGCAAACCGCTTTATGAGTACTCGTGGCTTGTAGAATCAATAAGAAGATATCAGAAAGAAGAAACAGATCTGGAAGCTGCAGTGGAAAGAGCAGTCGACGATATGCCGGAAGATTTCATAATAAAGGAGTTCATCGTTGCAAATCGTGCGGAGGTGAAGGTTATGTTACTGACAGAATATAACGAGGAAAAGGTTCTGAAAAAGGAACGTAAAGAAGGCTGGAAAGAAGGAAAGGCCGAAGGAATAGAAGAAGGAATAGCTGTAGGTAAAGTTCTGGCTTATGCCGATCTTGTAAGTGAAGGCATTCTTACAGTAGACGCTGCAGCGGAAAGAGCCGGTATGACTGCTGATGAATTCAGAGCAGAGTGCGGAATGGAATAAAAATTAAAAACAGCTCAGAGCTATAAAAAACTCTGAGCTGTTTCTGTTTATACTGTTTGAATATGGAATCACGCCGGGATCAGTTATTAAAATCCAAGCTTTGAATGAATGTATTCATTTCTCTTTATCATGAAATCGGCAATTGAAACGCTGTCACCGCCGTAGGAGAAGAGGCCGCCTCCGAAAAAGCCGCCGCCGCCGAAACCACCTCCGCCGAAGCCACCGAAACCGCCGCCTCCGCCGAAGCCGCCCCACATTCCACCGTTACCTCCGCCGTTTCTTACCTGAAGGCCGCCTGCGCTTTTGGCGATGTTTGTTTCGAACTGATCGAATGTGAAGAAGAATCTTGGATCTGCTTTTACGTGGTCACGTATGAGGGAAGCGTGTGAGTTTATAGTTTTTACAGGATCGCTGTAGTAGTTCACTATCTGCTTTACATAGTCGTAGTACATTTCACGGTATTCCGGTACTGCGAGAAGATTTGTGAGCATAGGACGCTGATTTGCGTCTGCCTGATAAAGGCCTGTAGTGATGTCTGATTCAGCAGCAGCACCGTAGTCCATAAAGTTTCCTACAGAAAGGTTGTAGTCCCATCCTACGTAGTACATTTTTCCGTCGGTGTACTCAACGTAGTAGTTGTGTGCCATCTGACCATTGTAGCTGTCGTAGTTGCCCATTACAGCGTTTACGGCAAAGCCCTTGAGCCAGCTCGTGACATCAATAATATCTTCTATGAATTTATAGTTTGATGAAGTTACCTTGTTTATGGCGTCCTTCAGTTCCTGTATGTGCTTAAGCTCGTCGTCCGTACCGTATTTTACCTCAAAGTTGTTGAGTTTCATTGACGAACGGAATGTGCAGTCGTATGAGTTTCCCACATCGGCTGCCTTGTAGAGAACAGCATCGTCAGATGTTGCATAGCGTTCACCGAGAGTAGTTCCCGGCTGTTCGCAGAGAAGGTAGAAGCTGTAGAGCTCGCCGTTTAAGTACATGTCGGTGTAGCTTGTCTTCGGTGCAAGCGCATCGAGATCATACATGACATCGTAGCAGAGAATATCGCGCATGCATGAAGGATCGGAATAGAAATTGTTAAGGCAGATCTCAGTAAGTCCCTTGTAGTTTTTGTACTTGTCGTACTTGTCAAACTTGATGCGGAAGCTGTACTTGTCCTTGCCGGCCTGATAAACGAACATGTTCGAACTGTGACCCTTGGTGCGTATTCCGGCGTTTTCGATGCGTTCGCCGTCGATAACAACGTCACACGGATAGTATTCCTCGTCCTGTGAGTGAGCAAGGAAGTTGTCCCAGTCCTTCATCTCCACTTCGATGCGGTGTACCGAGCTTCTGTCGAAAAGATCAGAATAAAGAAGTGAAGATTTAAAGTTATTGTTTACATCAGTGTAGGCTGTCGGTGCGCCGGCTTTTATGTCTGAAGATGCCTTTACCTCGATGCCTCCTGCATAAACGCTGTAAGCGGCGCCTGACTTCAGATCAGGTGAGGAAATGACAGCGTATCTGTATTTTTTCAGAGTGTTCTTTTCAAATACTGTTTTTCCGCTGCCGTCGGTAAGGGCAACCGGATTGTTCTTTGACCATTCCTTTGTAAGATCAAGCACGATGCATGCCTGGTCAGATGAAGTCATATTCGGGCACTGTTCGTCTGTTGCAGTTGCAAGGACTGTGCCTCCTGATACAGTCACAGTACCTTCGCTTCGTAAACCTCTGTCGCCGCAGGCAGTAACGTCACCGCCTGAAATAACAAGTGTGGTCTCGGCCTGTACTGCGTCGTTTCCGGCCTTTACTGTCAGTGTACCGCCTGTTATTTCGACATTGTCCTTTGAGGATTTGAGTCCGTCACCGGCAGAGTCGATGATCAGCGAGCCGCCATTAAGCGATACCGTGCTCTTGGCTTTTACCGCATCCGCCTTGTTTGTTCCGGTGTTTGCGGAATCGGTGGTTATGCTGATGGTTCCTCCGTTGAATCTGATATCGTTGTTGCAGAAGATACCAAGCTGTGAGCCGGTAGTGATATCAAGAGTTCCTGTGGAATTCTTTGTGAACGTGATGTCATCTTTGGCGTAGATGACTGCACTTTCGTCTTCGGCGGTGTCAGACGTGTTTGAAAGTGAGTTCGCTCCGGTAAATGTGATCTTTGTCTTTTCAGCATTCTCCACCATGATGCACGGTGTACTGTCTGAATTCTTCATTGTTACTCCGTCAAGCTTCAGATCAACGCTTCCGGTGTCAGTCTCCGGAAGAGCGACCGTGATCTGTGCGTCAGTTGTCATCGCACCGGAGAATTCGTAGATACCGCTTGCCGTTATGTTAACTCTCGTTCCTTCCACGAGCACGCCGCTTCCGGCCTTTATGCTGTTTCCTTCAAAAGTGATCTTTACAGGATCAGGGTTTGCGACAGGCGTGCCTGGTGTACCTGTTAGTGTGCTTTTGAGCATGATAAAGTCGATGATGTTCAGTTTGCTGTCATCGTTCATGTCAGCATTGCTCTGTTTTTCCTTCGTAAGCGATCCCGAATTCAGCATATGACTGCTGAGTGCTGTCAGATCGGCAGCCGAAATTACACCGTTTCCGTCGGCATCGCCTTTCAGCACATCTGCCGATACTGTCATGACGAGTGAAGAACACAGTGAAACCGCAGTGAGGGCTGTTACGAGTTTTCTGCCATATCTCTTCATATTGATTTCCGCCTTTCATAAAATGAAATAACCGTATAATAAGAAAACACTGATTAAACCGGAAATCCGGCTTTGCCGGATTTCCGGAGGTGGGATTTGCGGGGCTTCGCCCCGAAGCCCATGCTGATTTATGAATAAATCAGCGTTTTCATAAAAAATGGAAAACTGATCGCCGGAATTGATGGGGTTCCGTTCTGGCCGTGAACCGATCAGCATTTCTCTTATGATATTATTATAGCAAACCACAAAAATACATATGTGTTTTTTTTATGTCTTCAGTATGAAATTTGTATTTTTTCTTCCCCGGATGTCAGAATGATTCCGTGCAGTTTGTTTAATCTGTTCACTATGGGCAGTTTTCGGTTTGCACAGAGGTCGTCATCAGTGTATAATAATTATAGGGAAACACTGATTAAACCGGAAATCCAGCTTCGCCGGATTTCCGGAGGTGGGATTTGCGGGGCTTCGCCCCGGATCCCCGCGCTGATTTATGAATAAATCAGCGTTTCCATAGTGATCAGATATCATAAACAAGGAAACGGAGGATGCTTTCTGATTTTACAGGCGGAAACTGTGAGAAGACAGAAAGCTTTGAAATATATGAAAACAGACCGGAATACAGTCCTGCGTGCAGCGGAACTGAGCAAGCTGATTCTTACTGAAGATGAGACGGAAAAAATGGTGACTGAACTTGGAAAACTGGCGGAGATCATCGGAAATCTGGATATCGGTGATATTCCTGAAACCGGTCCGAATGAAGCCCTGCCTTTATCTGCAGCGCGTGAAGATGAAGTTAAGCCGTCGGCTGAACGGGATAAAATATTACAAAACGCACCGGAACACACTGAGGAATATTTCGGTGCTCCCGATACATTTGACAAGGGAGGGGACGAGTGATGACAGCTCTTGAAACGGGAAGGCTCATCTGCTCCGGAAAGCTCTCAGTTACGGAGGCGGTTTCCACGGCACTTGATGCAGCCGAAAGGGAAAACGGCAGAATAAATGCCTTCATAACTATCTGCCGGGAAAAAGCTCTGATGAGGGCGGCGGATGTGCAGAAGCGTATTGATGACGGAACGCTGACTTCTCCGCTTGCAGGTGTGCCTGTGGCGGTAAAGGACAATATCTGTACTGACGGGATACGTACTACCTGTGCATCAAAAATGCTCGGTAACTTTGTTCCGTTCTACAGTGCGGCGGCAGTGGAAAAGCTTGAAAATGCAGGCGCAGTCATCATCGGCAAGCTCAACATGGATGAGTTTGCAATGGGAAGCCTGTCGGAAACATCATATTTCGGACCTGTACGGAATCCGCATGACACGGAAAGATCGGCAGGCGGTTCATCCGGCGGATGCGCTGCTGCCGTTGCGGCAGACATCATACCTGCGGCACTCGGATCAGATACCGGAGGTTCCGTAAGACAGCCGGCTGCGTACTGCGGAGTTACGGGGTTCAAACCGACTTACGGAGCAGTGTCGCGGTACGGACTTATCGCTTACGCCTCCTCATTTGATCAGATCGGTCCGGTCTGCCGTACTGCAGCCGACTGTGCGGCAGTTACCGATGCAGTCAGCGGTGCCGACGAACGCGACAGCACATCACGAAATATGTTTTCGTCTTCGCTTCTTTCCGGACTTACGGGAGATGTAAAGGGAATGAGGATCGGTGTGCTTAAGGAAAGCTTTGATGCGGGTATGACAGAAGCCGGAACGGCGCAGAAAGTCCTTGATGCAGTAACTGAGCTTGAAAAGGCGGGAGCACGGGTAACGGAAGTTAGTTTCCCGTATTTAAAGCAGGCTTTTTCCGCATACTATACCATTGCCATGGCTGAAGCAAGTTCGAACCTCGCAAGATTTGACGGTATAAAATACGGATTCCGTGCGGAAAACTTCGAAGGCCTTAACGACCTTTACTGCCGTTCGCGAAGCGAAGGATTCGGTACCGAGGTCAAGAAAAGGATACTTCTCGGAACCACCATTCTTTCAGGCGGATATTACGATGAATACTATCTGAAGGCGATGAAGATCAGAAATGCAGTCAGAAGTGAACTCGACAGAATATTTACCGGTACTGATCTTCTGCTTACACCGACCGCACCGGGAACAGCTCCTCTTATCGGAAGCGGAGCGACAGATCCGGTTTCGGTGTACTGTTCCGATGTCTTTACCGTTTTCGCAAATCTTGCAGGACTGCCTTCGGTGTCGTTCCCGTGCGGAACTGATGAAAACGGCATGCCGGCCGGCGCACAGTTTACCGGACGCGCGGCAGATGACGGACTCGTGCTCAATGCAGTGCATGCATTCCAGTCCCGGACGGACTGGCACATGAGCGGAATCAGTCTGCCGGCCTGCTGGGAAAGCAAACCGGCACATGGTCATGGCACAGCAGAAAAGAACTTCCGTATGATCAGTGTGCCTCAGGAAAGTGACGGTGAGTGAAGTTATGAAATACGAAACAGTGATCGGACTTGAAGTCCATGTTGAACTTGCGTCGAAGAGCAAACTTTTCTGTTCCTGTACAACGGAATTCGGCGGTGAGCCGAACACTCACTGCTGTCCGGTGTGTACCGGAATGCCGGGGACTCTGCCAGTGTTCAACAGGAAGGTCCTTGAATTTGCCGTAAAGGCAGGCCTTGCCCTTGGCTGTGATATTACGCGCGTTTTTCATTTCGACCGCAAGAATTATTTCTATCCGGATCTGCCGAAGGCTTATCAGATATCGCAGCTTTACACTCCCGTGGCCGTGAACGGACATACTGAGATAAAAACAGCTGACGGGAACAAAAAAGTCATACGCATTCACGAGATGCACATGGAAGAGGATGCAGGCAAGATCGTTCACAGCCCGGACGGTAAAACAGCTTTCCTCGATTACAACAGATGCGGTGTTCCGCTCGTTGAGATAGTCACTGAACCTGACTTCAGGAGTGCTGAAGAAGTGAATGCTTTTCTGTACCGCTTAAGGTCAGTTTTTAAGTATCTCGGAATATCCGACTGCAAAATGGAGGAGGGATCGATGCGTGCCGACGTAAATCTTTCCGTGCGTCCTGAAGGAAGCGAAGAATTCGGCACCCGTACCGAGATGAAAAATATAAATTCATTCCGTGCGATAGAACGAGCGATAGCATATGAATCTGCAAGACAGATAAAAACCGTGGAAAACGGCGGAACGATCATTCAGGAAACACGCCGCTGGGATAACGCATCAGGGCGTTCCTTCGCAATGCGTTCCAAGGAGGAGGCCAAGGACTACCGCTACTTCCCTGAACCTGATCTGCCCGCTTTTCATATAAGCGATGAGGAGATCAGACGCTGCAGGGATCTTATTCCCGAATTTGCAGATGAAAGGGCGGAACGTCTTGTCCGTGAGATGTCTCTGGCTGAAGAAGATGCGGCACTTATCACTGCATCCAGGAATCTTGCTGATCTTTTTGAAAACACAGTCAGTCTTTGCGGAGCACCGGGAGAAGTGAGATTCTGGTTTACAGGCGGACTGCTTTCGTTTATCAACGAGACCGGTACTGATCCGGAAGATATAAATCTGTCTCCTGAGAAGTTTGCGGAATTTGCCGGACTTGTAGTGTCCGGTGAGCTTAAGCGTGAAGCCGGGAAAAATGTTTTCCGTGCGATGCTTGAAAGCGACGGCAGTTTTAACATCCGCAGGTTTACTGAGGAAAACGGCCTTGGAACTCTTGACGACGAAGAGCTGATAGCAGATACCGTGAAGAAAATAATAGCGGACAATCCAAAGCCTTTTGAGCAGTACAGAAACGGCGAAACAAAGGTCTTCGGCTTTTTCGTCGGCAGGGTAATGAAGGAACTGAAAGGCAGGGCAGATCCTTCGGCAGTGAACAGCACCGTTAAGAATATACTTGAAAACTACTCGTGAGTATGATATAATTATTTTATATATATTTCAATATGTTGAATCGGAAACTATGAGGATCTGAAACTATGAACTATTCAATGATGGAAATGACAGAAAAGCTGAATGCTGAATTCGATGAACTTGTAAAATGCTGTGCCGTTTCACGTGAATTTGACCCTGAATACTACAGAATATACGATGTCAAGCGCGGACTTCGTGATTCTGACGGTAAGGGTGTGCTTACGGGACTTACGGAGATAAGCGATGTCTGCGCGTACGAAACTGTGAACGGAGAAAAATACCCTGCTGAAGGAAAACTCTACTATCAGGGATACAATGTATGCGATCTTCTGAAAAATACTGAAAGCAAAAGATTTCTTTTCGAGGAGATTACTTATCTTCTGCTTTTCGGGGAACTGCCTGATCCGAAGCAGTTTGAAAGCTTTCTTGAGATAATGAGCAGTCTCGAAGAGCTTACAGGCCAGTTCGTGCGTGACACAATACTCAAGGCGCCTCCGGCAAATATTATGAACGCTCTTCAGAAAAGTGTCATCACACTTTATTCTTATGATACCAATCCGGATTCAGTTGAGATCGCGGATGTATTAAGACAGTCACTCCAGCTCATCTGCAAGATGCCGCTTATGGCCGTTTACGCATACTACGCTTATCAGCACATGGAACTGGGCAGAAGCCTGCTTATCCGCACTCCGAAAAAGAGATATTCGATAGCGGAAAACATTCTGTACATGCTTCGTGATGACGGATATTTTACAGACCTTGAAGCAAGGGTACTCGATACTGCCCTTGTGCTTCACGCAGAACACGGCGGCGGAAACAACTCAACATTTACAAACCATGTTGTTACATCATCAGGCACTGACACATATTCCGCGACCGCAGCGTCGATCTCGTCCCTCAAGGGACCGCGTCACGGCGGAGCCAATCTCAAGGTACTTGAAATGTTCGATGACATCAAGAAAAACGTTTCAGATACCGAAAACGATGAACAGATCAGAAATTTTCTCAACAGCATACTTGACGGCGAAAGCTTTGACGGAAAAGGACTCATCTACGGCCTCGGCCATGCGGTGTATACAGTATCTGACCCGCGTGAAGTCATCCTCAAGGATCTTGCAGGAAAGCTGGCAGCTGAAAAGGGACTTGAAAAGGAATTCGAACTTTATGACCGCGTGGAAAAGATCGGCAAGGATTGTATTGCACGAAAGCGCAGACTCTTTAAACCTGTATGTGCCAATGTTGATTTCTACAGCGGACTTGTATATTCCATGCTCGGTATTCCGCGTGAACTCTTCACACCGATATTTGCAGTTTCAAGGATCTCCGGCTGGAGCGCTCACCGTCTCGAGGAACTCATAAACAACGGAAAAATAATCCGTCCTGCGTATCGTTTCGTCGGAAAGCACCGTGAGTTTACTGATGAATTCAATAGACTCTGATCTCTCGTGAATCAGCTATGCAAGGAACACGTAAGGTATAGTTGCTTAAACAAAAGAAAAGGATATGCTTTTTGTAAAACGAAAGCATATCCATTTTTTATAGTTTATATTACCATTTACCTGTTTCCTTTAAAAACGCAAAGCACCTTGGATACTTCTTCTCAAAGCCTTTCGTCAGTGGATTCTGTTTGACTTCTTCTATGGTATGGATACCAAGGAAAGCGAGAATATCAAGAACATCGGTCTGGTCTGTGATTCTCGGAACTAAGCCTGCAAAGTGAACAGCGCGGACTTTAAGCAGAAGCAGACTTTCTATTTTTGCGATATACAGCATGATATTTGAATAGCTGTCATCTATTATCCATTCCAGCTTGCCGATAATATCCATTACCTCAGGCAGACCGTATGAATCGTTGTTGATCCAGTCTTCGTCAAGTCCCTTTTCCTCTGCAATCTCACGGATAAGTGCCTGGACTTCTTCTGTCATATCCTTTGTTGCTGTATCTACATCCATTGTATAGCCGCCGGTTCGGAGCTTGTTATAAAGCATCGCAAAACCACCGATAGCCCTGATCTCAATGGTGATATGATGAGCTTTCAGCTTTTCATTCAGTGCTTCAAGTGCGTCCTTGAAATCATCAAGCGTACATTCAATTCCAATCATTGCCCACCTCAGAACATCACATTCATTTTATAGTAAACATTTTCTTCTTTCAGCCCGTGATTGCTCAGAACAAGAGGTTCTGAAAGCGGCTGGCATTCTGTAAGTTTCTGCAAGTTAGAAAGCTCAAACAGCTTTTCAAGGTGATAATAGCTGATGATACAGTACAGCAGAACCCTGGTCTTATCGGACATTTGTTGTACATCGAGCTGTTCAATCTCGTCCTTTTTGCGGTCAGCGTGAGTAACAAGCCTGTGCAGATACCTGTGCAGACTGTAATAATCGTCACTGCTCCAACCATTCTGAGGTGCATAGTAAGGTTTTGTGTTCAGTATAATTCTCACCCTTTCTGTATGATATATCTCTTTTGCCGAAAGCTTTGTTGATCGACGTCAGAACGAACTTGCTGCAATCGTTGATAACAGACTGGAAGACTTCGCTCATTCTTCTTTTTTAGTATAACATATCCGGTGTAGTTATACAATGGAAATTATTTACTGTAATGGCTTGGCTGCACAATGCTGGACGGTCGCCTCGCCCTCGGTATCATCCGTCTCTTGCGAGCCGGATGATGCTATAGAAAAATGGCTGCATATTTCCATATGCAGCCATTTGGGTGCTTGCGCGAAGCTGAGGATTAGATCAAAAATGGTAAAATATTTTTGTTAAGTTTGTTATGTATTGTATTATTGACAAGTCAAAGGGGATATGGTAAACTAAAATCGGGGTGATAGCTGTGAAAAGAATCAAAACTGTAGTTGATAGAAAACTTGTAGTTAAAACCAGTAATGGGGTTTATAGTAATAATCAATCTAATAGATCGAGCCTTCAAATTACGTGGGCATCAACTTCAACCCCAAAGAGCGCTGTTGCTATTGGAATAAATCCAAGCAAGGCTAATAATAGTCGTAGCGATAAAACTATAACGACACTTTCAAGATTCTTGGATGCTTATGGTTTTACTGAATTAACAATGCTTAATTTATTTCAGTCGTATTCAACTCCTCAATCCGGTATCATTACATCTACAGCAACAAATTTTAATAATTACAAAGATATGTTTGATAAAGCAGATGCGATAATCATAGTTTGGGGTATTGGACGCAAATATGCAAAAGAAAAGAAGAATGCTTTACAAGTTTTGCAGAATTATAAAGATAAACTATATTGCATAAGCAAAGGCGATAAAAGTCCTCTACATCCAAGCAGAATGAGTTACGAGTGTTCATTAAACAAGTTCATACTATAAAAGAAAAAAAGCACTTCCTGAGGAGTGCTTTTTCTTTTGTACAAAATACAGTAAGATTTTAATTATTCATCTTGATATGGAGTGTCAGAAATACCTTTCTCTTTTAAGTGAGTTATGAGGCAATCAAGAGGATATTTGAATATCGAGCGAAATGTTTTATTATTACCAAACAATCTTACAATTGTTGGACTGATGGTATAATATAGTCTTATGAACGCCCGCCCATACCATTTCTTGGCGAGAATAAAATCTCTAAAACGGCGAAGCGTCCATACTTGAGGACAATTATAATTACCGTATACACAAGTTGCAACGTAACATCCTTTTTTGGGACTATTTTTAAAACTAGTTCCATCTGGATAATGAAAGGTAATAATATTACCAGTATCACGGAATCCATTAGAAATATGACCAGCTTCACATACCCCCTCAGTATAATCGATTTTGATGTTTTTATTTGGTAAATATACATCAACTAATTTGAAGCAATTATTGAAAGCAAAAGGGCCAATGCTATTTAAACTATTAGGTATTGTTATAGAAGTAAGAGAACAACAATTCTCGAAAGCAAAAGGTTTTATTTGGGTTACGCTTGAAGGAATTGTTACACTGCTAAGTGATTCACAGTCTTGAAAAAGCCCAGTTTCTATACATGAAATCGTTTCTGGAATAATTACTGAAGTTATTGATTTGCAACCTCTAAATACATGGTGACCAAGCTTTTGTATTTTGGCTGGAAAAGATAGTGATGTTAATGAAATACAATTTCTAAATGCTTCTGGCTCTATACTCAAAATTCCATCATGAAGTTCTATAGATGATGTTGATATGCAATTATCAAACATGTATTCTGATATGACTTGAACTGTTTTTGGAATTATGATTGAAGTTAAGGCGCAACAATTTTGAAAAGCACCTACGCCAATGGTAGTAACTGAATTAGGAAAAGTAATTGAGGTCAACGCTTGACAACTTCTAAATGCAAAATTTTTGATCTGTTTAACACTGCTCGGTATACAAACAGATTTTATGTTTAATTCGTTAAAAGCGTATTCACCAATGGATATTACGTTATCTGGAATTATGACTTCAGCACTTAATCCTTGGTATCTTTGTAGTTCATTCGCAACTATAATAAAATCGGATTCATTGCTTTGCTGAACAATAGTAACATTTTCAGCTTGTATATTGTTAGTAACATTATTTGTAACATTATAATTATTCGAGGTTTCTTCATATAAAAAAGAGTTACTACAGAATGGACATATAACTGGCTTGGTTTTATCTTTAATTTCAATATTAGAACCGCACGATGGACACCTTGATTCAATTATTGGCATAATAAATTCTCCTTATCAACATATATTTTTTAGAGTAAAGATATATTTTATATATCGACGGTTTTTTATAAAAATCAATATGGTGATAATTATTTTATATTAAAGGTTAAAGGAGCATGATTCTTGGCGGTTAATAGTATTAGCAATTTGAAAAAAGCATGATAGACTAATCTGTTAAATGATTTGGGCACATCGTCGCCCAAATTTCAATAATAAAACATGCTGGCTGTGCAGACAGCATGTTTTACCAGTGTGTCGGGCATGACGCACAGCCAGCCGGTGAAAGTCCGGTCACAGGTATTTACCGCCAAGTGTAGTGAACCACAAGTCGAAAGCCGCGAGGCTGGGACGGAGGCAGTGGTGTAGCGATTCTTTC
>Ga0247610_10000139_pt1 | contig 118920 bp, 175 predicted proteins | sample 174DNAGHGhighgp2_FD_193483 | JGI IMG/M metagenome (GOLD analysis project Ga0247610, IMG submission 193483) | Sheep rumen microbial communities from Palmerston North, Manawatu-Wanganui, New Zealand - 1742 DNA GHGhigh gp2 | ecosystem: Host-associated > Mammals > Digestive system > Stomach >... | reverse complement strand
ACATTTGTAACAGTTGACGTTCATTAATTCTCCTTTAAATATTTCTCAATAATGTCAACAACATCAACCACCCACACCGTTGATTCATCATTAAGCGGTTTCTTTTTTATTTCCTTTATCATCTTTTTGACTTTTGAGCGTTTAATCCACTTTTTACAAGAACGCATAGAATCAACCACTTCTGCGATTTCATCTATCGAGAAGTTTTCAAGCAAGTCATCTATGTGGCTCTTGATAATGCTTTTTCTGGTAACAATGCCTTTTTTCATTTATTCCTCACTTTCTGCCTTATATGGTGCATTCCACCATTTCCATGTGAAATCATGTGATACTTGTGCATTTTCAAACCATACAACTATGGATTTAAAATCTTTCCACTCTTGCACATATACCTCGGCATTAGGAAACATCGCCTTTATCACATCGCCATTTGTTACACCAATATCTTGTAACGACTTTCGAAACTCTTGGCTTATTGCATCCAATACTTCTTTTTTGTTCATCTTTTAACCTCGCTTTCTACCTCGTACTTTGGAATCGGCATCCATGCGATGACCATATTTTGTGAATAAGTATGATTTCCTATATACCAACATTTGACATGAATATCAAAATATCCTGTTTCATACCTATACTCATAGAGAGGGTCTTTAGATTTCATAACAACATGATAAAAATCTGCTTTCTGTGGTAGTTCTGATATCTTTGTCCACTTGTTCTTAGGTATAACAGAAGGTAACTTGTCAATATCTTTGTGCATGGTTGATTCTGGCAATTCTACCCATGCACCATATTCATTTTTACTAATATAATCGTGTACTGATTGTCTATTTATACAATCATCTGATTCATATATAAGTGTAGCATTTCTTGCCGCATCTGCTCTTACGATTCCTCTTTCAATGAAATCATCAAGATCGTTTTCATCAACTTCTATCATTACTTTTCTGATCATCTCATGTCTCCTTTTTTATTTTGCAAGATTATCAATATTCCATTTAATATTATTAATTACTTTTTCTCTTTCATCAGCTCTGATTTCTGCGCATATTTTGGGATATTCTGTCTCAAGAATTTCCCTGTCCCATAAAAAAGTGTCATCATGGGACGGATGAAGTAACCCTTTTTTGTTAAGATAATCTAAATCATCTAAAATATCAGAAGCGTGACGAAAAGGCATATCTTTTACCATTTCATTTGCTAATTTGTAGATGTCTTTTTTTGTCATTTTTTAATCTCCTTTCAACTTTTGATAAGTTTTTTTGTCATATAAAGTACACCATCATCTGTCATTACAACATCGTTATGTGGCATCATATTAATTTCAAAATATCCGTATCTCTTTTGCCACTTCTTATTGATGCGCTTCTTGTGATGTTTCCGAACTTGAATCTCTTTGGTGGCTATATATATGGGATAGCCACCTTTTATTGCATCATTAATTGTCATTCATTCTCCTTATCTGCTTTTTGATATTCCATCCAATCAATTACGGCTTGCTTTAATGTTGGATAGTTACTGTGTAATTGTGCTAAATCTTCTTTCAATTCTCTTATTTTATTATTCAAACTCAATACTTGTGACTCTTTTTCATTGATTAATTTTTCATAATTGTTCAAAGCATATCGAATATCATAATAAGTATGTCCGTTTACTTCCATTATGCCTTTATTGTATCTTGCATTCCAATCATCATAATGGAATTTTATGCCCTTATACGCATATTTCTGAGGTTCACCTAAATAATCTTCCTTAAGCATTTCTTCTGTTGCAAGAACATATTTATAATGACCTCTTGAATCGCCTTCTCGTTTATATAGTGTATGTGAATTAACAAGGGAAATTGCTTCTTTAAGAACTTCTTTGTCTGCGTCTAACCTCTTTTTTATTGCTTCGATCTCTTTAACTTGTTTCTCAGCTATCTGTGCTTCTGCTAAAACTAATAAATCTGTCATATTATTTATCTTCCTCATCTGCTTCTGTTCTTGATTCTCTTACTTCTGCTTCTCTTGCAAGCTGTGCATCATACGACTTGTCTTCCTCAGCTTTTAATAATTTATAGATATCAGACCTTGCTCCACCCATGTATGTTCCTGCCTTAAATAGTCCCTCTTTAATGTCTTCGCATTTGCGCAAGGAATTACACACATCCCTTTCCATTGTTAAAAGAATGTTTATAACCTCTTTTGTAGTAAAACTTGTAAATTGATAATCTATCATATTATTCGCTCTCCTTATCTTTTTCTATAATTGTCGGTGTTTCTGTTATACTTTTATATATGTGACTTTCTTTCCAAATAACTTCGTCAATACCTCTTGGTCTTTCTTTTATTAAATAAGCATCAGCATCAATTAATCTCCCATGTCCTTCTGGAAGTATCGCTTCTATCCCATTAACTCCATCTGCATGCATTTCCGATATCATTTCTTGAAAACTTTTATCCAGAGATACATACTTGTAAGGTATGTTGAATAATACTTGCATTTTTATCTCCTTTCCATTTTGTCTGCTTCAATGATTGTTGGTGCTAACTCAAAATTCATATCCATATCTGATATGAAAGACAGATTATCAATATTATAAGCATCACATTTTTCCTTAAATATACTATATAATTCATCAGTATCTTTTAAAGTTCCATGCCCTTTTGGAAGTGGTGTGCCGTTTCTAATTCTCTCGCTTGCCCACTCATCTTTAACAACGATATGTTCTCCAAAATGAATTTCAATATCTGTACCATTTTTTATAATTTCGTATACATCATCGGGTATCTTAATTACTAACTCTATATCTGACATATTATTCATCCTCCTTATCTGCTTCGATGATTGTTGGTGCTACCATATACAATAGTGTATTATTGATTTTAGGATTATTGTTCCAAACCATCTTTTTACACGTATGAAATTCTTCGATTTCGACTCTAATAACTTGTTTAAGGTCAACTATTGCTCCGTGACATTTAGGAAGTGGTGTGCCGTTTGCTACTTTAGATACCATTTCTTCTTGGCTTAAAGGACATAATGGATTATTTATCGCAATATTATGCTTCATAATTTTATAATCTTCTTCGGATATCTTAATCACCAACTCTATATCTGCCATTGCTATTCCTCACTTTCTGCCTTACATATCTTTTTGTTTGCTACTCGGTTTTGTTTATGATACATAGCAAATCTTTTGCAACGATTTAATGCTCTTTTTTCACCGCCTTTATCAATAAAGTTATGCTTTATTTTGCGTTTCTTGCTTATAGATGTCATGCTTTCTCACATACCTCTTTTATACCAAATACAACATAGTTTTCTTTCAAGCCTAAACCACTATGGACATAAGTGATTTCAAAAGTTTTATCCTCTAACTCTTGATTTAAATATGGACAACCTTCCCTTGATACGGCTTGAAATTTAACGAAATCACCTTTTTGATATCCCCTATCGTTTAACCGGACTTCGAAATTCTTTTCGCCAGAAAGTACAGGCTGAATATAATCTTCTCGTAACTTTATCGTGTGTATCATTTTTTATTTCTCACTTTCTGCCTTGTACTTGTCAATGACCTGCAATATCCCGTATAACGTCATACCTTTTTCGTGATTATTAACTCCGTGTACTATCGGATATGCGTTTTTCTCTATCTCGGCTCTCATATTGTTAAGTGGAATACCATCTCGGATAATGTCATATAATTTTCCTTTATGTAATCCGTACTTATCATATTTTATAACATCATACAGATTGTCGGAAATATTAATTATAAGTTTCATTTCATGTCCTCATTCTTTCTTATTAGTTGGATATAAGTATCTTTTTTCATCATCAAATTCATATCTGATTAACTTATTATCTTTTAATTTTTTTAACCAAATTTGAATATTTCTTTTTGATGTATGAAACATTTTTGCGAAACCTTCATTTGAAATAAAACATTCTTGACTATTTTCATAAAAAGATAATATAACACTATAAAGAAGGATTTCCCCATAGTTAAATCCTTCTTCTATCAAGTGTAAATTATTTATCTTTACATTTATGTAGCCATCAATTTTCATTTAGACATCACCGCATTTTCTTTATTCCACTTTTCATAACAACGATCTAATGCAATTTCTGGTGTTCCTATTCCAGAAAATAATCCTATAAACTTCATGTCATCAAACAATTCTTTTCCATATGCATTATACAGTTTATCAAAAATTAATTCAAGTACATGAACATTTATTGCATTTCCAGCTCTTACATATAACTGATTATCTGAAATATTAGCATCAGATGCTCTTTTGAAATATTTATTCGGAATACTTTGAAGTCTCCAATATTCATGTGGAGTTAAACTTCTAATTGGAATATTATTTTCAGTTAAAAAATGTAAATCATTTAATTTACAAGGTTTTAATCCATACATATCCCAATTGTAGTACACGTAATTATTTGTAATTACTGCCCTTCCAGATTTTGCAGTTAAACAATATGCGATATCTCCGGGTTCTTTCAATAAAAATCTTTCCCTAAATATAGATTTTTTATTGTCCATACCTCTCATGACATTTTCTGGAACAATATACTTTGAAGGAACATTTTCATCAAGATAATCAAACATATCACATTTTTCATATGTTTCTTTTGGCATATCAAACAAAGAATGATCTAAATCATTACGTATTGAAATAGTAAAACATCTTTCTCTATTCTGTGGAACACCAAAATTTTTAGGATTAAGAACTTTATATATTGTAGTATATCCCATATCATTTACGGCATCACAATATCTCTTAAAATTATCTTCATTCTTACCCTTAAAAACTCCTTTTACATTTTCCCAAATAATTATTTTAGGTTTGCACTGTTTAATAAATCTTAAATTGTGCCACATAAGAGAACTTTTTGTTCCACTTCCCTCTTCTCCACCTTCTCTTAAACCTATATTTGAGAAACTTTGACAAGGACTACCACTAAAAAGAATATCGCATTGTGGAATATCTTTTTCATCTGCTTTAGTAATATCTCCTATATTATCAGAAGCATCTACTTGATGAATAATCTGATAAATCTTATCTGCCTTTTCGTCAAATTCGCATCTCTTTAATACTGTGTAATTCATATTATATTCTCTCCTTTTAATTTATTCAACTATTTCTTCACAGATATCAACAATGTGTTCACACAATTTTTTAGGATACATTGCTTTTTCTATTTTACTTAATGCCTGAGTTCCAGTTCTCGAACCTCTTGGAGCAGCAATATGACAAGAATCACCATTATGACAAGGTGGTATAAATTTAGGATTTGGATGGTTAGTCCATATATCAGTAGGTTTCTGTCTTGTATCTCCATATTTGCAATATGTAATTGTGTATCTTGGCATATCTTTAACAAAATCCATTTTTCTCATACCGCCACGAGGATTTTCCCAAAAATATAATAAATTGGGATTTAATTTCTGTAAGTCTGAAATGATTTCTCTTACGTGCCAATTCATTTCATCACAAAATTTAGCATATTGACTTACTGGATCAAGATTTCCTGTTTCTTTATTTTTTCTTCTATGATGACTTATTGCCGCAACTGAATAACTCGAACAATCAGTACCTACCCAAACAACATCTGGAACTCCAAATTTATCAAGTATATCCTTTGTTGTAATTTTACTTATGTCTGCATGCCACGAACTTGGAAATTTATCATCATAGTCAATGGTAAAGCATTCATGATTCCTACTTCTAAATGCATTTGAAATACACTCTGTTCCACTAAATAATTCTAATACTTTCATCTTATCTAATATATAAACTCCTTTTTTTATTTTGATAATAAATTTTCTTTTTTTATTATAGCTGAATGTAATTCTTGTTCTAAATTAACAACACCCCGAACAAAATTACCTAAACTTTCACTATCTTCTTTTCTGGAATCTCTTGCTTCTCTACTGATAACTACATATGCAGCGAGCACAATATCTTTATCGCTTATTTCCATTTATTTTACCTCCACTCTTTTAATCCAAAAAGTTCCATAATAATTTGATGAACAATATTGAGCACTATCTCCATCTATAACCCAATTACATAGTGTATAAGTTGATGTGAAATCATGAATATATTCATTAAATTGATTACGTGCTTTTTCATATGAATCAAATACTTCGGTTTCCCAATCACCATCATCACCGGTTCCTTCTATAATCCATACGTATCTTTTATTAGTAATTTCTTTTTTATTTTTCTTTTTTGTTTTTAGCCAATCGGTTATCATCATTCCTAAAATTATGTCTTTTAAACTTGTACCATCATAACCATTATCGCTCCATTCATCATTCCAATATTCACTTGTAGTTATGATATCTTTTATGGTGTCCAAATAATCTTTTTCTGACAAATAACCATAAAATTTTAAAAACTCATTTTTGGGCATGATACAAAAATCAATCATCTTTTCATAATCTGTCATAAATGAATTTCCCATATTTAAAACCTCCTTAATCAATATTTATTTCTGCAATTCTTGGTCTCGGTATGACAATTTCGAAATCTTCTTTATCTGAAACATAATCACAAACTATTTCTATTTTTTCGTACCAGTCATAATTGTTCCAATCGTTAGGATTGTACATGCCATCAAACGTACCTTTTTTATCTGCATCTTCTTTAATTTCTTTTATTTTTTCTAAAATTTTGTGTGCTTGTTCAAATGATGAAATGCCATCAACGAGAATTCTTATTTTACGTTGTTTATCTTCAACAGATTTATTTGTTTTTTTGATATCAAAAATATAATCCATAATTTTATCTCCTTGTAATAATATCTTCTACATCTTTCTGAGTAAGAATTCGTAATGGTTTAATCCATTCATACAAACACCATGTTCCACCTTGACTTTCTGGACGATTGTATTTTTTATGTTTTCCTTTTGCATCACATTCAATCCAAACTCTTGTTTCTCCAGTTTTTAATTCATCTGCAATGTGTGGAGCAATAGGGAGATAACAACCATGCCATCCCCCTATTTCGTTTCCGTCATTATCTCTTCCAACTGATCTTTCCATAAAACCATTTGTTGGAATAAATTCACAATGCATCCATTCACCGAAAGTAAATGGTTTCGTTTTTCCAATGAATAATGGTTTTATTTCACCATTTTTTAACATTCTTACTTTCTTGTAAATTTTCATGCTATTGTCTCCTTTAATTTATGCTTTTTAAGTTACTATTATTTCACCAAAAAATTCCTTAAAGCATTTAAATACATTAACATCGTATTGCTTAATTGTTTCATCAGATGCAATTGGCACAACGTCACAATTATCTTCGGTTATTTCAGATATAGAATCATTTATTTTCTTAAAAGCATACCAACCATCTTTCTTTCCAGATTCATTTGTATAATGACGTAAAATTAATGCATCTTTATCTGGAACATATTTCATTAAATCTTTCATGACTTCCAATAAACATACTTCGTATTCGTTAAATCCTTCAATTTTAGGTATCATTTTAACAACCTCCATTATACAAAACATTCTTTTCCGTCATGATTAACAGAAAGAACATTTTCAAGTAAAACCTTTTGAACAATTGGCATTTCTTCATTTGATGAAAAATAACTCGGAATAACCATTTCAACATCTTCTGAATCAAGTTTTGATACGGTTTTTACATTTAATTTATCATCAGTAACAATGTATTTAACTTTTACATAAGGTTTTGAATAATTAGTAATTGCTAAATACTTTTTCCCAGTTTTAGTATTGTAAGCAATTCTATTTGGAATAACCCATTCAAAATTATTTGCCACTTTTCTTGTAGGTTCTCCATTAATTTCTTTCATTTCTTTTACTTTATTAATATTAAGATAATTAATACCTAATCTACAAGTTTTTTCAGTTACCTTTTCAATTTTACATCCAGACTTTCTATAATCTGCTTTTAAAGGCAACTCGCTCTTATAAGCAACCCTTGTAAATGATCCACCACGTAATTCTTTAACTTTTTCTTCAATTGTTTTCATGTTATTTTCCTCCTTATTTTGAAATATAATAATTAATTTCTTCAAATTCTTTTATCCAATCAAGCATTTCTTTATCGTTAGAATATGAATCTTTCGACAATTCAACAACATCATCATTATTTTCATTTATAATTGTTCCATTTGGCAAAACAGTTAATTCATAACTATCTTCATTACCGTTATTATCTTTTTCAATTATTGAAAAAACATAATCACCTTGAATATGCACTACCTTTTCAATTGAAAAAGAATAACACATCGTTGACAACCAAGAATCAATTTCTAAAACTTGAGATACCATATTATTTCCTCCTTTTAATGTGCTCTAAAAATAACTGATTCACCATTTTTTAACGTGGGACATCCTTCAGATATTCCGGCAAAACAATCTGAACAATTACCTTGACAATACTTTGCTCCAAATAATGGAGCAGTCGTTTTTCCGTCATCATATAGAACATGACTTTCTGGAAGATTATATTTATTTTCACAATCAACTTCAAGCCATCTACTTATGATAGGATGAACATTAGGCGAAAAATTTCCGTTATCTGTTATGAATTTATTTATATCATCATAACTCTTTGTAAAGAAAATAAATTCACATTGCGGATTTTCTTTTGCTACTCTTTCTACATAAACAAAATCATAATAATTAAAATCTCCACCTACATTATATCTTAACTCCTTTACATTATTTAATTTAATTTGTTGTGAAATTTCACTGAAATATCTTTCAATATCAACTTTATGTATAGCTGAATTTATTGCTCTACTTGTTATTACGTTTGGAAATCTACAGTCTGTATTAATATCATAACAATCTACCATGCATTTCTCGCAATTATAACAATCTGCAATAGGAATTAAAGATACTGTCCAACAATCTTTTCCAGTTTTAGAATTACCTTTCATTAATTTAACATGATATTGATTTATATTTTTAATAAGTTCATTCCGTAAATCTACCATGTTGTTAACTCTCTTATTTCTTGCTAATGTTGAAATTCTTGCTTTCATTTTATCATCTCCTTTCGATTAATTCAAGTTATTTTTATCCTTCAACAAAAAATAAAGTAGGGTGTTTTGGAATTTCTCCAATATAGTCTATATCGATCTGTACATGTTCATTTAAATCATCTCCTTCACATTTTTGATATGTTTCGTTGAACAGTTTCCATGCTTCATCTTCGGTTTTAGCGACAATTATACCTTTATCGCCATCCCAAATATCATATTTATATATGTTCATTTTAACCTCCTTCTTTTAATCAGATAATACATCAACAATTTCTTCTAAAGATAACCACTGATGATTAAGATAACATCCAGATTCCCAATCACCATCGCCTTCTTTTACATTGTAATACTCTTCAAGTTTACTAATAATATCTTTTCTATCCATAATTACTCCTTTCAATAATCACTTAATATAGTTCCATCTGTAATTTCCTCAATATTTGTTCCCCACCAATTATCACAACTTTCCCATGTTCATTTGTGATTATCGAGATAAATTACATCATCACTACATAATTCTTTTTTACGTTGGACTGCTAATTTTTTTGCCTTTTCTAAACTTGTTGAAAAAGCAACTACTTCTGTCCATCCTTTTATTATTGTCATATAAAGTTTTATGTTTTCATTTGATTTTGCCATATTTAAAACTCCTTATGCACGTATATTATATTTTACACGTTTATTGTTTGGTAAAATAATCTGATACCATTCAATAATTGTTCCCGGAAATGGATTTCCACCAAATGGACAAACATAATGTCTAGTTGCTTTACGTATTTTATAACCATCATGGTAAAGTAATTGATCTTTTTCATTATCAAATCCGAAAAAGTCTATTTTAAATCCATTGATGTATTTATATCCGTAAAAATTTTCCATATTTATACCTCTTTTTTTCTTTCATATTCGGCTACAACATCTTCAATATATTCGTTAAGTTCTTTTACGAATGTCGCACCGTACATCCAATAAACCAATTCAGATTTAGTGTTTTAATCTTTATCATCCATAATAAAAACAATATCACTCGTATATGTTTCTAAGTCACCGAATGTTACACCTTCTAAAAGACTATATTCTTTTCTAGATTTAGATACAAAAATATAACCTTCTTCATTTGTTTTAATCATTATCGTTCACCTCAATTTCTTTAATTAATCTTTGCATTATCATTCTATTTAGTTTTTCTTTTATTGTTATCTCCTTCCCGGTTTCTGGATTCTTGTAAATTTTATGTGATCCACTTTGACGGATAAATGTATATCCCTTATCTGATAACAACCTCCTTATCTTTATTGCGTTTACATTTTGTGCCATATTTAATTCATTCCTCTTCGTGCGTCAATCATAATATTCTCCATTTCTATTATTGTTTTTGCGTTTCTCAGTTTTTCAATTGTGTTTTTGTTATAATTTAAATCTTTTGCAACTCTTATGATATCTTCTCTTTCTCTTAATTCTTTTTCACTCATTGTTTATTTCCTTCCTACTTTAAAAATTTTACGCTAAAATTTGATGCATGATTACGAAAGAATATTCCCTTATATTCATTATTAGAACATTCTGTTACCTCATAAGTTATTCCCAAGTCATCAATTTTACGTATATATCCTATTTTGGTTGTTGAATCTCCCGGAAATATAACACATTTTCTATTTATATAATCTTTAGTGTTGCAATCCATATCTTTCCTCCTTTTAAAGTTCTTCATAACTAATTATATTTGGTTTTACATTGTAATTTGATGGAATTTCAATTAATTCATTTTCTTCAAATCTCATTTGAAATTCTTCAAATTCTTCTTCAGATAATTGCCACTTTGTTTTTCCATCAGTCAGTATCATTATCATTTCTCCTTTCTTGTAAAAAATAGATTAATTTGTTTAATTTTTCTATTGATGTTGTAGCCCATAAATCTACATCAATTTCATCAAAAGACCTATGAAAAGGATAATCATCACATATATAATCATTGCAATCTGCATATATGTTTGAAAATTCTTCTTCACATTCTAACCATGCTTTTCTCAAATTTTTTAATCGAATTTTTGCTCTTTTGTAACTTTCTAATTTTTCTCTTTGATCATTTGTTAATTCCATAATTATTACCCTCCATTATAGTTTTGGTGATATGATTAATATCAGGTGTGTTATCTTCTTTTGCATAACATGTAAAATCTCCATAATCTTCATCATAACGATAATGATTACATTTTTTACAATATCTTTTTGGTTTAAGACAAATATAAGCAGACATAAATATTCCTCCTTAATCAACCCATTCAAGATTAAATACCGAAACGTAATATTCCATACCTATAATATCATTTAAATTCTTTTTTACAGTTATTTTACCAATGCCATGTGTTGGTTCTCTCCAATAATCTGCATATGCATTATCTCCACGAAAATCTGTAAGCAAATCTCCTTTTTTTACTTCTTTTGTTGTTCCCTTATATACAAGTTTCATTTATTTATCTCCCTTCATATTCACAATATTTTTCTGTCCACGGTAATAATTTTTTTAACTGATTATCATTAAAGTTTCTAATTTCATCAAAAATAGTGGCTTTAGATAGTGATGCTTCGCAGATAAAAAATTTTTTCCAGACCGAGTAATAACTTGTAAAATGTCTTTTCTTTTGCCTTTAGTATAACGATCAATAGTAACAATCCGTCCATTATTGTGAGATTTACTACTATGTATAACAACTCTATCTCCTGATTTAAATTTCATTTTGTCTTTTAATCCTCCTTAATCATCGAAATATTTATCTGATCTAATCGTAGTAATAATTGAACTTAATTGTTCTGGTGTTTTTGCCGACATGATTGCTTTCCAATCTCTGGGACAAAGAACTTGACAACCTTCACGACATATAGTAGTCCACATCCAATCTTGTCCTATATCGAGATATACATCTTTCACTACATATGTTGCACCATGCTTACTATATGCTTCTAGTATAGCGGCTACAGCTTTGAATCTTTTATACTCAGGTTCATTAAAACTTATTATTCTTTCTGTCATATAATTCACCTCTTCGCTTTGTCTGCTATTGCCTTGTTCATAGCATCTTCTATTGCTTTTATTCTGTCTGGATTAGCCCCCAAGAAAATAGCCACTTTTATGTCACGCTTTGCCATTTCTTTTATTTTTTCTTCTGTTTTATAAGCAGAATACGCTTCATAATATGTCATACTCTCACCCCCTTATGATTAACTCGGCATCAAGCGGTGTGACTAATTCATCATCATTATCTATGCACCAAACAGCTCCTGTTGATAAATTAACGCACTTGTATTCACCATTACAAATAATTTTCATACAAGGGGAAATTCTCACACAAGGGAATTTTTCCTCTACTTTGATTTGCGAGTTCATGAAAAATACATCGCCAATGGATAATTCCCGAAATGTTTTCTTTTCAATATCTTTTCTCTCATCTGTTATCTTCATGCTTTCACCTCTTAATCTTCGTAGTTTTTATCAGCCATTCTTTCAATTCGTTTATCGGATAAATCCATTTTATACCCCTGTAGTCTTGCTATTACTTTGCTTGTTGTTTCTTTACCTCTACAGGTACAAAACGGCTTTCCATCAACCATTATCACGTTCACATTTTTGCTCATATATTGTGGAACTTTAACAATTTCTATATTCATGTTTTTACCTCACTTAACATTTCAAATGCTTTATCTAATTTTGATGCTTTTAATACAGCATTTTTAAATATATAATTTTCTCTTTGTTTTCTTGCCGTACATGGTTTAGAACAGTAATTCTGTCTGCGACATTCCTCACAATTTCCATTTGAAAGCCATTGTTCATCATGCTTGATACTCATGTTTTTACCTTTTTATCCTCTCTTTGTTCCGATACTCACATTTTGAGCAAATAAAATTGTCTTGCTTGTTAAACTGTTTTCGTCTTGCGTGATTACCACACTTATAACAATGCCAATTATATTTTCGTATCATGTTCTTACCTCATTTCTGCACCGCAATTCGGGCAATACTTGGTTGTTATCGCGCCCTCTTTGTAATCACAATCGTAATTAGGGGCAAGTTTGTGACATTTAGAACATCTAAAATAAACACCTAAATCACATTCTTTTCTTATCCACTCGCCCTGTTCACGCTTGGGAAAGACAGAGGGCAAGGCTTCTATGGCATCAATAATGTCAATCCTTGTCCATTTAGCCCAATCGTATCCCTCTGTACCATCTTTAAATTCGTCAAGTAATGCTTGTCTGCTTACACAATCGTCACAAGGCTCTTGCTTGCTCTCTAATAACTTGATTAATGTTGTATTGGTTGCATTGGCTGTCTGTAAGCTTTCTATTAATTCCTTTTGTCTGCTAACGGCATCGTCACAAGGCTCTTGCTCTAATGCTTTGATTGCATAATCTATTGCTTCATCGACATATCGAAAAGGTTGTATTGTGTTTCTTGCTTCTTTTAATCTCTTTATTGCTTCTTCTCTTGTCATGTATCCTCGCTTTCTGCCTTAAATGGCTCACAAATAGGTGTCCAATTACTACAACCATAATGTTTTATTGCACAATTTTGTCCACACGTTTTACAATTCTTTTCAGAAAGTGTCGTGCCTGTTCCCCCTTCGCTTTCTGCCTGCTCTTTCAATATTTGTCCTATTGGTATGTGACCAACTACTTTCGATATATGTTCATAACAAGACCACATAGGATAATATTCTTTTTTGTCTAATCGTATTATCAAAGGTTGATTATTAAAGCCTCTCCAAAGGACTAACGCTTTGCCCTCATTAATATGTTCTTTTGTAAATTCTTCAATATAATCAATCTCGACTATATCTCCATCCCTTATTTCCTCTTCTTTCATTCCTTATCCTCACTTTCTGCCTTAATTTCTCGATTTTCTTGAAATTCTTTCCAACTATCTATTCCGTTTATTAGTCTTTGTTCTTCTTTATACAACCATTCATCAAGTGTCATTCTGCTACCTCACTTTCTGCCTTATATGGTGCGTTCCACCAATCCTTTGTAAAAACTAAAACACCATTACCACCAACACCAAACACATGAACTTCATTTCCATTAGTGCCATAACTTTCATAAGGAAACATCGCCTTAATCACAGGCTCTTTTGTTACACCATGCTACAAATTCTTCGTATTTCATTCTTAAATCTCCTCTGTATCTAATAACTCAAAATTATCAATACCCGTACACGTGCCACTATAGATGTTGTCATAGGCTTTATCAAAGATTTCTTCTTCAGACAAAGGCTCGTTAGATATCACTTCCGATATGCCTTCAAAATATACTGTATACTTATACATTCTTCGCTCTCCTTATCTGCTTCAATGATTGTTGGTGCTAACTCAAAATTCATATCCATATCTGATATGAAAGACAGATTATCAATATTGTAATATACTTTAGTCCTTCCATATTGTTCACCATGTTTATTTGGAAATAACAATTTAACTACATCTCCATTTGTGATACCTTCTGGAATTAGAATTGCATCAATTGTCGGACAAGTTCTTGTATCGACATGACCTATGATATAATTATCTATTTCATCTGCATCAATTAATCTCATTTTTACACCTCGCTCTTTCTATTATTGACTTTTGAGAAAAACGCTTTTTCTCCATTTGTTCTTAATCCTTTAACCATTTCCTTTGCTGATTTCAACGTGTGTAATTCCTTGTCTACTCTCCAATATTTGTCATTTTTCACATACACTGCATAATTTTTATCAATTATCTTTGCCATGTTTGCACCTCTTCTATTTTAGTTATTAATATAACATCTCTATATTCCGTGTGATCATCGTATGCTTCTTCTAATGCTCCATCCCAATCTCCGGCTTCGACAATTCTTGTTCCGTGAATGGTTGCGATAAGAAAATTCATAATTTATTCCTCTCTTTCTATTTTTTTAGGTTTAATTCTTGCGTAGATATCGCAATATGTACTATCAAACGAATCGTCTACTTTTTCAATAAACCAAGGTTGATAGATAACTTGATCAAAATAATGTATCCAGTTACCTCCACCTATTCTTGCATGAATGTATAGGATGTCCTCTCTACCTGCATACTTGTTCCATAATTCCCATTGCTTAGTCTGCCTCTTTATTTCATTATGAATGTAAGTTTTTAGCACTTTTCTCTTCCACCCATGTATGCGATTCCAGCGAATATCAGTATACTCTATGTAACCATTTTCATCTCTACCAGACACAAGATAATAGTCCTTAAGATAATCAGTCCATGAACTGAACTCGAAACAACGAGCATTTGCATCCCAAAAAGGGTTACTGTTACATAAATCCTTAACACATTCGATTGCAATATCTTTCTTAACAATCATCTCTGAAATATTAACAGGCTCTTCATCTTTCATAAGTCGATACCCTCTTAACCGAGGTACTTCAATTCCATTTTCCTTTGCAATAGTATCAATATCATCAATCTGCATATATGCACCTAAATCCATTTATTATTCCTCACTTTCTTTTAATAAATTCAAAATCTCAATCATGTTTTTACTTCCATTCATATTGCGTATTACAATGTTCACATTCTATATATTTTTAATATGTAAGTATACTTCTATTAAGTACACTTCTATCTAACATTTTATCTGATGGTGTATATCCAGTACCCAAATTTAATAGGATATTATATGAACACTGTAATTTTCTTTCTTTGATCCACTTGTAAACTGAAGGAATTGCATCAGGATCATTTCCTAACCATCTATTATGTTTTCCATGAATTTGAATTACTTTTCCATTAGATACTTCAATAGTATAAAATGATTCATTTTTCTTATCCTTTTTCCTTATAAAAATTATATTTGTATTTCCACTTGCATGTCTATTTACGTAGCTACCTACGCAATGTCCAAGAGCAATTCCTTCTTCTGTTATTTCAGTTAAATTTTCCGGCACTCTTATTATATATTTGTCATCTTCATAATTATATAACTCCTTTCTTTCGTCTTGTAATTTTTCAAATTTTTCTTTTATTGCTTTTGATGTAATTTCACTATATCTTTCTCTTTCTATTCTATCTTCTTCGTTTAATAATGCTACTAAATTTTCATGAATATTAATAAGATCATTATAGTCATTAATAGCATTTACAAAATCAATATCAGGTTTATTGTGTATTCTGTAATACAACCAAAAGATATCTTTATATAATCTTGCAATACTATTTGCAGTCATATATCTTTCTCTTATTGATGTATTGTTTTCTATAATCCTTCTTATTTTATTTAATAATTTTTTATCATTTTCAGAAAGATTATCAAAATTATCTCTAATATTTCTTGGATGAATAACAATTTCATTGTTTATTTTTTCATAAAAACATGGTATATATTCGTAATTTATAATGAAATCCATCCAAAGTTTAATATCTTTTTCAGATAAATGATTAAGTGTTTCTCTACTTAATATTCCATCTAAATTATGTATTAAACATTTTGCATTATAAGGAACTCTACGCACACAATCCAAATTTATTTCGGAACAGAATTGATTTAATTTTGATAATATATGTTTATTTAATTTAACTTTTTTTATTGTTTTAACTTCTTCTTTTAAATTAAATATTTTTTTAACTGTTCCAATTGGAGAATAATCAGCTAATATTGATCTTACTAAATCTTTATATCCAGACTTATATAATCTTTCAATTATAGGATGCCTTAATATTGTAACAATAATATCTAAAGTATTATAGCACTTTTTATCATCTATATCATAAATAATTTCTGATATATAGTTAATTGACTTAATATTAAGTGATTCTTCGAAATTAAATATATTTTTTGTTGACACCAAATTGTTATATCTTCCCATAAAATCTGATGGTAAATAATTTGAAACTTCCCATTTAGCATTATGAAACAGTAATACTGTAGGTTTATTTTTAACTATAAATAACCTTATTTTTTCAAATCTGTCGAGAAAATATCTAAAAACTCCAGAGTTTTCATCTATTTTTTCGAAAATTACAATATTACTATATGTATATTCACCAGATTTTTTTAAATTTTCATAAAAAGAATCAAATGGTTTAAGTTCCATTTGAGTTAATGGATTTTCTTTTATGTTTCTTTCAACCATATTTTTGTATGAATCAATCATATGATATTTATATATAAATCCAGCATGACAATATGTATTTTCTGCATATTTTTTCCATTCTCTAGTTGATATTTGTGATAAATTATAATTAAGTTTTAAAAATTCTCTTATAAACTTTTTATTATAATATTTCCCATTGTCATCAGAAAATGCTAAAATCACATTATTATTTTCTTCATCATATTTATATGGATGAAAATCGCCTTTAAATAAGAAATATCTATTTTCATTATCATATTTCCATATTTTTTCAACACCATCTTTACCACGATTTCCATTACAATTAATTAATGATATTTCTAACATTTCATTTTTTTCATCATATCTCATATAAAATGAAGTATATAATTTCCGTGGAGATATTTCTCCATATGAAAATATATCTATACAAGGTCTTCCATAAGATAAAGAATCAAACCTTGTATTTGTTTTCGAATCCCAATATATATATCCATTTGGAGTTTTCCATCTCTGAACAATAATAGGACATAACTCTTTCCGTGGAAGAATATTTTTCCCAACATATCTCTTAATAATGGTTTCTCTCTTCATGATAATCTCCTTGTTTTTATTTTTGAAATATATAATTATATTATATATTATATTATATGGGTGAAATATTTTTCGTGGGAGGGGTGAACATTTTTTCATCCCCCCCATGAATATTTCTTCACCCTATAACTTTACTTTTTTGTGTTTAACAAAATTCTATCAGTCAATACAATTTTCAAAATATCTTTATCTGTAGTATTGACATCATTTGCTCTTGCAACTTCAATACCATTCATAAAATATGCTTTCTTTTCAGAATATGAAATTATAAAACTGTTGCCATTCACTTCAACACATTCACTTGAATTTGGATTATAAATGCCTTTCGCCATATTACGCATTGATCTTATAATATATTCCATTGCTTGACTAATAGTATTTGTTGAATTAATTGCTTCACGCAGCAAATTAATTCCACTTTTCATATCATTTTCGGAAGTATATCCAATAGTTAATTCTGGATATTCTTTTCCATTAATGACTGGAATAATTGCCCCATAACCATTTTCATAGCATTTCTGTGTAAATTCTACAATGTTTAATTTAGTTTTAATTTCGTATATTGGCATATATTTTTCTCCTTTTGTTAAATTGTAATTAAACTTTTTTTGTTACTTTCTTTAATATGCTTCTAAAGATTCTAAAAGAAGATCATTTAATAATTCAGTTTGTTCTTCTTTGTTTATTTCTGTTGATTCCATATATTTACCTCCTTTACAGAAATATAACTGGTTTCAAATCATCATCTTCTTCTTCGCACCATTCACAAATATTTTTTTCTGGTTGTGATTCGAGATTTGTAATTATAGCATATTTCTCACCTCTACTTTGTAATGCAGCAATACAATTTCTACAACAGTAAGTTGGAATCATTATCTTTTCACCTCCTCTTTGTTTTTGTTTTTATACTTTTTTACAAGTTCATCACAACGTTTGCAATTCAAAGTACTTCCACAAGTATTATAATATTTACACCTTTTGCGTCCACCTAATCCTCTCATTTGTTCACCTCTTACTTCCATTCTACTTTGTCAATCATACTATACTGAAGATTAGGATGATTAATAAACAATTTTGCTAAACATTCATATTTTGTTTTTCCTCTTGAATACATTACTCCAGCGGTATTAACAGTTGCTTTAAGAACAATTTCGTCCATATTAAGTGATTTATTGTTTGATTTTTTAGATTCTACGTTTGTTTCACTCTTTTCAGATTTTGACTTTAGCGAATTATTTTGATAACTATATCTTCTGCCATATAAATAATCATCATAATAATCATCATAATAATCGCCCCACATATCAGAATATCTTCTACCAAGATAACCATATCCATATTTTTTCTCTACATATTCAAATTTCTGTGGAATCTGAAGTGAAAGCAAAGTTCCGATTTCATTTATAACCCAATCAAGTTCTTCTTTTACAACATATTCAGATTTTGTATGTTGATTATAATATCCAGAAGAAAAATTAACTCCAGCAACATTCATAGCTGGCATTAATGTAGATATGTCAGTGAAAGTTCCAAATGCTTCAACGAAATGAGTATTTGTCTTTATCCATTCTTTGAAATCCTTATTGTCGTTTGAATAATAAACGGCATCGGTCTTTCCTTTTCTGTCAATCTCAATCATGTAATTTATTTCTTTTGATAAAGGTTCACAGAACTTTGATTTTACAAATTTATCTGAACCAACACCACCAGTTTCTTCATCTTCGCAGAATAACACTGGACAAGGATAGTTATTTATGAGTTGCATTATTGCCCATATTCCACATCTATCATCTCCACCAATTCCTTGAGGAGAAGATATATGTGTCTGTACTTCATCTTGTTCTTTTAAGAATACTGGTATATTGTATACTTCTTTTATTCTTTCTATATGAACAGTATCCATGTGGGCAACAAGCAAAACTGGAATTCTATTACTTCCCTTTGGTTCGCAATATAAAAATCCAGAACAATTGTGAGTCACATAATTTTTACTTCCCATAAATTTAATCAAATAATCTTTAAGTTCCTTTTGCGACATCTTACAAATTCCTAAAAAATCTTTCATTTTAATTATCTCCTTTCTTCGCAACCATCATGCGAAATTTCACCACATTCGCTTATTATATCTCCACAATTAGCACATATTCCGTATGAACCAATATTTATTGAGAAATCATTATGCCAAAAACCATTAATATAACTTATGTTACAATCTTCAAAATTTGAAGTATCTGCATAATGCGCCCCATAATGATTGAAGCATGTACTATATGATGTAGATTGTCCTTTCTTAATCCACGTATCTCCCTTGCCTCCATTTCCAACATATTCTATTCCAAGACAAGTACATAAATGTTTCTGAATTAAATGTCTAAAGAATGTATATAAATCTACACAACCATCTTTAGACTGTGGATACATTCTACCTTGAACCAAAACATTATTCTGGAAGTGGAACATATTACGATAAATTTTATCACTTCTGTCTGGATGTTTACTATCTGAATCCATTAATACCATATAACTTACAGCGCTTACTTCATCAAGCATATATGAAATTGTTCCACCCATATGCATTCCAGTATATGTTGATGTTCCACGACTTGTTAAGGCATTTCCTCTTATATTTTTTGAATCAATCGTATGGCAAGAACTCCACGTATTGCCAAATGACATTTTCAAATAATCAAGTGGATTTACAGAAATAACAAATCTTCTCATCTGTTTTTTGGGATTGATCATGTCTGAAAACTGTGCAAAACAAGAATTATATTCTTTTAATCTATAATCATCTTTTGCTAAAGTTTTAAATTTTGCAATATCCATAAATAATCTGTTTATTGCACGAGATGTCTTCATTCCAAGTGTAATTTTTTCTGATTTTAATGTTATATAATCTCCTAAACACTTTTCAAATAATGACAATATACGATCATCTACAGTTTCTCCGATTTTACCTTCACTTAAACCATCTAAAAAACTTCTTATACCATCTCGTATGTTTAAAGGTTTTAGAAAATATCCTAAAGAATTAAAATCAGTTTCAGACGGAAATGCTTTAACTTCGAATTCTACTTCTTCAATTTCAGAAATGTCATAAAAAGATTTTAATTTTTCAACGCTTTCTACAAAAACTTCTTCTTTAGTTTTTCCTTCTTCGTTTATTCTGATCTTAAAAATATCGCCAAAATCAGTCTTTTCTAATTTTTTAATTATGCATTCTATTTCATCATCGTCTGAAAATCTTTCTAAAACAACGTCTGAAACTATTTGCAAATTCCCATTATAATTAGGGTGTTTCTGAATTAATTTAATTAAATTTCTCTTATTTAAGAAGAAATGTCTTAACAATTCATCAATTCCACTATCAGAGCAAGCGTGACCATATTTATTATATGTCTGCTTTATTTCATCATGTAAAGAATCATAATCTATATCAAATTCTTTGCATAATTCTCTTGCAGCTTTTGGTTCATCATCTTGAAGTTCTTCTTCTGTAAGATTGAAACTCGTACCATTATTTTCATCTTTTACATAATAATAACTGCTACAAACATCTCTGATAGTAACAAGATTTCCGGCATATATCTTAACAGAATAATTTTTAATTTTATCAATATCTTCAGTAATATAACAAGTTGATCCAATTCCTCTCATATTATTTTTCCTCCGTTTCTGTCTTATATAAATCGGTTATCGCTTTTAAAAGTTTCTTTCTTTTGTAGTCGGGGAATATTTCTTCTTCAATGAGTTTTCCATAAGAATATTTTAGAATAGTTTTATAAACATCCGAATATTTAAATCTTATAATTCCTCCATATCCTTGTTCATAAACAAAAGAAGTTACAATATGCAAATCATTTTCCAATATTGCATGTAGATGATTATCTTTTCCATACACATATTCGTTTCTATTAACTCTGTCCCAACCATTTTTGTACAATGCTTTTTCTGTTATTATTTTCTTATACGGCATAGAATGATTTGATAAGAAATCATCAGAAAGATATTCATATCCACAAGTTCTACATTGATAAAATATACAATAACGTTTGAAATCAAAATCTTTATTTACTGTAGTATTATAGGTTTGATCGCAATATATCTCTACCCCTTTTTCTATGGTCAATATTGCTTTTCCAGTTTCTTTATCATAATTTTTAAGTTTCCTATTAATTATCTCAAGGTTTGCTAAATCTGCATGTCGGCAATTTGCACATTTGATTCCACTTTCTTGTTCTTCACAATGTTTTTCAAACTGTGATTCTCTCATTATTTTTCCGCATTTTCTACACCAAACATATCGATCTTTCTTAAATCTCCTTACGTCATTTTTAATTCCGAATACACTAAATGAGTCAAAAGCACCATATTTTGTCTTAAAATAAACCTTACCATTAGTAAAGGAATTTTTAACATCTACGTCTTCCCACTCAAATTTACGTATTTCCGAACCATCTTCTTTTGTTTCGGCTTTTAAAATTAAAACTTTCATGCTCATAATTATTACTCCTTTCTTAATTTAATCCAAGAACTTTATGATAATGCCATGACAACATTTGTTTAAATACTTCTTTAGTATCATTATCATTAATTTCAACTGTCATTTCAGTATGTGAAATTGTTGATTTAATTTCTTTTGTCTTGAGTTTTAAATTCATCAAATCACACAATTTTGTTACAAATTCTTTTTCTGTTTCTGTATAAATTTCCAATATCATAGACTTTTATTCCTCCGTTTGAAAAATGTCCGTAGTTTAAAATCAATGAGTTTAAAATCAATGTTTGATTTAGCATTTTCTAAATCATCTCTGAACAACACACCAATAATTAAAAATGCGTAAATCCACCATGACGCATTTATACTGCGCAATATATAAAACATTACTGCCCATAAAAACATATTCATTTTCATTTCTCTTTTATCTCCTTTATCTTAGTTATTTCGTATTCACAATCAATACCTAATCCATAAATTCGTTTGCATTCTTCTACCGAATCTACAGTACATTTTTGGGTTCGCCATTCCCAATTTGACATTGCATCTGCGTAGCGAAAAGTGATTTCTAGCATTTTTTAATCTCCTTTTTATTCGATTTTTTTAAACCTATTAAGTGCGCATTCTGAACATAATTGAGTTCCAGTATCATCTTCATAAAGAATATCTGTTTCATCACCACATTCATCACAATAATAATGTGGAGAATTTCTTAATTCACAACTACTTCCACGACACGGATAACTTTCTGTTGCACAATCACAACAATCATTTTCGATCTTTATCATACTGTAACCTTCTTTCTTTCTTCGATAATTTTATCAAGTTCATTTTCGAAGATGTTTTCATAATGCTCATTCTCGCCATGTTTCTGCACATACTGTAAATAATAGCACAGTTCAATTGTTGACTTAGGAACATATCTTTTCTCTTCGAAAAAGTCCTTTTTAACTTGTTCCCACACAATGCCATATACATTGCGCATTGTCGTAAAGATTTTTGTTGAGGTCTTGTTATATTCAAGTCCATTCTTCTTCATTTTGTCGAAAATTTCTCTCTGCCATATAGCAAAGTCTGACGGGATTACAACTTTTTTGCTTCTCTTAATTCCGGCAGTATTCTGAAACGGATGTTCTGCAAAATATTTTTCTGCGTCAGATACTTTTATATATCTCGTTTTCCTCTTATCTTTGATTATGTATGCCAAACCGTCGTTTTTCTTTTTGAGATGCCAATCAATTGCTTGTTGACATACTCCGTATCTCTTTGCAAGTTCGGGAACGGTTATATAAAGAGCATTTGGAATATCTTCTGTCTTTTTAGCCGTTACCATAACAGTTTTTGTTTCTTTTGCTTTGGCATTCATCTTTTCCGTTGCCTTTTCATAACCAAGTTCTCTGATAAATTCCTTTACTTCTTCAAGTGAGTCAAATATAAATTTTGCCATTTTTTTACTCCTTACTTATTATTTTCCATATTTTACATCTTCTTTACATGTTTTTTAAGTTCATCCATATTCCAAGTCACAACGGGATATACACAATATCCCGACCTACATCGAGATTCGCTTACTTCACCAAGAACATATTTCTTGACAAAATTAATTGCCCACGGACAATTGTTTGTGTCGAGATAACTTTCATTTTCCTTTAATGATCTATCACACAAACAAGTTGTTAACCGAGCAACTGCCCCCTCTTCTTCGTTCCACAAATCAATACAAACACTATTATCTTTTGGATAATGATTAATTGTTACGTGTAAATTGTTGTAAGTTGAGAAAGGTGTTTTAATTTTCATATTTTTTATCTCCTTTTAAAGTAATCAATGATTAATATAATTCCAATTATTAATGCGATGATGAAACATATAATCGCACCAATTATTTTAAGTTTAAAGTAAAGTTCAATCCAATTATGCATTTATATACCTCCGTATCCGAAAGAAATTACCTCCCATCCGAAGCAATCTTTAACTTCCGTAAAATCACCTTTGTCAATTTTTTTCTGTATTGACGTAGGACATAATGAGTAACCCTCATAATGTGTGATTTTCCCTTTGGGACTTTTTGTGATGATGTGATGGTCATACTCTGTTCTAAATACTTTCATATAATCCTCCTATTTCTGCTTTTGCTTCTTCATATGTATCTGCACTACATATGAAATTTCCGTTTTCGTCACGCACTACATAATGATCCATTTCTCTTGTTATCGTTTCATTCATACACTTCTTTACTCCTTAATAAGTTTGCATGTAGTTGTCTGTTCTGTTAACAATTCGTGAATCTTTTTCGCTTCGTCATCAATGACCATTTTTACAAGGTCGAAACCTAATGGCGAATTCTTGTTTTCGAGAGTAACTATTAATCCACAATCGTCACTCTCAAGTATTCCTTCTCTGTACACCACTTTGTAAACTTTCTCCATTTCCTTTACCTCTCTTTCTTTTAATTTTGATAAGGGGAATATAAATCTATTTTTTCATTTCCGTCACCTCCATTTTGTTCTTATTTTGACGGTTGTGTGACCGTAATCAAGGTCTGTCTTTCTACGTTTGTTTCCGATAGTATGTACTATCTCTGTTGCAAATTCAGATGCAAAAGGATTATCAGGAAATACATAATATTCCATGTAACAGAAGAAATCTCGCAAATGATTTTGCATAGTTCCTTCTTCTTCGCACATTCTCAAAAGCGCATTATGTAACAATGGATTTGCCTTTTGAGCGTCTGAATATTCCAGTCTGCCGAGTCTTCTTGATGCCTCTCTGAAACATTCTGACAACATTTTCTTCTCTTCTTTTGTGAGTTTTAAAATAATCTTGCGTAATACTACATAATTCTCTTCCATAATTTGAATCTCCTTTCTCTTTTGAGTCTCTTCATTGTCTGGAAATATTTCATTACATAATTTTATTAATTCATCACCTTCTTCTTTACTTAGCCCAAATGATTTATATATATTTTCTCTTTCACTTTTTTGTCATTTTTTCACCTCATTTCCGCATTTCGGGCGGTAACATCATATTCTTTGTGTTTTCCCACTCGCCCTGTTCACGCTTGGGAAAGACAGGTGGTAAGGCTTTAATTTGTTCACTCATAACTTCCGTATCGTATTTTCTGTCCAAATGAAGTCTTGAAATTTCTACTATCTGCATCACCGCCGATCTGCTCACGCAATCGTCGCAAGGTTCTTGCTCTAATGCTTTGATTGCTACGGCAAGGGCTTGTCGCTCGTCTTTGTCTAATGTGCAATAACGCTTGTCAATTATTTTGATTATCTCTATTGCTTCTTCTTTTGTCATATTTTCACCTTCCTTTCTTGATTTCCCTTTGCCTTACTGATTTCCCTCGTTATTTCTATGTACTTTAACTATTACATTATTTTCGGCATTTAAATCTTCGAAATCAAAAAAGTCTACTTTATATGTTTCACCAATTTCGAATTCGTCTGAGTTTGATGTTTCGTAGCCATACACATTTCCATTGTAGGCTTCGAAATAAAGTACATTATCTCGAATATCCACAATTTGACACTCAAAATGATCTTGTTGAATGTATCCATATAATTTCCCTATGGTCACAATCAATGCAACAACTCCAATTACCTTAATTAATTTTTTCATTTTTACCTCCATTTTTGCATAAAAATAGAGTGCATTTGGGGCTGCACTCTTTTCACCCACTTCGATTTTCCCTCGAAGTCAAGGATTTATCTTTGCATTGAGAAAAGCATATTTAAGCATTTTCAAAATATCCAAAGTATGATCGCCAGTTTTTAAATTCGCATCTTCGCAATTTACATTTGCTTTATATTGCATATTTTCTATATCTTCGATTATATTATTAAACGAAGATTGAAAACTATCGTTCATAAATTCCTCAACGCATAATCCGGGAATTTTAATTTCCACGTTTAATGTGTTATTAATTTCCATAATTTTCTCCTTTCTTGCCATAAGCAAATGGACACCATGGGAATTGCACCCACCCTTTAATCGTGGTTAAGCCACAAAAATAAGGCAGAAGTATACACTTCCACCTTACAGTTCTGATCATATGTCCACATGTATATTCTAATGTCGTAGTTATACATACAGTCTTGGCGTTATTACTACTTACATTTCCGTTATAGAAATGTATCCTCATCGGAATTCACGCATAAATGCGCAAGGACGTAGTGATTTCCTTTCCCTATACAATCCCCCCCACGAGACCGACATATCTCAAGCCATACGCTTTCCAAGTTGGGTCTATTGTATAGGCATGTTGTGCATGGTTATTATCCTACTATATTCGCTTTATTCGCTAACGCACCCGTCTTGCAGAGTACACACATAGCGTATCTGTACCAATTGCCATGTTAATCCGTGGTGCAACCCACTTTAAGCCTTGCTCTTCGCAATTGATATCGACACACCAACACACGCACACTAATCCTATGCGCATGTCAAATACACCCTCTCAAAATGCAAGAGTATCCTACTGTACGGCAGAAATTATCTCGGCAAAAATGAACGCAATGCGTCCACTCGGCACATGATATTCGCATACACCTGTTATGTTCATATGACATCCCTACACTACTGGCATAGATAGGTTGACCTCATGTGTAGCGTGTTTAATGCCACGCCACCCACGTAGACTTCACGCATGGGTACACCACCCCACACGCTATGTGCGTATGGCACACTCATATGATGTGAGCGTAGTCCGTACACGGGCGCGGCAACGCCCGGTACTACTCACTTTGTCAATGTTCCACCCACGGCAATGGGTGTTTGTGGCACGGCAATGCCACATAAGAGTTAGTCTAAAAACGTACTACGACATTAAATGCACCCCGACATAAAGCATAAAGCCTATGGAGCGAGCGTGACTACGTACCCCGACATAAGGTTTGACCCAAATGGAGCGAGCGTACCTTATAGTACTCAGACTTGAAAACACTCTTACAGTACCCACAGTGCACCCTTTAGTTAATTAGTTACTATGATTCTATCCGAATATTATTCGGCATCATCTGTGGTGTTCACACCCATGAGTTTTGCGACCTTTTTAACGAAGATTCGAGCGTACTTGTCGTATCCGAGATTTCCCAGACCCATCGTAGCGTTATCCTTGAGCATAAGTCTATCGGATTCACGGTCACCGATGGTCTCACGAAGAATCCTTGCCGTTTCGTCAGTGATATTCACACCTACAGATTCACCCCATGCCTTGATAGCCTTGGTGTATTCCGTAGGATTCACCTCACGCTTGCAATATGCTTCGTAGAGACTCTTCGGAACGTCTTTCTGAATCCGTGACATAATCTCGGCGCATGCCTTGTCTTCGTCTTCCCATGCCTTTTTCTTGGGCAAAAGATTCTGAAGATTCACCTTGAGCGATTCCTTGATTTCGTCAATGGTACGGCATATGCCCTCTGTCTTGCCGAGTGCAATTTTACGGATTTCCTCTTCGTCCGTAGCGATAACATCTTCATAAGCCTTGACAGACTTACGATAAGCATCACGCTTGGCAACACGTGTAGCGTATGTTGTAGCGTACTCTGTGATGTTAGCCTTTGTTTCTGCGTTCATTGTATTCCACTGTGTTCTTGCCATATTTTACCTACTTTCTCTGTCATTCTCTATGATGACAGTACCGATATGATATGGGCACACTATGGATACTGTGAGAGTGTCTTCGACCTTACCCATGCGTACACGTACGGCATATACGTATACCCATTGGGCGCTTGCTTGCTATTTCGTCACCCTTTTGGCGCTTTTTCTTGGCGTCTTTGACGCAACTCTTGGGGCAGATTGCGAGGGGCACACACTATCAATGTTTGACCTAAAAAGGGCAGACTATCCCCGTAAAGATAGTGGTGGCTATTCAATTCTCAAAGTACTGTAGGATTGCCGTCCTACACTCTTATTATACATTGAGACCTTCAAATCTATTTTTCACAAAAATGGCTATTTTTAGGCATTTATGGGGGTAGAAAAAACTAAATGATCACTTGTAAATATGCTACCGGGCGTACCTATTTCATCCACACAACATGCAAAAAAATATGTCTGGTCTACCAATCACTGGTCTATTCGGATAGACCTCCAATAAAGCGCATAAAATAAGCATCCGGCTGTAATATGATAAAAACAATCCGAATGCGTAATAATCAACAATGTAAGCAATAATCAATAATGTAGCGAAAAAAGAGCATAAAGGGGGGGTGAAAGATTCTTCGTGGGGTGAAAGATTCTTCACCCATATATTACAAGAATATAATATAATAATAATATAATATTATATATAATAATAATAATATATAATATAATTATATATATAATATATAATATAATAATACTGTATAGTATAATAATATAATATACTTGAAATAATATATAATAATCTATATCTATATCTATATATATAATTATTAATAATATATATATTACTATGATATATAATATAATATACTAATGTATTAATATAACATATAATAATCAATAATATAATTGACTAAATAAATTATATATGTTAACATAATGGTATAGAAAGGTGGTGAATAATATAATGATTAATAATGATACTCTTCAAGAATTAATTAAATTAAATCCCAAAATAGAATTAGCACCAGTTCTTGAAGAATTAAAAGTATGGGAAGATACATTAGATAATGATTTATTTGATGATACTATATTACATACTATTGAAACAGTAACTGATATATTGATTGATCATAGTTATAAGGAGTGATGTTTACTTGTCCGAATATGGATTAAAAATTAAAAATTATCAAGCTGCGTCAATATATGAATACCAGTATGGATTTCGAAATAAATTGGATCAAACAGAAGCAATGTTGACAAATAGTTTATTTCTCGATTTTTTGCTTGATAATGGTTTAAAAGTTTGGAAAGAAGAATCTACGAGAGATGTCATATGCGTATTGTTCGATTACGGAACTGAAGATTATGACACAATGAAAGAAAGAGTTAATAAATCCATCACAGAAGAAAATAAACAGTACTTTGACAAAATAATAAATAACATTGAATCAAACAAAGATAAATGTATTCGAATCAGTAAACAGGATTTGCGAACTAAATTTTACACTGAAGGTTTGGACATAACTTATCGAGAATATGATAAATCTGGAAATGTGAAATCCGAAAAAACAATTCATTACAAAATGTTGTTTCGAACTCCGGGTAAAGCCAAAAAAGGAACTTGTATGTTTATTAATGAGAAATTATACAAGAAAGCACATGAGTTTCTATACATGGGAATTAAGTTGCCGAAGAAAAAATCGCCAATAATTCAGATGGGAGCATATTCTTCACTTATTACATCAACAATAATTGGCAAAGTTCAGATTAAACCAGAAGAGATATTGGTGCTTGATGATGTCGAATCTTCCTTTGTGACAAAAGTATTGACAGTTGAAACTGACGAAAACAAACATTGTATTATAAACGAAAGAGATAATTACTCTGTAAAAAATGTATTGTTTGATGGGCAAGCATTAATTGACAGTTCAATTTTTCCTGAATGGGCAGATGGTTATATATTACTTCGCAACCATATGACTAAATGTGCTGCATTTAATACGAACATTCAATTATTTATGCATGAACATTTCGTTGATAATTATGAAACTGCCACAGTTAAAGATATGTGGGGTAATGATGTAAAAGTAAAAGATATAAAATTGATTACCACAAATAACGCAATGAAGTGGATGACGTTTGGAGTATCTTTCGATTATTGGTCTGAATGGGTTCGAAAAAATGATTCATACTGGGGGATAGTTAAAACAACTCATGAATCGAAATGGGGTGGGGTTCAAAGAATGAGTTATCAGATGACAAATTCTTTAGACATAAATTCCATGAGCCAAGTAACAGATAAAACTGTAGAGTACATTGATAAATTAAAAACAGATGACGAATTTTTTCTCGATTATTTAAAAAATCACATTACTTTTTCAAATGATTTTGAAGTATTGGTTGATTTAGTTAATCACAATTCTGATTTTATATATAGTGATTATTTTCGAAGAAGAAGAACTGAAATAATTGCAGCAATAGTATTGCAGTTTAAATCCGGGAGAATAATACAAAATGCAGATAATCTGACTATAGTTGGATCACCATACGCAATGTTATTACACAGTATTGGTGAAGAACCAATTTCCGATGAAACATTTTATACTGAAGAAGACTCAATACAATGTTGGACAGAAAGATTTAATGACGGAGAATATCTTGCTGAATTCAGAAGTCCATTTAATTCGAGAAATAATTTAGGATATTTGCATAATCACTATCATCCATATTTTGATAAATATTTTAAACTTGGAAAACTTACTATTGCGATAAATATGATCGGCACTTGTTTTCAAGATAGAAATAATGGTAGTGATCAAGATTCTGATTCGATATATGTTACAAATCAAAAAATAATTGCAAAACATGCAAAGTATTGTTATAAAAATTACCCAACTATAGTAAATCTTATTCCGAAAGAAAAAAATAATTATAATTACGACATGAGAGATTTTGCTGAAGTTGACAATAAACTTGCTTCGGCACAATTGGCAATAGGCGAATCTAGCAATTTGGCACAATTATGTTTGACTTATTCATACAATTATGGAGATAAAAAATATATAGACTATGTTTGTATATTGAGTGTATTGGCTCAGATTGCTATAGACAATGCAAAAAGAAAATTTGATATTGATTTAACCAACGAAATAAAATATATAAAAGAGAATATGGACGTTCAGAGAAATGGATTGCCATATTTCTGGGAAATTACAAAGAAAGATAAACGAAAAGCAAGAACTGACGAAATACGAAAATTAAGAAATAAGCAAAACAAGAAAAAGATAAGAGAAAAAATCAATCCGAATCTTGTTTGTCCTATGAATTATTTATATAAACTTAAATCTAAAAAGTTCAGAAATGAGCATGAAACAATACCGATTAAAGAATTTTTTATAAACAATATTTCAAAAAAGAATATCAGAAGATCAAAACGTGTTGAAGATTTGATTGAAAAATATTCGATTGATTTGCATAATTTTTATATGAATAACTGCACAATGGAAACAGAATATGATTTTGAAGATGAATTGTTAATGACGATTAAATTTGAAGAATTAATAAAAGACATTCGTTCAGTTTATATATCGAATAATTATGCCGGATTAATGTCTTGGTTAATAAATAGGGCATTTAAAATAACGAATCAAGTTCAAGGGAATATAGATAGTGTACTTGATAAGAATAGAGTAGTGCTTTTAAAAACACTTTATACGATCAATAAAGATGTATTTTTATCGTGTTTTTATGCAAAAAACGTTACACATGAAAAAAAATACATATAAAAAATAACCTAAACACCGATAATTTTTATATGCTCGTTAAGTAGAGGAAGGGAAAGGGAGGAAAAGTGAAAATTTGCCGAATACTCCAACCGCTGATACCATATGCGGTATATAAATATGGAGGTGCACTACTAGCCCTTGCCCGGGGGCGAAACTGGGCAATTTTTTTAAAATATAAGGAGAATTAAAAATGTACGTTAATCAGCGTGGTGAGTCTTGTTATTCTTCATTTCAAGAATTAGCAAGTGCTTACAAAATCAAAACACAAAAAGTTAATGAAAAGAAAAACGAGGAGATGAAAAACAAGTTCGCTAAAAAATTTAAATGTCGTGCTTGTGGTCAACCATTATCTTATGTTAAAGGCACTACGGTAATGACTTGTACTAATCCTAAATGTAAGGGCATAAAAATAAAAGTTAATGGTGAAGACGAAGAAGAAAAATATTCTTATCTTGTTTCATATAGCCTTCTCGGAAACATAAGTCAAAAAATAGCTGAAAACATTTTTTAAGGAGAAAAAGGAATGAATATTAAGGAATTGGTCAAAGAAACGTCTAAAAGAACTGGACATACCCAGAAAGATATTTCTGTGATCATAGAATCAATGTTAAATGTAATCAAAGATACTGTAGCATCTGGAGAAGATGTGAAAATCAAGGACTTTGGAAGTTTTCATAAAAGAACTTATTTTGGAAGAATAACTAGACTTCCAACAGGAGAATTAGTAGAAGTTCCAGATTTTTCAAACATTAAATTTATTGCAAGAGAAGATTTTAAAAGAAGGGTGCGTGAATCAGATTGATTATAATTAATAAACAGGAATGTGAATACTTAGAAAAAAACGGAGCAATATGGCAGAGAGATTTGCATAAGACTTATTCTTCTGGACATAAATTGTATATGACAGAAAGCCCAAGACTTCTTAAATTGCTCAACACATATAGAAATTCTTTATTGAACAAGAAATAAGGGGTGATAATATTTGGATTTTATAAAAGAAATACATAAATTTGGTCTTGATGAAGAAAGTTATAAGTCTTTATTGAAAGATATAGACGCAAAATTATCTGGCGATAAAAAGGTAACATGGGATGAATTATGTTTAAAATATAATTTAAATTGTCATCCTCACACTTTAAAGAAAGCGTCTTCAACTATATTTGGTGGAAGTTTTCGATCTGAATATTTAAAAAATCAAATATATACATATCCAGAGCAATTTGATAAAACAACTGAACTTGATAGAAAACTTAATGAAATTAAAAAAGAACGTATCAAACTTCAGACAGCAAATATTGAAAATAACAGATTATTAAGACAACAAACAAGAAAAGAAATGTTTTATGAATATATAGGCAGTTGTTGCAATTCTCTTGAATTGCCGGATTTTAAACCATTAATGGATGATGAAAATAACAATTGCGAATATTTATTAACATTAGCAGATATTCATTATGGAGCATCTTTTGAAAGCGAAAATAATGTGTATTCTCCAGAAATTGCACAAAAAAGACTAGAAATGCTTTCTGGTGAAGTAATTAATTTTATAATTAAAAATAAACTTTCAAAAATATCTATACTTGAATTAGGAGATAGTATTCAAGGAATTTTAAGAATGAACGATTTAAGAATAAATGATTCTTCAATTGTAAAGGCTACTGTTGAAATTAGTAAACTTATAGCAATGTTTTTAAATTCTATATCTGAATACTGTGTAATTGATTATTATCATGTTCCATTTGCTAATCATACTCAAATGAGAAATTTAGGTTCTAAAGCAAATGAATTATTTGACGAAGATTTAGAGTATGTTATAAGTCATTATATAGAATCATTATGTGAAAACAATGAAAGAATAAATATTTATCTTGCAGAAGAAAATGATCTATATATCGATTTAAAAATAAATGGAAATAATATTATAGCATGCCACGGTCATACGATTAAAAATGTGAATAATTCATTAAAAGATTTAAGTATTATTCGTGATAAAATGTATGATTGTTGTATATTGGGTCATTTTCATGGGTCAAAAAGTTTTGTATCACATGAAAATCTTAGTGGAGACTGCGAAGTAATAATCGCACCATCATTTATTGGTTCAGACCCTTTTTCAGATTCTCTATTTAGAGGATCAAGAGCTGCAAGTTTGATTTTAGGATTTGATTGTTTAAATGGTCATGTCGAAACATACAAGATTATTTTAAATTGAAATATCCCTCCTTTGTCTAAAAAAGTTATTTAAATAATGATTAAGTTCGTATATTTTTATAATTTATGACTCAAAATTAGTTAATTACAAGTTATTTTAACCCATTTTTTGATTAATTTTGAGTCTTTTTTAGACAATTTTTTAATAGAATGAGTAAACAATTAAAAGTTACTAAGACAATAGGAATATCATAAATTGGGACATCAGTGGGGTGAACACTGCGTTTGAAATCCAAATGACAAATTAATAAAGTCTGTGCAACCCAATGATATTGTGCAGTGAGTGAAAGACTGCTGCCTCATTCAGATTTCTCCGTCATGGAGAAATTCTGCTTTCATAGCATAATGGTAATGCCACTGATTTGTAACCAGTAGACTGTAGGTTCGAATCCTACTGAAAGCTGTCCTTTATTGCATATTAGACATGGAGGTGTATTATGCAAAAAATTTCACAATATTATTATTTAAATATTTGTTTGTCCGAGTTGTACAAACAAGTTGCAGAATTTAAAAATGTAGATGATCATAAAAAATACAGTATAAATTATATAAATACTCAAATATATGATAATAACGCTATTAAAAGTCCGATTGAAAATTCGGGCTTTTTATTTGATTGTTATATTTAATGCGGGGGAGTAAAACGGTTTAAATGTGTGGCTCATAACCATAAGACAGTAGGTTCGACTCCTACTCCCGCGATTTAAATATTTGATTAAAAGGAATGAGGTAAAAATATGGCAAAATTAATAGCAGCTTTAACACCAGAAGAATTAAAACGAGGTGGTCTAGCTGATTTAAGAAAGAAATATACTGATTTAGCAAATTCATATAATAAAATTTTAAATAACGAAGTTTTATTATGCCCGGTATGTAATACTTGGCAAGATGCAATTAATGGATTTTACATGGATAAATCTAATGCTACTGGAAGATTTTATGAATGTAAACGTTGTTTACTTAAAGAAGTTGAACAACGTAATGGTGATCGAGATGAGCCTAATGAAACTAAAGAGTCTGTTCAAAAAGTTTTACAAAAGATGAATAGAGTATATGATGATGGGTTTTATGAAGATTGTGTAAAAGGTGCAAAAGATGCAGTAAATGAAAAAAATAGACATTCGCCTTTTACTACTTATATAACTGCAATATCATCTCTTCCTAATTGGCAAAATAAAACTTGGAAAGATTCTGATTTTGGTTCTGAATCATCTGCTAAAAGTGATGAAGAAATAAAGATAATTCAAAAAACTATTAAATCTGCTAAAAAAAGATTTGGTGTAAATTACAGTAACGAAGATTTAATGTTTTTGGAACAAGAATATCAAGATTGGATAACTCGTTATGAATGTAACACAAAAGCACAAGAAAGTATTTTTGAATTATTGTCGTTGAAAAAATTAGAAAGAAATAATGCTGCTAAACATGGACAACCTACGAAGGATATAGATAGAACGTACCAAGAGTTGTTAAATACTGCAAATATTACACCGAAACAAAATGTGAATAATGGACTTAGTGATTCTTTGACTTTTGGGCAATTAATCGAGAAGTGGGAACAAGAATCACCTATTCCTGAACCAGCTCCAGAATTCAAAGATGTAGATCAAATAGGTCATTATATTAGAGTTTGGTTTACTGGATGGTTGGGAAAAATTCTTGGTATAGAAAACGCATATACTAAAGAATGCGAAGAAGAAATAGATAAATATAAAGTATTAAAACCAGAAGAATCTGAAGATGATATGTCATCTGAAATTTATGAAAGAATGTTCGGAAATGGAGGTGAATAATGCCTTCAAATAAAAAAACTGAACAAGAAGTAATAAATGAAAAGTCTGATAGAATATTAAATATAGTAGCAGAACGATGCGCTTATTATCGTGCTAATCCACAGAGATTTTGTGAAGAATTTTTAGGACTTCATTTAAAGTTATTTCAAAAGATAATTATATGGGTAATGATGCATGTAGACATGTTTTGTTTTATTGCTTCTAGAGGAATTGGTAAAACATATCTTGTTGCGCTATATAGTGTTTGTCGTTGCATATTATTTCCGGGAACTAAAATAGTTTGTGCTAGTTATACTTTTAAACAAGGCAAAGAGATTGTTGGAAAAATAACTGATGACTTTATGATGAAGTCATCTTTATTATGTAATGAAATAAGCAAAACACAAGTAGGACAAAATGATTGTGCCGTTTATTTTAAAAATGGATCATTTATAAAAGTTGTCGTAGCTGGTGAATCTGCCAGAGGTGGACGTAGTAATATTTTAATTATTGATGAATCTAGATTAGTTAGTAAAAAGATTATAGATACTATATTACGTCCTTTTAATTCAGCTCCTAGACAACCGGGTTATTTAAGAAAACCAGAATATGCACACTTGCAAGAAATGAATCAAGAAATGCATTTGAGTTCTGCTTTTTATGCCGCCTCTGAATTGTTTGATAAAGTAAAAACATATGCGGCTAACATGTTAGACCCCTCATTAAAGTTTTTTGTATGTGATTTACCGTACACTTTGAGTATAAAAGAAGGACTTTTAATGAAACAACAAATAATAAACGAAATGTCTGAAGCAAATTTTTCAGATATTACGTTTGCTATGGAAAGAAACGGTGAATTTTATGGTTCTTCTGAAGATGCATTATTCGAATTTAAAATTTTAAATGAGAGAAGAATATTAACTGATGCTTTATATCCTTTGGAATATTATAGAAACAATAATATAAAAGTTCCAGAAAAGAAAAACGGAGAAAAAAGAATATTATCAGTCGATGTTGCTTTGTTGGCAAGTAAAAAACATGATAACGATGCATCGGCTATTGAGATTCATTGTGCTATACCTACGTCATCCCATAACTATATTGATAATATTACGGGAATAGAAACACAAGAAGGATTGGTTACAGATGAATTAGGAATTTTAATAATGAGAAATTTTTATCAGTATCATTGTGATTATATTTCTCTTGATGTTACTGGTATTGGTTTACCAATATTGGATTATATCATGAATGATAGATATGATCCTATATATAATGCTACTTATGGTGCTTTAACTTTAGTTGACTCTTCTGATGATTTATCAGATAGATGTAAAATTAAGAATGCTCCTAAAGTAATATATGCAATTCATGGAAATCAAAGATTTAATAATGAAATTGCAATATCTTTACGTTCTGGATTTCAAAATGGATATATTAATTTATTAGTGAATGAAAATAGTGTAGATGATATAATCAATAAAATTAAAGGACATACTAAATTGTCTGATACTCAAAAAGATTTATTAAGATTACCATATATACAGACTTCATTTTTAATTAATGAATTAGTAAATCTTAATTATGATGTGAATAATGGAATGATAAAAGTTCGTGAGAAAAGTGGAATGCGTAAGGATAGATATTCTAGTACTGCATATGGATATTATGTGGTTCAAGAATTAAGTAAAAAAATAAAACCTAAAGATAATACATTAAATATTGCAAATATTTTACCAATACGTAAAGCCAAAATAATTAATGTATAGAAAGGAGTGCCGGATATGGCAGAAGTAAATAGTGCAAAAGGCACTTCCAGACCTACTGCGGCAGAAATAAGATCATGGTATGAAAGAAATAAAAATACCATTGAACAATACAAAAAAGCCAAAGAAAGTTTACAATTCATTGATGTTAAGAAAAATGAAAATAGATTATATACTGTTTTTGATTTAGATAAACTCAGAACTTATTTAAAAAATCCATCAACGTATTATAAGCAATTAATTGAATTAAGTAATTTTTTATATACAAGATCACATCCTTATAAAAAATTAATTAATTATAATGCGACAATGATAGATGTTAATTATCGTTGTATTGTTCCGATAAATGATCTTACAAAGCCTGTAGATAATAATAAAGTATTGAAAGATTATTATAAAGTATGTTCTTTATTAGAACCTTTATCTTGGCAATCTGAAATATATAAAATGAATATTATTTCATGGTTATGCGATACTGCATATGGAATAATATATACAGATAAAACTGGAGTATTTATATTACCAATAGATTATAATTATGCAAGAGTTGATGGAGTTTTTGCTTCAGGACAATTATCATATGCAATTAATATGTCTTATTGGGATCAGAGACAATCTGAATTAGAATTGCTTGGAGAACCTTTAACTTCGATGTATGAACAAAAAACAACAACGAATGTTTGGGTTTCAGTTCCAGAAGAATATTCATATTGTACTAAAATAAATTTAAATGATATTTCATTACCAATTCCACCATATTTGCCATTATTTACGCAAATATTAAGGTTGGCTGGAGTTGAAGATATTCAAGCAATAAAAGATGAAGCGTCTGTTTATAAGTTATTATCATTCGAATTAGAAACTAATGGAGATGAACCAGATTCATTTACAGTTGATGTTGATACTGCTATTAGTTATTTTGATAGAGCAGTCGAAGCACTTCCTCCTTATGTTGCTGCAGTATTAACTCCAGTTAAGATTAATCCAATAACATTCGAATCAGAAGATACACATGATATGAACGTTATTGAAGATGGAACGAAAGCACTTTTTGCATCAGCAAATGGTGGACAAATATTATATACAACTAATATTTCAAATGGTTCTGCTTGGGAAGGAGCGATGATTGCGGATGAAAAATATGCAACATCATTACTTCGTCCTCAAATACAAATTATTTTAAATACTTGGCTTGGATACCAATTTAAAACTAATTGTATTATTAAATTATTGCCAGTAAGCGAATATACTAAAAAGTTATATAAGGAACAATTAATAAAAGATTTTCAATATGGTTTACCATTAAGAATGGCTTTAAATTCATTAAATGGTTTTAACGAAATTGAAACTATTAATATGGCTAATTTAGAAAATGAAATATTAAAATTGAATGATATTTTTATACCTCCTAAGAGTGCAAATACTCAAAGTGGAGATGTTGGTGCTCCAGAAAAATCTACAACTGAATTATCTCCAGAAGGAGAAGCAACTAGAGATAAAGGTAAGAATGATTAGGAGAATAAGGAATGAAAAACAATTTTATAAAAACACAAGATGAAAAAACATACAAATATCTTTTATCTGAAGGTTTTGAGTTTTTAGGCAAAGACGGTGATTTTTATTGTTTTTTAAATGATACTAAAAAAATAAATTTTGAAGATAAAGTATGTAAAAAGATAGTTTTTACTAATATAATTTCTATTTAACAAGGGGAAAAGATGAAGAAAAAACGTTTATTAACTTTAGAAGATTTATATAATTATTATTCTTCTAATTCTAAATCTTCTCACTTTAGTGCAAAAGATAATAATGATAACATTGTAGTTCAAGTAAATGGAAATATTAATTTTTCAGATGATAAAAGAAACATAGAAGGTTTTCTTCCTGTTATTCTTCATGCTTGTCATACTGAAAAAAATATTAATGGATCATACATTTCAAAAGAAGCAATGGAAAATGCTCTCCCATCTTTTTATAATCGTCCAATATTAGGATATATTCATAAGGTAGACGGAGTAGATGAGTTTTATGATCATAGAATGCATGAAGGTGAAAACGAAGAAATTGTTTATGATGAAATTCCTATAGGAGTAATCCCAGAATCTGGTGATGTTCATTTAGAATATAATGAGGAAATGGACAATTATCAAGTTGTTGTTAATGGATATATTTTTGAAGAATATACGAAGGCAGCAGATATATTACGTAGAGAAGAACAATGTTCTGTTTCTGTAGAATTGTCTATTAGAGAACTTCAATATAATGCTAAAGATAAATTTCTCGACATTCAAGATTTCTTCTTTTCTGGTGTTACTATACTTGGTAAAACTCCAGAAGGAGAAGAAGTTAAACCGGGTATGAAAAAATCTGATATTAAATTAGCAGATTTTAAACAAAAAAATAATGCTAAATTCTCTAATGAGGAAATTGTTAAAAAGTTAGAAGAGCTGACAGAAAAAGTCAATGCTTTATCTATAGAAAATTCTAAGGAAGGAGGTATGTCAAGCGTGGAAAATGAAAAAGTCGTTTTAGAAAATCTTGAAGAAGATACCATTGAAGAAGTTTCTAACGAAAATACAGAAGAAAATGTTGAAATTAATGAATCTGTTGAATCTGTAGAAAATGAATCTGAATCTGAATCTGCTGATGAATTAGATGAAGAAGTTTCTGAGGAAGAATCTGTAGAAGAAGAAACCTCCCCTGAAGAAGAAAAATTCCAAAAGACATTTTCTATCTCTCATGAAGATATCAAATATGGATTATATCAATTATTAGCTGCATATGAAGAAACAGATAATGATTGGTATTTTATTGAACAAGTATTTGATGATTATTTCATTTATTCTGGAGCATTTAGTGGAGATATTTATGGACAGAAGTATAAAGTTGAAAATGATAATGTTTCATTCGAATATGAGCGTTATTCATTGCATGCTGAGTATTTAACTGATTCAGAATTAGCCAAATTAAATGAAATGAGAAGCAATTATGACGCTCTTCTTCAGTATCAAACTGATGCTGAGAACAAAAAAATAAGAGATGAAAAATTATCAATATTAAGTGAGTATACAAATATTTCTAATACTGAAGAATATAATAAATTACTTGAAGATATTGACAATTACACGGCAGAAGAACTTGAAGAAAAGGCTAACGCTATTGTAGGTAAATACGTAAAGCAAGGAAGACAATTTTCGGCTAGCGTAAATAATGAACCTAAAAAGTTAAGCATTCCAGTTGTTGCCGAAAAGAAAGAACCCGCATATGGCGGATTATTTGATTAAGAATTTAAACATACCTAAAGGTATTTTATAATTAATATGGAGGAAAAATAACGATGGCACAGAATTTTATTTCTTATGTCAAACATGCCGTAGCTGGTAGCACAAGACTTGCTGCTACAACCGAAACTGGTGGCGAAGGCATTATGGATTTACAAATTTCACTCGATCTTGATAACGGAACAATTATCGGTAAGGGTGCTCAAGTTGCTGGACAAGTTTATGCTATGACTGCTCCTACTACATTTACTGCTAAGATTCTCAAAGAGAAGGCTGCTAATGGTAATTTCTATGTAGAAGTACTTACTGCTTCAAATGCTTATCTTGTACTTACAACTCCTGTTACTTATTATGATTATACTGCTGCTATGAGAGCAGAAAGCACATTCTATAATAAGAGTGGCGATATTGTACGTGCTTACAAACTGTATCCGGGTGACGTATTTGAACTTTCGGCAGAAGGTTTCGATGGTACTCCCGCAATTAACGCAAATATTAGTGGTGTTGATTCTACCACTTATAAAGTAGAAATCGCATCGTAATTAAGGGAAGGAGGAATAAAAGACAATGGCAAAGAAAATGTATTTTACAAATGCAGATACTCGTGCAATTTTCGAGGATAAATGTTCTTTTGGAGACTTCTCCCAACTTATGGTAGATGTCGCAAATGGTAAGAAAATTCTTAATTCTGAGGGAGTAGAACAGACTGTTGATACCTCTAATGCAAAGATTCGTGAGGTTATGTTTGCTGTTCTCGGAATTGACGAAAATGCTTCGAAGAAAGAACTTCGTAGAGCAATTCGTAGACATAAACTTGATGTATTCGAAGTAATTGAGAATACCGTTGAAAAGATGATTCAGACTGGTTGGGGAGCAAATCCTTTCTTCGAGGAATTCGTAGAATATAAGTCTGCTGCTCTTGGTGATACTAATGAATTCTATACAGAAGACAATGTAATTCTTACCGTGTCTGAACTTGCTGGTAATCATCACAACCTTAACTCAAAAATACTCTGTTTTTGAATAGGGTTCGCATAGTAAAAACTGTGTGTAAAAATACGCATTGAATTGCTGGAAAATCCTAAAGACAATTAAACCACAACGCAATACCGTTTAGGTATAATCGTGATGGTGACGAAAGTAGAAAAAATTAATTGTATTAGATTGAGGTTAAATCCCCTGATCTTTTTAATGGACAATCAGCAGCCAAGACCGAAAGGTAAGGTTCAACGACTATCCCTTGGTTATAGAAATATAACAATAGGAGTACGGCTCAAGTGAGTGGGTGAGAATCCCTTAAATGGAAGTGGTGCGCATCCTAAATTTAGGATGAAGATATAGTCTGTTCACATATGAAAATATGTGGAGTTATTTAACTCGACACGAATTAACGATTCGATTTATTTTCCTAAAATAAAAAAGAAAGAATAATTAGATGCAAAAAGAAAAATATATTGGCATCTATTGTATTGAAAATATTATAAATGGTAAAAAATACATAGGTCAATCTATAAATATATACGATAGATGGCAAAAACATATTGGAGAACTAAATAGAAATAAACATGATAATGATTATTTACAGAAGTCATGGAATAAATATGGAATTGATAATTTTAAATTTTACATTATTGAACACTGTAATATAGATGAACTTGACTCTAGAGAAGTTTATTATATAAATTTATATGACACAACTAATAGAGATTGTGGATATAATTTAAAAGGTGGTGGACAAAATGGTGGTTCATGGTATATAGATGAATCACGAAAAAAAATGAGTGACTCTGTAAAAAAATCATATACTCCAGAACTTATTGAAAAAAGAAGACAAGATGCGTTAAAACAATGGTCTAATCCAGATATTAAATTAAAAATATCTGGAGTTAATAGTGGTAGATTTGGTAAGCATTTAAGTGAAGAAGCAAGAAAAAGAATAGGAGAAGCGCATAAAGGCGTTTCTGGATATAGAATAAACAATACTCCAGTGTTTTGTATTGAATTAAATAGTGAATATAAAAATGCTTCTACTGCTGGAAAACTATTAAATATAGATAGTTGTGGTATATTAAAGGTTTGTAGACAAGAACGAAAAACTTGTGGTGGATATCATTGGAAATTTATAACTAATTAGGAAAATAAAAATGTTAAACAATAAAGGTTCAGACAGAGACTTGGTGAAGGTTCAACCTTCGCTGTAAAGACATCGTGGTATGGTCTCAAGATTTACGCTGAGTATGAAAGATTCATGGCTGGTTATGTTGACTGGGCTACATTTATCAACAAGATTTATGAAGCAGTTGATAAGAAAGTTAACTCTATGATCTATACTACTCTCGGCAATGTAGGTTCTTCTCTTCCTGCTGGTGGACAGTGGGTTAAGAACTCTCCTCTTACTGCTGCAACTAAGAGCGTTCTTATTCAGCTTGCAGATGATGTAAGAACTGCTAATGGTACTGATGTAGTAATTATGGGTACTAAGGTTGCTCTTTCTAAGATTGCAAACATCGAAGACGTTAACTGGATTTCTGAAGATATGAAGAAAGAACGTAATACGACTGGTCGTGTTGGTTATTTCGAAGGTATTAAACTTGCTGAAATTCCTCAGGTATTTGCAGATAACGATACTACCACAAGACTTGTTTCTAATGATAGACTTCTTGTTATGCCTTTAGTTGACAACAAATTCATTAAAGTGTTTGATGAAGGCGATGCTCAAATTAAAGAAATTTCTGATGGTGATACAAATGTTGATAAGACAATTGAATACGAATATCAGTACAAGATGGGTGTTGGTGTAGTAATTAGCAGACTCTTTGGTATTTTTAATATTACTGCTTAATTGTTTTTTAAATATTCAAGGAGGAGATATTAATCTCCTCCTATATTTTTGATTAAAAGGAGAAATGTATGGCAACGAAACAAACAACGAAAAAGACAACTACTAAAAAAGATATTGTAGAAAATAAAGAAGTAGAAAAAATTGTTGAACCTATTATAGAAGATGAATCTATTGAGGTTGAAGAACCAGTGGTTGAAAAAAATACTGCAAAAGTAGAACTTCCTAAAGAAGAAAAAATTTTTGCTGCCACAGATTTAGTTAATTGTGTATCTGTTACTGCCGGAGAACTTATTATGATTGGCAAAAAGAGTGGCAACTTATATAGATGGACTGATTGTGGTGATAATCAAGAAGTTGAATATCAAGATTTAAAATCTGAAAAATTAAATAAAATGTCTAAATATATTTATTCTCCACTGTTTGTAATTGAGGATGAAGATGTTCTTGATTCTCCAGATTTTAAAGGAGTTAGAGATGTTTATCAGAATATGTTAACAGTTGAAGATATTGAAAACATTTTTAGTCTTGATATAGGTTCTTTTAAAAGAACTATTGAAAATCTTCCAGTTGGTTTAAAAAATACAATTAAATCTTTAGCAGTTACTAAAATTCAAGATGGTTCTTTAGACAGTGTAAAGAAAATTCAGTGTATTGATGAATTACTTGGTACAGATTTATTTAACACATATCTTGGTGAATAATGGAGGTTTTTATGTACTCTGTTAGTTACGATGATATTTATTCTAATTTTCTTTCAAGAGTTCAAGCGTATGATCTTGTTGAAGAAGTTACGGAAGAATATGCTTTAGAAATGATGGATGAATGGTTAAAATCGGTAAAATCTAATCCCAGAGTACGAAAACTATTTTCTTCTATTACACTTGGTCTTGATGAAAACAACAATAAAATAATCCAATACGAATTAAATACCACTATAGACGAAGAATCAGATAATGATTTTGTTAGAGAACTGTTTGCTTTGGGAATTTCTTATAAATGGGTTGAACCAAAGTATAAATCTGTTCTTAATACTTCTCAATTTTTTGGTGGAAAAGAAGTTAAATTTTTTAGTCAATCAAATCATATGACAGAATTAAAAGAAATGTATAATTCTTCTAAACTTGAATTTGTAAATCTTATTCGAGATAGAGGATATTATAATAACTCATATTTAGGTAATGTTTAAATGAATACAAAATACGGTAATGTAAATGATTTGATGATTAAAGATTATAAAAAGAAATTACATAGTAAAATTCATTGGCTTTTAATTTATAAAGAGAATGATGAATGTACTTGTTTTGAGGATTATTTTATTTCGTTAATGAAATATATAAACGCTTTATGCGAATTATTTAATAACAATTCTATAATTATAGATTTGATGGCTACATTGCAAGTAGCATATAATGAAAGTCATAGTGATAATTATAGTTATAAAACTTATCGAAAGTATGTCCTTGATGCACACAATATAGTAGATAAGTTATAGGGGGTATGTCAATGATTAAATTAAGCAACTACCCCAACTCTCATTCTAGATTGGGAGAAATTCACAAACAACAAAGTGATATAATTATGGAACATACTTGGAATACTGACATTAATACTAGAATAGCATATGTTTATGATTATTATCACGATAATGAACCATTGAAGTATTATGATTTACATCCAGAAAATAATACGACTGGAATGATTCCTGTATCTATTAAATTCATTTCAAATGCTTTTAATAGTGAAAATAAGGATCAAGTTGGTTGGCATGTTCAATTTAAACCATCTTTTAGATGGGAAGAAGTCGAAGGACTATCTTATTATCAACAAGAATTTGTTGAAAAATGGGATGCTCAATTTCCTATTGGTTTATATTTTGCTATTCCTGACGAAAAAGGAGTTTATCGTAAATGGTTATGCGTAGAAAATGCAAATAATTATAATGTTCAATTTCCTACTTGGTATATTCTTCCTATAGATTATATTTTTCAATGGATATATGAAGGAAAAAAATATCAAATGTGTGGAGTTAGTAGAAGTCAAAACAGTTACAACTCTGGAACGTGGACAGATTACAAAATTACACTTCCAGAAAATCAACGTAAATGTATACTTCCGATGAATGATATTTCAACTACGATTTTCTACAATCAACGCATTGCTATTTCTGCAAAAATAAAAGAACCAATTGTTTGGAAATGTACAAAAGTTGAACAAACTGCTCCGAAAGGTTCTAATAGGTTAACATTCGCACAAGATCAATGGGATGAACATAAAGATGTAATACTTGATGACGGAATTTGGTGTGATTATAAATCTTCTTCTATTATTCCTGAAGATTATGTTCCAGAACATGAACCTATAATTAATAAATATATTATAATAACATATAATGGTAGCAAGCCGGAACTTAAAATTGGAGGTAACGGTAAACAGTTAACAGCTACTTAATATATAGATAATGAACCTATATCATATGAAAATGGAGATTGGAGTTTTTATATTGATGATAAAAATGTTTCATCTATATTAGACATATCTCAAGTGCTTGAAAATTCTATTAGAATAAAAATAGGTAGTAATTATAAACAATATATTGGAAAAACTTTAGTTGTGAAATTTATTTCAAATAATGGAATTGAAACCCAACTAGAATTAGCAATTAAGAATTTATAGGAGGCTTGAAATGAATTGGACAGATAAAGATCGTGAAGCCTTACAAGCCTTCGAAACCCTTATTGATTCTGATGATATCAGATGTAAGAAAATCATTAAGGATGTACTTTTGAATAATCGTTTTATTATTCATGTATTAAATAATAAAGAATTAGAAGAATCTGATGCAGATGCTGATGATTATTTCGGCACAAATATATTGCCATATTATTTAATATCTCCTACTCAAACAAATATCCAAAACTTTATATGTTTTGAAACTCAATTTGATGAAGTAGCGAGATATAGTAAGGTAATTAAATCTTGTCAAATAAGATTTTATATTTTATGTCATCAAAAAGATTTGATTGATGAAGAAACTGGAATTGCTAGACATGATTTATTAGCAGCTATAATATTAGACGCATTTAATTGGACTAATTATTTTGGTAATCAAGTTCATTGTGTGTCTGATGTTGCTTCTGTAGTTGATACAAATTACGCTTGTAGAACTCTCATATTCGAAGGGGATTTCCCGAATCAAATTTCAAAGAATAAATTAAAGATGGATGGTACTGGAAGAACACTTGATTCAGATACTAAATCTAGAGTTGTTAATCCAGATAATGTCAGATGAATGCTTTAGAATTCGATGAAATGCAAATGTATTTTGGAGAGGATTACAAGGTAAATGAATATATAACAATTCATCCACCTACTATTGGTGAAATAATAAATTTTGGAGAAAAGAGATATTTTTCAATGATTCATTCATTAACTTGTATTCCAAGTGATATGAAAAGTCAATTATTTGATATGGGAATTGATTATGAAGAAATAAGTGATTATGAATTATTCATAATGCTTTCTCGTACATTAAAACAAGATGACACTTCAATTATTTTAGGAGACTTAGATTTAAGCAAATTTGAGTTGGGAAGTAACAATAATGATCAAGTTATAATGTACAATCCAGAAAATAATGTTATTATTGATGAATTAGCATATATGAAAATTGCAGGATATTTGAGAAAATATCATGGAATAAAACCAAAAATAGAAAAAGCAAAAAATAAAACTACAAAAAGACTTCTAATTCAATTAGATAGAGAAGATATTGCTCGTGCAAAGAAAACCGGGTATAAGTCGCAATTAAAAACACTTGTATCAGCAATGATGCGTTATCCGGGATTTAAATATAAAAGAAATGAACTAGCATATTGTTCTTATTATGAATTTATAGACACTGTATACGGTGCTCAAATTTATGTATCATCTACCGCATTACTTAAAGGAAGTTACTCTGGAATGATAGACACTTCAAAAATAAATAAAAAAGAATTTAATTGGATGCGTAGTATAGATGATGATGATAATAGTAATAAAGGTATCGTTGTAGAAAATAACGATACTAATAATAAAACAAAATAATATAAAGGAGAAACAAAAATGTCAAATATTAACAATTTTGTCATTGATAGAGTACTTCGTGGTATTATGACTTCTACTGCTGATGGTTCTTATATGTGGTCTATCAATCAGATTACTGATCCTTCGCTTAATATCACATCTGAAACAGCAGAAGCAGTTGATGCTCTTGGTTCTACTATTGCTACATTTAACCGTGGTAAGAAAGCAGAATTTAGTGCTTCTAACTCTCTCTTCGATCTTGGACTTTTCGCTGCTCAGAATGGTGTAGAAAAAGAGGTTGCTACATCTTTAGCAACTGTTACCGCACCTATGTTTGAGGAATTTGAAGTAGCAACTGGTGATACAACTCATATACTTAAGTATGATCCTTTGGAAGATATTTCTAAGGTTTATAAACTTAATGGTGATGGAACTCTTGGTGATGCTTACGAAACCGCTGCAGCAGCAAGTGCAACTAAGTTCGGTTGGGATGCTACATCTAAAACTCTTACATATCCTACAAGTACTGGTGCTCCCGCAGTTGGAACACGCTTTATTGTAATTTATGATTACGCTATGGAAAGTGGTGTTGCTGTTACTGGTGACGCTGTTAACTTCCCTAAAGCTGGTAGATTCATTCTTGAGGTTCTTGGTACAGATACTTGTGATCCTACGACACAGATTCATGCATATCTTGACTTCCCTAACGCTAAACTTGATGCAAACGTAGACATTTCGTTTACTACAGATGGAAATCATCCTTTCACGATTCAGTGTCAGCAAAATTACTGCGATCCTCAGAAGACACTTTACAAACTTGTTATTCCTGATGAAGAGTAATTTATAAAAATATAGAGAAGAGTTTAATTACTCTTCTCTTTTTTTATAAGGAGGATTTATGGCTAAAACTAATAGAGTTTGCAAAACATGTGGAACACCATATTATTTTTGTCCTACATGTGGAGCAAGTAAACCTTCATGGTATAAACTTTACGATTCTGAAGCATGTAAAGATGTCTATAGAGCATTAGCTGATTTTAATTTTGGACATATTGATGCTAATACTGCTAATGAAATATTAAAAAATAGCAATGTTACAATTATTGACGAAGATTTATTAAAGATTGTTAATGAAATTAAATCAAAAGCAAAGAAATTAAAGTCAAAAGACGAAGAAGTTATTGTGAAGGAAAATCTTGATTAAAAAATATAATTAAGGGGGGAGTACTTCGCTATGTGTTGTATTCTCCCCTTTTTTTATTTTTGAGGATTTAAAGGAGAAATAAATGCTTATTGAATCAAATTTTAGGGGAATTAAATATGATCCTAAAGAAACAATACGATTATTAAATGTAAAACAAAGTTGTTTTTACTGGGAAAATGGTTGCAAACCAGTAGATATTTATTTAAGTAGAGATATTAAAACTCAACATCCAGTATTAGTTTTTATTTTTAATAAAAAAGAAACTCAAGATACTGGAGTATATGATGCTTGGTGCAAAAGCAAGCCGGAGGTATAATTATGTATCTAGATAATGCAGCGTCTACTAAAGTGTCAAAAAATGTTGAAAATAAAATACATGAAGTATTATCAGTTTATGGAAATCCTTCATCTCAACATTATGAAGGATATAAGGCAAAAGAAATAATTGAAATCGCAACAAATATAATTTCTAATAAATTAAATTGTGATTTTGAAAATATATGTTATACTTCTGGTGCAACAATGAGTAATAATATTGCAATTCAAGGTTTTATTCGAAAACATCCTGATTGTACAATATTATATTCTGCAATTGAACATAATGATATAATTCTCATGAGCGAATATTTTAATAAAATATATCCAAATAAATTTAAAAAAATATCCGTAGATGAATATGGTTTTATAGATACATATGAATTATCTTTGGAATTATCTGAATGTAAAAACAATCCAGTATTAGTTGTAATACAATGGGCTAATGGAGAAATAGGTACAATTCAAAATATTGAATTTATAAGTAAAATAGTTCATTCTTTTAAAAATGCTTATTTATATACAGATGCAACTCAATATATTCCACATTATAAATGTGATTTGAAGAAAATAAACATAGATATGTTAGGAATGTCCGGGCAAAAAATAAATTGTATAAAAGGTATTGGTTTATTGTATATAAAAGATAAAAATCTTATATCTCCTATTATATTTGGAGAACAAGGTTTAATTGGTGGTACTGAAAATGTTTTAGGTATTGCTTGTTTAGGAGAAGCATTTAATTCTTTAAATTATGATATATCTACATTATGCGATAAACGTGATTATTTTATTCATAAAATAAATAAACGCTTAATAGGATCATTTTCGTCTAGATTACCAAATAATATAACTGTATTTTTTGATGGCATTTATTCTGACGATTTTATTGAATTATTAAATGAATATAATATATATGCTTCTGCTGGTTCAGCTTGTTCGTCTGGTAATCCTAATCCTTCCCATGTATTAAAGGCAATTGGACTCACAGATGAAGAAGCAAATTCATGTATAAGATTTACAATTAATAATAACATCAAATTTAAACAAATTGATAAAATTGTAGATACTATTAATAAATTATATAAAATGCAAAAAAGGTAAAAAATGGAAAAATTATGTGGGATTGATAGTTCTTCGAATCGTACTGCTATAAGTTATTTTGAAGATGAAAAACTTATAGACTACAAAGTTATTGATTTAAAAAAAATAAAAGATAAAAACGAAAGAATTGATATGATGATGTTAAATATTGCGGCTCATCTTAATATGTGGAAACCAAATTATGTTTATCAAGAAGATACTTGGACTTCTGGAAATCCAGAAACTGCAAATATGCTTACTACAATATTAGGTGGAGTTCGTTTTTGGTGTATTTCAAATGATTGCATTTATCATAAAATTAAACCATCTGTGTGGAGATCACAATTTGGATTAAATCAATATAAAGCAAAACGAGAAGAACTTAAAGAAAAATCAATTAATTATGTAAAAGAAAAATTCAATATATCTGTTTCTGATGATGAAGCGGATGCTATTTTAATTGGATTATGTGGAACTAAAATTAAGTAGGTTTTAATAGCAATGTATAGTTATGAAATAGATAATTATTTAAAGGACAGAAATTATGTACTTACATATGATGAATATAAATTTGTTTCAAGTACAGAAAAAAGTCCACAAATATCTAGAATATCTTATTCGTCTATAGATAATTCTTTTGTGATGTATACAAATGACGGATGGATATGGAAATATTATATTAAAGGAGAAAAATGAGTATGAATTGGATAGTAGATAATTGGTATGTTATTGTTGGATTAATTGCACTTGCTTTAATGGTAGTTGCCGGAATAGTGAACTTTTTTAAACTTCCTACATCCGAACAGATATCGAATGTAAAAGAGTGGCTTAAATATGCAGTTGCTGAGGCAGAAAAAGCATTGGGTTCTGGAACTGGTCAGTTAAAACTTCGTATGGTTTATGATATGGCTATTCAAACTTTTCCGTGGTTAGCAAAATGTATTAAATTCGATCAGTTTTCTAAATGGGTTGATGATGCTTTAGAGTGGTTAAATAATCAATTAGAAAGCAATGAAAATATAGTTAAATTAGTTAAAGAAGATAAATAATTTTAAAGGAGAAAAAGGATGGAAGTAGCACAATTTTTAGAAATTTATAAAACTAAAAAAAGTGAAGAAGAAAAGGAAAATTTTGTTAAATCTCACATCACAAGGGGATATATCCCCTATAATGAGAAAATAGCATATTGTTCTAAAATAGTAGAAAATTCAATGTATGAAAAAAATAATGATAAGTTAGTATTTAAATTAAATTCTCCTTCTAGATTTTTATTTACTAACTTAATATTAATTAAATTATATTCTGATTTAGAAATTGAAATTGATCAAAATCCTTTAAAAATTTTCGATTCATTAAATGAAAAGGGTTTAATTTTAGCATTTATTAAGGCTATTCCTGAAACTGAATATGCCGAATTTCAAATGTTAATTAATATGATTCAAGATGACAGAATGACAAATGAAAGAGATTTAGTATCTTATATTGATACAAAAATCGAAGCACTTTCTTTGGGATTAAATTCATTTCTAGAAAATTTAACTAAACTTGAAGATATTAAAAAATATGATAATGAAGTTGTTGAATTATAATTAGGTGAGTGTAGCCTAAAGCGCACAAATATACGATGTATTATATGAAATAGATGATACGTATCTCAGTAGCTGTATAAGGGTGTAAAGCACTACCCGCTTTTAAACAAAGGAATGGCATTGAGTACTAGCGGGACTGTTCATTTCATATGCCGTTTGAAATGAGTTGTAGGGTTCGAATCCCTACCTGAGATATTTTTAATAAATAAAGAAAGGAGGATTATCATGATAAAAAAAGATTTAAATGAATTAAAGCCTTTAATTAGAAAATCAATAAACAATGCTTTAGAACAAACTGCAATAGAATTAAATTATATGATAGAAATAATGTACGAACAAGCAATTGATGCATTTTATAATAGTTATGAACCAGATTATTATAGAAGAACTTTTAGTACATATTATGGATCAAATTTATATGATAATCCTCAAATTAATGTTGCTACTCAAATGGGAAATGATTATATAGCCGGAATAACTGTTTCGTCTGATAATATTCCCGGACATCCATATAACAAAAGTCCTAAAGATTATCCTAATAAAACTGAATGGGTTTTCAATAGAACATATCAATTTGGTATACATGGTACGACTATGATAGAAAGACGACAGTGGGGTAAAAATAAATATTGGGATCAATACAGAAGAATAGTTCAGAAAAGAAATAGTAAATATATTAACAATCAATATAAATTAAATTTTAAACAGAATACAAGTGAAAAAATTTCTAATTCTCAATTGAGTGCTCTTAATAAAGAATCTAGAGATGCAGCTAAAAATGTCGGTGTTAATTTTAAAGATTTTAAATCTATTTCTGGAGTAAAACCTCCAACTATTCAATGGAGTAGAGGACAAATGACTGGTAAAAAGCCAAAACAATTGATGGAGGCAAGTTTTACTAAAATGAAACAATCTCAACAAATCAATAATATTATACTTCAAAATGTTTTAAATTCGTTAATGAGTGGTGGAAAGAAAGTAAGATAGGAGATAAAATATTATGGCAAATAATATTTTTGAATATAAGGTTAAATTAAGTGGAGATACTAAAGGTCTTGAATCTCAAGTTTCGAAAATTGGAGCAAAATTAACAAAGTTAGAAGATAAAGACTGGTTAATTAAACTTGATTACGATGGAAAAAATATAAAAGAATTTAACCAAAAAATAGATAAATTATTAAAAAATAAAGAATTAAATTTACCTGTAACATTCAAATATGAGATGAATAAAGCAGCTTTAGAAAAAGAGCAAGCGAATCTCAAAAAATTAGAAAATGATAAAAAGAATGTGCTCACTAGAAATAATTTAAAAAGACAGATTTCAACATTTAAAACAATATTATCTCGAATGAATGAAACTCAAGTTTTAAATAAAGAAGGTGAGCCAATTATGACTAAAATCTTTGGAGACACTAGTGCCTCTAAAGATTTAGTTAATCAACTTGCTAAAATATCAGCTATAGTAAGGGAAATTAAAAAATCTGGTATTCAATTATTTGATTTAGAAGGAAATGAATTAGATGCAAATTCATTTATTAAACAAGTACATGAATTACTTAGAAATTTTAATTCAGAAGATACTGCTAAAATAATGAGTTTGGCTGAAGCAAAATTATCAAATGTTCAAATATTTGATGACAATCTAATTAAAGACTCTCAAAAAAAAATTGATATGCTTAAAAGCATAATAGAAGAAGTTGAAAAGTCAATAGCAAGTATTCCAGAAGAAACAAAAAAAACAACTAAAAATAATAAATTTGATTTAGGGATAACTGAACTTGATGACGCTCTTCAAAAATTTGCAGAAAAAATTAAAGAGTTTGTTGATGTATTACAACAAGTTCCAAAAGAAATTGAAAATGGAATTGTTGAACCTCTTAATAACGCATTAAGTTTAGAAACAATAGATAATTGGAAAAATAATTTTATTAATGCTCTTAATGAAATTAAAAACGATGATTTTTTCAAAATATTAAACGCTAATAAGTCAAATAATGATTCTGCTTTATCCAAATTAAGTAATATTTTAGATAAAATAGATGAAGCAGATAGAATCATAAGTAGAAAATATTCTCAAGAAGGATTAAAAGAAAGGGGATTTGGTATAAGTTCCCAAACTGGATATATTCATGGAGAATATAGTTATGATAAACAAGGATCATATAATTTAAGTAATGAACTTGTAAAAGATGCTCGTGAAATCATGAATGAGATAATAGATATAGTAGTACATACTCATCCAAATGGTTTGTATTATAGTAGTGAAGCAGATATTCGTCATGATGTAAATGAAGCACTTTTTGGTAATTTAAAATATGGTCTTGCTAAAGGTTCCGGGACTGGAATACAATTATTTGACGCAGAATCTTTCGTAAAAGATTTTAATGATTTTTTCAAAAATTTTAATACAAAAAGTTTAATGGAATTCTTTAAACCTTTTGAAGAAATTGTAAGAGAATATAAAGAAAATTATTATAAATCTAATTATAAACCATCTAAAAATACAGATTTACTTAATTTCGAAGGTTTTGTTTCTAGTGTTCCAAAATTAACAAACGAAGAAAAAGTAGAATTAGATAGAAAAGCAAAAGATTATGCAATGAAAAAATTATTAGAAGCATTTGGACAAGATACTTCTAATTTTGATTTTGGAAAATATTTTAAAAACTATTCTTCTAATAAAGATTTTATAGCAGACAATCCTTTAGGACTTTCTAAAGAATCATCTAGTAAATTTCAAGAATTAATAGAAATTAAAGAAATATTAATTGAAATAAAACAATTATTAAATGAAACATTAAACAACAATATAGATGATAATCATCAAATAAATAATGATCTTAAATCAAATTCTGCAAATTTAAATTTATCTGCTGATGAAACTAATATACAAGCATTATTTGATAAAATTCAATATTTATCAGAAGTAAATCCAGTTAGGATAAGCGTAATTCCAAACGTTGTTTCATATGAATTTACAGAAGAAATAGAAAAACAGCTTGGTACAGATAAAGTATATGTTTCGGTTGCTCCTATATCTGAAAAGAATTTTAGCACATCTGGAGAAACTGAGTCTTTATCTGAATTATATTCTGAACTTAAAGAAATATGTAATAAGATAGAAGAAAAAACATACCTTTTTGAATTAGAAGAAAAAACTGTTAATAAGATTTCGAATAGTGAAGTTAATAGTCTTAAAAAAATATCTAAAACAATTAAAGATATTATTGATAAATATGAATTATTAAATTCAACTATAGAAAGTATTACTCAAAATCCAATAGATATTAATATAAAATTTACGAAAACAGTTGCAACAAATATGCAATTGTTCATTGATTTAATAAAAGAACTTGATAATCATATAGATTCATTAAAGATTCTTAAAAATTTCAACATTAAAGACGATCTTTCTGGTAAATTAAAAGATTTATCTAAATCAATGTCTTCTTTTATAAAATCCTTTGAAAATGCACCAAATGATTTTATAAAAGATTTAACTAATTTATCAAATTCTAAAGGGTTAAAAGATTTATCTAAAGTTTTATCAATTTCAAATAAAAAAATAAAAGACACTAAAAATTTAATCGAAGAAAAAGATATACAGTCTAAAGATAAAAATATTGATGGTGTTACTGATTCTAAAATTGAAAAAACAGATAAACTTGCTTTAGAACAAGAAAAATTAAATAATCAAACAGAAAGAGCAATAAATAATTATTATGAATTAATAAAAAAAATACAAACATATTATTCTTTAAAAGCAAAAGGACAAGAAATTGACGCTAAAGAATTTGCTACTTTGCAAGAGATAACTGAAGAACGTAATAAAGCAATAAATCAATATGGTAAATTCAGTGGCGATAAAACAAATGAAAGATATCTTGAAGCATATAATACTTTTACAAATTCTTCTGAGGAATTGGTAAAAAATTTTTATTTAAATTCTTTAAATAAATTTAAAAATTCAAAAGATTACAGTGAATCATTTATTAAGACTATAGATGAATTAATTGTTAAATTAAAATCATTAGATGATTTATCTGGAGAAACTTTTGGTGATTTTAATAAAGAATTTGAAAAAGCCGTTGAGGATTCAAAGTATTATAAAATTGCCGATCCTAAAATTATAAAATATCAAATGACAAAAATCCAGAAAACTCTTTATGATTCTTCTGGAATGTCAAAAAAATTAAAAGAACAATTTGAAGAATTAAATGAAGAATATGCTACTTTACTTAATTCAAAAGCACCTCAAAAAGAATTAGATCAATTAAATTCTAAATTTCAAGAATTAAATTACAACTTACATCAAGCTGGATATTATGGTAAAAGCGTTTTTGTTAAAATGGGAGAAAAAATCAGAGATGCTTTTGCTCAAGCAATTGTAAGATATTTATCTTTTTATGATTTAATTCGTTATGGAAGAGAAATGGTTCAAGTAGTGACAGAATTAGATTCTGCATTAACTCAATTAAAAATTGTTAGTGGTGCTACTTCTACAGAAATTGAAAACGTTTCTCAAAGAGCATATGAATTGGCTAAAAATTTAGGTACTTCTACAGTATCTATTGTTTCTTCAATTACCGACTGGAGGAGATTAGGTAAGTCCATTGACGAATCTATGACTCTCGCAGAACAATCTGCTAAATTGGCAACTGGTGGTTTAATGGAAGTAAGTACCGCTACAGAAGCAATTACTTCATCACTTCAAGCATTTGATATTTCTATTGAAGATACATCAAAGATGGTTGACCAATTTATTTATCTTGGTAATAATTATGCTATTACATCAGAAGAACTTGCGACATCTTTGGAGAAATCATCTGCCGCTTTAGTTGCTGCCGGAAATACAATTGAGCAAGCACAAGCAATGGAAATTGCTGGTAATACTATACTTCAAGATTCAGATGCAGTTGCTAATGCTATTAAAGTATTAAGTATGCGTCTTAGGGGTACTAAAGCAAGTGAGTTAGAAAAAGCAGGGGAAGATACTGAAGGACTTATTGAGAGTGCTTCTAAATTATATTCGACAGTTAAAAATTTAACTAAAACTCAAAGTAATCCAGAAGGTGTTTCAATCATCAATAAGATGAATGGAGAATATAAAAGCACCTATGAAATACTTAAGGATATAAGTAAAGTATGGGATGAAATCAGTGACGTAAATAGAGCCGCATTACTTGAAGTTATTGCTGGTAAAGTTCGTGCATCATCCGCTGCCGCTATTTTGCAAAATGGAGATATACTTGAGTCTGCATATAACGATGCATTATTTAATTCAGAAGGTGCAGGACAAACTGCTCTTGATACATCTTTAAACTCAATAGAAAAAAAGGTAACAATTCTTCAAAATAAAATAAAGCATTTAGTACAAGATATATTAGATAGTAATACTTTAAAAGATTTAGTTGATCTTACATCTAATCTCGTTGATTTTGTAGACAAACTTGATGCCCCGGCATTGTTATCTATTATAACTGGATTAACCGCATTAATAAAAGGCACAGACGTTTCCACAATTATAACTGGAATTCCTAGTCTTTTTAAAACATTAAGAAGTTTTTCTCAAAAACAATATGATTTAAATGGTGTTAAAGCATTTTTAAATTCGACAGAAGAATTAAAAGATGTGGAATTTAATGTTGTTAAAGATTATCTGAAATCAGATGATAGAAATAGTTTTGTTGAATCACTTGGTAGTGCTGAAAATGCAACAAATAATTATATACGTACATTAAATTCTGGAAAAGAATCATTAGAACAATTTAGAACTAGTGCTTCGAGATTAGAAATAACATTAAAATCATTAGCATCCTCTGCTATTATTGCCGCGGTTGTATTTGCTATTACAGAAATATACAAAGCAGTTCATGAATATAACGATTTAATGATTCAGACTGGTAAAGACGCTGTAAATACATTTAAAGAACAACAAAAAGCAGTCGATGAATATAAAAATAAAATTGAAAAATTATATAATGTTTTAAATGACGAAAATTCAACCACTGAGGAAATTAATTCTTCTAAACTTGAATTAATTGATATTCAAAAAGAATTAATAGATACTTATGGTGACGAAGCAAGAGAAATAGATTTAGTAAATGCAAGTTATAAAGAACAAAAAGAAACTCTTGAAGAAATTGAAAATTTAAAAAATTCTAAAAAACTTAAAAGTGATTTTTATTCAAATGCAAAAAGAGAAAATAAATGGTATGATTATGTTTTAGCTGGTGGAGCCGCATTAGATCAAGCCATCTTAAATGCTTTAGATGGAACATATTTACAAGAAAATGGATTTAATAACGCAGCGAGAAAAGTTCAAGACACTTATGATTATGCATTTTATCAAAGAACTGAACTTGGTTCGAGAGATAGTATTGCATATGCTAATAAAATTGCTGAGAATTTTAGTAAATCATTTTATTCTAGTTTTGATAAAGAATTTGAAAGTTATATAAATAAAAAATTTAGTAATATATCTATAAATAATGGAAAATTCGAAATTTCTGGTGATATTTATAAATCATTAGAAGAATTAGAAACAATTTCTGAATTGTTTGATAATTCGAATTTTAATTTTGAAGAAAAAGATAAAGATAAAATTTATCAATTTATAGCTGACGCTAAATCTAGTATTAATGAAATTGGAGATATTCGTAACCAATATCTCGAAATTCAATTACTTGAAAGCGAAAAAGCTGTAGAATTTAGAGAAAAATTATTAGATACTTATAAAAAATATGAAGAATCAGATGAATTTGAAGATGAATACTTTAAAACAATACAAGATATTTATGCTTCTGAATTACCAGAAAGTATAAAGAATTATATATTAGATTCAATTCCTAAATCAAATAAAGGTATTGGGAGATATGATTTAGTTCAAGAAATACTTAATGGTGGACTTTCTGATTCTATTATAGAAAGAATAGTTAAAGATTCTAAAAATAAAAATTTCTCAACTACAGAATTTAATAGTAAATTTAAAGATCAATTAGATATATTATATAGTGTTTATAATTTATCTCCCGGAACTGTTTCGGATATTTTTGCTCAAAATGGTTTTATAAGTAGAAATGCAGATATAAATGAAATAGCATCTAGACTTATTGGCAATAATCAAGGTAATGATTTTATAGATGAAATTGAACAGGAGTATAAGAGTTTTATAAGTAAATTAGATCAGGGAGATTTGAATTTACTTAATAAAATAATTGGGGAATTAGACCCGAATGTATTATATTCAGTAGATCAACTTCAGAGAAAACTTGATAAATTAAAAGAGCAAGATTATGTAGAAATTTCAGATGTTATTACTGGAGCAGAAAAGAAAGTATCTGAATTAACTTCCAGTTTAAATTCTGCTTATGATGCATATCAAAAATTGCTCAATCCTAATATTACTTCAGACGAATTACTTAATTCATTAATAGAATTAAATAAAGCAAGTAAAGAATTAGGGGCTAGTATTCCGTGGGAAAAAGTATTATCAGATGGTAAATTAACTGCCCAAGAATTATCTGAACAAATAGATATAATTGCAAATGTAGAAAAAGAAAAAATGCTTGATGCATTTGATTTTGATTCTATGAGTCCAGAAGTTCAAGAAACATTTAAGCCATTCTTAGAAGGTTTAATTGATACTATTGCAACAGAGAAAAAAGCTGTTTCTGAATTCCAGAATATGAATTCTGAAATAGATAGACTTCAATCTTCATTTTCTTCATTAGGAGAAATTGTTAAATCAGTTAATAGTGGTAAAGCGTTAACGCTTGATCAATTACAGACTTTATTATCTGGTGAAGAGAATTATATTGAAATGTTGTCTGTTGAAAATGGACAGTTAGTTGTTAACACAAAGAAATATAAAGAAAAAATTGCAGAACAATTATTATCTTATAGAGCGCAGTTAGACAGTGCCGCCGCAGCAGAAATAAACGCTCTTGCAGAAAATAAGGTTGCAGAAAGTACAAGTAATGCTACGGCAAAAATTGTAGAAAACACTGGTGCTCTTGGACAAAACACTCAAGCAGCGATTATTAATGCAATGGAAAAGGGTGTCAATGTATCTGACATCAAGGGCGTTGTTAAAAAGTATAATACAGTTTGGAATAAAACTGTAAAAAGTTTCAAAACTGGATTTGGTGGTTTTGTATCTGGTGGTTCTGGCAATGATAATAAAGAAAAATATAAAGAATTACTTGACGCTGAAATAAAAATTCTCGATAGTAAACTCGAAATGAGTTATATTGATTTCGAAAGTTATATTCATAAGCGTAGAGATTTAATTGAAAAATATTATGCTGATGGATTAATTACTGCAAAAGATTATTATGAAGAAATTGGTGCTATGTATCAAGCACAATTAGCAATTTACGACAGAGTAATAAAAGCAGTTACTAAAACAATTGATAAGCAAGTTAAAGTTTATCAAAAAGAACAAGAAGAAATTGATAAGCAAATTGAATTACTTCAAGATGCAAATAAAGAACGTCAAGATGCAATAGATTTACAAAAGAAATTATATGAATTAGAAAGAGCAAGATCGCAAAGAAGTCGTTTAGTTTATAAAAATGGACAACTGCAATATCTTAACGATCCTCAAGCAATTAGAGATGCCCAATCTGAAATTAATAATGCTATACTTGAAAAGAAAGTAAGTGAATTAGAAAAGCAAAAATCTGCGATTCAAGAACTTATTGATTCATTAGAAGAGTATAAAGAAAAATGGCAAGAAATAGCTGATATCTGGGATGATATGAAAGATGCACAACTTGCCGAAGATGTTCTAGGTAATGGTTGGATTGATAAAATTCTTAATCTTGATCCTAATATTTATGAAAATTTCAAGAACGATTATGTAAATCTTGAAAGAAACATAGATGAAAATAATATCAGTATCGCTCAAGCTGCATACGATGAAATACTTAAAGCAATACAAGATGGATTCGGTGGAGAAGGTGGTGGCGGATTTGATTTTGAAGAAGAAAATGGCAAAAAAGTTCTTCAAGTCGTAGACGTTAATACTGGAAAAATATTAGGTCAGATAGAAGATGCTCAAAAATATGATGAAGAAGGCAATGTAACTGAAGGATATAAACAAGCCCAAAAAATGGTTCAAGCAATTGCTAAAATGACTGGACATACAGGTTATGATATCCGTGAAGATGAATATGCTGATGATGACGAATATTTTGACGCATTAGAAAAGAATGAAAAATCTATCAATGACATGACTTCTGCTTTAAATAATTTTTATAGTGACCGTGAAACAAATGGTACAACACCTTTACGTGAAGATAGTCAAAAAGCCAGAGAAAAAGCAATTCAAGAAGCATATGATAGAGAACAACAACGTAGAGCAGAAGAAAAAAATACAAAATCAACACAAGATAATACTAAATCTGTAAGCGAAAATATAGAATCTACAGATAATAATACTAAATCGAATAAAAATTTATTAAGTTTTTTAGGAACACTTCCTGATATAATTAAAGACGGTTTAGACATAAGTTTTGGATATGGATATAAACCCGAATTAAATGCTAGTGAAAATATAGCTGAACTTGGCAGTAAGATTGGTTCAAAATTAGTTGTAGACGTAGTTGCTAATGATAAAGCGACTCCAATTTTTGATTGGATTATAGTATTTTTATGCCAAGCAAAGAAGTAGACGTTGAAGCCTCAGATAGTGCGTCTGGAACAATTGAAGATATAAATTCTGAAGAAATTGAAGATAAAACTTTTAATATTGATGCTAAAGATAACGCTACTCCTGAAATAGATAATGTTGAAAAAGAAGCAAATAAATTAACTACTAAAGAGAGAATAGTTAAAATTGTATCTAGTGTTAAATCTGCTTTAACTGGAATAAAAGATGTTGCTTATGCATTATTGGATATTCCACAAAACAAGAATGTAGATATTAATGTTAACTCTGGAGATGCATTAGGAAAAATAGGTGCAGTTGCTGGTGCTCTTAGTGGAATAAGTGGAGTAATTTCAACTACTATTCAAGCAAATATAGATACTAGTGGAATTGAAGAAGCAAAAGAAGAGATACGAGAATTACAAAAAGAAGTTGAAAAACATCAACCTCAGAATAAGAAAAATGCAATAAAAGCAACAACTCGTGCTACTGGTACATTTTCTGAAGGAAATGCATATGCAAGAGGAACTGATGGAACTGCCGGATATAAAGGTAGTGCATTAGTCGGAGAACTTGGACAAGAACTTCTTATTCGTAATGGAATGTTTCAACTTATTGGAAAGCATGGTGCTGAATTTACTGATATTAGACCATCAGACATTATATTTAATGCTTCACAAACTAAAGCATTACTTAAATATGGTCGAATTAGTACTAGAGGTAAAGCACTTGCAGATGGAACTGATTTCACTCCTTTATCTGTTTCTGATCCTAAAAAATATGAAATGCTTAATTCATTCGTTTCAAAGATACATTCAAATACAGATATAATGAAGGGTTCAATATTAAATATAAACTCTTCGGTTAAAGAATTGACAAAACAAATTAATAGTGCAAATATGCTTTATAATCCCACTGAACAGACACCTATTATTAATATTACTAATCCAACATTCCAGTGTACTGGAGTAACAGGAGAAGAAGTATTGCATCAGATAGAAAGAAGTTTCGAAGGATTATTTGTAAATGCATATCAACAAAGTGCACGTAAATAACTTATTTTTATGAGAGTGGGTATTTTTACTCACTCTCTTATTATTTTAGGAAGGAATAATTAAAATGTTTATTACAGAAACTATAAAAGATGCATATTATCGTGTCTGTGTTGACGCAGAAAATAAAATATTCCAACGTATAGCATTTTGGACAAAAGCATCTCAAGTCGAAGTAGATCAAGGTAATGGAACGAAAAGTAATTTACAACAGACAGTTGGTGCTATTAAAGGAATAACTTCTGACAGAAACATAACGCAAGAAGGATACGCTTTAGATTCTGTATTTGCTTCTCAGATTTGTCACATTGAAGAATTTAATATTCCTATAAGTAAGTGGGTAGACACAGGTGATGCGAATTATAGATGGAAAGCAGTATTCGTTTCTGATTTATATGCTCCAAATTCTTCACCAGACTGGTGTTTAAAGACTGCTAGTAGATTTCCTACTACTGCTGAAAAAGATGCTAACGAAATTATCCAAATTATGGAAGTAGTACTTAATCAATCTACTGGAAATACAGAAGTGATTTTTTATTCTACCAGTAAACCCTCTATTGATGTAACTATACAAGTTAAGGGATTATAGGGAAATTCAATTTAAGGAGAGATAATAAAAATGTCTGAAATAAAAGAATTATTGGGATTGAATTTTCCTGAGGTTATATTGGGAATGGTCATAATCCTTTTATGTTTTAAATCAATGTCCGAACTATATGATTGGTTCAAGAAAAGAATAAAAGCAAGATTTGTTAAAGATGAAAAACTTGAAACAGATCATGATTTATTAATGAAACATAATATTGAATTAAAAGAACAGAAAAAACAAATAGATAAAATTGTAAATTCTGTAGATGGTATAATTGAAAAACTTGAAACCATGAGTAAAAGAGAGGACGAATCTGAACGAAGAAAACTTAAAGACAGAATAGCACAAGCGTATCGTGATTATCACGAAAAAGGCGAATGGACAAGAATGGAACAAGAAGCGTTTTGGGGTCTCATTGAAGATTATGAAAGTCGTGGAGGGAAAAACTCTTTTGTTCATGAAATTTGTCAGCCGGAATCATACACTTGGAAAATTATACAGTAATAAGAGGAACACATATGGATATACAAGAGGAAATTATAAAAACAATCAACGTAATGATTGCTAAAAAATTAGAAAAATCTAATATTTCTACAGATGTTGCCTCTGTAGTCCAAGAAATAAATGGAAACAAATATAAAGTTTTAGTTAACGGAGTTAAAATTTGGGTAAAAAATGGGTGCAATATATCTTTAAGTATTGGAACTCCAGTGTGGGTTCATATACCAAACGGAAATATTAATGACGCATTTATATTAGCATACAAATAGAAAGGAGGAAAAATGGCAAAACCAGTAATAGATAAAATAGCTGCTTTTGATTGTAGTTATGATTATACATTCACCTTTTCTTGTAGTGGTATGCAACCAAATTATAACGAAGTATTTATTTATGATAGTGAAGATTTAACAGAACCAGTTTATCATAAATTAGAAGCATCAATGAGTTATAAACATACTATTAAAGCCGAAAATATAATTGTTGTTGGAAGTGTAGACCCAGTAATAGATATATCTGTTTTCGGTAATCAAGTTGGATACGTAGAAGGAAATTATGCTTTTGTATATGAATCTGGAGAATGGTATTTAAATTCAACACAAGTTGATTTAACTGATTATGGTATTGTTGTTGAAGAAGTTGCAGAGGGAGATAATTTTGTTGTTAATTACACTCCTCCAAGTGGTTTAATAAATGGAAAACAATATCAAGTCGTAATGAAATGTTATGGATATGATTTTCAAACTGAATCTGTTTTATCTGATCCATTATGGTTTAATTGTTTTACTACTCCTACTCTTTCATTTGAAAATATCGATCCTAGTATAATAAATCAAATAACTAGTTCTTCTCTTGAAGTAACTTTAGGATATTATCAACCAGAAGGGGAAAAACTTAAAGATTTTCAATTTAGATTATTGGATGCTGAAAAATCTTTAATAAAAGCAAGTGAAATATTTAATTCCCCAGATAATTATAATTATGTTTATACAATGTTATCTGATAATAGCACATATTGGATAGAAGCATTTGGTCATACTGAATATGATACTGAAATAAGTATTATGGTAAATATTCATGTTAAATATGATATACCTTCTGTACATTCTATTATCAGAGCAGAAGTTGAAGAAGGAACTGGAATAGTAACTTACTATACTGATATAAAAATAATATCTCCAGAAAGAAGTAATTATGGTTTTATAGATGGAGAATATATTGATTTAAGAGATGATAGTATTGATTATAAGAGTGGATTTGCTATCAACGATGATTATACATTAGTTATAAAATTACAAGAAGGTTTTCTAGGTGAATTAGTAAAAATATTGGCAGATACACATATAAGTAAATTAGAATGTATAGAAGTTGGTGACGATATACATTGCCGATATAAATTAACAGTTTATGACGTAGAAGGATTTGAATATATTATTTATTCTGAAGAATTAGAAATGATGGAGTATAATATTGAAAATCCTGTAACCGAAATAGTAATTCAAAGAACTAATAGTTTATATGATTTATATGTAATAAGAGGAGGTGTATTATGATTTTTATTGGTGCATCTACTCTCTTGTGTGGAGATGAATTTTGTGGAATTGTTACATCTGTCAATCCTATTTATTCTACAGAAATAATTTTAAGTAACTTTGTTATAGATGAAACATATATAGAAAATAAGTCTGATTTTGTCCCATATGAAGATATAGTACAAAAAGACGATCCATCAGATAGGATTAAAAGTATTGATAATGAAACTTTTGTTTCTAAAGTTAATGAAAGACACGATATGTATCATTTTATTTATAATTCATCTGGATATTGGGAAATGTATACTGGTGATATTTCACAAAAAACTCAAGTTGAATTAAGTGAATATGGAATAACGTTGTATTCTTCATATATACCTTATGAAAATGATACATTTGCAGTCGCATATTATTCTAGATTAAATCCTATTCCAAATTGGAATTTTGATACTATTTTTGATGCAAAATTCAAAAATAATGTAAGTGCCGGAAATCTTGAATGGACACTTGAAACCACAAATGGTATTTTAGTAAAAAGACATTCATTAATTGATGACGATAAATGGATTTCGATTAAATATATACCAATTAATAAAGTTGAAGATTTCTCATTTACTGGATATGATTATACTGCTACAACAAATACGTATGAATATGCAATTGTTCCATTAAATGATAGAACTGAAGGAGCATATACTACTACTGTTCCTATAGATGTAAAAGTTGATAGATTAACTATAATTGATTCAGATTCTTATAAATCTACTCCTATTACAGATGGATATTGTAATACAACACATGTAGTTCCATCTTCTTTAGTAGAACCACTTTATAGTGTATATCCATCAGTTGTTTCAAATACATCTATATGTTATCAAACAATAGAAGTAAGTGGATCATTTTATCCAGATGTTTGTGATCAAGAAGAAGGAATTTTTAATGATATGAAACGAAATAAACATATCAATGAAGTTTTGAAAATGCTCACAAATAGAAAACCTAAAATACTTAAAAATATAGATGGTAGAATATGGTTAGTTTGGGTTACAACACCACCTACTAATGATGCTATAGATATATATAAATTTAGACAGATAACTTTTGGTTGTACTGAAATAGGAGATATCAATTCTGAAAAAAGTTTATATGAATGTAATTTTATAAACGTTCCAAGAATTTATTGGAATACATATCAATAGGAGGACAAGGAATTATGTATAAACCAATTTATGATGACTTATTACTTGTCCAACAAAACATAATAAATTATAAAATTAAAATTGAAGTATATAATTTTAATGATGAAGTAATAGAAGAAATCAATTGTGGTTTAATTTCTGGTAATATTTCTATAGACGCAGAAAGCGATATAAGACGAACTGCGTCTTTAGTATTATCACCAGATACTCAACAAAATTTAAATGTTGATGAAAATAATATAATTTGGTTAAATAAGAAAATAAAAATATATATAGGCATACAAAATACAGTAACTGAAGAATATAAGTACTGGGCAAATGGTATATATGTTTTTATGAATACTAATGCAACATACGATGCCGTAACAAATCAAATAAGCGTAGATTGTTCTGATATGATGTCATATTGGGATGGAACTCGTTCTGGTAAAATTGGTAGTAAAAAAATAGAATATCCAGCTTATGTTGAGTCTATTTTTGAAGTAATTGGTGGAACTGAATGGATTACACAGAAAGATGAAGCAGTTTTTGCATACAAATGTACAACATTAACTGATAAACCATATTATAATACTAATTTTAATTTCACACATACTGGATCAACTCACAACATTGAAACTAGCGATCTCTGGTCTGTGACATATCAAAAAGAAAATGGAACAAATATAACATTAACAGATCAAAAAGCATCTGATTGGGGTATTTTTGGAAAAGGTACTTTTACTTCAAATAGTTTTTATGTTCATTATTTTTATAAAAATGGAGAACCTATTTCATATAATTATATTCGTGATGCAATGATTAATGCAGTAACTCAATTAGGACAGCTCACCAGATATAATATTGATTGGTTAGGCGAAGCAAAAGCACAACCGAATTATTTAGCAGATTGGGATTATGAACAATATAGAAAAAGCACCACTGTTGTCGGTCTTGATGGAAAAAATTATTTACAATGTTTTACAATTCCTCATGATATAGAATTCACTTCAGATACTACAGTTTTATCAGTAGTTACTGAATTGAGAGATTTATATGAAAATTATGAAACATTTTTTGATGAAGATGGAATTTTTTATTGTAAATTAATACCTTCTGGAGATGATGACGAAATAGTAATAGATTATGATTTTATTGATTCTATTTTAATATCTGAAGAAACTACGTTAGATTTTTCAGAAGTTAAAAATGTAACCGAAGCATGGGGAAAATGTTTCGAACCAGAATGGTTTACTCAAGTTGCGGCTACATTTTCAAATAATACATATTCAGTAACTTTTCCGGGATATATAGATGAAGACCATACAGATTATTCAAATGGTGATGAAGTTGCTTTTCTTGTAAATAGAACAAACGCAGATAATCCTAAATTAATAATTAATAATCTTACTGCGATTGATATTCTTGATGAAAATACTGAAACTGGAATTAGTGCAGGAACGATGATTCCAAATAAAGTATATACATTTAAAATTAAAAAGACTTATGATACACAAAATAGAACATATATTATAAAAGCATATTTCCAAGGCAACTGGGAAGTGCATGCAATGGATGTTTTAACTGATGGATCAGTAGGAGAAGATGTAACCCTTAATCCAAATGAAGATGTAGTTGTTACAGTTCCTAAATATAGTAAAGAATATTTTCAAAATATGTTTAATTGTGATAATGTTCATCTTACTGTAATAAAGGATTCTCCTTTTACTATTCAGAAATTAGGTGTGTTATTAAATGTATATAATAACGAAAATATGACTTCAGATAGTTTAGGTTCTGAAGGAGCAAGACAGGAAAATTATCGCACATGTAGATTAACAGATAATATTACTATTACAACTAAATTGTGTCCGTTTTTAGACGTTAATCAAAAAGTTAGATATAAAAGAAAAGACAAAGAAAATCCTGAAGAATATTTAATTAAACATATTGAACATGATTTATCATCTGGAACTACTAGTTTACAATTAGTAAAATACTATAGATTATATACATCAGATGAAGAAATATCTGAAACAACAACTATAGCAGAAAATTATATTCCTAAAAATAATTTTGTTTTATATAATCAAACATTAAATATTAGTAATAAAACTCTTTATTTCGATATTTCATTACCTATAGATATTATTAGAAGTAATTTAGAATTATGTTTTGTAGCAGAGGAAAATACTTCTGAATATGGTATTAAATTATATTGCACTGATAATAGTTTGAGAAATATAGTTGTTAAAAACAATAATCAAGAAGATACTGTGAATATTTATAACTTATCAAATATTAAACACAATATAAGAATTGTTTTTAATAATATGGGATTGTTTATTAATGGAGAAAATATAAGTAGTTCATTGTTATCAAGCGTTATAAGTAAGATATTACAATTAGGAAAAATAAAGATTTATGGAAATAATGATAGTTATTGTTTGAATAAAGTAAGTATTATTAATGAAGCATTATCTCAGAATACGTCTATTAATAAGAGTAAGATAATGGTTCAAAGTGGATTTTATATTAATTCAAATAATAATACAACATTTATAGAAACAGGATTTAAACCTAAATATATTGCAGTTTTAACTGGAACTGTTAATAATAAATATAGTAATACAACTCAATTAGGATATGTTTATAATGAAGATTATTCAAATGAACAATATAGATATTCTGCTTCGAATGGTTTATATAGATCAAATTCTATAGATGCTTACTTTAGGGAAGATGATCCTATTGGTCAGTATAATTTATATCCTCCGGGAATTTATTCGGTAGATAATGATGGATTTGCAATGTGTAAAAATAATGGAATTATACAAAATTATTTTGCTTTACCAGATATTGATTCTATTAATTTTATGAATTATAGTGATAAATTTGCTAAAGGTGAATTTAATGTCATTGGTGGTGCAAATAGAACATATGATGTAGATTTAGGATTTTCTCCGAAATGTATAGCATTAATTCAAACCAGTAATGACGGAGAGAAAACCATTATTATTTATTACAAAGATTATAATAATGGAAAATTCCTCAAGAGTGATTCAAACAATATGTTGACAGAAAAGAAAATAGGAATACAAGAAGCGGAAAGTTTATATGAAATTAAGGATTTGGGATTTACTATAAGAGAACCATTACTTCCTCGATCTTATAAATATTTTGCTATTGGATAAGGAGATATAAATGTCAAATATAGTATTTTTAAAAGAACCTTCGATAAGACATTCGGTTAAGTTAATTAATCAATCTCAACATGTTATGAGAATTTTATTTGAAGATGAAATTCCAGCAGATATGATATTAACTTCTGGATTTTTTATTTCAAATGATTTTAATTATTCTAATATGTCTGGGGACACATATTATGAATATAATACAATTTATCGAAGATTAACTAATGAAGTTGATTTATCAAATAATGGTGAAGTATATGTTGATCCTGTAGTTACGATTGAAGATGTTAGAGATAATAAATTAAATGAATTATCGGTTCATTGTAACGATATTATATTAAATGGTGTTGATGTTAAATTGGAAAATGGAGAAACAAAACATTTTAGTTATAATATTGAAGATCAAACTAACATAAAAGATTTATTTGATATTGTTTTACAAACTAAAGTTCCTCAGTATTATCATGCTGACGGAGAATCGTGTATGGAATATTCTCCCGAAGATATTATACAAATATATGTTCAAGAATCTTTAAATAAAATAGAGTCTATAACATATTATAATCAAATGAAATTATATATATACTCTTTATTAGATGAAGATGAAATAAACTCAATTCATTGGGGTACTGAATTAACTGGAGAATATCTTGAAACATATAATAACGCAATAAAACAAGCAATACTTGGAATCAAACAGTTGCTTGGTATTGTAGATGATGAAACAAATAATTAAATATCTTTTTTTAGGAACAGTAGGTGGAACTCTATATCTGATAATAGAATTATTATTTAGAGGATATAGTTTTCCATCTTCGTTCATCATGGGTTTTATCTCATTTATTTTTTGTGGAATGATAAATGAGATATTATCTTGGGATACCCCATTATTATTACAAGCATTAATCGGTGGAACAGGAATAACTATAATAGAATTTATAACAGGATGTATAGTTAATATATTATTGGGATTTAATGAGTGGGATTATTCTTCTCTTCCATTAAATATTTTAGGACAAGTATGTTTGTTATTTTCAATAATATGGTGTTTGTTATCTTCTGTTGCTATTGTTTTAGATGATTATATTAGATATTTCTTTTTTAATGAAGAAAAACCAAGATATAAATTATTTTAGGAGATAAATATGAAATTAACTTCTGAATATTCTAAATTAGGTAAAGGTATTTTATATACTGCTCATAATTATGAAAACCCCACTGGTAATGAGGGGTCTTTAATGCAAGATATGAGAGCAAATATAAAAAAAGCATTTTTAAACTTAAATAAAGCGGATCAAAAAGATGCCTTTTTTAATATTTCAAGAGCAATAGAAACAAATAGTCAAGCATTAAAAAAAGCAACAATAAGTACAGCAGATATAAATGCCATACTTGAAGAAATTAGAAATACTGAAATATATTTAAAAGATTATGAGGGACAAGAATTTTTCCAAATTAATAATGAATCAGAAAATATACCTTGTCATAATAATGATATTATTTTCCTCATAACTAATTAATATGAGGTAAAAAGAAATGGCAAATAATATTATATATAATTTACATGATTTTAGGGATGTAAATGATGAAATGGCAGAAATAATAAGGTTTATTGATATGTATAAGAATGATTATAACATAACAGAAGCCAATAGATATGCCGAATCTAAACGTGATATTTTAGGTGATATGATGTCACCAAAAGCATTAAATGAAATAGAACAAGGTATTATCGATATTCAAAAAATGACTATTGCCAAAAAAGTATCTGTAATAATAAGTTCTGACTATCCGACTATTTTTAATAATCAATGTTGGATACAACCAATTGAGGAGAGTTAAATGAGTGAATTAGAAGTATGTGATAGATTATATTATTCAGATTTATCAAATAAAAAAAGAGAAATAATGAAAGAATATTTGTCATTATTAAACCAAAAAAAATACACAGAAGCCTCAAATTATTTGAATTCTCATAATGCTATGGATGACGAAAAAAGAGGTGTCTGGTTTGTTGGGGCAGAACTTTTATCTTTTATAGATGGCGAAATTAAAAAAAGTGCAACATATGCCAATGAAATGGATATCCAGAAAAAGATATTTATAACATTAGATGATGAAGAATTATATCCTAATAATATATTTACTGGAGCACATTGGATTGGACAAATTGATAATGATAATATTCTTATAAGTTACAATTCTGATATATCTGAGTTATATACTGGAAATGAAACTGGTCTTATTGAGTAAAGGGGGTGACAGTATTGCCAATTTTTAATAAAAAAGTGTGGAAAGATTTTGCTGCCCAATATCCTAATCGAAGAAAATTAACGCAAGTTGATGACGATTTATATAACGTTGAATTAGCTGTTGGAGAAATAATTGAACAAGGTAATAAATTTGAAGCAGATCAATTTAATGATTTAGAAAATCGTATCGAAAATGCTTTTAATAATATAAATGATTATATTGAAAGAGCAGAAAGTGCCGCAACTGAAGCAGAAAGTTATAGAGATGATGCAGAAACTCATAAATTAAAATCTGAAGGTTATGCAGTAGGTACACAAAATGAAATTCCAGTAGATTCTGAAAGTCCATATTTTCACAATAATTCAAAATATTACAGTGAATTAACACTCGGATATAAAAATGAATCTGCTGAATATTCAAGGAATTCTGCTACTAACGCAGCTACTGCGTCTGCAAATGCAAGTGACGCGGTTTCTGCAAAAAATGCAGCCATATCAAATAAATTAATGGCAGAAGGATTTGCAATTGGTACGCAAAATGGTGTGCCAGTAGACCCACAAAGTCCATATTATCATAATAACTCTAAATATTATAGTGAACAAACATCGAAAGATGATATTAGAGATATTGTAAATATTTATGGTGCGAAAAACTTATTAGATTATACAGAAAAATGTAATACTACTGCTGAATTAAATGGAATAGAATTTTCAATATTAGATGATGGTTCTATTAGTGCTAGTGGTACTGCGACTTCTTTTGTTAAATTTAATTTAATTGATAAAGGGTTAACTCCTGATGATACTTGTATTTATATACCAAATAATACATATTCTTTATCTGATGTGTTGGTAACACCCGGATGTAGAGTTGAAATAGGTATAGCATTTTATGAAAGTGGAAGTATAACCCAACATTTATATACAATAAATTTAAGTGATGGTAATAGAAATATTACTGTAAATGCTATAAATAATGATGCTTATATTAGTTTATTAGATATTCAAGTAGATGATGAAACTGTTTTAAATAATAGAGTATTTAAACCTATGTTGAGAGTTGCTAGTATTTCTGACAATACATATGTTAAATATGCAATGACAAATGCAGAACTTACTAAACGTCACACTATAGAAGGTTTAAATAATACAGAAATTCATGACTTGGAAGATGGTCAAACTACTGTATATAATGAATCAAGTAATAAATGGAAAAATGGTTATCCAAACAAAGTTAAATTAAATAAAGATGAGTGGGGTGAAATACCCGGCTTTGATTATTATACAAATTATTATTATGATTCAAATGATAATTACGCTGAAACAGATAGTCAAGTAACTAAAATAAGTGGATCAAATCCTATAACTGAAACAGTTCAATATAATGTTCCAATTGGATGGAGTGATATGTTTATTAGGATCAATGATTCAACTAAATTAAACGAAATGGTTGGTAAAACTATTGAGTTTGGTGCAGTTACATATGAATATACATATCAAAATGAAAATATATTATCTCTTAAATATTCCGTAAATGGAGAAGTATTTAATGTATTTTCAAGTGAAACTGGACAAGGTTCATCTGATTTATTATTTAATACTGACGGTGTTGCTATTCAATTAGTAGTGCCAGAAAATTGTGATTATATTGAAATGCATTATATATCTGGTAACAGTACTCAAGTTACTACTGCTGGAACTGCCACAATAGGAAATGTATATGCTTTCGATATTAATGAAAATATAATACCAGATGAAAACAATACGTCTGTTGAATTTAATCGTTATACTAATGAACCTAATTCATTAAACGATAACAGTATTAACTTTATTAAAAACAATAAAGAAATTGTTGTAGTTAACAACTTGGGAGAAAAAACTGTTTTTGGTAAAAATAGAAATACTGAAAGTATTGATGATATTTTCAATATTTATAGTTCTAAAAACTTATTACCGTTCCCATATCAAGACGGAGATACTAAAACTGTAGGTGGAGTAACTTTTACAGTTTCGCAAAAAGATTATCTTGCTACTCAGTCGGGTTATATTCGTGTAACTTCTGCTATACGTATGTATGGAACTCAAACCAACGCTACCGAATATGTTATTTATGATCAAAATTCTCCTTATCCTCTTAATAAGGGAAATTATAAACTCGTATCAAGATTTATTAAACAAGATATATATGGAGATCAAATTTCTGGTGATATATTCATAACTCTTGAATATTATGATGGAAATACAAATACTATTACTGTTACAAATAATAATTCGGGAACATTTCAAATAAATAATTCTGAACAATCTGGAATAAAGAGTATAAAACTTTCAACTCTTAATTTTACTGCACCTCAGTCTACTTCGAGAGATGAAGCATATGCTGCAATAATGATATGTTCTGAATCAGTAGAAGATAACACGTATTTACCACCAACATATACAAACTTTCAATTAAGTGAAAAACTTACTAATTATGTAGAAAAATCATCTACTTCAGGTCTTATTAAAAATGATGGTACAATTGATACGAATCAATATCTTACATCTACTGATATATCTGGAAAAGCAGATAAATCAGAAATGTCTGTTACTAATGGTACAGGAACAGATGTAGATAAAGTAACTATTCAGTTAAAGAGTGGTACTTCTGCTACTGTTCTTAAATCACATCAAGATGTTAGTTCGTTACAACCCAAAACACTTGAAACACCTATTACAGTAGGTGGACAATCTCAAACTACAGTACAAAATGCTTTAAGTGCGTTAGCATCGGAAGATACTGGACATGTTATTGAAGATAAATCTGGAACAGATATGACACAAAGAAATGGATTACAGTTTGCTGGATATCTTGAAACTACAGATGATTCTGCGAATGGTAGAACTGTTGTATCTGACGCTCCTAACACAGTAACATATGATACATGGGTAAATATGACACCTCAACAAAAATCGGGTAAAAAATGGTTAATTACTAATGCACCCGGAACTCCTGTAAATAACTTACAACCTAAAACTCTCGATACTCCTGTAGTTGTAGGTGGTCAAACACAAACAACTGTTCAATCTGCATTGTCAGCATTAGCAGCATCTGGTGGTGGAGGTGGAGGTCATACAATCGAAGACTCTACTGGTACTGCAATGACTCAGCGTACCAATTTGAAGTTTACTGGTGCAACAGTTACTGATGATAGTACAAATAATGCTACTATAGTATCAATACCTAACATGGTAGTATTATCATATGGTCATTCAACATGGAATGATTTTATAAATGCATATAATAATAATACTGTTGTATATTGTCGTGCATCAAGTAACGCAAGTAATCCGGGTACTGGTAGTCAGACTAGACTTGCATTTATGGCATATGTAAATAATGCAAGTAGCCCTACAGAAGTAGAATTTCAGTATGTTAGGTCTGTATCAAGTAAAACATATGATGCTCAGACAGATGAAGTGTATATATATAAACTCAATAATACTAATGGTGGCACATGGGTATTTAATGGAAATAGACATACATCTACTACTATTAAAGCAGGAGATGGTATTGCGTATAGTTACTCCAATGATGGCAGTCCGACAATGACTCTTTCGACTCCTGCAATTGCACCATCATTCAGTACTTCTACAAGTTATGCAGTAAATAATTTTGTATTCTATAATGGTAATTTATACAAATGTACAACTGCTCATTCTGCAGGTGCATGGAATGCAAATCACTTCACTCAGACAACTATTGGTGCAGAATTTCAGAGAGTTAATTATTCAGCTGAAGAACATGAGATCGGAACATGGATAGATGGAAGTACGTTGTATGAGAAAACGATTGACTGTGGAACGTTACCAAATGCATCACAGAAATTAGTGTTACATAACATTTCAAATTTCAAACGTTGTGTTGATATAAGAGGATATACGTACACTACTTATGGAAACACTATGGCATTACCTATTGCAACATCAGGAATGTTTGTAAGGATAGATGTAGAACCAACAAAATTAAACATTGTAGACAATACCGATCTGTCATCGTGTACAGAAACATATATCACTATCCGTTATACTAAAACATCATAAAACTTTCATAAGTGATAGGATAAGAATGACTCGATTAAGAGAATCAAGAATACAGAATTAGGTTTAAAGAGTATTATGAAAAATATAAAGAATATTTTGATACAATAGATGAAAAAGAAAAAAATCAAATCATTGTAGGTATGAAAAATAGAATGTTCCAAGAAGGTCTTATGATGGAATCTATTACATTCAATGATTGGATTAAAGAGATTATGAAATTATAGAAAGGAGATACTACGTATGGCAAATTTTCTTGCTTATGGAGAAGATGTTATAGGTAGCGATGTAGAAAGTTCCGGCGGTCATACAATTGAGAATCCATCTGGTACAACTATGACACAGAGAGCAAATTTACAGTTCGCTGGAAATAATGTAACTGTCACAGATGATAGTACTAATGATCGTACTGTAGTTACAATCTCTGGTGGGTCAGGTAGTGGAATAACAATACTTTCATATGGTACATCAACATGGAATGATTTTACTACAGCTTATAGTAATAATAATGTAGTATTCTGTAAAGCATCAATAACTGATTCCGATCCATCTTCTGGAACACAGAGTAGACATGCAGTTCTTTCATATGTTGATAATCCTGCAAATCCTACACGAGCAGAGTTTTTATATCCGAAGACTACAAACAGTCATGATTATAATCACCAAACAGATACAATGATTGTCTATACTTTAGATAGTACTAATGGATGGTCATGTACTACCAGATATACGAGTACGAATATTGTTCCCAGAGATGGTATAGCCTATACTTATAATAGTACTAAAGGCGGTACGATATATCTCTCCACTCCTTCCATTACTGGATCATTCAGTGATGCTACAAATTATACAGTAGGAGATTATGTATACTATAATAACAATTTATATAAATGTACTACTGCTCATACTGGTGCATGGGATGCATCTCATTTCACACAGACTACTGTCGGCGAAGAACTAGAAAATGCTGGTCATCTGATTTATGATAGTACTGGTACTCTAATGACTCAAAGACGCAAATTAGAGTTTGATGGATATCTGCAAACTACTGATGATTCAGCAGATGGAGCAACAGTTGTATCTGATGCGCCTATACGTGTTACTAAAGCTCAATGGGATGCTATGTCTGCTCAGGATAAGCAGGGTAAGAAATGGCTTATAACTAATGTTCCAGGAGCTGAAGGAGAAGTCGAGATTGAAACAATGCATCTAGCCTGGAGTAATCCTAATCCGACAAGTGATTTTGCAAGTCAGCAGATTACTCTTAATGCAGATGCTGATTATGATTTTGTGCGTTTCATAGCGGCATTAAATAATGCCATGAACATTTCTGTTGATATTCCCAAAGGGAATGGGGGCGTATTTTCGTGTGCAGGCACAAGTAACAGTACATATTCAAATAACTATTTTAGGTCTATCTCTTACGTTTCCGACACACAGTTTATTATTGGAGATGGTGTTACGCAGAAATCAAATGCGGCAAGAACTGTTACAAATAATGTTTTAATCCCCATTGAAATCTACACCTACAAGAAAACTCTAACAGCTAAAATCTCAGCAATTGCTGCAAACGTATCTACCAGAGCTGATCATTGTATGCTGTCAGATAATGTATCAAGTGTAGAAAATGCACTTAACTATTCTACATCAGAGCATGTTGTAGGTAAGTGGATAGATGGAAGTACGTTGTATGAGAAAACTATTGATTTTGGTGCTTTGCCTAATGCCACTACCAAATCAAAAGGACATGGCATTACTAATCTTGGAAAAGTTATTAGTATCAATGGTATTGCAACTAAAAGCGGCGCATTTAAACCTATTCCATACATTTGGAATGCAACACATATTGACATTGAAGCAACCGATTCTCTTGTGTATATCAATACAGGTTCAGATATGTCATCATATACCGCTACATACGTTACACTACGTTACACAAAAACATCATAAGTTAAAATAAGAAAGTGAGGAGAAAATTTATGAACAACGAATCTTTATTTTTCACAGTAACACACATTACAGTACCTTTTGAAGGACAGCCAGTAATCGCACATACTGATTACACGAGTGATCAGAAGAATGCAGCTATGGCTAAGTATCATGAGCTTGCTAAATATGCTCGTGAGGTAGGCAATCTTTCTTACTTCTGTACATACATCTCTAATCAGTGGGGCGGAGTAGAAGTCAAAGATGAAGCAACTTTTGAACCTGTAAACAACGAAGGAGATAATTAATCATGGCAGATGCATTAGCGATTAATGGTCATATTATTGGCGGAGATAATTATGCTTCTATACAATTATTATGGGAGAACCCTGATCCTACTGCAGTATTCACACCTAGAACTATTACTCTTGCAAACACTGATTATGATTTGTTATTGATTGAGTGTCTAAGATCTACAAGTTCACAGTTATATGTAACAAGTGAAATTATAGAGAAAGGTAAAAACATTCTTATACAGAGACCTAACACTACTGGTGGAACAACTATACAGGTATGGATGAGACAGATTGATTATACATCTGATATTACCCTCACAATTCAAAATGGTTATTTTCAAGCTAATGGTAGCTCCGTAGAAGTTAATAATGCTATTATGATTCCTTATAAAATCTATGGTCTGAAGAAAGTAGCTAACCTTATTCATGAGAATCTGCAGGTAAGTGCTGCATCAGTTGTTGGAGCTGTTAAGGTTAAAGTTCTAACTGGTATTACAGTTGTTGTCTCAACTGCAAATAATTATGCTTCTATCAATTATGAATTACCAAATAATATGACTGATTATTTAGGTAGCATATTTGTATGCTATGGAGTAACTGCTAATTGGGCATTCACTTCAGGTCAGGTAGATATGCATCTATATAATGGTTCTATGCATGATATTCGATTTACAGCATCTGTAGCTCAATCATATTACGGAAGAGTGCTTACCTATTATATTTAAAGGAGATTAATTATGCCTAGTAATACAGGAAATTTATTAGCTTTCGGAGAAGACATAGTCGGTGGATTCTCAGGAAATGGCGGAGGAGGTAGTGGAGGTCATACCATACTCGATCCTAGTGGAACTGCTATGATACAGCGTCCTAATATGCAGTTTAAGGGTATGAAGGTCTCCGATAACAGTACTGATAATATTACTGAGATCGATGCATCACCTGATAATTACACATGGGATCAGTGGATGGCTATGACAGATGAACAGCGTGAAGCAATTCCTAGTGCTATAATTTCAGGTCTTCCAGATGCAAATGGTAATATAGAGATTGAAACATGTAAAGTATTATGGCAGAATAATTCTTATACGACAGCATTTCCTTCAGGCAATATTACATTAAATAGTGATGATTACGATTTCATATGGATTGATGTATTATGGTCTACAAGTAATTTTAGGAGATATGCAATACCCTTAATTCCAAAAGGACAATCTGGAATGATTTCAATTCCACAAGAAACTAGTAATGGTATAGGAGTTATGACTAGAGATATAGTGTATGTTAATGCTACGACTTATCAATTCGGAAATGCTACGTGGAAAGACATGACAGCAGCTACACAAACTTTAAATGATTATGCTATACCTTATCGTATCTATGGTTTTAAATTTAAGCAAACTGTTAAAATTCAAGCCATAGCACATGACGTATCCACCAGTGCATCGAAGTGTATGATGAGCGATGGGCAGACAAGCGTGGAAGAAATGATAGATCGTGGTAGCGTGAGTGTAACCGCTGATGGCACAAAGACATATTCGCAATTATTCAATGCTTTATTTGCGCTTGTTAATCTATCGAAAGTTACGAACAATTCTTATCTTGTTTTTGATTATCATAATTCGTCGGGAACAAAGGCACGATATATATTACAGGAAATTGCGAACAATTATCTTGTATTTAATAGAACGGCCGCTTCATCAAGTGGTGCGAGAATAGAGTCTTACTATATTGCTTCAACAGGAAGTTCAAATATGCAAGCAACAGGAAGTACAAGAGTAGATATTTCAACACAAATACCAACAAGCGGTTGGAGTTTTGAGATATTCTATTAATTTTCTTAAAATCAACGGTTTAACGTAATTTACCGTTATGATATAATTAATAAAAAGGAGGTAGAAATATGATAATAGTAAACGAAGTAAATAAAGTAGACGAAAGCAATAACACAATGCAAGTATCTCTATTTGCTGATACTAAATCTGAAATACAACCAAATATGAATATTGAACAGATTGAAGGATATACTCTAGCATTTGGTAGTTCTGTAATGACTGCATCTGGCGAACTTGCATTCTTGAAATCAGATGGCACTTGGAATTGGGTATAAGGAGGTGAAATAAATGGCAATTAATAACGAAACTTTAGCTGCCGCAATGGGATTCACCAAAGCAACTGTAGAAGGTACAGGTGCATTAGCAGGTAAACCTTGTCAAATTCAGTCAATTACTGACATCACAGGTGGTAAGAGAGTTACATTCTTATGGATAGATAACTCTGATGTTGAGCATACTTCCACTATGGATGTGATGAATGGCGATGATTACACGCTTACACTTCAAGACAAAACAGATATTGCTAATATAGTACTTTCAGAACTGCCTGAGGCAGAAAGCGAGGTGGTATGATGTCTACATGGACAATTAATAGCAATACACTTACAGATATTGCAAATGCAGTACGTTCAAAACGTGGTACATCTGATCCTATACCAGTTAGTGAATTAGCAGACGAAATTGAACTTATACAAGGTGAGGGTTTACTTAGAGATAAACTTATTATACCTGATAAATATAATACTGGTTGTCATGGAACTCTCACAAAGTTCAATATATCCACAGATACAAGTGGTATCGGGTGGAGAGATAATACTACAATGATTGATTTCAATAGTTCAAATTCAGTAAAGAATCTTCAAGATAATCAAGTAATTGTATTTGAGAATTATGATTTTACTGATTATGCTGCCTTTGATTTTTATCTGGCAAATGCATATTCATCCGATAAATCATATTACAAGGATAATCTTAGGTTTGTGTTTAAGAATTGTTTATTTTTAGCAGTTACACAATCTTATGCATTTCCTGAAGAGACAAACATCAGTTTAGAATTCTACGATTGTTCATTTTCCAAGATTACTATGAATAAAGCAATTGTAGATAGATGTTTGATAGGTAATCGTACTTACTATAAATCAATCATACCTAATTATGATCCCGGTGCCGATGGTGGAACTATTCTTGGTGGTCATGTAAATCTTAGAAATAGTTATATTATGGATATTGAAGTTGAAACTGAAACACAATCAAGTGCTCATCTCGATGGTATTCAGATGCACTACACAGGTACCGATGTTCATATTTATAACTGTAGATTTGAATGCTTTGATATGCCCTATGAATATTCTAGTGGTAACTGGTCATATTCATTATTCTTTGAAAATTCTTGTTCTAATAGTTCTTTGAATTATTGTATGTTCCACGGTGGTGGATATTATAACGTATCATTACTAAAAGCAGAGAATCAGAATTTTGCTAATAACCTCATCACAAGTGCTAATGATTACAATTCACCTTGTTATCCTAATGCAGATCGATATCAAATGACTGATGAATGGGCAGACTACATTGATACACTTCTTGTATCGTCAGTATGGGTAGATGGAAATAAAATTAAGATATGTTACTCTAATGATTTAAACTCTGAAAGAACATTGAAAATTGTTACGGATACAAATGTAACCATCACTGAAACTGTACCCGCATGTCCTACAAGAAGTGGTGCAACATCACAGACAGTTTCTAAATGGTCTGATTTACCGTTTGATTTAATTAAAGAAATTGATGCATCAGGAATACATAATATAAATATATATGATAATGATACACTCATTAGAACATTTATAGTAGATACTGCTGGTAATGCAGTAGATACTGGTGCTAAAGTAATAACTCAAAATGGAACATATAGTGCTTCTGATGATAATCTTGATGGATACTCAGAAGTTACTGTAAATGTATCATCTGGTGCAACCCTTGGTGCTAAATCAATAACACAGAATGGAACTTACAATGCATCAAGTGACAATCTTGATGGTTATTCAGCAGTAACAGTAAACGTATCAGGTTCTTCTCCATCCTATTTGAAGAACCCTATAGAGTTTGATTACGAGAATGGATACGTGGATAACACTGGTAAGTGGACTTATCAATATCCGTCCAACAATCGTTCTGATATTTATGCTATTGAAAGTGGTAAGAAGTATATACTTGTAATTGGCAATACGAGTGGTTCTAGAGCAAGAGGATGTATTACTGAGACTGATGTTAGAAATGCTACTCCAGGCACAGAAGTATCTGGTACATTTGTTGGTTTTAGTGGTGAACCTGCAGGTGGCTCATCATATACGTTTACCTCTCAGATTAATGGATTCTTAGTATTTCAAAAGAGTAATACAGCTCAGAATGGAATATTAACTTATCTCTATTGTACTAATGAGATGTAGCAGTATCAGGTTCAATACAAATAACTCAAAATGGCACATATAATGTTACACAATATGCTAGCACTGTTGTTACTGTTAACAGAGTAATAATTATGTATGCAGAGAATAACTCGTAGGAGTAAATATGAACATAAGGGAAAAATTTCGAAAGAAAAAGAAAAAAAAGAGAATAATCACTAAACTAACATTCTCTAAAGTATGGGTTGGTAGATTATTATGGATGTCAGTATTTGATATTCAATTATCATATATTCTTGCGTTTATGGGGAGAGAACAAATTGCAGAAAAATTAGCAATTGCAATTGTTGCAAATATTATTTTTGTAATAATACCATATCTTGCTAAATCATTTTTTGAAACTAGAGAAGAAGAGAAAAATAAACTTATTTATAATTCTAGATTATATAATAATTTAGAATATTTAGATGAAAATGAAAATGAGGAGGAATCGATGAGATGATAGAAAATTATAATGAACAAGCCGTTCTTTATATCATTGATTACATGAGATCAAAAGGATTAAACAATAATGGTATTGCTGGATTATTGGGAAATATTTATGCAGAGAGCAGATTATATCCGAATAACCTTCAAAACAAATATAATAAAATATTTAATCTTACTGATGAAGAATATACTGAAGCAGTAGATACTGGAACATATACAAAATTCGATACGGACGCAGCCGGGTATGGGTTGTGTCAGTGGACACGAGAGGGAAGAAAAACTGGTTATCATAATTATGCTAAAAGTAAAAATCTTTCTGTTGGCGATTTATCAGTAGGAACTGAATATATTTATATTGAATTAAGTCAAGCCTATAAATCAGTTTTAACTGAATTAATATCTCCCAATAATACAGTAAGATCGTGTGCAGAAATTGTAGTTCTTAAATATGAAGTTCCGGGTTCTGTATTAGACCCAAGCACTAGACAAGCAACTCTTGACAAGAGAACTCAATATGCTCAAGATTTTTATGATAAATATTTATCTGAACCTACTCCGTCAAAATTTTCGATTCCTCAGATATTCTTAACAAACAATGATTGTTACAAAGATGGATGGGCAATGATACCTCAAGGTATTGTAGTCCATAGCACTGGATGTAATAATCCTTCAATTAAAAGATATGTTCAACCAGATGACGGTATTATTGGCTTAAATTCTAATGGTAATGACTGGAATCATCCGGGTATCGAAAAATGTGTATCTGCATTTGTAGGCAAAGATAAGAATGGTAATGTAACTGGTAGACAAACATTACCGTGGAATATGTGTACATGGGGATGTGGTCGTGGCAAAGTTGGATCATATAATTATCCAGCAACTAAAACTCATCCAAATGACAAACCTTTTATTCAGTTTGAAATGTGTGAAGATGATCTTACTAATGAAGATTATTTCAATAAAGTGATGGATTATGCGACTGATTTATGTGCTTATCTTTGTAAAACATTTAGTTTACCTTTAAATAATATTGTTTCACATAAAGAAGCTGCAGCGCAAGGAATGGCTTCAAGTCATTCTGATCCTGAGAATTGGTTATCTAAATTTGGTAAAGATATGAATTGGTTTAGAAAAATAGTTAAAGATAAGATGGATGGGGTAACACCTACGCCAGAACCTACGCCAGTTCCTCCTACACCAACTCCTACACCAGAACCAACTCCTACACCTCTTCCAGAACCAATACCAAGTTCTGAAATAGAAAAAGCAAAGTCATATGATGCTAATCTTAATAGATCATATACGACAACAACTGCTTTGAATTTAAGAGTAGGCGCTGGAATGACAAAGAAAAAAGAATTAACAATGCCTAAAGGTACTGTTGTTCGTTGTTATGGATATTATACAACAGTATTGGGAATTAAATGGTTATTAGTTCAAACAACAATAAATGGATTAAAATATACTGGATATTGTTCTAGTATGTATCTTAAATAAAGGATGGAAATAATATGACATTAAGAAGTTTACTTGAAGCACTTAGCATCAATGCTAATATAACAATAACTCTTATAGATGAAAATGATGCTAATATTATATCTTTTAATGCTCCCGGTTATGCGGCAGTAGAAGATACTTTACTTGATGGATATGAAGTTAAAAGAATAAAAATTTCTTCTTCTAGTGCAGTTATGATTTTTATAGGACAAACTACAAATAATTCTGAAACAACAAATGATTAAAAAAAATAAGGGATTACATTTAGTAATCCCTTTTTTCGCATTATCCATGATATTTTAATAAGAATTCATTATCTACTGCTTTAAATGATTTTGTAGCATCATAGTTTCTAAATACAATTCCTTCTCTTAAATCATCATCAAATTGAGATTTACCATGAGCCATAACAAGTATTTCATCGCAAGTCTCTGGAAGTTCAACATCTTCAGCTATAATTGGAACTGTAGGAATATTATAACAATCCATAAGTTCTTTCATTTTTAAAGGATTTAATCTTAAAGTTAATCCATCATCTTTGCCGAAAATTACATTGAAAACAACTAAATTATGTTCTTTTGTATTATAGTTACGTTTTTGAATTCCTTCACCATATGTTTCACCTTGAATAGTCACATAATCACATTTGGGTGCTCTATTAAGCATATCGAGAAGAACATTTTTCATATTGTATTTAGTTGACATTTCTGTATATACATTATTTTCGTAATAACCACCATTTTTAAATTCAGTCATTCTTACGTTTCTACTGCAAACTGCATATTCGAATTTTTTATGACCTCTCTTATGAAGAGTAAAAGTGGTCGATGTTCCATCAATTTTTTCGGTAGCAATCCATTTTTCTTTACAAAATTCTGGAATCATATGTTGTAAATTCTGAATTCTTTCTTCATCGGTTTTAATTACCCAAGAAGGAAAATCTAATTTATCTTGTTTTTTGCCAAAAAAGAAAAATAAAATTTTCTTGCCAGTTTTATTCTTATATATTTTTTTAATTATAGGATTCTGGAATAACTTAGGATGTCTTGCCGCCATCTTTTTATATTTATCACTTCCAGATGATTTTCTTTTATTATCTTCTGGTTCAGCATAAGTTACACCTAATTCTTCGGTAAGAAAATCACCTTCTTTATGAGCATCCTTTTCCCATCCAAAATCATTAAAATGCATTAATAATCCTTGAGAATAAAATCCTTCTTTATTTGCTCCACCAAAAGTATATTTTTGTGTTTTAATTTTATAATGTTTTTTTGCAAGAAATTCAAATACCTCAGTTTCAGGAACCTTTGAATCAATTTCAAAATAAACAGCTAAATCTCCGGGCTTAAATGTTTCTTTACGAACCATTACTTTCCACCCACCAACGATTGCGGCTTCGCAATTATCTGAACCGATAATAGGTTGAATATCATCAATTTTTACTACATATGCTAATTCACGAATACCATTTTTATTTAACATATATCTCTCCTTTTAATTTCCAGAACTGCCAAATCCTCCAGTTCTTTCTCCTTGTGCGTTGTCATCTTCGGTTATTCCATAAGGAACAAAAATACCTTGAACAAATCGATCTCCGACATTAATAGTTATTGGGTCTGGAGAAGTATGTGAAAACTTAACCATAATATGACCTTCATTTTGTGCATTATAATATGATGAATCAATTACACCTATCGTATTATGTAATTTCATACCATATTTAAATCCCATACCACTTCTTGGCATTAATAAAAGAACCCAACCATCTTCAATCTTACATCTTATTCCAGTAGGAACAGTGAATGCTTTCATAGGGTCTAAATCCATAAGTGGAATATTACAATAAAAATCATATCCAGCAGAGCCGGGATCAGACCTTGTAGGAAGTTTAATATCTTCCCAAATCTGTTCAATCATTAGTATATCATTTTCAGTATATTCAAGTTCGGGATATAAATTCTTAAAATCTTTTATATACTGTTCTTTACTCACTTTTTCAAACTTAGCAACTGGTGTCATATTATTTCTCCTTTTTAGGAATTGTAAACATTTCATTTCTTACTATATCAGTAGAAATCAATCCCATCTTTTTAATCTTTTTTTCTATTGTTTTATTAATTTCATCAACTACTGGACTATAATTGCCATATTCATATGCATAAAATGCTCCATATAAACTTCTTGTTCCTCTGTCAAAACAATTAATATGTGCAATATTATCAGTAGCATTGAGTATTACTTCCGCTTCAACGGTAACATAGAGATTCCAGTTTAAAACTGGAAATCTCATTGTATAAATGTTACCATCTTCTTCGGAACTAAGAGATTTGTTATATCTAAATCCATTTTTTTCTATCCATTCTTTTGATAAATTAGGACAATAAAATGTAGTTTTAGATAATTTATTTTCATTCATTTTAAAATCTCCCCGAAAATGATTGATGCTTTACACGCATTTCAACTTCTTGTATCTTTCCTTCGTTAAATGCAGTTGTATAATTGCCAGTTAAATCACATAACTGTGGACTATTTCTTGCTCCGTAGAGCTGTCGTGTTTAGTCTCTGCATTTAGAATAAATAATTTCATAACCATAAATATATGAACGATGATTTTTTAGTTTATGTCTTATATGTTCAAATGTTTTACTAAATTTTTCTGCTAAATATCTGGAACAATCTGCATATGAATTGAATTTAATTTCTTCTAATTCATTTTTTATTATTACTGATTTTGACCTTTCTTGTCTGGCTTTTTCTAAATTTTTTGCACCAGTTTTAGAAATATTCGAATGATCACGATTTTTCATCTGTTCACTTTTTGTGACATATCTTAAATTTCGATAATCATTATTATGAGTATTTCTGTCTATATGGTCTACTTCCATACCTTCTGGAATATCACCCAACCAACATTCTGCAACAACACGATGTATAGGAACTCTTATAGTTCTACTATTTTGAGAACGACCACCCATATGTATAAATGTTGTATAGTAACCAGTTTTTGAATGATGTAAATCTAATTTTATTTTTAATTGTTTTTTAGATTTCACATTTCTAAATATTGTTCCGTTTTCATTCACTTCATATAAAAATTTTAATGATTTTATTTTTCTAAACTCAAGGTTTGAATTATTTTTATTCATCTCTTGATACCTCATTAGTTATTATTTTACTTATGATCCTTATTAGGATTCTGGCTAATGAAACACTATTATTATATAGTTTTACGACAATTGAAGGGCATTTCCTAGCAATTATTCAGATAACCCTGTAACTCGTCTTAATCTTTGAATTCTATGTCCACCACATTGAGGACAAGTATCATTCATTTCATCACAATATCCACAATCAAGACAAGTATCATTTGGAACATTAATTGCAAAATAAGGAATATCTTTTTCCATAGCATAATTAACAATTGATTCAAGAGCCTTTAAATTATGTTTTACTGTTCCATCAAGTTCAACATATGTGATGCATCCAGCACTCGAATACCCAGTTAATTGTGATTCAATATCTATTTTTTCCATTGGACTCATTTCGATCCATACTGGAACATGTATTGAATTTGTAAAAAATTTCTTATCGGAAACATTTGGTATTTCACCATACTTTTCTTTAAACTTCGTCATTGCAGTGAAACATAGGTTTTCTGCCTTTTGTTTTGGACTATATTTTCATCTTTCGCACTGAAAGAGTCCGGTCTTTCGCTATTCGCTACTCTACTCACTATATTGTTTTCGATAGTCTCTGCACATTTATAATAATTGTAATTTTAAAAAATAAGTATTAGTTTTTGACCATTTAGGTTTTGAACCATTTTTAATTTGTTCAGATATAGTATTTTGACTTATTTTAGTTATTTCACTTGCTTTACCAATTGAAATAAAACGGTTAATTTCTTTATCGGTATTAAAATCATATTGACAAATTATATCATGTTTTTTAGGAGATTCTCCATATTTAGTAAAATAAAAAGATTTTCTAATAGGTTTATCTGGATTATTAATCTGATATAATATTCCACCCTTTGTTATATTCATTTCTTGTGAAGCAATTGAAATTGATCCAAAAGTTCCAATGTGTTTATTGGTTAAGGAATCATAACATTCACAAGGAATAGATTGATTATCTTCAAAACCTTTTTTATTTACTAATAATTTATCATCAACAGCTTGTTGTGTATTATTTGAAACTGTTCCCCATTTTAAATTTGATATATGATTATTTTTTTTATTATTATCTTTATGCATTACAATCGGATAATTATTAGGATTGGGAATAAATGCTTCAGCTACAAGTCTATGAACTCTTTTCGATATAACTTTACCATTTTTATATCTTATTCCACAATATTTATAACCATATATTGTATGTAATGTTTTTATAAATGGTTGTCCTTTATGTTTGTTGTTGTTTCTATTTTCTATACCATATACTTTACCGTCTATATCAATAAAATCAAAAGAATTTTTAATTTGTTTTGCCGTATCTGGTATTTTGTCAATATACATATTTATTACCTTACAATTATTAATTTAGTTCAGGATTATTCATAAGAACTTCCCCTGAGTTAGCCGGATTTATCATTCTATATCGCTATAGAAGCCCCCACAGATGTTAACCTTTTACATTTAGGGGTGTAATAAACGCCAAAATTTAATTTATATTCCTCTTTAAATTTTGCACATTTTTCTTTAAAAAGACTTTCTATTTTTTTGGCTAATTCCATACCTTCTTTTGAAGTATGATCACAATGAATTAAAATTTGCAAACATTCTGCAAGACCTAATTGACCAACTGCAAGTGTTCCATGTTTAAGAGCACTTCGTATTCCTTCTTCTGGAACATATCCTGCCATAACATTATTCTCATACATAAATGTTGCGGCTTCTGGAGATTGTGAACATATATATTCAAATCTCTCAATAAGCATATCTTTCGCATCATCAATTGCTTTATCAAGTATTTTCAAAAACTTTTTAGTATGTTGATTTTGATACCATTCAACTGATTGAGGAACGAAACTTCCTTTTATTTCATTATCAAGTTCTTCTTTAGCATCCATTGCTATTGTTGGAAGAATTATGGTTACTGGACAAATATTTCCACGCCCATCTTTAAGTTGACCGAAACCATTTATATCCCATCCATTTGCAGTTCTACACAAAACCTCTTATAAAAGAGGATTTAGACTATATCTTCATTTATTACTCTTTTACCAAATAATAAATGCTTCGCACTTCCATATAATGAATTTCACATTATATGTACTCTACTCACTTCTTTACATAAGTCTTTCTCTTATGTTATGTTTTCGATAGTCGTTTGACTTTAAATATAACTAAATAAATAACCTAAATAATCTTCTTTTAACTCACCTTTTAATACTCTTGCAATTTTATGTCTATCTAAATGTAATGATTTTCCACATTCTCTTATTGATTTATAATTTCCAATATGATTATGTTTTAAATCTTCTACTTTTAATTTAGTTGACCGTTTGTGCCTAAAACTGCCATCATGCCAACTTTGAAAAACATTGTAAGAATTAGTACACCATTCTAAATTATCTAAAGAATTATTCATTTTATTATTATCTTTATGATTTATGTACTTATAATTATTAGGATTGTCTATAAAACAATTTGCTAATATTACATGTACTCGTTGATGATGAAGTTTATTATTTTTATCACGATACATAACTTGTTCATATCCATCACTTCCCATATGTCTCGTTAATTTATTTTTAGTTCTTGAACTATAAATATTTAAATCATCATCTACTAAAAAACCATCATATTCTTTCATAAACACCTCACGTAAAAGGTATTTATTTAGTTATAAGTCTTAGCACAGGATTTTCTTTATAAGCGTTCCCTGTTAGCCAGATTATTAGTTGTCATTTCCTACAATTACTATTCGTTAATCTGACACCCTACATTTGTAAGTTCACGAAGTTTTATATGAGCCATATTACCAACCCATAGTAACAAAATATGTTTTAGGATCATTTGGATCGAATCCAGCATTTCCACTCCAATTTACGTTTGCATAATTTGGATATAATCTCTGAGCAGTTGATTTTAATGCAAGTTGATATAAATCATAATTGGGTGTTTCTGGTTTATCATTTACACCTTTCATATATTGAAAGATTAAACAAGGGAATATGCTTGTTTTATGAAATTTACCAACACCACTTAAACAACCTTCAAGTAATCCCTTTGTAATCATTCTTCCTTCTTTTAAAGTACAAGTACCAGTATTTATTGAAGAAAAAGGCAATTGATTACCGCTGCGTGATTGTAATGTATTACATTTTTATTCACATAAGTTCGCTATGCTTATGCAGTTCTCTTATGAACTTCTTTATGTCACCATAAAGATTAGACTATATCTTCACCCTTTAATAAAAAGGGGGTTATCATTTCGAGTCGCTTGACTCTACTTCCCGTTTTATAGGAATAGTCGTTAGGCATTTATATATTATCGTTAAAATATTTAAAGTGATATCCGTGTATACTTTTCAATTTATTTTTACATATTTTACAAATTGTTGTAGCTGGAACATTTAATTGTCTTGAACACTCTTGAATTGATTCATATATTATATTTGTTTCAAAACAATATACTGGATTTTTTATATGAGCATCTGATATCTTTTTTCTACTTTCATTACTTAATGGTTTATGTGTTTTTCCTTTTTTTGCTTTTGAAATTGCTTGTTTATGTTCTTCAGTAAGTATTTTTCCTCTTTGCGCATCACTTATTTTTTTCTTCTTTTCTTCAGAACATATTTTTCCTAAACCATTTTTATTTCCCATCATAGATTTGGACATCTTATCTCTTACTTCTTGTGGAATTTCAGGAGCGTCTCCACCTTCAAAAGAATTATATCCAAAATTTTTATCTTGAGTTTTATATTTGCTTATTAATTCTTTTTCTATTTTACACGCTTCTTCCTTTGATAAATTAATAAATAATATTTCATGCTCAAAATTATCCCATCCATATTTTTGAATAGCATTCCAAAAATGAGGACTTTGTTTATAATTTGCTCCATTACTTCCCCAACGATGAGATGGTGGATTTTGTTTGGTTATTCCAATATATTGTTTGTTATTTAATTTATTTATGTGTCTATAAACTGTATAATTCATTTTTAACGATAATATAATTTAGCACGGTATTGTCTTTATAAAAGAGTTTCACCGTTTAGATAACTATGTTCTTAACATTACTGTTAAGCCGCCCTAATAATTAAGGTTATGAAACATACCTTCACACGCTTGTTTAATTTCTTTTTGTGTCATATCCATAGCATATTGATATGCTTCTGGACAATAAATTTTATAATCTTCTTCTTCTATAGATAAATCTGGAGTAAAACTATAATCAAGTTCTTCTATTCCTTTTATATATTTACATCCATTTTTATAATGTTTATAAAAACTTTTTCTTACATAAGGAATCATTGTCCAGTCTATATGTCCAGCACTTACACCACCAAATTGTTGTAAACTTTGTATCTGGAAAATAACTGCAACTAATTGAAAAGCGGTACTTACACTATTTGCCGGACGAACATCTGTCTGTCTTGTATTAAAACCTTTCGCAAGTAAGTCATCAAAAGGAATGGTCAAACAATTATGATCTCCAATTGCGTAATGATCTAAATCGTGAATGTATATTCTATTATTTAAATGATTCATTCTCGATTTTTTTGACATACAATTATATAGAGCATAATGTTTCATTACATCACTTGTAATTGAACCAAGTCTTCCACCAAAAGATTTTTCATCGACATTAGCATTTTGATTTTCTACATTTGTTGCTTTAAGTCTACGTGTAATATCTTTAGATAATTTACTCTTTTTTTCTCGTTCTATAGTACGATCATTTCTATAAAGTATGTATTCTTTTGCAACTTTCTTATATGAACTTGCCATTAATTTATTTTCAACTATATCTTGAATGTCTTCTACTGTCATATCTTTATTCAATCCTTCGATATAGTTGGCAATATCATTGGCTTTTGTCAATTGTTCATCTGTTATTTCATTGTTATAAACGCTTTTAAACGCAGCACTTATAGCATTTATTATTTTATCTTTATTAAATATAACCTCTCGTCCATCACGCTTAACAACTTTCATATTCAATTATCCTCCACAACTAAACCTAAATTTTTAAGTTGTGATTCAAATTGAATTTCTTCACTTGGAACAACTTCATGAACAATTACTTCGACTGGATTAGAAAGATCAAGACTAAATAATCCTAAAATCGATTTTCCGTTTACCATATACTTTCCAGAAACAATGTCAACATCACCGTATAAACTACTCGATAATCGACAAAAATTTTGGACATCAGATATGGTATTCAATCTTACTTTTACCATTAAAAGTCCTCCTTTATGTTTTTGTTTTTATAATCTCATCATAACATTTTGATATTTCCAAAATCTTATGAGCGATATCTTTTATTGATTTAGAACCATCGTTTTCGATTATATAATCGAAATAAAGATTTATATTTTTAAAATCTTCATTATCTGTTTTAATTCTTCTTTCTGATTCTTCAGAAGAATCACCTCGTTGTTCTAATCTTTTTCGAATTATAGATATTGGTGTTTCTATATAAAAAATAAAACAATCAATCCCTAAATTTTTAAATGCTTTTAATCCATCTGGATTAAGAATAATTACTCCGTCATCTCTTAAACTTGAAAATGGAGTGCCATATTTCCACAAACCATAAACTGTATTATATTCTGTTGTCTCTACAAACTCATTATTATTTCGCATCTGTTCGAATTTTTCATCTGAAACAAAATTATAGTCAATTCCTTCCACTTCACCTTCTCGCATTGGTCTTGTAGTTGTTGTAACTATTTTATTTTTTCCTAATTTGATTAATTCTTCGCAAATCGAAGTTTTCCCGGTTGCAGTTTTTCCTACTAATGCTATCATCTCATCCAGACCTCAACTACTTTAACTTCGAAAGAAAATTTATCTATATTATTTTTTAAATATTTTTCTGCCGAAGTCCTAGTTTTAAACCATACACCGTCTTTTAAATATTCATCAAATGAACCATCTTCTTGTAAAACTTCATATGATCCATTTTTGACTATAAAATATTTACTGTCATACATGTTAATCACCTATAAAAATAATGAATTGCTTCATCTTGAAAAATATATTCAGCTCCACAAAATGTTTCCATATATTCAGAAGATTGAAAGTATAAACACTCTTGGGCAGTATCCCCAAATAGAAAAACATATTCGCAAGCAAGTATTGTATCTTCAGATATATCTGTTCTCCAATTAGAAAATTGATTCGGAAAATAACATACTTCTTGCAATGTATTTCCCCATTTTTCAGATTTTAATCTATTAAATATAACTGAAGCAATATTACATTTTTCATTAAAACCACATTCAAATACTTCTGTTTCTACAGTAGAAAAAATAGCGTTCAATTCTTCATTAGAATATATATCATATATTTGAATCTGTGGTTCGATATATTCTTTATATTCTTTCATAAGTGATTTATACGCTATTATTTTCTCCTCTTTATTTTCTATATCATTTATATATTTTGATTTTAATTCATATTCGTTAAACATAATTTCTTCTTCTGATAATTCAATTATATCATCTTTATCAGTTTCGTCAATTATATTTTGATCAATTATTAATTCTTGAGCGTCAAGTTCTGGTGCATTAATTTCTACTGTAAAAAAAGTCAAAAAAATAGTTCCTGAAATTATTAAAGATAAAAATATTTTTTTCATTTTGTACACCTTTTTAGTTTACTTTTTAAAAAGAAAAGCATACATTTTTGTATCCAGTATGCTAGTGGATATTTTTCTGAAAAGGAGGCAGTTTATATAGAAAATTATCAATAATTTATTGAACAAATTGTTGATAATTTTTTGAAATCAATATAAGTTACTTCTTCGTTCCAATTATCATGTATTGCCAAAATTAAATTATTTTTAGTATTGTTTTTATATTTAATATCTAAATAACCAATTATTGTAACGGAATGATTTTTATAATAGTTTCTTCCATCATTTGCAAAAGATAAGATAATTAGATTATTATTATCAATATTTTTTTTAATTATATTTTCTGTAACTGCTATATTTTTAATATATTTAGAATAAGATTTTCTAGATTTACCACTTATTTCTTCATATGCTAAATCATATATTTTTTTAATTTTTAAAGGATTAGTACCGTCTTGTTCATTATATCCATATTGATTAGCATATTTTTCTACTTTTGAATAAATATATTCAAAACCTCTAGTTAATGTCTTTAATAAAAATGCTATACAAGTGGTAATACAAGTCAAAGTACAATCATTTGATTTTCCATAATTACTTTGTAATAAACAAGGAACGTTATAAATTATTTTTTTAGAAACAATTTTACAATTTCCATATGTGTCATTTAAATACCGATTTAAATTTGACACGTTAATTTTTTCATTATCATATGTATTTTTCATATTTTTTCCTTTCATTTTTTTAGAAAGAAGGTCGTTCCCCACACTTTTCACTCCTAAGAACTACACTTACATTTCCACCAGAAGTTGTGCGTTTAAAGAATGTAAGTAAACATGTCCAAGAAAGAACTAGTTAAGTCCCATCCATCGGAATAGCCGGATTTGAACCGACAACCTCGTGATCCCAAATCACGCATGCTACCAAGTTGCACCATATTCCGAAACAATAACTATTTAAGTGGTAAATTAACAATACTATTAAATGTAAAAAAAGTCAATACCTTTTTTATGATGCCCGCAGAGAGGCTTGAACTCTCGACTTACAGATTAAAAGTCTGTTACTCTACCAACTGAGTTATGCGAGCTGATTATTATCTATTTTTTATTTTTTCGAAAGGATAAAAATCTTTTTTATCATCAAAATCTTGAATTTCAATTTCTTTTAATGTTGATTGAACATCTTCTAAAAGACCGAATCCTTCTTGAAAAACAACAGATAATGCAATATTAATAGCGTAATTAGCAAAACCATTTGCGAAATTATAAGCGTCTTCAAATAATTCAAAAGCAATAGGCTTATTTTCTTTACAAAAATATTTATTTTTATTTTTTACATAAATTGCAAACATATTCTACCTCTTTATTAATAATGATAACTGGGCTAGTTGGATTCGAACCAACGAATGCAGGAGTCAAAGTCCTGTGCCTTACCGCTTGGCGATAGCCCAAAATAAAAGTGACTCCGACGGGATTCGAACCCGTGTTACCGCCGTGAAAGGGCGATGTCTTACCACTCGACTACGGAGCCGGAACCCTATATAATCTGCCGAAATGCTCAATGTCGTACATGCCGAATTTCTCCATTCCATATATAGGGGACAGTTATGAACCACGCTAACATTGTACTTTTGTAATTCGTTTAGATTCATTTATTTGAGTGACTGTCAACTACTTCGCTACTTCGGGTAGAGATTTGAACTCTACATGGTTTTCAAGCCAACCATTTCAGTACTAAAATGTGCATTACCTTTTTTGCTACCGAAGTATTCAGGTGACCTGTGGGAATTGAACCCACATTTTCGAGACCACAACCCGATGTATTAGCCTTTATACGAAAGCCACAATGCACTCAGAGGGAATCGAACCCTCACCCATTTATATGGAAAGGATTTTAAGTCCTTCGTGTCTGCCTATTCCACCATGAGTGCACAAACTCTTGATATTGAATATCAAAAGTCTATATTGAATTAAAATATTCTATTAATCATATCCATTAAAGTTATTCCATTTTTATATGCTCTGTCAACTGAATATTCGCCATACTTTTCTAAATATTCATCAAGCAACTTCTCATAAGCAGTAAATGCTTCTTCAATTTTTTTAGACAAGTTTTCTTTTTCAATTTCTTTCTGCTTTTTTTCTTTTTCAACTTTTGCAAGTTCAGCTTCGTGATTTGCAGCTTCTTCTACAGTTGCAAAAGTTTTTCCATCATCAGTAATGTACTTCATATCATTTTACTCCTTTACCATGTTTTAATTTCATTATATACCCAATTATATGCTTGATCTTGTGTATAACCTACGGCAAGCATTTCTTTCATAAATGGTTCTCTGTATAAAAGATTTTTGTTATTTGAGTGAATATCGGCTAAAGTTGCTTTTTTGCCGAGTTTTACAAAACGTTCATATATTGGATCGCAAATATCTTTATAATAATCATGACCAAAATAATATGACTCTTTTTCGAGATATTCTTTAGTAAACTCTATTTTCTTACGTTTGCATTTATTATAAACACGAAGAATATCTTTAAAAATTTGTTCTTTTAATTCAGTTTCTTCAAATGCCCAATGAGGTCTTCCACTTAATATAATTATATTTTTATCCGATTTACTCATTGACATAAAACTTTCGCATCTTGGAAGATATGGTACTAATTCTTTGTAATTCGTAATCTTTATTTCATTGTCTGGGCAAATTGTAGAACCATAAACTTTTATGTTTAAATAAAATTTTGTTCGATTTAGAAAATCTTTGATTTTTTCATCTTCAAATTTTGTCCACATTTCGATAGTATCTTCAAGACAACATTTGCCAGATACCTTTGAAACGTATTTAGCCATATAGATTTCCTCCCTTTTCTATAGAATAACATTAAAATATTTTTGTGTCAATACTTTTTTATTATTTTTTTAAAACAAGATATTTACTTAATATATTTTCTAATTCATCTTTTCTTCCCCAAGTTCCATCTGGATTTTTAACAAATTTCTTTTCTTGATTTATCTCAAGAACTTTGATTATGTCATTCTCAAAAAATGGAGAATTTTTCATAGTATTTGACCTTATTTTAATTTTTAATGTATCACCACTACACAATTGATATAATGTAATCATACTGCCATTTATTGCACTAACATAATAATATTCTTTACTGGTTTTAGGCAATACAAGATCAACATATCCCAATAAATCATTTTGATATTTCATTTTTTCGACAATAGATGTTTTAATCTCACCTAATTCATATATAATTTTATCAATAAGTTCAATCGAATCAAAGTTTTTAAACATTTTTTCAGTTTGTGTTTTAGCACAAGATTGAATTATCCATAAAGGAATATTGTTTTTTTCAATAAAATTATAATCAATTTGTTTACGGTCATATAATAAATTAAAATACTTGACGATTGTCAACAAAAAATTAATATTGCCAAATTCTTCAAAATATCCTATTTTTATTAAAATATCAAGTTGATCTGATGATACTTTTATTTCTTTTAATCTTTTCAATAAATCAACAAATGAATTAAATTTTTCGTCACGAATATCGTACAATTTTTGTGACAAACTATATGATAAACCTTTTATTGAAGATAATGCCGGATTTATACGTTTGTTATCTTTATCTGCAACAAAACTACGGTTATCGACACGGAATCTATAATGTCCTTCAGATATTCCAAAGGCTTTTTTCATTTCTTGTTTTAATAAAGACACTTTTTTCTTATTGCCTTTATCTGAATAATGCTGCAATAATACTTCATAAAATTCATAAGGATAATGAACTTTTAACCATGCTTGATAACTTGAATCAAGTGCCATACAGAACGCATGCGCGCTGTTGAACCCATACTTACAGTTATCATTAATAATTACCCAAACATCTTCTGCGTTTTTTTGGGCTTCTTCTTCAGATAATTGTTCATCTTTGATTAACCTATTTCTAAAACCATCAATGAATCTTTGTTTTAAAGGACGAACTTTTTCTGGATGTTTTTTAGCAATAGCCTTAATTATTCCATAACATTCATCCATAGGAAATCCAGCATAGTTAAGAACACTCATTACTTGTTCTTGAAAGAAAAGAAAAGATACTGGAAGTTCTTCTGTTCTTAAAAGATTATCTAAACTTGGAATTCCCCATTTAAAATCTTCTCTTTTTTCAAATCGATCATACATAGACTTGAATCCCGGTCTGATCGCAGCAATAAAAGCACTTAATTCAGATATATTTTGAGGCTTATAATTCATGCACTTATGTCTACTGCCATCTTGTTCTACTTGATTTACACCAATAGTATAACCATTAGCATATAAGTTCCAGAACTCTTTATCGTCTTTAATCTTATCAATTAAAGTATTTACATCAAAATGTTTTATACCAATACGTTTAAATACTTTATCGATAAGCAAAACAACATCGACTTTAAGAATATCATTCTTTAAAAATTTATAATTCTCTGCAATAGCACCATCAATTACGCAAGTAATATATTCTTTCTTCGTAGATTCACTTTTGCATTTTATAAGACCAATTTCTCGTCTTATACTTCCTTGATAAAGAAGATATGCAGATGGTGCTTTTTTCTTATCAGATATAATTCCCCAATATTCTTGTGATTGATCAATATAGTCTTTATATTTTTCATCTATATAATCATAAATATCGATTGTATCTCTTTCATCATCATCCGCATTTTTGATGGCTTCATCATATTTGCTAATCTGTTCAGAAATAGTATTGGCCAATGAAAAATCCATTCCTTTAGCCTTGGCATATAACTTAAAAGCAGATTTTTTCTTTAATGTTCCAAAAGCAATCATAGGAACTGCGTGATCATCACCCAATACTCTTTTTTGAGATTCTTCGAATATATCTACTGTGCCGACATTAAGATCAATATCTGGCAAGCTGTGTGTTTCAAGAATACGTGTGGTTGATATAAAACGTTCTGGATATAATTTAATTGCAGATTTAAATCTGTCAACTTTAGAAAATCCACAAAGAGTATTTGTCATATATCCTACGGCAGAACCTCTTCCTGTATCAGTTATTAGTCCACCATGTTCAATTGCGTCATTAACAATAGCATAGTCAATAAGTGGATAGTCAGACATTCCAGTATCCTTATATGTTTGTACTTCCATCTTTATTCCTTCAAAATATTTATCATATTCTTCTGAAGGAATGTTTTTCATATATTCTTTAAATTTTCGACTTATAAGTTTACTATAAATTTTATCTTTTTCTTCTTTGGATTTTCCGGGATATAGAGTCGGAAGTTTTATTTCCTTGTTAAATATAGGAACATCATCATAATCATCAAATGTAAGACAAATATCTGTATTATTCATTGCTTTACGGATTGTATCTTCATCAAATATTCCTTGCTCAAGAAATCTTTTCATTACTGTCTCATCATCAGGATAATCCATATACCATCCTTCTTCATCTTCGTAATGAATTTCTTTAGCATCAAGAACAATATCTCTTAATTCGGCTTCATTTTCATAAATATAATGTGAATCAAGTCCAACTATAAGTTCTATATTATATTTTTTTGACAATTCCCAAAGATGTCTATTCCATTCTTTTTGTTTATCCGTATTATGATATTGTATTTCAAGCATGAAATTATTTTTAAAATGATTATGTAATTTCAAAATAATATCATCAATATCATCATATCCAGAAAAAGCAATACAAGCTGAAGTAATAAAGACATCTTCTGGAGGTAGAGATAATAATAAATCTAAATCTACTCTAGGTTTATAATAATATCCTGTAATACTGGCTTCAGAGAGTATATCATTTAATGCTTCTCTACCATTATTATTTTTGGCTAAAATTATAATATGATGATTCGACTTATCTTTCTGAAAAATCTCTTCCCCATTTTTATTTGTAGTATGAGTAGAATATTCTTTCTGTCGATCTTTAACCCAGTATGCTTCTGCTCCTATCACACATTTTAAATTATACTTTTTAGCCAATTCAAAGGTTTCAAAGTAATAACCTTGAAACCCATGTTCTACAGAACTTATTATTTTATGTCCTAATTCTACAGCTCGTTTAGCATATTCTTCATTTTTAGTCGCACTATCTGGAGTAAATATATTTGAATAACATGTATGTCTATGATAATTTTGCACGATTTCCACCTCCAAAAATAATGTAACTTATAAATTATATATTGTCAATCAAAAATTTCACTATCTTCAACTTTATTATCCCAATTTACTATAATTTCTTCCAACGAAAGAGTATTGACAAAAGGAACATGTATTTTTTTATCTGTTTTTTTGCCTATTTCATTAATTTTTTTAACTTGATCTACATATCTTTTATATGCTTCACTCAAATATTTTCTTTCGTCCATATTTTTTCTACCTCATAAGCATTGCAAGATGAGTCAAATATTGTTTATCTGATTCATTTAACCTATCTCTTAAATCAAATCCAGTAGAACCATCGAAATCATAAAATATATAATAATATTGACTATCTTCAATGCATTTACATTTTGATTGCATTTCGACAAGTTGTTTAGATAATTCATCATATTCTTTATCTGATACTTTACTTTTATTTAATTCATAATAACAAATAGATAAAAGAATAATTTTTCTTTGCAAATAATTAATTTTTGTTAAATCACTCCAACCTTCTGGAAACTTCTGCATGTCAATCTCCTAATTAAAATAAGTCTTCATCTTCATCTTTATCTGATTTTTTTTCAAATGTATTACAAAAATCTACCCAATATTTACACTGTCCAGACTTTCCACCATAATCACATAAAGCATTACAAAAGAAAGAATTTTTATTACAATCACATGGCTTATAATTCAATTCTTCATCGCCATATTCTTCGAATTTATCTATTGATGATTTAATATAATTAATAGTTTCATCAATTATGTCATCTGTAATTTCATAATCTCTCACATATATTTTTGTATTGAATTTATTTTTAATTACATCTGGAAGTGGATCGAATGAATTAACTTTTAAACAATCATGAATATAACATTCAATATCTACATCATCATATCCCTCTTCTTTTAAAAATTTCTCAATTACATTTTTTAAATCTTTAATAAGATTACGCCATTCAGATATTTTTTCTTTCTTAACATATTCTTTTGATTTCTTAACATATTGTTCATATGTAGTTATACAGTATTTAACCATGCACCAACTACATCTTTCTACTTCATATCCCAATTTTTCTAAAGCCAATTTGTAAATAACTAACTGTCTTCCGGCTTCAATAAGATGATCTCCAGTAAATTGTGAAGAAGTTTTCCAATCTATTAACCAAACTTTATTTTTATTTTTTGAATTATGTCTGATAGCATCGGCATATCCTATCATATAATGTTTTTCATCTATAGGATAAATAAGCAATTTTTCTGTATCGAATACTCCTTTAGGAGTAGTGAATTCTTCAGAAAATCTAGTCATATTAGAAATCCAATTGTTTCTTATGGTAGAATTACCGTTTCTATCAACTGGAAATTCAATACCACACATCTCCAAATCAGATATTTCTTGATGAATAATTTGTTTAAGATCATCAGAATTGGCTTCACCTTTTATACATGCTTCTATAGTATCGTGAGTTTTCCCACCAAGAATTCCATATATTCCAATATTATTACCTTCTATTTCTTCTATATATTTAAGAAATGCTTGATATTCACATTGATTTAAGGTATTTAAACGAGATATACTATAGACTTTTTTATCACTATCATAAAGTTCCTGAAGTTCAGGTTCAATTTCTCTTTCCATTATTTTACCTTTTTGCCCTTAACAAACTCATTTAAATACTTTAACATTTCATCTTCTTCTGGAAAAAATAAATCCTTTTTTTTCTCATACGCTAACCAACCAAAAAAATTTGAACAAAATTGACCAAATCTCCAGTCCGGAAAATTTACTTTATGTATTTCACATAATTTAGTATAAAATAAGTTTAATCTATTTGGGTCTCTCATATTTTTATACTCCTACTTCATTTTCATTTGTTGATTCGTCTTCATCGTTATATAATTGACGAATAACATCTCTGGCATTTGCAAGTAATTCACGATTAACAGCAACTACATAACTATTTTTAGGATCAATAGGACTCTTTTTAGATTTAACATCTAAATCACGAATAAGTTCCTTAATATTAATTTCCTTTTCGCACTTAACTAACATTGTTTTTTCTCCTTATTTTATCTTTTATTCTATTCATTAATGTATATAATGAAGTCATTTCATTATATGCCATTTCTATATTTAATTCTTCGTTATATACTATTAAACATCTTAATAATTGATAGTATATCCACCATATTATCTTCATAATCAATATTCACCAGATACTTCATAATATTCGTTCAATATTTTCGAGGCTGCTTTAAGTTGTCTCCAAATTTCAGATATTTCATCTTCAGATATTTCGTCAAACAATCTACTTCCTATACTTAAAAATTCATATCCTTCGTCTGTTTTTCTAAACCACGCAACTACCCAACAATAATCAAAATCTTCAGACCATTTCAACAATTCAATCGGACAATTTTTTCGAATAGGAGACTCTACATCATAACAATGATTTTTATCATCATATTTTTCATGAACGGTTGTTATTTGAAAATGACCAAATTTCCAATTAAAATTAAAACTATTATTCATATCTTCACCTTTAATTTATTTATCTGTAATCCAAATTGTATGTTGTTTTATCAATTTTTCAAATATATCTTTTCCTAAATCGGTAGGACTATTTTTACTATCTTTCTTTAAATATTTATTATTTTCATCAAAAACATATCCTATTTTTGTATTTACAACATTATTTTTTGTTAACAATTTTTTGGCTTCGAATTCAATTTCTTCTTTATGTAATCCTTCATCAAAAGCCAAAATTATTTTATTACACATGAGTCCTTTTAAATATTTAATTTGTGTAACTGAAAGACTATGACCACCAATTGCAACACATATATAACAACCGAATGATTCGGCTTGAAGAACACCTTTTTCTGCTTCTACGACAATGACTGTTTTCTTATTTTGTATCTCTTTATAATGTTGATTATATCCCCACAATATATTTGATTTAGAATATGGAATATACATTCCCCATCTTTCACTTAAATCACATTCATCATTATTTCGCCATTTTGCCCCAACTAATTTGCCATTAAAATCATGAGCCGGAATTATTATTCCATTAGTTACGTGATCATATCTTATTCCATATTTTTCTTGAACTTGTAAAGAAACGCCATCTTTCACCCATTTCATAGATAAACTATCTGGTGGGGGCAATACATCTTCTTTAAAGGTTTTCATATTTAATTCTGGTTCAATTTCAGACTTAATTAAATGTTCGTAAAACCCACCAAATGGTTTTCTGATTATGTAATGATTACTTTTAAAACCAATCCAATTCGATATATATTCTATAGCCTGAGGAAAAGAACAATCTTTTTCAGACATAACTAATGAAAAAATATTGCCCTTTTCCCCACGAGTAAAATTAGAATATACTAAATTTTCTTTAATGATACTTATTGCGGTACCATTATCTCCATCTAAATTCGATGTTCTATAACAATTTCCTCGATCTTGTATTTCTTTGTGTCCAAGTTTAGTAAGAATGGTATGAATTAATTCTGGTTCAAGAATAATTTTATTTTGTAATTCAATAACGTTCAACCATTCATACCTCTCTTTCTTATTTATCTACGTTTATTAAAACCTTCAATATTATGACATTTGTTGCACTCATAATAATATTTTATTTCAGATGGACTAGGATAAAATTGAACATACTCCCATTGCCCACCACATTTGCAATAACCATTATTCCAATGTTTTTCTGAATGTTTTTCATCTAGATAACTTATTCCTTTTATAATAATAAATATTATACAAGAAATAAGTATTATCAAAGATATTAAAGAACCGTAAATGTTTAATTTTTCTTTTATTTTTTCTTTCATAGTCCTACCATTATTTACTTATTTAGAAGTAAAGCCTCCCAAACAGGATTATACCTCTCATTATTTAATTGCTCAACTAAACAATCAAATGGATTCGTTTTATTTGACAAAACCATATTATAAATTGCGGGACTAAATCCACTTACTAACGCTACTCCTAATTCATTTTCTCTTAAAGGAATTCCATTAGTCCTACTTAAAACATTCCAGAAGATTAATTTAGGAAGTTTATACCCATGTGCTTCATATCTATACTTTATATTTTCGAAAATAGTTTTAGTGTTATTATTAACTTCACACATAGAATCAAATTCCATATCTGAAACAATTATTATATTTTTAGGTAATTCTTCTTGAGATAATTCATTATTTATAGCAGCTTCGAGTATCATATCGAAAACTTTTTCTATATTTGTATTAGTACAATCAGTATATTTTCTACATAATGAAAGTTTTTCAAAAAGAGATTTGCAATTTTCTAAATTAACTACTTTGGGATTACTACTAAAAGTGATAAACTTATTTTTAAATTCTCCACTATTTCTTTCAGAAAAATAAATTGCTAATGCAGTAGAAACATCAATGCATCGTGTTTTAGTTCCCGGAATAGATACAGTCATTGATCCAGAACCATCTCTTACAACTATAGTATTTGAATCATCTTCAACAAAATTAGGTAATGCTTTCCATAATTGTTCTTTAGTTTCATCATAATTACACCAAGGATAATTATATTGTCCTACAATATCTGATGGGAACAATGTTTTAGCATTTATTTTTGTTTCAGGATTACCTTTTGCTAAATTATCAAGATATTCTTTTCGTCTATTATTATCATTTTTTAAAAATGCATTTGAATATTTTAAATTTGCAACAGACGGAACTGTATTATAATTAATTTCATTCCAGTCTTTTGATGACATTTTTCTTTCTACAATATCAATGTATTTTCTCATTTTAGAAAGAATTTTTCTATACTGAACTTCTTTAATTCCTAATTCTTTACAAATTATCTTTGCAAGGTTTTTAGTTTTATATGAAGAAGCATTAATAGATGGCAACCATTTAGCAAGTAAAGATACTGGTTTATTGTTCATACAATCATCCATATCTTTTTCTAACTGATTATCAATTATTTTAATAATATTGTTTTTCAAATTAGAATTTGTAAGATATATTAAATCATCCCATCTTCCATATTCTGGAATTAAAGAAATTATCTTTTTAGCATCATCTGGACGATTATCGCATAACCATTTCATACATATTCTAAATGATCTTCTTTCGCCCATTCCACATCCTCTTACGTCACGCAAAAAGAAAAGCCATACTACTGCTAAAACAGGACATTCAAAGTATGCTTTTTCAAATGCATGTACTATTTTATCTTCCGACCACATTCTCATACTTGAAGTTGCAAAATTCAAATCAAGAAGACTACTTCCAGATGTTTCATAAACTACTGCCCCATTTTCAGTAAGAGTTTTTGCTTTTTTTGTTTCATTGTCAAAAGCCGTAATAAAATTCATTTTAATCCTCCTTTTAAATAAAAAAAATATGATAATTTATATTACAAAACAGTTTTTTCTCTGCTCACATTAGCCCGATTTTAAATTTTTGCTGTACCTGTTTTTTCTATAAATCATCATATTATTTAATCAAGACACCATATTTTACAAAAAAATTATTAGGCAAATTTTCAGTTATAATTTTAAATTGCTGTATGTGTCTTAAACGCTCTCGATAGGACTCGAACCTATGACTTACTGATTAACAGTCAGTCGTTCTACCAACTGAACTACAAGAGCCGAACAAGGTGCATTTTGGATCGTTTAACAGGCGATTGTTATTTAAACTTGGTTTGCTGTATGCACCTTTCTTTAAATATAATATACTCCCACATTTAATTAATGTCAATACTTATTTTTTAATTTCTTTTAAAATCATCATAACTTGCTCTATAATATCCTATATCTTTTATAGTATTAAATGATTGATCAAATTCTTGAACTATCTGAGTAGAAGTATCACCATATCTGTTTTTCATTATAAATTGCATTATATAATGTTTATCTGGATTTAAATCATATATCTCTTTAATTTTTACATCTGATCCGTCTGGATTCTTCTTATATTTCCACGGTTTTATTTTTTCTACTTCATTATTCATAATTGGTCTAAATCCAATTACTGTAGCACAACATTCTGAAATAGCACGAGATTTACCTACGGCAGATAAATCAAGATATTTACGATTCATACTATCAGATGCTAACTGAGCACTTGCAATGATTGCGACTTTTTGATTCTTTGCTAAAACAAATAATGTTTTTGCAATGTCAGAAAGTTCTGCCCACGCTTTATCACTTGCATCATTTACATTCTTTAACACATCAAAAAAGAAATAACTACATCCTAATTTAGATTGTTGTTTTATGATTTTTCTAACATTTACAATATCATAATTTTGTAATTCAACGAAACGTATTTTCCCGGGTTGTTTTTCAATCCAGTCTGCTGCTTCACGTAACTTTTCTCTTTTGTAATCATCAAAATTACCTAACGTGATTGACATACGATTCATACCTTTAACGTTACCGATTTTACCAAACAATACGGCGGATATAATCATACTTCTATATTCGTCAGCAGTCTGTTCGTTGCAAAGTATAGTGATATCATTACCGTCTTCTATCGCGGGAAGAATAAATAATGAAACAGAAGAAGAACTCTTTCCTTGTCCTATACCACCAAGATATAACGTTAAACAACCTTTATGAATTCCAGCAAGTTGATAATCTAATAATTTACTTCCTACTCTATAACCTATATTTGTAGCAGAATCAGCTCTTTTAATCCACTCATCATAACCAGAAGATAAATCTTCGACTTTTATTTTTTCTATTTTACCAACACTTATATTATTTAATTGATAATCATAATAATCATAAATTTCTTCAGAACTCATAGTATTAAGTTTATTTAAGTCTTTTAATACATTGAATCCAGCATTATATAATCTGATTAATAAATTATTTTTTACCAATTCATCATAATAGGTATCTAAATTTTTAAGAGAAAGAAGATCACTTATTTCTTTTATTGTTGAATAACCACCAAGTTCTTCAAACTTTTTATTTAATGTTTTCTTGCTACTTAAATATTCATGAATAGATATGTTGTCTGCAACTTGATATCCATTTTTTGCAAGTCCTTGAATTAAACCATAATAAAAAATGCCATCATCAGTAATAATATCTTCTGTATTAACAATATTCTTATAATCGCCTACAAGATTTATGTCTTTAAATAAACAAAAAATCCAATTACATTCTATAACATTTCTGTTTTTTATAAGTTCCTCTGGTATTTTTGAATCCATATTAGTCCTCTAAAAATCTACTTATATTTTTCACTTCTTGTTTTCTATTTATATTATCTGACATTTCATTTATGTCATTAGTTTTTTCCATAATAGATTTATTTTTTTGATTCTCAATTATTTTTTTATATTCGTCCATAACATTATTGCTATAGATTGCCATAATGTACATAACTTTAGAGATTTCACCATTAAATGTTTTGTTATTTAAAGCCCACTGGACAGATTTATCTTGAGAAATCATTGTATTATATAATGCTTCATATCCTACTCCTTCAAAATTTTTTAAAGATTTATAAAAAAACGTAGGAATGATCATATTATTTTTATATCCTAAAACTTCAAACATTAAATCAATACACTTATTTTTATAATATTTGTTTTTAGATATTTTTTCATAGGCTTTTTCTGAAGAATAATACTTTCCATCTTCTGCTTTAAAAGCAATATCAGAAGTACTATCTTCGCCTGTATCTCTTAACTTAACCTTCCTTGCCATTATTAACCTCTTGATCTTTAGGTAATACTATAGATAATATTTTTTCTCGAACTGGATAAGGAAATGCTTCATCGTCTTGGTCATCATTATTTTTATTGCAAACATCTATATATTCTGGAGTACTTCTTATCTCTTCTAATACCCCATATGCAAATTCACTATTATGATAATATGCCAAATCATGTTCTTTTCCACAATATAACGCAACAATTACAAAAACATCTTCATTACCCAATTTTCTATGACGAAGTATTAACGCAGTTGATTCATAAGGAAAATCCCTTGTCCCATCTTGAGATATTATCCTCATATAATTCTCCTTTGTAATATGATAGTCACATTTTTTGTGGTAGAATCGTGTAATTCTACCACAATATTTGTGACTTACACAATTATGAATTAAAATAATTCAGAGATTTGTTTAAGAATATTGATATCAAGTTCTTCGTCTGTAAACTTTTTAACTCCGGCATTTGTCAACATTTCTTTAGCCTTATCTTTTATTTCTTTATCTGCACTTGAAAATTTTTCAGAAATAATATTAATATATTCTGCTCTCTGTTCTTCAAGTTCCTCATTAGCCTTAGTTATTCTAGCGTTTTCAGATGCTTCAGATGCTTTCTTAATCTTTTCCTTTTCTTTCTTTTCCTGTTCCTTTTTAGCATCTTTCAAAGAAACACCTTTGCTTATCTTTTCATTTTCAATAGCATCAGTAATAGCCTTAATAAATTCATCAACATCGAAAGGAATCTTATCAACAATATTTGCAAATCTTGACTTACTATCTACAGAATAAGTATCATCTCTAAAACTCAATACACGACTTTCTGAAACTGCTTTATTAATAGTTATATCCTGTTTTGTAACAACATTTTTCTTTCCAGTCTTTTCTTTAACAATTTCTCTGTCAACATAAGCAAGTGCAACAAAATGTTGTTTATTCTTTATTACGTTAAAATATCTCTGGGTTGTATCAGCAGTAAGTTTAGAATATGTTTCCTGAGTAATAGGATCAACAATATCTGTTCTCTTAACATGACCTATAATAATACTTGAAACATTAACTTCTCTTAATTTTGCAAGAATATCTACAATTAACTGAGCCGCGTAATCTTGTCCACGCATGAATCCACCCCAAGCAGCTCCGATTGAATCAGCTTTCTTGTCTGGATTTTTCTTATTATATTGACGAATTGATTCATCTTCTGCTAAAATAATTAATTCATCAAGAGTATCAAAGATTACAGTTTTTAATTCATTATAATCTTCGTCTTTATTTTCTACAATATCATCTACTACTTCTTTAAGTTTTGCCCAATTTTCAATTTTTTCAGATACAATTCCTTCAATTGCGGCAGCGCCATCTTCTCTACCAATGTCAAGATGAATATATCCATTATCACCTACTAATTTTTCGCAAAATTCTTTTGCGAGAGTAGTCTTTCCTATACCACCTTCACCAAGTATTGTAATATTGTAGTCAAGAGGATTCAAACTAATAGATACTTTTTTACCAAATTTTCCCATATTTCTTATCTCCTTTTATTCTTTAGTGAGTTAAGGGGAGAAAATATCTCCCCCATTATTAACCAAATAAATCTTCATCATCATCAGAATCTTCTGGTTCTACATCTTTACTCTTCTTTGAAGGCTTTTCATCTTCCTCTTCCAAATCTTCTACAGATTCCGGCTTTATTGGAACATAAATTTCATCTTCAAATTCTGATTCAGATAACTCTGTATCTACATAACCATTTTCATAATCGCCACGGATATCAAAATCTACAATCTTATAAATCTGTACTCTTTCGCCATATACATTTCCTGCTGGTCTGAAATCTTCAAGCGTCTTTACTCCCAATTCAAGAAGTTCCTTCTGAGTATCAGTAAGCATATCCTCTGTAAAATCTACTTGTTCTGCTCCATTCTGATAAGCAAGTATTGTTGCAATACTATAGAAATTACTTCCTTTTGATTTAAACTTAGGTTTATTATCAACGAGATCGCAACCAAGCATCTTTAACTTATACTTTACAAGATTAACATGTTTTTCATTATCCCAATTAATCTTTGAACAATCGAGAACAGTAGGTAATTCGACATATTTATTTCCATTATCTTTATCAATATATGTCTGAATATATCCATTGATGATAATCTTATGTTCATCATTCCAGTCAGAAAAATCGAAAGAATTCTTATTAAAATAATAAGGTGTAGTAATTCTCAACTGATTCTTCGATTCATCATCTGCTTCATAAATATTCTGAATAGTAAATCTCTGTGAAATCTTACCATTATAAACATTGACAGTTGACTGACCAGTTACCGTCGCTTTAATATCTTTAAGATCATCTGCATGACTTGCAAGATATTTTACAAAATCATAATCGGAAATAAATTCCTTACGTTCATCTCCAAGTTTAACAACGTGCTTCTTAAATCCCGCAACACTCTTGATAATGTCTGGATCGTTTCTATCTTCCCAGTCAATTTCAACTTTGTTATTGTCGGTGTCCATTGTTTTAATCTTGTCTTGAACCATTCCGAATACTTCTGTATATGCTCGATTATTTTTTTCTGCAACTACAGAAACATTAAATGACTCATAGGCTTTTCCAGAACTTGTAGTTCCTACCCTATGAAAAGGATTTTTGGTTTCTAAACCATTAAGATTAAGATTACCAGTAAAAGAAAATCTCATAATTATTTCTCTCCCTTTATTCTTTTGTTTTTTATTGTGTAACTATAGTATATCATTATTTATTTAAAAGTCAATAATGAATATCAATATTTTTTAAAAGATTAACTGTATCTTGAACATATTGCAAAAAAGGAAATTTTCTATAAAAAATAACTTTCTTTCCACAATCATAAACTTTTGGATATAATTCGTCAGTATAATGAATTATTGCCGGAGTATAGTGACATTTATTTAAATCGAACATATAACTATATGTTTCTTGCATGGGAAAAGGAGTATCTGAATCTCTTAATGCCATTTGATCTGGAAATTTATATTCATTTTCAAAAAGATTTCTTCTTGCCTTTTTTAAAAATCCTGTTTCTCTTATTTTATTAAGATTTAAAACTAAAACTCCAGATACCATTTCTCCTGCATAGTCACATGCTTGAGGAATTGTGTAAGCCGCATAATTGCAATCTTGGCTAGTATAATATTCATACATTTCTGATAAATCAGATTGAACGCTTATATCGCAATCAAAATACAAACAATGATCTATATTTGGTAACAATATATCAGCTAATAATCTTAAATTTGCAAATGGAGTAAATATATTATTTTCGTTTATATTATTTTCCAAATTTTTAACATAAGGTTCTTCTGTATATATTATTGATAAATCTGAATTTTTATCATAGTATTTAATTATTTTTCTTAATTCGTTTATATGTTCTTCAGATAATCTATGAAAATTTCCATATCCATTAACCATTTGAAGATGAATATTCATAGTCATAATATAAAAATGAACATTTTTATTATGTGCCATAGTTGAACATATTACCAATTCAAGCCCATCATACATATTGTCTGAAGCAGCCATTAATATATTAATCATTTTCATTTTCCCTACATATTTTTTTATTATAATTTCTCATGAATCGATTATTTCTTTTTTTATCACTTCGCTTCATTCTTCTACTAGCACCTTTTGTATACCATTTCGTCCATTTATCAATCCATGTAAGTTTCTTTTTTTCATTTCGATTCATTTGTATTTTCCTCTTCTGTGTTATTTGAAAAGAAATCGCAGAATAATCTAAATATATATTCATATTTATAAGGAACAAAATGTGGCGATAAATTAAAATAAATAATATCGTAATCGTTTCCCAACTTATCAATATCATATATATTTAAAATCTTTACATCATCTACAATATTATTTTCACAAGGAAATGAATTAGGTGCTTTAACCCAAGTACAATTTTCTACCTTATTTTTATAAATAAGATATCCTAACCAATTAAGATCAGTATAATTATCTTTATCCCAGTCTTCTATTTCTTCTTTTGTATTCACTAAATCATGGAAAAAACTAATATTTGTTACGTCTATATTACTATTATCTTTCATTTCTTCTACAATTGCACGAGGAGAAATTATTGGTGCAAATTTTGCACTTTTGTTTTTCTTAATCAATGCAATTAATGAACTTAATATTCTCGCATCAATACTTGTGTGTTTATCCATTTCATATACATCATTAAGATAATCCCAAATTAACTTAGGATTTTCATTTATGTTTACTTTATCTGCATATAATTTTATGCAATTATACATAACAATGTTGAAATTTATACATAATATTTTCATTAATTCACCTCCGCAAATCCTAAACATCCACCTTGACACTGGAATAATTCATGCTTTTTGCAAGTAGTACATTTGCCAGTACAATTTGTCTCATATCTTGGAATGTTTTTTCTTATGAAAAGATAATCTTCAAGTTCATCAACTGTGTTAAAATCTCTTATATCAACTGGATCATAACATCCAAAACATGCAGTTGCTCTAAATCCTTGAGTAATATCAACAACTGGATGACAAAAATATGATTCCATATAATTATCACATGCTGCTAATACAATTTCTTTTTCAAATTGATCAAAGTAACATAACGGAATTTTTCCACAGTCCATATGTAATTTACAATTATGGTCTTTTGCTTGAGTACAGAAATTAAGAAAGATGGGTTTCATCATATTATAATATAATTCTTTATCAGACCTCATATTTCGGTAGCAACCACCGGGAGATACTACCGAACATCTTATATGAGGCAGATGATATTTATCAACTATTTCCCAAATCCAATAATAATTATCACAACCTAAATACACATTACAACCACAAGTACATCTTGTATCGAACATACACAGTTCATTAATTTTATCTAACGTACTAGACAACTTCTTATATTGATCAATAGACATCTTATCTGGCGAATTACAATTAATCAACATTCCTATTCTTTCACATAACATTGGTAAATATTTTTCAAGTTCAATGCCGTTTGTAAAAAGCGTTGCACCAGTATTGTTTTCTCTACAATATATATTTATTTCCTTTATTATTTTATCAAATTCAGGATGTAATGTGGGTTCTCCACCTATTATACCTATATGGTTTTTCGGTGTTCTTGATGTGAATTGTAGTATTTTAATAAAATCTTCCAATGATATAGAACTTGAAGGTTCGTGTATCATATCGTCTGCAAAACAATATTCGCATTTAAGATTGCAAATATTTGTAATCGCTATATTCGCCATTTTAAATCTCCTTTTAATCATTTATAAAAATCAACATAGGTAAGGATTTGAATTTCTGTCACCTTACATGGTATGTATCCTCCGACGTGAGAGGATATTAAGCACGACGAGCCTTTGGCTTTGCGCATACCTCTTTTAGCGTCTACACTTTTCCGCCACTATGTTGCTTTTTTTAATCTACTATATAATAAACATTATATTGTCCGTATGTCGGATAATATCTATAATATGTATATTGAGTGGTATATGAAGTAGTTCCATATGTCGTTCCACTCGTGTAATTTGTTCCATATGCATAAGTACTATAAGAACCACTCTTATAACGATAAGTATATGCATATTGTGTAGTAACATTTCTAGTGTAATTATACGTCTTATAATATGTATAAGCAGATGTATACGTATATGAATATGATACAGGAAAACTTTGATAACCAGTTCCTTGATATCTTACATAATAATAACCAGTTTGTGTATTATGATAACCATATTTATATGAAACTGTATTATATCCATAATAAACATATGAACGATATCCAGTAGTTGTTCCGTATCCAGTATTTTGAGCATAATCTGTTACACCATATGTTACATATTCTTGATAAGAATATCCTTGAGATGGTACATATGCACTCGCATACGTTGTATATGTTCCAGTAATGTAACTGTAATAACTACTTATATAAGAATAATCTATAGGATAATTATATGAATAAGTACTATTATAAGTGTATGAATCTTTATAATATCCATTTACATAATATTGAACATATGTAGCATATCTTTTTATTGGATTTAAACTTGATGTTGATTTAAATGCCGGAGAAGCCTTAAAAGTGAAATCTCTTTTCATATTGTTTCTCCTTTAATTTTTTTCTGTTTGAATTAAATATCTTTCAAACCATTTCAAATCTTTAATCCTTGTAAATCCATATGTTCCACAAAAAGGGCAAACCTTTTCTTTTTTTGAAATGTTATATAATAATCGATCTACAATCCCGGCATTGTTGAAATCGAATATTTTCTTACATTTAGCACAACTACAGTATATTTTGACTTTATCCACTTTTCATATTAATCTCCTTTCGTAATTTCCATTATGATAATATCACTATATTTAATTATTGTCAATAGTTATTCATATTTTTTCTTTATTTATGAATATAATTCATCTGCTTCAATAATATCTGCACGAATTCCCAATAATGCTCTTTGTCCTTCTGTTTCTGCTCTGAAATATATTTTATAACCACTTAATAATTCTATACATAAACTTGTTCTATTCGCTTTTTTTATTATCATTGACCATCTAGATAAAAAATCTCTCCACTCATTGGTTGCTATATTAATAGTTGGTGACATAACAATTAATTTTTTATTCATTTTACTTACCTTTTACAAATTATTCAATATTTATTTGTAATAACTTCATTGCTTCAAGTGCATTTTTATGTGATTCTGGTGTAACACAAGCACAATAATCTTTTAAAACAGTAATTTTAATTTCTGGGAAAACTGTTTTAAGAAGAACTGCATTAGCAATTACACATATTCCAGTGCATACTCCACATAAAATAATTTCATCTAATTTTTTATACATTTTTTTTCGTTCATAAAAAATCCAATTTGAGAGTTCTGGACAACCAAAAGAAGACTTCGAAAAACAAACTTTATCAATGGTATTAATTTCTGGAACTATTTCCCATCCTTCAGTATCTTTTATACAATGAATGACAGGCAAATTTTTACCTTCTTGAGTAGAAAGATAATTATCATAATGAGTATCTTGCGTAAATAATATATCTCCTTTAAAGTTGTCCACCAATTTTGCAATAGGTTTTACTATGGCTTGTGCTTCTTTTGTTCCCAATGATCCAGTTATAAAATCATTTTGCATATCAACAACTACTAATATTTTTTTCATTATCTTTTTCCTCTTTTTTTACTTTGTTTTTGTTCAGTTTTTCTTTTTAATTCTGAATAATAATTACTAAATTTAGAACAATGAGAATCTTCGAATCGTGGAGAATCCATATTCATATATTTACAAATTCCAGATAATACACCGTCGGCTCTTTTAGAACCATCATATTCAAAATAATCACAATCTTTACAATATCCTATTTTAGATTTTAATATTTTTTTATTCTTTATTTTAATCCATATCCAAGTTGAACATCCTCCAGCATGCATATTTTCATATACTTTTAACACTGTTATTTTTTTAGATTTATTTAATTTAAATAAATCTAAATTCAATTGTTCTTTATTATCATAATATAAATTCATAATTGGTTTATCCCACCACAGTGTATCTTCATCGTATATTCGAATTTCATCTCCACTACGATGAAAGTTTAATTCGGAAAAATAATTAATAAAATCTTTTAATGTTATATTTTTATTTTCTGGAAATATATATTTATAAAAATTTACATCATCAGTAGAATGATATTCCCATACTCTTTTAATATTTTTCATTATTATCTCCTTAAATTGATAAAACGCTCATTATTTCAGAAGCCTTTTGTCTTTCCTTATTATCAGTTACAATATATCTCTGTGTTGTTGCAATATTACTATGACCAACTGCTCGTCTTACAAATTCAACATCTTTTGTCTTATCGTAAAGTATCGAACAAAATCCGGCTCGTAATTTATGTGGACTAATTCCATATCCTAAACCTTCTTCTGAATACTTTTCAACCAAATAATATACGGAAGATGAATCCATTTTTTGACCACGATTTGAAACAAACAGATAATTTCCTTTAATATTATCTCCGAACAAATCATATCGATCCTTTAACCACTGATTTAAAAGGTTAACAAGTGGTTCATTTAAACTATATGTATGTCTTTTATTTCCTTTATCTATAACATACAAAACTTTTTCATTAAGATTTAAATCTTCAAGACTAATTTCAGTCAGTGCTGTTCTTCTCATTCCAGTAGTCATGAAAAGATATATGATTGCCTTATCTCTTGATTTAAATTTAGATTGATAACTTTTTGAACGATCTGTTCCAGTTCCAGAATCAACAGCTTTAAGAATTTTATTAAAATCCTTTTGAGTTAATCGAATTCTATGTTCGTTGATTCTTTCCAAATCGTGATTTTTAGGTTTTGCAATTGATTCAACATAATTTTCAGAAATCAGTTTTCTCAAATAAAGATATTTAAAAAAGTTATTTAAAGCACACCATATACCTTGTTGATAAGAATCTGAAGTATATACAATATTTCCCTCATTATCTTTTTTTGTTTGTATAGATATAAAATACTTTTCAATTGAGGAAATTGTAAGTTGATCAATTGTTATATTTTTTGTATCTGTATTTATGCTTTTTAAATAATTTCTGATTTTATTTACAAAATCATTGCAAGATGACATTGTTTTTCTAGATGCTTTAAGATTACTATACCAAGATGAAACATAGTCTGGAAGTTCTTTTAAATTATTAAGAATAAGTTGTTCGATTTTTAATTCGTTTTCTATTCTATTTGCCATAATTTATTTTTCTCCTTTAATCTATTAAAGAATATGTGTTTTTATATAATTTTTCAATTGAATCATAAATAATTTTATATTCTTCAAATGAAATAATATTAAGTGAAACATTATATTTAGAAATATAATTATCGTCTTTTAATAAATCATATATTTCTTTATTGTGTTTTACCATTTCTATATATTTTTCATAAAGAACTTCAGGTAATTTTGTTTCCTTGTATTTTTTACGTTTATCAATATTTATATATGTGTTATAGTCATTAAATCTTAATTGTTCTTCAATTGACATAAGACAATTGTGATAATTAATAATATCTAAATCATAAATATAACCATATTTATCATATAAATAAATGATATTTTTGATTTCAACTCTGCACATTAATCCATCTTTTACTCTAACATAATAATGCTTTAATTGATCTTTTAATGATATCTCACCTCTCATTTGCCAATTATCAATATTTAATGTTTTAACCCACAATTTATTATTATTTTTTGCATTTATTATTTTATTTTTATCTAATATTAAAAATTTTTCTTTTAATTTTTTATTATCATCAATAGATTTTTTAATTTTTTCAACATCTGGATCAAAAATAATTTTATTTGTTTCGGCATCTATTGTTTTATTTCCATTAAAAATAACTACATGATTATTTGAAACTAATCTTCTTTTCCCGGATACATCAGTATAAATTATGCTATTTGAATTTTTAGCATTTTCTATTTTAATATTATTATTAATATTATTTTTTATATTTTCGGTAGCATAAGTTATCCAATTAGTTAACAACAAAAATATGCCCAACATAATTATTTCCCTCCTTTTAAATTAATTAAATTACCGTGAGATCATCAATTATTCCTTTAATTTTTTCTATACTTTCTTCCATTATTTCAATTGCATTTTCAGAATCAATTCCGTTAAAACTTCCTTGAAGATTTTCTGGCATGTTATCAAAAGAATAATTTTCTTCGTCTAATAACATGTTTAATTTCTCATTAACGTTCTTTAATTCAATTGTAATATTTTTTAATTTCTTTCTTCTTTCTTTATTCATGATTATTTTCCTCTATAAAAGATTTTAATAAATTATAATATGATTTTTCTTTACAACTATTATCAATTATCCAATTAATAATATCTATGAGATTGTCGAAAAATAATTCATAAGTATTATCAATTAATCTTGATTTCATTATAAAATCACAACAATCATTTTTGCAATAATTATCGTTTATTTTTTCAGTATATAATATTTTACATTTTTTACATTTTTCAATATCAAACCAATGTGGCATTTTTAAATATTTCCAATGTTTATAAACTCTGTCTACAAAATGAAATTTATCATCTTTATATTCATACCAATAATCAAAATATTCATCCATTATATCAATAATTATTTTTAATTTTTCTTCAAATGAATATTTTTTAATTTCATATTTATTGTTTTCGATATCAATTTTCCCATATTTATATTCCACATGCTCACCATCCTTTCTATTACAACATTACTATAACTTTTGTTGTTTTGTCAATTAAAATTCATCGTATACATTAACAAATTTTAACTTAGTATCTTCTTCAAATTTTTTTATTATTAAATCTCGTATTTCACTGGCAAGGTCTGTTAAACTATTTGACAAAAGTTGATAATCTAAATGATCCAAATCTTTTGAAGCAAAGATATCATAAAATTTATTAGATAATTTATATGCATCACTCCATAAATTATCTTCATATTCTTTACAAGTTTCGCATAGTATTATATTTTGCTTTTCATTTTTTGCATATGTCCTTAAAGCACTAAGTCCTAAATATGTATCATCATCAAATAAATCAAAAAGTTTATTATTTCTGCCATATTCTTTTGCTTCTTCAATTGAATTAAATTTTTTCATGATTTTTCTCCTTTTGATTTTTATTTTCTTTTTCTGATTTCCAATTAAAATATAAAAGTCCAGTTATATAAAATGTAGAAAAACCAAAAATTAACAATGTTTCTATTATTAATATTATAATTAATGTCAACTCAAAAGTAATCATTATTAATTCTCCTATATAATTAAACAAAAGACTATATTTTCCGGATTAAATTATTCATTTATTTTTACCTCCTTTTTAATATTCTGGTTTTTCTTCTTCCGATGGTGCTTGACAGAAAGGGTATTCATCTGT